>Ga0255352_1000488_pt1 | contig 22187 bp, 18 predicted proteins | sample HBST0metaG_FD_189939 | JGI IMG/M metagenome (GOLD analysis project Ga0255352, IMG submission 189939) | Peat soil microbial communities from Stordalen Mire, Sweden - H.B.S.T0 | ecosystem: Environmental > Terrestrial > Soil > Wetlands > Peat | place: Sweden: Norrbotten County, Stordalen Mire...
CTCGAGAAGTGTGTTGGTATCTAGAGTCACGATGCGCGCAGAGCCTGCATCGGACAGAAAGTTTTTTGCATCTGCGGCCAGAATCGCGGCCCAAAGGTGCTTGCATGGCTGGTCCTGATCAATGAAAAAGAGGCAGTCGCACAAAACCGCGAGTTGGCTTCCCGTCCATCGGAGCATGACTTGATAGGATTCCGATCAACGAACCTCGGCGCTAAGCTCCGAACTTGAACCGTGCTCGATGCGTACTCGCCCTTGCCGAAAGTACTGATAGCCCCGCTCCCTTCGGCGCTATGCAAGAGTGATCCACCTGTACTTGTCAGAAGTGACCCAGGGCAGGAACAGCATTTGGAGAGGTAGAGATATATAGAGCATCATCCCGCACCGCAGGTGCGGCTTGGTTTTGCTTTTCAGTGTCATCCCACGCCGAAGGCGTGGCTGCGGCATACGCTCTGCATGCATTTTCAGGATGGGCGGAGCCTCTGGAGTTTTTGCCGTGCGTATTGGAAGTACTCTTCTCCAACATCCGTTTCGAGTACTTCCTCGATAATCGGTATGAAGTATGCCAGTGAGCGCACGGTAGCCAGCGGCGGAGCATCGGCGGGGCGGATCAGGCGGCGCACCGCAGCCAGCACGAGTGCGTTCTCGACTGCGTGCAAGGGAACGCCGCGTTGATAGAGCTGGATGGCGAGCCGGCGTGGATGGCCGCAGGTTCCCGGTGTATTGCGGTAGGCTTCGAGAACCTTGTGCACGTAGTCTTCGCAGCCGGATGGTTGTTGATTCACGGCCATCTGCTCAGCCTTGCGGATCGCGCAGCGATGGTCCATCGATGCGTATGGTGTGGCAGTAATGGCGGACGCGGCTCAACAACGCATCGACCATGGTGGGGTTGCCGAGGAAATTGCCCCATTCGTCGTAACTCAAGTTCGTTGTAATAATCGTGGAGTGGCGATGATAGCGCTCCTCCATCAGCTTGAAGAAGATGTTGGACTGTTCAGGCTTCAGCGTCAGGTAGCCAAGTTCGTCAACCAAAAGGACGTCAAGCCTGCTCAGGCGGCTCAGCAGTTGACGCGACGAGCGGTCGGCCAGCGATACTCGCGCACCATGCGCAGCAGTTGGCGCAGGGCAAGAACGACAAGCTTGCGGCTGTGTTGTTTCAGAGCCGCCACATAGCCGGTGATCTCAGGCACGGCCTTGAGGATCAGCGCTTCCTCGGGACGAGGGTCGGGGCGCTTGACGCCCCGCGGCGGCCGGTGTTCGGCGAGCATGATATGCCGGCGCTCCGCCTCGGCCACACGCGGATGAGTTACCAGATGACGGGCATCGAGTTGGATCTCGATCTTGCTGCTGGTCTCGCGCACTTCGACGCGGCGGCCGATCCAGTCAACCGGCACCGAGTAGCGGTTGCTGTTTACCGTGACATAGCCTTCCACGTCCACCATGCGTTCGTACAGACGATAGACCTCCGGAACCCAGACCGGAAGCGGGGATCGTGGGCCCCAGAGCGCCAGAGCCGCGGGACGTTCACCAGAAGGGCGCGACCCCCGATAGCTGGCTGGACCCTGAATTCCTTAGTCTAGACCTTTCATGTTGGCATCCGGAACCCTCGGCCGAAAGCAGCAAAAAAGGCGGCTTAGAATGGAAGAAGGCCTCCTGTGTGCCAATCTAACTGGAATTCAGGACTGAGCCCGTCGCGGAAGCTCCCGTCGTCAGGCCGACAGGAATCCCTCGGCATACATTTTGCTCTTGCGGTAACGCACCGCCGTCTCTGCTTCGGCACGATCATGCCATGATTTTTTGCCTTTCTATGTCGAAATTCGCACTGTTGTTCCAGAAGTGCGCAATCGCCGCCCTCTGAGACCCCCTGCATGCCCAAAGGACTTGGTTTTTAACATAGAAATGGTGGCGGAGACTGCAATACGGCAGCAAGCTAAACGACAGCTTCGCTAACGGGACAGCGCAGGCCGACGGCTTCGTATCGCCCTATCCCAACTTTGTAGCGGACTTTGGGAGCAACACTACGGTCTACCAATCTCTCAAGCCGTTCCCGCAGTATGCCAATGTCACGAATAATTTCGAGGGTTCTGGAACTGTTTTCTATAACGGATTTCAGGCAGAGCTCGAGAAGCGCTACACGAACGGATTGGCATTTCTCTATTCTTTGACCCTGGCCAAAACGGAATCCAATAATGACTTCGGAAACCAGTCAGGATTTGGCGCAGCTGCGATGAACAAGTATCGTCAGTCACAGGAGTATGGCGTAGCCAGCAGTGACCAGGTATACAACACCAAACTCAGCGGCACATACGAGCTGCCAATCGGCTCGGGTAAGCTCTTGCTCAATAGGAAGGGCATCGCTAATGCGATCGTCGGCGGATGGCAAATCGGTGGCATCCTCGATTATGAGGGAGGCACTCCTTACAGCGTTAGCCAGACAGGTTATGCATTTCAACCCAACGAATGAACCCCGCCATTTTGGCGGGGTTCATTTTAGGTTGCTGACAAAGGTATCAATTCAGGCTCTCGCTTTGGCGAGGGCCTTTTGTATTTTGGATTCATGCTGAAGCAGCCGGGAGCACCGCTTTCAATGCAGCTCAATCTGCGCGCCACGGGGGTTAGCAGGAACCGTAACTCCCCAATGCCCGGCCTCCTGTGTTAGCGAAGTACTGTTCCCGTTTATCAGTCCACGTCTGCTCGTTGGCGTCCAATCCACAACATCTATCCGATACTCATGCCACCAGGGATTCCATGTACCTTCCTGCTTACCAATAGTCACGGTTATGCTGCCGTTAGCTTCCATCGAGCAGGTAAAGTGAATACGGGCAAAGACGCCATTGCGGAAATCGAAACTGTGGCCGTCATCCGTGTACACCTCGCCCGCACACGATTCGCCGGGCATATTCAGCCCCGGAGCCAGAGGATAGACGCGAAGAGTGAGAGGCCCACGCGGAACCTCCGTGGTGCTTTGGGTCAATGGTGCGATAGGCAGAATACTCCCGCCGCGCACATAGACTGGTAGTTGTTCCAGCTTAGGCATGATGCTTAATGTCTTTTGGGCAATGACGGCGTCGCGCTGTTCCAAGTCAAGCAGCTCCCCCGATTTGCCGCGAGTAAACTTCTCTCCAGTCCAGTAGTCATACCATGTACCCGGCGGAAGACTGACGGTGTACGGGGCGACCTCTTCAGGAGAGGGATTGGGCGCCACGAGGATGCGGCTGCCGAATAGGAATTCGCTTCCGCCGGTGGTCATGTCGAAAGGTGTGCCATCTTCGATGGTGTGCGGGAACTCGAGGAAAAGCGGCCGATCGATGGGCAGACCATCGTGCGATGTTTCTTCGGCCACGGTATAGAGATACGGCATAAGCCGGTAACGCTCCTCGATATAGTGACGGCGGATGGATTCCTGCTCGGGGCCGTCTACCCACACTTCGTGCATGCGGGTTCCCTTGGCAGAGTGATCGCGGTCAATCGGCTGAAAAGTGGAAAGCTCGATCCACTTAGTCAGCAGATCGGCCGATGGCGAGCCTGCAAATCCGCCTACATCCGCACCCGTAAGTGAAAACCCGCTCAGCCCCAGGTTGACGATTTGCGGAACGCTCATGCGCATGTGGTTCCACGTAGCACTGTTGTCTCCGGTCCACGTGGCGCTGTACCGTTGTCCGCCCGCAAAGCTGGCACGCGTCATGACAAAGGGCCGCTCATTCGGCCGCAACGCAAGTTCACCTTCGTAAGTACCGCGCGAGTTCTGCATACCATAGATGTTATGGATTTCAAGGTGGGTCGCGGTACGCTTGCGGAAGCCTGGCTCGTCGATGCGATGCTGCACATCGTCGGGCATGGTTTTATCGGGACCATCGAATACGGACGGCTCATTCATGTCGTTCCAGAATCCTGCTACCCCGTCCTCGACGAAGGTCTTGTAGAGCGTTCCCCACCACTGCCTGGTTTGCGAATGCGTAAAGTCGGGAAACACCGCCGGGCCCGGCCACACCTTTCCAATGTAAGTCGAGCCGTCAGGATTCTTGACAAAGTGATCGCCGGCTATGCCCGAGTCATACGGCGCGTAGGCCGAGTTCGGCTGCTTGGCGATGTGAAGATCGGTGATAACCACCAGCTTGAAGTCCTTGCGCCCGAGATCTTGCACCATCCCGCCGAAATCAGGAAAAGCCTGCTGATTGACCGTAAACGGCCAGTTGTCATGTTGGAAATCGATATCCAGCCAAAGCACGTCGCAGGGGATACGGTCGTTGCGTAGTCGATCAGCGATCTCGCGCAACTGGGAACCAGGGAAGTAAGTGTACCGCGACTGTTGAAAACCGAGAGACCACAGAGGAGGCAGCGGTGTGGGACCGGTCAACCACGCCCAATCCTTAATCACCTGCTTCGGCTCCGGACCATAGATGAGGTAATAGTCGACTGGTCCATTGATCGCGCCGAAAGTGTATTCGGCCGGGTTCGCACGACCGAAATCAAAATCGGTACGCCAGGTATTGTCGAGAAAAACGCCAAGGTCTCGTCCGTGGCTCATATCCAGGAAGAATGGAATGCTCTTGTAGGTTGGATCAGTCGACTCCTGCCAGCCAAAGGAGTCGGTGTTCCACATGGTAAATGCTTCGCCAGCGCGATCGAGCGGCCCGGGCTTGTCTCCGAGACCGAAGAAGTGATCATTGGATGTTCGCTTTTTGCTGATGGTGAACCTGGTTCCTTCCCATTGCACTGGTGCACCATCTTCCTGCAGCACATTGCCCGCAAGGTCCGCCACGGTAAGGCGAAGCTGGCCATCGAGCTTGACGCGCAATTGCCTGGTCGCAAAGCCATGCGGCTCGGCGACAACCTGCACGCTGCTGGACCGGGCAGAAGGAAGGACAGCCCACGAGGCGTCTTCCGGAACAGCATTGCCCTTCCATACGCGCACGCGAAGAACATCGTCGCGTAGTGCCGTCACTTGTAACGTCGTGTCTTCGGCTGTCGCGGTTACGCCGCCAGGAACTGCGCTTAACTGCTGTGCGCGTGTGCTCACTCCCGATAGGGTTATTACCAATAAAATTGCGGAGTGAATCCAACGGCGTCTTGTTATCGACATGCTCATCCTGGTGAAACCGATCCTTTCACAGATACTCTTTATCACTTTCATGTAGCTGGATGTCTGCTCGTTCATCATCCATTGATATCTACTTCTTCTCAAAAATGCGGAACTCAAACGCGTCTAAAGAGACCGATGGGATAGCCACTTGGGAATCGTGGAAGAGGGGCTCCTTTACCTCTTGCCACACGCCGGTATCTACCTCTACCGTTCCGCGAAAAGGCGTATTGGACAGGTTGATTATGATCAGGAATTCCTGGTCTCCGGCGCGACGCACGTAACTGAGTACATGTTGTTCGTCGGAATTGTGTACCCATACGATCTGCCCGTTCCAGAATGCAGGGTGTTGCTTGCGAAACGGAACCATAAAATCGTAGAACTGACGAAACTCCGGGCGTACCTGCGATCCTTGCCAATAGATTTTGAGTGTCTCGAACAATGCAGGCCCGGTCGATGGAGTGGCATCTGCTGCTTCCATGCCGTTGTAGAGTAAGGGAACTCCCTCTGTGGTGAACATCAAGGCAGATGCGGCCAGCGCGCCGGGAATTCCATAACGCACGATTGCCCGCTCTTCGTCGTGATCGTCGGAAATCGTCATGTGCAAGGCCTCTTTAGGGAATATCGCCCGCTGCTGCTCGATGGTCGCGCGCAGGTCGCTGGCCGGGGCGCCATGCATGAGCACGTCATCAAGCTTTGACATCAACGGCCATGCATAATCGACCTGAAAGGCGCTGCGAAGAAGCTCTGGCTTTGCGGCCTCGGCGAGCATGAGAATGTCGGGATTCATTTGGTTCAACGCGCGGCGCGCCTGCTCCCAGAAGTCCGTCGGCACTTCTCCTGCCGCATCGCAGCGATACCCATCGACGCCGAAACCTTTCACCCAATACGTGAGCACGTCGATCATGTATTGCCGCAGAGCGGGATTGGAGTAATCGAGTGCGGCAACGTCATTCCAGCCGTGAGGGGAGATGAGGTGACCATCCTTGTCGTGCTTATAAAAATCGGGATGAGCCATCATCACACTGTCGAACGCGGTGTGGTCGGCGACCATGTCCAGGATCACCTTCATTCCTCGCCGATGAGCTTCATCGACCAGGTGACGCAAATCTTCTTTACTGCCGTAATCCGGAGTGATCGCGTAATAATCCTTGACCGCATAGGGGCTGCCGTTGGTGCCAAGTTTCTTGAGTTGCCCTACCGGATGAATGGGCATAAGCCACACAACCGTGACGCCGAGAGCTTTCAATCGGTCTAGCCCGGCGTTGACTCCATTCAAATTTCCTTGTGCGGAGAAGGCGCGCGGGAAAACTTCATAGATCAGTCCGGAATGAAGCCAGTCCGGAGCGCTGCGGGGCTGCGACGAGCTAGTTTGGTCAGATATGGAGGCTGGTGAGGCTGGCTCTTGTGCGCGGGCGATCAGATTGCCCGTTGTCACTATCAAGGTTGCCGTTAGCAGTAAGTTGATCGGGAAATGTTTTGCAAGGCGTAGTTTCACAATCTATCTCGACTTGGCTGGCTGAGCTTTAGAACGGCTGACCCTGCCCGTTTGGACACTTTAGTCAATGAAGCGACATGCAGCTTTCTTCAATGGTGGCGAACTGAATGCCGAATAAGGCTTGAAATAAAGACAGCGCCTGCCATTGTGACCGGCGCTGTCTTTGGTTGTGCTTTTTTAGAAGGTGAAGCGCGCCGCTAATTGAATCTGGCGGGGCGATCCATGGAGGGATGTAATCTTGCCAAAGGAGCCGAGGTTACCCTGGCTGTTGCCTGGGTTCTGGAAGTTTGGCGTGTTGGTTATGTTGAAGGCGTCGCCATGCAGTTCCAAAATCTTGCCTTCGAAAATCTCGAAGTTCTTCTGCAAGCCGAAGTTGTCAACCCGATAGCCGGGACCGTAGACCTGGTTCCGGGCGAGTGTTCCCATGCGCGTGAATACGCTGTTTCCCGATCCATCGGTCGCCTGGATGGTGGGAAGGGCACTGGAAAAGGAATTGGGGTTAAACCAATACCCGCTTATGCTCTTCGGATAGCTAATCGGAGCGATGACGTCAGGGCGGTTGCCACCTGGGTTAGCACTGCCTGCCGAAGTGAGATCGACTGGCTGGCCGGTCGAGAGTAGGAGAATGTTGTTGAACTGCCATCCGCCGATCACCGCGTCCAAGGCGCGCGGGGCGTTTGAGGCGAATAGTTTGCCGCGGCCGAAGGGCAAAAATCCTACAAACGATCCACTGAAGACGTGCCGTTCATCTTGAGTCGAATTGCCATAGTTGACCTGCTGGTCGCCATAGACAAGGAAGGACTCTGGCGTGCCGCCGTATGCGCTCACAGTATTGTCGAGCGTGTGCGACCATGCGTAGGATCCAGTGGCTGTGAAGTAGGTGCCTCTGTGCTCGATGTGCGCCTGCAGCCCGTTGTAATTGGAACTGCCGTCATAGGCGTCGAGCGAGATGCCACCGATGTTTGGAAACGGCTTCGTCGTTACGTTGGGCAAGTAGGTGTTGTAGGTGTAGTAGGTCGACAGCCGGCTGCCATGAGTGCCTACATACGCCAGACTAATCACGTCACGCGACTTGAGCTGATGTTCGAGTTGGAGATTCCATTCCTGCATCATGCTGTGGTTATCGTTCTGGTTGACGGCAAGACCGTTATACGTACTGGGGGGATTGTTTATATCGAAGTTTGGGAAACCCGGCTGGGGCTGCCCGTTGTATGGGGCTGCCGCATCTGCATTGTAGGGACAGTCGTAGGAGCCGCTCGGCGTTCCGCCTGGATTTGCCACTCCGGTTAAGGCGATGCAATAGCCCGAGTATGTGTTGTAGCCAACGCTTCCGCCAAACGGTTGCTGCTGACCTAACTGGTTGCTGATGCCTCCGTAATCGGGAAAGTAGAAGATGCCATACCCGCCGTGCAGAGAGCTCTTGCCATCTCCAAGCAGATCATAGGCAAATCCCACACGAGGCGCGAAGTTGTCGTAATTCTGGTTGATGATGCTCTTAGGTATGCCGTTCTGGCCAGCCAACATTACATGGCCGGTTTGGACATTGAACGCGGCATTTTGGTTGTGCGCTTCGTAGGGCCACGTCATCAAATCCCAGCGGAAACCGAGGTTGAGGGTGAGCCGGTTATTGATGCGCCAATCGTCTTGAACAAAAAGGCCATCTTCCTGACTGATCTCCGCGAAGTATCCGTTCTGGGCACCGATCGAATAGTAGTCCGCGAAACCTGCGAGCATTTCGCTTACCTCATATCCGGTGAAATCCTCTCCCGATCCAGCATAGCCAAAGAAGCCCTTTCCGGAAATGGGGCGAAAGAATTCCACCTGACGGCGAAGGAACGTACCGCCCAGACTGATCGAATGAGTACCTTTGTTGATGCTGAGGCTATCGGTCACTTCGTAGGTATTTTGAGGAGTTGCAAACAAGCCATAATCGCCGGTGTAGGTTATTTCGCTGCCAGAGGCGCCGATGATTGGGCCGCCCGTGGATCCCGCCAAGCCGGGTGCATAAATCATTCCCAGATCCTTGGCGACATTATCCCCGATGTTGCTTGGTTGGAAGCCGTAGTTGTCACGGATGTAGCCGATACGCGCCTCGTTGACGATGTTGGACGAGAAGGTGTGCGTGTTTCCCAGATCCCAACCGCGGGCGTGGGTGTAGTTCTTGTTGCCGTTGTTTGACAACTCAGGTTCGTTGGGCTGCTGCGGAAAGCCCGATGTATTGTAGTTAGCGGAATTGTCATAGGACATGCGCGCGAAGTAGAGATCGTGGTCCGTGCGGTTCCAGTCGAGGCGAACATCGAAGGTGTTGAAGTTGTAGCCCGTCTGGGTCGCAAATTGATAGTTGTTGAGAATGCGATCGCTCCGGGTTGGCAGCGGAAAAGCATTGAAATAGTTCAATGCCGCTGGATTTTGGCGGTTGGCCGGGACTATATTGCCCGCGAAAGGTGCGCAGGTCTCCGGGTCATAAATCTGGCCCTTGCTGTACTGGGGAAGATTGCCGTTCAGTGTGCCGGCATTGGCCACACAATGGGGAAATGCCGTGTAGTCTCCCGTGGTATACCCGATGCCGGCGATGCCGGCGGGGGAGGCCTGGGCGGAGAGCAATTCGGAGAAATCTCCTTGGCGCATGAGCGCCGTCGGTACGGTGTTAAAGCCGGTGCCGTTGGGATTGGCGGAGCGAGTGGCCTGATAATCGCCGAACCCGAAGAGCTTGTTCTTGAGGATAGGTCCACCCACAGAGCCTCCGAACTGGTCGCGGCGGAAAGGAGGATTTGGGCTAGGAGAGGCGTCGAGGAATTGATAGTTGGGATTTCCCGCCCATTTGCCGCTGCGGTTGAAGTTGAAGGCCGACCCGTGGTACTGGTTGGTTCCGGACTTGATGGAACTCACCAAAAAGACGCCACCGGCGCGGCCATACTGCGCAGGCGCTATGCTCGTGTTGACTTTGAATTCCTCAGTGGCGTCGACGGGCGGGAAGAATACGATGACGTTCTGCAGACCATCGTTGTTGTCTATGCCGTCCAGGATGAAATTATTCGCCTGGGAGCGGGTGCCGTTGGCCGAGAGCTGGCCGCCGCCCGTATCGCTGTAGCGGTTGATTGTATCCTGGCCGTACTCGACATTGGCTCCTGTCGTCACGCCGGGGGTGAGCAATGTCAGATTGAGAATGTTACGGCCGTTCAAGGGCAACTCGGTGATCTGCTTTGACTCAATCGTCTCTCCGAGAGTTGCATTCGACGTATTCACCAATGCCGCGGCGCTTGTGACTTCAATCGAAGTCGTGACCGCTCCCGGTGTTAACCTGAAAAGCAAGTCTTGCACCTGGGTGACGCTTACCGTGATGGATTGGGCCTGAGACTGGAACCCAGGGGCCGATACTTTGGCCGTATAAACGCCACGCGGTACAGCGGGGAGATTGATTTCTCCAACGTCATTCGAGGCGGCTGTCAGCACCAGGCCGTTTTCGTTGTTTGTGAGGGTAAGAGTGGCTCCCGAGACAACGGCACCGGTTTGATCCGTGATTGTCCCTATCACTTTGCCTGAGTCGGATTGGGCGTGCGCTTGAAGACACACACCAAAAGCAACCAGAAATACAAGAGCCGTTGTTCGAACTGCTTGCCAGACTTCTCTGAAGAGCGAGTCCGTGCTTGAAAACTGAGTCATATCGCGGTCCTCCATAGTTTTGCGTTACTCCAAATAGAAATGCCTCGTCCTTCAAAAGTTTCCGCAAGGGGCTGGGGAGCATCATCGTTCCAAACAGCCGCCATCGTGGGCTTTGATTTATGAGGCGGTGATAACCATCGGCGTCGGGCACGATGCCGCGCAATGGACGGGCCATCAATTCTCTATTTACTCGCTATTAACTATTAACCATCGTATTATCAATAAGTTGTATCCGAAAATGCAGTAGGCTAAGGTTGTTCGGGTGGGCTGGAACGGTGTGCTAACCTGTGGTCAATATTGAAATATTGTTGGGTGGCTGGGAGTGGAGAATCTCGAAAGAACTGGACGGGTCACCTTTGGCCTATTTGAAGTGGATCTCCAGAGCGGGGAAATCTGGAAATCCGGCCACAGGGTCAGATTGCAGGATCAGCCCTTCAGAGTTTTGGTAGCTCTGTTAGCGAAACCTGGCCAAGTGGTGACTCATAGTGAATTGCAATTGCAGGTTTGGGGCCCTGACACGAATGTCGACTTTGAGCGCGCTCTTGCGGTCGCGATAAAAAAGATTCGGGAGGCTCTTTCAGACTCCGCCGAAAATCCCAGGTTTGTTGAGACCCTCGCTAAACGCGGATACCGGTTCATAGCGCCGGTGGCTATAACTCCAGTTGCACTTCCGTCCGTTCCCGGCAACGGAACCGATGCCGATCGCAACAACCTGGAAACTGGTTCGCAAGCAATTTTTCCGCCGATGGAACAGGCGCCAAGTCCAACTCTGTTCACGGCCCCTGCAATTCCGGTAACGAACCCGGAACCGGACGCAGAGCATGCATCTCCTGTGGCGAAGAACGTCGTTCGGAGGAGACAGATTTGGAACTGGCGGTCAATAATGGCTGCCCTGGTTTTGTCGATCCTAGTGGGATTGGCGGCGGTGCTTTGGATGCAGGGACACCCCCCCGCACTGCCACCGTTGCGCGTAGAACAACTAACCCACGACAGCCCGGTTACAGCAGGCCCTCCCAGCATGGAGAATCTGCTGACGCTCGCTACGGATGGCCAGCGTGTTTTCACCGCGGTCTTGGAGGGCGGAAGACCTCAACTTGCTGCAATTGACATCAGCACTGGCGGAGTGCAGCCCCTCACCATACCATCTGTGCTTAATGCTGCCAGGGTCGCCGACATCTCCAAGGATGGATCGCATTTATTGTTGCGCAGCCAATTGTCATCTCAATCGGAACAGCCCCTCTGGATCGTTCCGACGGTCGGCGGAAGCGCATTACGAGTCGGGAGTATCCAAGCCCAGGACGCCACTTGGATGCCGGATGGTGCAAGCATCCTGTTTGCCAGCGGAAACGAGTTGAGACAGATTCGCCTGGATGGTGGAACGATCACACCCGTTGCCGTATTGCCAGGAAGAGCTTTTTGGCTCCGGTGGTCTCCCGACGGAGCGCGGCTGCGCTTCACTGTCATGGATCCTTTGACGCATACCGGCTCCTTATGGGAATTGAAGCGAGGCAGCAAAGTCGCACACCCCCTGCTCAAGACCCGAATAAGTCAGGTTATCGATTGTTGTGGAGCCTGGACGGCTGACGGCCGGTCGTATGTCTTCCAGGCTAGTGACAATTCAAGCAGCAACCTTTGGGAGCTAAAAGGGGATGGCGCACGATCATCTTTGGCTCAACTAACCAACGGGCCCCTCAGTTATTTCTCTCCCATCCCGGCACGGTCGGGCCGCCGCATTTTCTTCTATGGTTCTGACCAACCCTCAGGATTGCAGCGATTCGACGGAGCCCACCTTGGTTTTCGGCCGGAGCGCACCTTCCTTGCCGATGCCAACCGTGTGGCCTATTCACGCGACCGCAAATGGGTAGCCTGGGCGGATTTTCCTGGAAGATTGTGGCGTGCGCGATCGGCAGATGGTTCGGACAAAATACAGCTTACTCCGAACGATTTCGAGGTTTTCTCAGCGCAATGGTCTCCCGACGGCGGCAAACTGGCAATCATGGCCCGGCGCGCAGGTGAGACGTGGCAGATCTATATTGTGAGGGCGGATGGAGGAAAGCCGGAGCTACTCATGAAAGACGACCGCAACGTCGCCGATCCGGGATGGTCTCCGGATGGGCAAGAGATCGTATTTGGCAGAGAGCCGGACTCCATGGGCAAGGAGAACGGACCGCGTGCGATCGAATTATTCAACCTGCAAAACCAAGCCAGAACAACTGTGCCTCACTCGGAAGGCCTCTTTAGCCCGCGCTGGTCGCCTGATGGAAAATGGATTGTAGCTCTAACGTTAGCGCAGGACAAAGTGATGCTATTCGATGTTGCCAATCAACACTGGAGCGAGCTGGCAACCACAAGTGCTTCTGATCCGGTTTGGAGCAATGATGGGAAGGCTATCTTCGTTCACGCGTTTCTGGCGGAGAACCAACCTATTCTCAGGATTGCGGTACCGGGCGGAGAAATGAAAGTAGTGGCGAGCAGTACAGATTTTCACTCGGGGGAACCGGCGGAATATTTCTTCGGCGGTTTGACGCCCGAAGATCTTCCGCTCGTCCGGCCGCGAGTCGGCACTGGAAACTTGTACACCCTTGACCTCGATCGACGTTAGCGAAGATCTCAGGGCATCAAGGGATACGCTGCAGATGGGCGATGGGTCCGATTGGACGGATCGTAGTTCCACCCAGTTTTCGGACGCGTTCCGCTATGTCAGGTGGTATAGAGTACCTTTTCACAATTACTCAATCCAGATTCGCGATCCCCTACCTCGACCAAAATCGCTGTCTACCGCCGGTGCCATTTCCTCTTGGAGTCTTGCACTGTCCTGATGCCTGCACGGCTGTGAATAAGTAAAATGCAAAGCGATCGCACAAGCTTATTCGATTCCCGGTTGGCAGGGTGTTAGCTACTCATATCAAGACATAATTGCGACCCTCAAATGGGCACTGCTATCGTCACGGACAGAGTTGGAAATCAGCCCCGGCGAGTTGCATCGACTGTGTCGAGACCCGTCAGACGAGCTTCTAAGGGGAGACGATATGCGTTTAAAACTAATTGTCGCCGCACTTAAGCATGAATCAAATTGCTTCTTACTCTCACAGTAAGTCGCAAAAGCAACTCACACACAGCACAAGCCGCACGCGCGGCTGGCCGATACGATGAACGATGCGCTTGTGCTGTTCAGCGGCTCTAATCCGGAAAAGGGAGATGCCGTCGCTTTAGGGCCGGTATTAATTCAAATCCGCCGCGTCGCTTGACGCCATCGATATCTGCAACCGATCACAACTCACGCACGTTTGCTTAGGAGGTCCAAATGGCAGCTAGGGCAACGCCAATTCCGGAACCAATGGAGGCATCGCCAACAACTGCTGCATGGTGTCTTGTTCTTCTGGACGACTTGGAAGAATTCACCACCCTGGCATGGTTTTTGGTGGCCGATGGCAAGCTCGTCGAGGAAGTATTTTCGCGGACGATGACGGAACTGGAAAGGATACCTTTCGATGCGCCCGCACCATTTCAGGCTCGCGAAAAGGTCCGCAAGCTTCGCATCACCCAGGCGCTTGCAGTGTTGGAATCGACAAGCAGAAAAGACCACGAGGAGCGCGTGACCCCGCCGAGTGGTCTTGGCGAACTTCCCGATCCTGCTCGCCTGGCTTTCATGTTGAGAATGGTGATTCGATCTTCGTTGGCAGAAGTAGCGGGCCTTCTTGATGTTACGCCATGCGAGGCACGGAAGCTTGTAAGTCATGCAATCGACCATCTCTGCGGGAAAAATCCGCAGCCATTGCTAAGTGGGCGCTGAAGAAGCATGTTGTGACGCCTGTTGCTTCCGCCGACGATTGATTTCCGTTGTTGAACAATCTCCATCAAGAGGGGATGACAATCGATATTCAACCTGATCGAAGTTACGATTCAAGGAGGATGGGATGCAGTATCAATCCATTCGTGTAGTCCGGCCCGCGCAGTTCGACTGTGCGACTGCGCAAACTTCCGGATCACAGCGTCTTGCGGCTATCCGTCCGGGAGACTGTACCGAGTCGCCCATGTGGGGAGGTCTCTTCGTGGTAGAGCCGGAGGCTCGCACGGGCATCCACCACCACGGAGAGCAAAATACGATTGCCTATATATTGAGCGGCAGTTCTTATGTGCGGTGGGGCGAGCGAGGCGAGTTTGACGCTACAATTCAAGCAGGCGATTTCCTCTATGTGCCGGCCTGGCTTCCTCACCAGGAAATCAATCCTTCGAGCCAGGACCCTTTTCGATGGGTTGTCGTAAGAAGCACCGCGGAACCTATCGTTGTGAATCTGCCCGATGATTTCTGGGGTGAAATTAACCTCAGTCCTGTGCATTCGCGCGTCGACCTCTAACACCACCGAGGCTAATCTCAGTTTGGAATTCGAGCGTACTGCAATGAGAACCTGTTGCTTAGAGAGGAGGAATCTCGATGCACATGCAGGATTGGAGCACGTATCGGCAACAACTCGCCGATGGAGTGTCAGGACTAGCAAAGCTCAGCCCGGATGCCGTCAGGGGGTACGTGACGCTGAGCGGCGCTTCTCAAAAAACCGGACACATCGATTCCAAGACCCGCGAACTGATTGCTCTGGCGGTAGCGATCAGCCTTCGCTGTGACGGATGCATTGCCGTTCATAGTGCTGCCGCTCGGAAGAACGGCGCCACCAGGGAAGAGGTCGCCGTGGCACTCGCAATCGCCATCAGCATCAATGCAGGCGCTGCCCTGGTATATTCCACGCGTGCGCTTGACGCCTTCAATACAGAGTAGGGAGGGGGTATGTAGCTCCGCATCGAGGATAGCTTGTTCGGATTTCGTGTCACTCAATCTGAGTTGGCGGGCTTGATTGATGCGGGGTGCATCGAGAAGGCCATCTACTCTGGCCGAGACAAGCATCGCAAGGGGATGTATGTGCTTGAACACAGCCCCTCATCCACTGGAACCGCTCTCGAGTATCATGTGCCTGAAGTTAATGAGGTCCTTTCCACGGCAGAACTCAAATCCTGGAGGGAGACCGATGATCAGTTGGGAATCTATGCGCGAGTCGATCTCGGCGCTCACGACATCCTGGACATTCTTGTGAAAAAGGATTATACCGGTCTGGATCTCAATGTTGCAGACCATATCGACACCTTCCCGAATCCCAAGGCCTGCGCATTGTATTGATAGAATTCCAGCGCCGGACGGATTAGAAAGAAGGGACAAGGCGATCGCATACATTGCATCCGTGAAAGGAGCCGTATGACGAATAGCATCCAGCGAGAAGACCTGGGCGCCCTCAAATGCGCGAAGGCTGTTGCAATAGAACTCCTGATCGATGGAAAGAAGGTTGTTGCTGCCGAAGGCGAGTTGCTCGTTGAGGCCATTCTTCGCGAGAAGGACATCCCACACATCTGCTATCACTCTGCGTTGATGGGACCGATCCAGACCTGCGACACGTGCCTTGTCGAAGTAGACGGAAGGCTCGAGCGGGCTTGCGGCATGAAGGTGGCGGAGGGCATGCAAGTAACAACAGAATCGGATCGCGCCAAGAGTGCCCGCTCCGAGGCCTTCGATGTGATCCTCGGGAATCACATGCTCTACTGCACGGTCTGCGATAACAACAACGAGAACTGCAGAGTCCACAATACGGCCCTGGCGTTGAATGTGCAGCACCAGGCGCATCCTTTCAAGCCGAAGCCCTACGAAGTGGACATGTCCAATCCCTTCTATCGCTACGATCCGAGTCAGTGCATTCTGTGCGGCCAATGTGTTCAGGCGTGTCAGACGGTGCAGGTGAATGAGACACTCTCAATCGGATGGGAGTTGGAGCATCCGCGTGTGCTGTGGGATGGCGGGCACCAGATTGGCGGGTCAAGCTGCGTTTCTTGCGGACACTGCATCACGGTCTGTCCCTGCAATGCGTTGATGGAAAAGTCCATGCTGGGCGAGGCCGGTTTCTTAACCAACATGCCAAAGACAGCGCTGGATAAGATGATTGACGTGGTCAAGGCCATCGAGCCCGAAATGGGCTACGGCGCAATCATGCAGGTCTCACAGACCGAAGCCAAGATGCGGGAAGAGCGCATCAAGAAGACTAAGACGGTGTGCACCTATTGCGGCGTTGGGTGCAGTTACGATGTCTGGACCCGGGACCGTAAGATTCTCAAGATCGCTCCGTTGCACGGCGACGCCAACCAAATATCGACATGCGTCAAAGGCAAATTTGGTTGGGACTATGTTAACCACAAAGACCGCCTGCAAACTCCGCTGATTCGAGAAGGCAATGGTTTTCGCGAGGCGAGCTGGGAAGAGGCGTTGACCCTGGTGACGTCGAAGCTTGGCGAGATCAAGCAGCAACATGGTCCGGATGTGCTGGCAGTGATCGTCTCCTCCAAGTGCACCAACGAAGATGGCTATCTGATGCAGAAATTTGCTCGTGCCGTTCTTGGAACGAATAACGTAGACAACTGCTCGCGCTACTGCCAGTCCCCGGCCACGACGGGACTGTTCCGGACCGTCGGCTATGGCGGGGACTCGGGATCGATTGAGAACATCGCGAAATCCGGGCTTGTCCTGATCGTCGGCAGCAATACCGCAGACAGTCACCCGGTGCTGGCGACGCGCGTCAAACGGGCGCACAAACTGTTCGGCCAGCGGCTGATCGTAGCAGATCCGCGGGAGCACGAGATGGCGCGGCGTGCCGATATTTACTTTCGTCCACGTCCCGGCACGGATATCGTCTGGTTGTCCGCGATGAGCCGTTACATGCTGGACAACGGTCATGCCGCACAAGAGTTTTTAGACCGGTGGGTGAACGGCCTCAATGAATACCGGCAGAGCCTGGAGCCGTTTACGATGCAGTACGCAGCAGAAATGTGCGAAGTACCGATCGAAACGCTCGAACAGGTGGCCAATGAGATTGCTTCCGCAAGGAGCGTAGCCATTCTCTGGGCGATGGGCATCACGCAGCACACGCACGGGTCGGATGAGTCGACGGCCATCTCCAACCTGCTGCTCATCACCGGAAACTACATGCGCGACGAGGGTGGCGCGTATCCTCTTCGCGGACACAATAACGTGCAGGGCGCGGGCGATATCGGCGCAGCCCCGAATGTTTATCCCGGATATCAAAGTGTGACCGATGCGGAGATTCGCAGGAAGTTTGAAGCGGGCTGGGGCGTTGCGTTGTCACCGGAGCGGGGCATGGACAACCACCAGATGGTGGACGCCATCCATGAAGGCAAGTTGCGGGCCATGTATCTGGCCGGTGAGGATATGATCTCTGCCGACTCGAACGCCAACCATGTTGCGGGCGCATTCGAGAAGCTGGATTTCTTTGTTGTTCAAGATATCTTCTTCACTGAAACTTGCCGCTATGCCGACGTAGTTCTGCCGGGCGCGCCCGCCCTTGAAAAGGAAGGCACTTTCACGAGCACTGAACGGCGCATCCAGAGGCTCTATCAAGCGCTGCCCGAGCTGGGAGACAGCAAGGCCGACTGGAAGATCACCCAAGAAATCGCCAATCGGATGGGAGCGAAGTGGAACTATCAACATCCGTCGGAGATCATGGCAGAACTGGCCTCGCTGACGCCGCTTTATGCCGGAGTCTCGTTCGAGAGGCTAGAAGCGTACAAGACGCTCCAGTGGCCTGTGGACTCTGACGGCACCGATCAGCCGGTTCTATATCTGAATGGATTCGCTTTCCCCGATGGGAAGGCAAGACTCTATCCGCTGGCGTTCAACGAGCCCGACGAAGCGCCGGATAGCGACTTCGATCTGTTCCTGAACAATGGCCGCATTCTCGAACACTTCCACGAAGGCAACATGACGCACCGGATCGCGGGCATCAAGGAGGAGACGCCCGAACGTTACATGGAGATTTCAGAGGAGCTCGCGAAGGACCGCGGTATCGACTCGGGACGCTGGGTGCGCGTCACGAGTCGCCATGGCGCGCTGGTGATCAAGGTAGTAGTTACCGGGCGGGTCTTTGGAAAGCAGGTATATTTGCCGCTATTGTCGCAGGAAGGGCCGGTCAATATCCTCACCGGTTCACACGCAGACACCGCAACCAATACCCCCGCATTCAAGGAGACGGCGGTGCGCATCAATCTTCTTCCAGAGCAAGGCACAAATCCGCTGCATCCGCTCAACCCCCGCTTCTCAGGCAAGCCGACACCGCAGACCGGTGTGGAGGTGGAGCGCAAGTGGAAGCGCAAGGACTATCGGATGCCGGGCACGGAAGTGCTCGTTCAGATTGAACCAAGCAAATAGAAGGGGAGGTATAGCTATGGCTAAAGCCGTGGAGTTTCGAGAATTCACACCGAAAAATGCTCGAAACGATTTACTCCGGCGGCTTGAACAGGCTCCGGAGCAGCATGCGGAAGCGATTCTCGCCTCATACGACCTGTTGCAGCGAATGCATGAAAAAGGCCTGATTGATGTTGCAAACGGTCTTTTGAGTGCAAGCGACACGGTTGTGGAACGCGTTACTGATGTGATCAGTTCAGAGCAAGCCATCAAGGCGCTGCGTTTGCTTCTGATCTTCAGCAACTTGATCAATGATGTTGATCCGGATCGGATAGAGGCAATTCTTTCGCCGCGGAAAAGTGAGCCACAGACATTCGCGAGCGTTACTCGAAAGGCAGTGGGTGGCTATGTTCGGCTGGTACTGATCACCTGCGTGGACCTGTTCAAATTCTTTGGATCGACTCTACGAGGGCATAAGCCGGCTTGACAGGGACTGGCAAAAGGCGGAGCACCAATCTGTTTGTTGCCCACGAGCCGGCCAGGCCGTGGCTCTGATGCGAGGGAGAGCAACACGATGACCCCAGTCCCGCGTACAGGAATGATTTCGAAAATGCCTGCAACGCGGCTTGTGCGTCAACGGCTAAAGAGCCTCTCGCGATGGAGCTTGGGGATCTGGTTGTTCTGCAGCCTGCGGATGATTGCCCAGGACGCCAAACTTAGCGTAGACGTCAGTCACGGCTCGATACTGCCTGATCCGCCCGAAGTTCGATCGCCATTTGTGCTTTACGCGGTTACAGATTCTGAAACCGACAAAGCGGCATTCTCATTCGCTGGGCAGGAGATTCCACCATTGATTCGAGCCAGGCCTGGAGAGGACATCCGCCTGACCTACGTAAATAATATGTCCGCGCACTCGCGGGAACTCTGCATCCGCGAACCATGCATGAACATGACGAATCTGCACTTTCACGGTCTGCATGTGTCGCCGAATACTCCACAGGACGATGTCCTGTCGATGATGGCGATGCCGGGCGCATCGCTCCAATACGTCGTCAATATTCCGCTCGACCAGCCCCCCGGCTTGTACTGGTATCACACGCATCCCCATGGCGAGAGTTATCAACAGGGGCTCGATGGCATGTCAGGAGCGATCGTGATTGATGGTATGGATCGCTACGTTCCAGAAATTGCGCGATTACGGGAACGTGTTCTGATCCTGCGTGATCGCGTAGTTGAAGAAAGCGACCCGGCCGGTCCTAACATCAAGCGCATTGTGCAGCTATCTGCAAAGGGTTGCAGGGCGGACACTGAAGTACCGGAGCGTGTGTTTACAGTGAACGGAGTTCTACGACCGCGGATCGCTATCGCTGTTGGAGAGCGGCAATTCTGGCGCATCGTCAACGCTTCGCCAGACCTGTATGCAGACTTGAAGGTCGACACAGAGCAACTCGAGATCATCGCGTTGGATGGGATGCCACTCGCCTTTCACGACCCCAGGCGCCGTAGGGCGTTGGCGGATCACATCCTGATTCCTCCTGCCGGCAGAGTGGAAGCAATCGTCACCGGACCAATTCGGGGGGCACACGCTTCACTGCGCACACTCTGTTTTGATACCGGTCCAGACGGAGACCCCAATCCGGCCATGGTACTCGCGGATATCGTGGATACCACGCGCGCTGCTCCTGCAAGAGTGATCTCCTCGCACCACGCTGCACATCCGATTTACAAACCCTTGTCGGCCAAGCTCGTTATGGGCGTTGAGAATGGCTCCCCCGAATTTGTTGTTACGTTCACCGAGGATAAAGGAGGCTTCTACATCAACGGAAAAAAGTTCGGCATGGCCGATCCTCCCATGACGACAGTGGTCACTGGAACTTATCGCCATTGGCGCGTTGTAAACAATACGAGCGAAGTGCATCCATTTCATATTCATCAGGTTCACTTTCTCGCCTATTCCCAGAACGGCGAGCATCTCGCACACCCAGAGTGGCTGGATACAGTGAATGTCCCTGTTCAAGGAAGCGTCGATTTGATAATGGACTTTACGGACCCCATCATCAGAGGAGTCTCGCTGTTCCATTGTCATTTGCTAAGTCACGAAGACAAGGGAATGATGGCGAAGATACTTTTCAGATGAGGCGCGGTTGGGAAATTTTTGTTGCTTTGCGAGACTAATCAGAAGTTCTGAATTGAGTGCCTTCGCGCGCGCAGCCGGATCGCCATCTGGACAAGTTCAGCGAAGGATTTTGCTTCCATCTTGCGCATCACCTGGCCGCGATGAATCTGCACCGTGATGTAGGCGATTCCGAGCATCGCAGCGACCTGTTTATTTTGAAGCCCGCTCACGACCAGTTCCATGACCTCTCGTTCGCGAGGCGTCAGGCGAGAAAGTCTATGCTGCAGCTTCGTGAGTTCGGCTTTTCTCGCCCGCAATTGCCGATGCCGGCAAATGGCGCTGTGTACCGCGGCCAGCAATGCCTCCTGGTCGACCGGTTTGAGCAGGAATTCGATCGCTCCCGATCGCATCGCGCGAACAACCGAGCAGGTGTCGCACGGCCCGCTGATTACGATCGACGGGAGATTCGCCTTTGCCGAAACCTGGCGTTGCAGCTCCAAACCGCAAAGATCCGGTAGGTGGGCATCAACAATTAAACACGTACAGGATTCCGTCCAGGTGCAATCGAGGCATTGAGCCGCAGTGGCAAAACTCATTACATCGATCTTTTGTGCAGCGAGGCATGAGGAAATGCCTTTGCGGATGCCGGAATCTGCTGTGACCAGATATACCACTTCGGACTCAGTGTTCTCAGCGCCTCCTCCACCAGCGACGCCGGGAGCCGGCTTTTGGTTAGAGGGGAAGGATGTCGCAACGTCGGATCGAGGAAGAACAACCTGCATAGGCGGGGCTAACCGTCGCGACGATCGTCTGTTCAGCGGACAACTCGCAGGCGAATTTCTGAGTCGCTATGCGGGCTGGGGGGATGTCCTTCCGCTCAACAAGGCGAAGTCCGCAATCGATGAGCAACTAAGTACCTCGGTAATAGGCACGCCGGACTTCTATGCACCCAAGGTTCGCGAATTGTAGATTTGAATCGAGCGGCCAACAGTATGTCGAGTTGCATGGAATCGCCGCTCTCTATTCGGTGATACTGGCTGTGCAACCGTTGAGAACTTTCCCGCGTTGTCGATCAAGCATTGATCTACTGAAATTGCCTAATATACAAGGCAAATAGCTTGATCTGTGGTCTATTGCCTCATATGTTGGGTAAATGCAGACCTTGACCTCAATAGGGAAAGCGATTGCGGCCCGACGCAAACAATTGGGCTTAAGCCAGGCTGCGCTTTCTAAACAGGCAAAGATTGGCCATTCAACGTTCGATGCGCTGGAAAATAGCCGCATTGGAGAGCTGGGCACTACCAAGATTATCAAACTCCTATCGGCACTTGGTCTGGAACTAAAGATTCAGGAAGCGGCCAGCCGCCCAACGCTGGAAGAGCTCATGGAAGAGGATCCCGATGATCAAGGCCTGGACCGACAACGCTGAAGCCGGGTTACTCGACCGTTCCGGGCAGCGTGGGAGCACTTTCCTTTATCTGCCGGAGACGAAAGCCGCGCGCGCCGTCTCGGTTAAGTGCACCAGGGGCATTAGTTCTTCGCAAGGCGTTGCGAATTGGTCGGCTGCTTCGTCTGCAAGTCGGCAAACTCCTGCTTGGCT
>Ga0255352_1000489_pt1 | contig 22170 bp, 21 predicted proteins | sample HBST0metaG_FD_189939 | JGI IMG/M metagenome (GOLD analysis project Ga0255352, IMG submission 189939) | Peat soil microbial communities from Stordalen Mire, Sweden - H.B.S.T0 | ecosystem: Environmental > Terrestrial > Soil > Wetlands > Peat | place: Sweden: Norrbotten County, Stordalen Mire...
GCCCTGGTAATCGTGACCGCGGTATCCCATGTCGACATGCACTTCTTTGGGGAACTATATAGTTGATTTCACGCGCAAGTACTTTTAAAATGAATACATGAGCCGCTCAACCATTAGTTCCTACGAGTTGAATCGTCGCTTTCCGACGCCGGAATCCGCGCAGAAGTATATGGAAGAGAAGCGGTGGGGTGGGAAGCCGCAATGCCCATCGTGCGGGGAAGTCAACCTGGTGACGCAGCGCCGGGACGCGGGGTATTACCGGTGCCCGATCTGCCGCTTGGTGTTCACTGTCCGCACCGGCACGATCATGGAGCGTTCCCACATCCCCCTGGACAAGTGGCTTTACACCTTCTACCTCGTGATGACGGCCCGGAAGGGTATCTCCTCACTCCAGTTGGCGAAGGAGATCGGGATCACCCAGAAATCGGCTTGGTTCCTCCTGCAGCGTATCCGGCAAGCTTGCGGGAAGAAGGATGACGACGATCAGAACGGGTTCCTTCAGGGCATCGTGGAAGCCGATGAGACCTACATCGGCGGCAAGGAAGCCAACAAGCATGAGCACAAGAAGCTGAATGCCGGGCGCGGTGCCGTCGGCAAGATCGCCGTGCTGGGAATGCGCGAACGCGGGGGGAAAGTCAGGGGCAAAGTGCTTTCCAGCACCGATGCAGCTACGATTCAGGCCACCGTTATTGACGCGGTGATTCCTGGATCTACCCTCTATACCGACGAGCACGGCTCCTACATCGGTATGGACTTGGTGTATGACCATGCTTCGGTCAACCACAGCGCCAAGGAGTACGTGAATGGCATGGCGCATACCAATGGCATCGAGAGCGTGTGGGCCGTCCTGAAGCGCGGCTTCTACGGTGTGTACCACTCGTTCAGCGAGAAGCACCTTCAGCGCTACGTGGATGAGTTCTCATTCCGGCTGAACGAGGGCAACGTAAAGAACCATACGATGAGCCGGATCGACTCCCTGCTGGCCAAAAGCGTCGGCGTCAGGATCATGTACAAAGACCTGGTCGCTGCATAGAGATTAACGGCTACGGTTAGAGGGGGAAATAAGGAATGATGATAGTCGGCAAGTGTCCCTGGTGTGGGAAGGCAGCTTCTTTTGGGAGTTCTGGATGGTGGTGGTGCCGTTTCTGTAGAAACGGAAAGTGGTAAACACGTCAGCGGCGTTACGTTACCTCTAATGTAATCAGGGAGGTGCAGTCAACTATATAGTTCCCATTGTTTGTGCCTGCCCTGAAACACCGATTGCCGCCAAGCCGCCAAGTCCAAAAAGCGAAATCCGGACAGCCGCGGAAATAGACTCATATGAATCAATCATGGAAGAACTCCTTTTTGGGGCCGAATTACCCGCAAATCGGTTGGAGCGGTAATCCCACGCACTTGTAAGGACGTCAACATTCCGAGATAGTTCCGTTCCATTTGTGTAAGGCGCATGCGCGTGAACTTCTCACGTCCCGATTTGGATACTACATCAAACATCGTCGCTGCGACTGTTATGAATTGATCAGGTCTCTTGGATTGCATCCTGAAACTATGATGCGGAATAAAGGAAGCCTCTACCCCAGCGTGGCGCCATTTTCTCAGACGACCTGAACGACAATGATAGACAATAGCGAGAAAAGTGCCGTGCCATCTCGGCTGGCAGCAAGGTCGTTTGCCAATTCCCGCATCGGGAGGGCATGCACCAGGGTTATGCTGCCTCCGGTATATTTCGATGTTCAATTCGTTGAGTGGAGTCAATCTCGCGCTCGAAAAAGGCGCACTGGCATATTCTGGGGCGCGAACATCAAGCAATTCGTGCTCATCGCTGGCACCTGAAAGCTCCAAGAGCGCGCCAGCAGAGATGGTATTGCACTTTATTCCGGTCATGTCTGTCAATACATTCAGTGATATATCAGCAGTTCTAAATGAAAATGGGACCCAGGTAGCTATTTGCCGCAGCTCTGAACTGTGCTGTGCTGAGGTATGGAGACGTTGGAGTCGCTTTTGAATGGGTTGCGCTGTGTTTGTGCGGGCTTTTGCGATGCACGGCGCAGCATGGATGTGGACTACTCGATGGCGGATATTGGGCTTTCGGCGTTTTCCTTGTTCTTCATTCAGAAGGCGCTCGCGAACCGCAGCTGTCGAAGTTCTCCAGGCGGCATATAACTGTCCCGCTTCACGGCTGCTCAGCCGATAGCGCGCAAACCCCTCCGCCATGCGCCGGCAGTCATCGGGACGTGACCGTGCCACCGGAACCAGGAATTTCATTGCCACGTGCGCCGCGATGGCGCCGCCGCGCACCTGTTGTTGCACACTCTCAGGAAGCAACTCGACCAGGCCCATCCGGCGCGACACCCAACTCGTGCTGCGATCAAAACGCCGCGCCAGTTCCTCCAGACCGTAGTTGAAGCGCTGCTCAAGTTCCACCAGAAGCCAGCCTTCCTCCAGAGCCGTCTCGTGATCACCACTGCGCATGGAACGATCCAGAAGCAGAGCCTCCACCTCGCTCAGCGACCAGACCACCGCCTCGACCGTGTCCCGGCCCAGTTGCTGGAGCGCCGCGATTCGCTGATAGCCGTCGATGATGAGATATCGGTCTGGCTGCTCGGCTTGAACCACGACGATCGGCGTCTGCTGACCGCTGGTCGCCAACGATGCCAGTAACCGCCGTTGTCTATCCGGCCGACGCACGCGAAGGTGTTCAAGACGATGCTCAAGTTGGTGGAATTCCAGACGCATGACACGCATCCCCTCGACAGCTCAACTCTGCACCAGGTTCGATCTGGGATTGCGCGGCAAGGTGGGGTAGTGTAGCCATATCCGCCGTGGAATCAATACGATACGAGTCCAACTGGAATTGCTTCGATCGAAGCAGCAGTCCACCCATAACCCCAAGAAAATCAGCGCCTTGCGCCCCGAACTCGGATTGCGCGATGTCCCAGGGAAGTTGATTCAGTGGAGGAGGCAGACGAAGTGGGACGGGACGATCTTCAAGCACCATCCGCGCCTGAATCCGGCGGCCTGCAAAGTAATCCGGATGACGCGCTCGCCACGCCGCCTGCAGCTTCCGCCGACGCAGGGCCTGACACTCCGGCTTACTACAAGCATGTTGCCGTAGGCCTACTCGGTTGTCGGGACGGAACCAGCGATGGCAGACGCAGCAGGGACGCTTCCGGGCAACAGGCATGATGAACCATCATCCCCATGCCCTGCGCAGATACTCAGCTGCAAGCTTGATTACCGGACAGGTGGGTCACTTCTGGAAAGCAGACCCGGGTCAATTCTCGAAAGTGCCAAAGATCCGAACCGACTCGCGAGAAATCCTAAACTCGCGCCACCGCTCGTTGACTGCGACCATCCACCAAGACCGCTCGACGTAAACGACCATAAATCTCCGTGAATCTAAGATCCGGCGGTGGACTACTTTTACGCCGCCGCAGAACACCGCTCGCGCGGCGTTCTGCGGTCTATTCTTGCTCTGGCGCTTATAGCGGACCGAAGGCTTCATCGCTGCCCGGTTCCTGCGCGGCTTCACCACGCCCCACTCCGGACTGCCCCACTTGCGCGGGCATCTGACACATTGCCTCCCACATCGCCAACCCGTCAGAACGCTCCTTCTCGTTCTGTTCTTCAACTGCGGGGCCCGCCGTTTACTACGACCTCTGCTGACTTCTCGCTCCGGCTCGACAGCGTCGCCCTTTCAGGCATGAGGCGAGATCTCACCAGGTAGAACGCACTCCTTCAATGCGCGACCGCCGGATCTACGAAGCCTCCCTTTGATCACAAGAGCTTCGCGGTTATTTGCCCGCTCTCCTTGGTTGGCATCGCCTTGTATCCGGTTTTTGTTCATCGATCCGCAGTTTCGCTCCACGCTTCCTCCCCACACTCGGTCACCCTCATGCAGTTGCGCTTCGCTTCACTCACCGTGACCAGTTTGTGACGGGACTTGCACACGTAAGCGTGAGCCCATGCTGGGCGCACAAATCAAAAGGGACGGCGAAAAAGCCGCCCCTTCACACCGTCCGAATCGTCCATAAATTAGCACGCACGATTCTTGTGCGACCAATCAGAACGATATCTTGAAGTATGCTTGGCCCTGCCGCGGAGTATTCCCCTGGCAAGGACTGCTACCTCCATTTCCGTTCGGTTGAACATAACCGAAGTTGTCCGCTCCGTCGGTCACGGTTCCATCGGGTGTGCAGACCTGCATGCGGTTAAGCACGTTGAAGAACTCCATACGAAGCTCCATATTGACGCGCTCACCCGCATAGAAGCGCTTTGCGAGTGCGAGGTTTTCGTTGGAGCCGAACGGTCCGCGCAGTTGCTCGATATTGCGTGGCGAGTTACCAGGCCTGAAACCCGGATCAGAGAATGCCGCCGTGGTAAAGACCGGTTTCCCCTTGTAGTAGTTTTTATAGTTCACATGAAGTGGGACACTTGAGTCAAAGTTGGCGCGATTGAATCCATTCAGCAACGGATCGGCGCTGTTACTGTAAATGGTCATCGGAGTTCCGCTCGCATATTGGAAGGCGCCGCTCATTTGCCAACCGCCCAAAAGGTTTTTTCCAAGATAGCCTCCAGTGCTCAGAAACTGCTTTCCGGGACCAACCGGAAGATCATAGACAAGCGCGAGGTTAATCATGTGAGTCTGATCGGATGTTGTGACAGTCCATTCGGACTTCTGGTCAAATTTGTTGAGCGATCCATAGTTCTGATAGGCAAAGCCACTGTCGGTGTTGGCCATGCTCCGCGCAATCGTGTAATTGGCCAGAATAGACAGTCCGTCAGAGTACCTCTTAAGCAGCTGCGTCTGCAGGCCGTTGTACGCGGATGTCCCATTCAGATCGAACGGATTACAGATGCCGCCGCATGACTCGGATGGGTTGTATTGCGGATAAGGGAGGAGAGCCTGCGCCAGGCCGGCATTGGCTCCGTAGTCTTTCATGAAGTTGCAGTAAGGCGCATAGTAGCCTGCGCTGGGTGTACCGGATGGGCAGAACGAAAGGCCTGCAGAACTCAAGTCGGCCTGAGCAACGGGGCTCGTCCATGCGTAGTTCGGAGAGTTTGGCGACATCGCGCAGCTTGCGTCGTTCACCCCACCGCTGGGGCAGAATTCGGTGAGGTATTTCGGATCGGTCTGGTTAATGGGGTTCATCATTGAAGGCAGGTGCAAGCCTCGATTCCCGACATAGGCGGCGGAGAGGAACATGCTATAAGGCAGTTCCCGTTGTACACCGAAATCCCAGTATTCGCCGTACGGATATGATCCGGGATTCTTGGAGAAGGCGTGCAATACACCGGTCCCGTTGAACCCGGTTGAACTGAACGCGGTTTCTCCCGGCATCGGCAGCGGCTTCGCGTCCCAATTGCCGTATCCGGGAATGTTCGATCCATTTGAGTTTGCGTTGTAGATACCGTCCAGCAGAGTACCGTACTGAAGGCTGAGCTTATTGTTGCCGTAATCGTAAGGACCGCCGTTGAGGTGGTTGATCGAGAACCCTGACGAAATTACAGTTTTACGGTCGATTCGGTATGCCATGCCAAATCTCGGATCGAAGTGCGTAAAGGGGATATCGGCGCGATCGTAACCAGAGGCGCCAAGTTTGTTTGCAGCGCCGAGCAGAGACGTACCTGCCGACGTGACAGCCGCTGCATTGGTAACAGTAGGATCAAAGTAAACGACGTTGTTGTGCTCTTCGGTGAAGGGGATCATGACGTCCCAACGGAGTCCGGCGTTAATCGTCAGGCGCGGAGTCACCTTGAAGTCGTCCTGAATATAGGAGCCGACATAGAAGTTGCGCAGTTTGCTCTCGCGGGTGAGTCTGCGATAGCTGGAGTCAGCGTCTCCCAGGAGAAAGCTGGCAAACGCGTTGCCGCTCGTGCCTATATTGTTCGGGGCGGCCGTTGTCTTGTTGGTGAAGTTGAAGGATCCGCCGCAGGTAGGACACTCCTGATCGTCCTGCGCTGCACGCCGAAGTTCCCATCCAATATTGATAGTGTGACGGCCCGCGGACCACAACCAGTTGTTGTCGAAACTCAAGCCGAGTTTGCGATTCACCGCGGCCGTACTGCCCGCTGTGCTGTTACCCCATGTCGTGGGTGTGTTGGGAAGGCCGTTTTGGTTGAAGTTGATCGTTGGCAATACTGTGCCATCGACTACCGATGCAAGATGGACGTCCATAAATTTGTTGAAGCCGTTGTTGATGTTACCCAGCCCGCCGAAGCCGGCGGTCATGACCAAGTGCGGCGACAGCACGTTGGAGTATGTGAGGAACAGCCCAGTGCCCAGTCGAGGCTCGACGGTCTCGCCGCCCAAGGCATTCCCAAAGTGCGCGCCATGGCTGCAGCAAAAAGTGTAACTGTATTTATCGCGCCAGAAACTCACATGTAGTTTCTGCGCTTCGGTGAGGTTGTGGTCGATAGAAAATCCCCAATTAGTTTGCCGCGTTGGAATCGTTCCAACCGTGGACGTTACGTTGTTCGACAATCCAGAGAGACTTGGTGCTGGAATCAGGCTGAGCAGGCTTGCGGAAGATGCGCTGAAACAAGATTTGGGAATGATGTTGCCAGGCCATTGCTGTCCGGGCGCGGGCGCGCTACAACCTGCAGGAGCCACAAAGCCCTGCGGAACGAAGAGCTTTTCTGGAGTGGAGAGAGCAAGAAGGTCGCTGAAATCTCCATTGACTTCGTTGACAGTGGGCACGGTCATTGTGCCGGTATCTTTCTGATTCAGTCGGAACCAATCCGTACTGAAGTGGAAGAATGTTTTTCGACGCCCATCATAGAATTTTGGTAGAACGACTGGTCCGCCAAGGGAGAATCCATAATTGTCTTCATGAATTGCCGGTGCGGATTGTTTGGTGCCATTCGAATTGAACCCCGGATTAGCGCCCGCGGCATTGAACATGGTGTTGCGAAGTACCTCGAAACCGTCCCCGTGCAATGCGTCTGTGCCGGATGCGAACTGATACGATGCAACCCCCTGGCCAAGGCCGTACTGCGCGCTGAAACTCGACGTTAATACTTGTACTTCGTTCACCATCTCAAACGGTGGGTTGATGTCGGACTGATAGCCCTGTGTTTCTGCCTGCACGGCCACGACGCCATTGAACATGATGGTATTTGCGAAGTCTGTACCTCCATCGATGCGATGGCTCCACTCGCCACCAGTGACGCCGGGAGCTAGAAACAGATAATCATCAATCTGGCGATCGTGCGGCCCCTGATTGCCGGGACCTCCGCCGATCAGGATGGGAATCTCTTCTGTGATTTTGTTTTCTATGATTGTGCCCAGTTGCGGTTGGGTCGTATCAAGAGCGATGCCGTCGGCTGCGACCTCAACACTCTGCGACGTTGAACCGGCTTTTAGCTGCGCGTCTGCACGCGTCTGCTTACCGACATCGACATGTACGCCAGATATTACGCGTTTCTCAAAACCTTCTCTCTCTACTGTCACGGTATATGCACCCGGAAGCAGATCAATGATGATGTAGGATCCAGCGGCATTGGTCACGGTCGTCGAGACGACCTGGGTCGCGGAGTTTTCGATTGTTACTTTAGCGTTCTGCACCAAGGCGTTCGACGTATCGGTCACCGAGCCCGAAATACTGCTGACGGTTTGCGCGAAGGCCGAGATTTCAAAGAGGCCGGCACAGAGCACGATGAGGAATGACGCTAGATTGCGAGCATTCCACAAAGATCGCGTTCGACGGTTCCGGTTGAAGTAATGCATCGGGAATTCCTTTCCAGGTGATTTAGCATTTGATTGCAGAACCAGGATCGCTATGAAATATCCAGGTCGGAGGCCATGAGCTTGCGTCGAAGTGAGTGAAATGGGAGAGTTGAATGTGAGTCAGGTGGTATGATTTCCTGCAACCCATGGATAAACGACATAGGATGTGTAGACGTGATCTCCACGAACCTGGCAGAGTGTGTAACCTTCTAAGCTTCCGTCTTCCATCTGGCCTTTCCACCAGGCTCCGGAGACAGCTCCGCCGATCACGTATTCGGTTCCGTGATATTGTGATTTTTCCCACACGTGCAAATGACCCTGAAGCACCAGCTTCAAGTTGCAGCGCGCCAGCAGGGAGTGAACAGCGTAAGAGTTGGCAACGGTCGGTCCACGACCGCTATCTTCGGAGAGCGAACCGAGCACCGATGCGATGGGAACGTGGGTGGCGACGATTACTGGGGTCGTTGCTGAAAGAGCGGCCAGGTCGGCTTGCAGCCATCCAAGCTGCGCGCCGTCAAAGTGCGGGCTGAATATCTTGTAGTATTCGATTCCGATGGAGTCGAGAACGATGAAATGCCATCCCTTGTAATCGAAGGAGTAGTAGAGACTGCCGAAGTTGTCTTCATAGAGTTTCTTGCCATACTCGCGGTCCCCCGGCTCGATGGGGCTTTTCTGATTCAGGCCGATTACGTCGTGATTGCCGACTGTGTGATGGACAGTGGAAGCGAGTTCCCTCTCCGTCTGACGATACATCTTGAACAGCAGGTGCGCCCGACCGAGGTCCTGTTCGCACACGTCGAACACCTGATCGCCACCGGCAATGCAGAACTCGGATTTCGCCTCGTTAATCTGATTGAAACACTTTGCGCACCCCGCCCCAGCTCCGAGTTCGGGTTGAAGGTGAGTGTCCGTGAAAAAAACAAAATCAAAATCTCGCCCGGGATTCGTCTTGGGTAGAAGATTCTGTTCCGGATAAATGGACGGCGCGGCCAACATTCGGGCGCCAGGAGTCAATGCAACAGCTAATGTGTCCAGCAGAAACGCTCGTCGGAGCATTCAACAACCTCTTCGGATTTTTCAGTTTGAGAAATGCTGCGTATGCGGTGAGGCATTTATGGCTGCAGACGTCTTATCTCCGAGTTCGACTTTAGAGCGAATTGATTCCCGATACATAAATCAGCTTCAAAAGTCGTCCAAAAAAACTGCAAACGCGCCGTTGGAGAGTCTCCAGAGGGACCAAGACAGCGTTTTGTTCACAGGGTGTTTATCATCTACCTATATTCTGAAGAAGTAATGCCTCATCAACTCCCGCACTTCGGAGTTGCTAATAAAAAGCGAGGATCCGAATATCCGATATCGTGGTCGCAAAAGATGAAATCTTCGTGTTCAGCGAATACCGTCTGGACGTAAGAGAACATAGAGTATGGCGCGGGAATGCGCTCGTGCCCCTTTCACCAAAGACATTTGAGTTGCTCGTCGTAATGGTTCAAGGGGCCGGACGATTGCTGGAGAAGGACTACCTGCTCCGATCCGTGTGGCCGGATAGCTATGTCCAGGATGCCAACCTGAGCGTCCATGTCGCGAACCTTCGCAAGGTTCTGGGAAAGGCGCCGGACGTCGAGCAATTCATTGAGACGGTGCCGAGAGTCGGTTACCGCTTCGTTGCGCCTGTCTCGCGCCTGTTGCATTCTGAGAATGTACCTCAAACGAGTCCCGAGAGCCGCTCATCAGGATCGGCTCAAGCAACGATCCCATCGCAGCCAGAGGACTTCGACTCCTCTGCGGTCGGTGTGTCTGTAGCATTGCCGAGTCCGCGAGAGATACCTCGCAGTTTTCGCAGATTATTCTTGACCTTGTTTATCATGATGGCGTGCGGCGCTTGTATATTCATCCTTTGGTTCACTGCAATGCGGCACGGTCCCACCGCAGAGAACGGAACGAGCACCAGGCCCCTCACGAGTACACCTGGGCTTTTTCTGCAGCCGTCTTTTTCGTCGGATGGGCAAGAACTCGCATATACATGGAGGTCCAACAAGGATGCGCACCAAAGCATCTATCTCCAGCACATCTTCAGTGATGACCGCCGACTGTTGATCGACACGGGCCGCGACGACTATTCGCCCGCATGGTCGCCAAACAATTCTGAAATCGCATTTCTTCACTCTCTGGGAGACGATCAGCCCCTCGAGATTCAGATCGTCAAGAAGCAGAATCCAGCTTTGCGCAGAAAAGTTGCGACGATTTGCGACGCGAACGATGTCTTCCGCAATCCTCCTACGCTCTCCTGGTCGCCCGACGCTCGCCTATTGGTGACCACGGACTGCAATGATAAAAATGGTAGTCCTTCCCTGACGCTGATCTCTGTCGACACCGGGCAGAAGCATCAACTAACTCGACCTCCTTCGCGAACATGGGATGATCAAGCGGCTTTTTCACCCAATGGCGACTGGATTGCGTTCCGCCGTTCTCAGGACGATTGCTCCGATGAGATCTACGTCGTGCCCGCGAACGGCGGTCCGGAGCGAAAGCTCACATCTCGTTGCGATTCGATCGACGGCCTGGCTTGGGCTCCCGACGGCAAACACATACTTTTCTCGTCTGGGCGAGCAACGAGCCTCGGCAACATCTGGAGCCTCCCTCTCAGCGGCGGTTCTCCGGTTGCCGTAACCACTCCTCTCACGCACACCTCGTCTCCTGCCGTATCGCCCGTGGGGCGCCGCATCGCCTATGTTGATTCACCGAAAAATGTATCAGTATGGCGACTCGCAGCGGACACGCCGGCCAATGCGGAGCCATTCATCGCATCAAACTTCTTCGATGCCAGCGCAGTTTATTCTCCCGACGGAAAATATGTGGCATTCCGCAGCGACCGCTCGGGCGCCAATGAGATTTGGATCTGTAAAAGCGACGGAAGCGATCCGAAAAGAATTACTCACTTCGATGGGCCCATGACAGGTTCTCCGCGTTGGTCGCCTGATAGCCATTCACTTGTATTTGATTCACGGGCCAATGGCCGCGCGGATATCTATGTCGTGAATATAGACAGTGGCAAGCACGAGCGTATTACCGATTCCGCGGCGACTAAATCAGACAACGTTGTGCCAAGCTGGTCGACGGATGGAACCGTTGTCTACTTTAGTTCCAATCGAACCGGCGATTGGCAAATTTGGAGGCACGCTCTCGACACCGGCATCGAGTCCCAGGTTACAGCCCATGGCGGCTTCAATGCGATTGAGGCCCCGGACGGCAAGGCTCTTTTCTATGTAGGCAATCGGGAGCGCACTGAAGTCCGGCGGCTTGATCTCAATGGTAAACACGCCGACGTCTCCGTTGCGACGGTGGAACCGGGAATCTGGCATGCGTGGACTATCTCTGGAGGCGGTCTGTTCTATTTGAAGCGGCCTTCTATATCTTCCGCGATGACTCTATTTCGACTTGACCTGAGATCGGGCAAGTTGCAACCGCTCGGGCAAACGCCTCAGGCCGCCAACGACAGCATCTCAGTTTCGCCCAATGGCCGATGGGTTCTCTTCGCACAGCGGTCGAGCACCAACACCAGCATCATGATCCTGGACGGCTGGGACTAACCTGGAAGAGGGCGACTTTCACGGCGATAACACGGGTTCAAATCCCGTCGGGGACGCCAATAGAGACTCTTCACCGGAAATGCTCTTTAACATGCCGAAGAATGAGGAACTTGAAGGTGTTCCAAATTCTTCTCCATTGAAGGTGAGTCCGTTCGGGAAAAACGTCAGCTGTAGCCTCTGTCGCTGATCCAGCGAGGATTCAAGCCAGAGTCGTGCCGGACTGGTGATGATCTTGTCGGCAAACATCAAGCCCCCTCCAAGTCAAAGAACTGTGCCTCAGCTTGGCGCAACTCCATTTGAGCCGCTTCTATGTCCCCGCTTAGCCGTTCGTTCTGGTCCGCGTAAGTTGCTTGGTCCATATGACCGTCGATGCGAAGAGGTTCTGTCGCGATAAGGATGTTTGAGCGCTCAAAGGCCGATATGGTCCAGCTGGCTATGCAGCCAATGAGTAAAAAGCTGTGCGGCAGTTAGTCCCCTGCCGCCGCCTTTCATTTGCCCTTTCCTGATCATGTGCATGAGTTCGATTCCGGAGAGCAGGATGCGGGCGCAGCCAAAATCCTTGAAGTCGAGCATCGGTCTGGTTCGGCGTTAAATGGCACGGTGGTCTTACTCGACGATGTTGTTCAGGTACTTGATCCGGCGCACGACGATCCGCTTCCTTCGTCCCGCGTTAAGGGCTTCGAGAGCCGCGCATTCGAGCCGCTTTTATCGATGGTTACTTTCTCTGGTGCCCCGTTCTGCTCGATTGCCTGTTCGAAGAACCTGCATGCCGCGACCTTATCGCGATGCGCCCGCAGTAACAAATCGACGGTGTCGCCGGCCTTGTCGACGGCAAGGTACAGATATTTCCACTCGCCCTTCACCTTGATATATGCCTCGTCCATGCGCCAGCTCTTCCCGACCTTGCGCTTGGAACGCCGAAACATCTTCTCCATGACTGGCAACAATTTGATCGCCGAGCGGTGCACGGTCGAGTGATCGACAGAAATTCCACGCTCGGCCATCATCTCTTCAAGATTCCGAAGGCTCAACGGATACGCGCTATACCAGCGCACACAAAGCAGAATCACATCCAAAGGATAATGCAAGCACTTCAAGACCTTTGCCACCAATGGATTCAACGCCTGTCTCATCACTCTGCACCTCGTTGCCAGTGCAAAGAATAGCAAACTCGCTCTCTTGCGACAGAACCCACAAGATTGCGCCACAATCAACGCTGACGGGCGACAATTAGAAGTCCCGGAAAGAGTAGTTGACGCCAGACACAACGCAAAGAAGAAAGACGATGCCGAGCGTATGCTGTCAACCAACTCAGTATTTTCGGAGATTTCCAGAGGAATTGCACTTTCCATCATTGAATTGAAGAACGAGACGCGCGCCTGACGGACCGGAATAGGCCTGAGGACACCGAGGGCATCTCGAGATTTCAACTGCGGGTTGAAAACGATCACTTGCGCACAACTGAGAGCAACAGGAGGGAACCCAGCAACTCGCGTTGCAAAAGCCGGCTGCGATTGCTCTACGGTTGGGAACAGGTTTTGCGCAGCGACGCGTTGGCGTACGATTTTGGACGTTTGCTGTGGTGACTCTTTTTTCGCGAACACCCACAGCATAAAATGGGGCGCTTCACGCACCCCATTCTCTTCGTTATGCGGCTACCTCGACAAGCAGCCCATTAGAATCCTGCTGACTGCGCACCACAGTTAGCTCTTCGGCCGAGAAGACGCGGTCGATATCTAAAATCACGATGAAATGTCCATCGTGCTTGCCCATCCCCTTGATGAAGTCGGTCCGGATTTGGATTCCAATACGGGGAGCCGGCTGAATCTGATCCGGTTCCAAGTCAATTACCTCCTCGACCGAATCGGCAAGGGCACCAATGACGGTCAGTTCGTTATCAAGCTGCACTTCGACAACAACGATGCAGGTGTTGCGCGTGCTCTCGGTTTTGGACATTTCGAAGCAGAGCCTGAGATCGACAACCGGCACCACGCTGCCGCGTAGATTGATCACGCCACTCATGAAATCGGGCGTCCTTGGAATTGCGGTGATGGTGGTCAGGTCAAGCACCTCTCTCACCTTGGCAACATCGGTCGCGAAGATCTCGTTCCCGAGTTTGAAGGTTAGGTACTGCCGTGTCTCCGTGATTTCTTTAACGCTCATTCTTCTACCCCTTTCTCACTCTGAAGACAGAGCGCGGCCCAGTTGCCGACCGCGCCCGACCGGTCAGTAACGCTCGAACTCTCCGTCGAGGTCGTCGTGTTTGTCTTTCAGCCGGAGAGCGACACCGACCTTTCCATTCGCCTTTAAACCCGACCCGTTGGTCCGGCCATTCGACTTTGTGCCTTTACCGGGCCCGGCATCGAAATGGTTTGTCGGCGTGGCAACAGCGGTTCGAACTGCTGCAATACGCCCATCGTCCCCAGTACGGAAGAATGACAGTGCACTTACGAGTTGATTGGCTTGGCCGGTCAACTCCTCGGTGGTCGAAGCCATTTCTTCAGAGGCGGACGCATTTTGCTGGATCACCTGCTCCAACTGCTGCAGAGCCTTGTTGATTTGCTCGGAGCCGGTATCCTGTTCCTTGCTAGCAGCGGAGATTTCCTGCACCAGTTCCGCCGTGCGCTGTATGTCGGGCACCAGCTTGTCCAGCATCTCGCCGGACTTCTCCGATACCTTCAACGTATTGGAGGAGAGCTGGTTGATCTCAGCGGCCGCCTTCTGGCTGCGTTCCGCCAGCTTGCGAACCTCGGCGGCTACCACGGCGAATCCCTTGCCATGTTCGCCTGCCCGCGCCGCCTCGATGGCCGCATTCAAGGCCAGCAGGTTGGTTTGGCGGGCGATTTCCTCAATGATCGAGATCTTGCTGGCGATCTCTTTCATCGCTGCGACTGCCTCCAAAACGCTCTTGCCGCTCTCCTGCGCGTCCTTGGCCGATTTGTTGGCGATCTTATCGGTCTGCTGCGCGTTGTCGGCGTTCTGTTTGATATTGGAGACCATCTCCTCCATCGACGACGAAGCCTCCTCGGCCGCCGCCGCCTGTGAACTTGCTCCTTTCGACACCTGAATCGAGGCAGTCGAAATCGACTGCGAGGCCGCTGAAACCTCGCCGGCAATCGAGCGGATGTCGGAGACAGTCCGTGTTAGTCCGCTGACCATCGAACTTAGCGCCTGCATTAGCTTGTCCTGCGGGGAGCGTTCCCGAATGTTCACGGTTAGGTTGCCATTTGCAATTTCACCAGTAGCCATCGTTATTTCGTTCATCGATACAATCAGCGCGTTAAGGTTGTCTTTGATGGTGTTGAAGTCGCCATTGTAGGAAGCGGTGATGATATCCGGGACATCGCCCTTGCTGAACCGCTCAATATCCAGAGCTACTTTGTTGAGCGGTCCGATCACTGCATCCATCATTCCGTTGACTCCCTGTACTACCTTTTGGTAGTCGCCCATGTGTTTAGTGGCGTCAGCACGCGTGGCCAGCTTCCCTTCCACCGCCGCCTGAGCAAGTACGTTTACGTCCACTACCAAGCTTTGGATGTTCTGTTTCAACAGCACCAGAAACTCGTGAATCTGATCTTCACTCGAAGCCTTGCCCATGGTCGCTGACATGTCCCCGTTGGCGATCTTGGTTACGTACGCGATTAGCAGAGTCAGCCACTCGTGTACGCCGTTAATCGCATCCTTCATCTTGGCATGATCGCCTTTGCAGGCGATTTCCACCTTCTCCCTAAGATTGCCGCCACGGACCAAGCCCAGAATTCGGTTCCCTTCGCCGATCGGCAGCAGGATCGCGTCGAGCATGTTATTCACACTCCGCACAATCTCGCTGTACGCACCCTGAAATTGTTCAGGGTTGCCGCGCTCGGAAAGCTGCCCCTCCCTCGATGCATCGGTCAAACGCACCAACTCCCTTTGGAGACCTTGAACGACGACAGCCACGTTGTTAACTGCCATCTTCATCTTCTCGTGATCGCCCTTGTAGGGCTGGGAAATCAACTCGTCGATCTTGCCATTTGAGATTTGGGCAAGGATACGATTGCCTTCTCCGATCGGCACCAGGATCGCGTCAAGCATGGAGTTCACACCGCGCACTATCTCCGCATAGGCGCCGTGGAACTGATCCGGCTTCCCGCGGTCGGAGAGTTTCCCTTCCCTTGAGGCCTCGATCAGTCGCTCCATTTCTCTCTGCAAGCTCTGAACGACGGTGGCAACATTGTTGACCGCAGCCTTCATCTTCTCGTGATCGCCCTTGTAGGTTTGGGAAATCAACTCGTCGATCTTGCCAGCTGAGATTTGAGCAAGAATACGATTGCCTTCTCCGATGGGCAGAAGGATCGCGTCAAGCATCGTATTCACACCACGCACGATCTCGGCGTACGCTCCCTGGAACTGATCTGGCTTGCCACGGTCGGAAAGTTGGCCTTCCTTCGAGGCTTCAGTCAACCGCCCCATCTCCCTCTGCAATCCCTGAACGGTAATGGCGACGTTGTTAACTGCAACTCTCATCTTTTCGTGATCGCCCTTGTAGGTTTGAGTGATCAACTCGTCGATCTTGCCAGCTGAGATCTGGGCCAAAACCCGGTTCCCCTCGTCAATCGGCAAGAGAATGGCGTCCAGCATCTCGTTGACGCCCTGGATCACCTCGCGCTGCACACCATTGAACTGCGCAGCCTTGCCTCGCTCGCCAAGACGTCCTTCCTTGGACGCATCGACCAAGCGCATGATCTCCTGCAACGCAAGCTTCGAGTCGTCTTCCGACTTCGCCGCTTTCGCGATTGCGCGTTCATGGTCCTCATGCGCATTCTCACCTTGATCATCTCCTATGCGAAACAGCCCTAAAAACTTCCGGCCGTGATTTACCGATGCGGTAGCCATAAAATCATTTCCTCGGTGTGCTCGATCTCGTTCTCATCCATGAGTTCATCCGATTGTTCGTTTGCACGTGAGTCCGAAACAGGAAGAACACTAGATTCGATCGGTTGAATTGTTGTGGACTGGCGTTGGCATGGTCTCCAACACGGCTGACAACTAAGAAGCATTTACGATAGAGCTATCTTTCTACTGGCAGCTTCCTTTGCATTCTGGAACTGGACGGTTGCCCGGCCACTTCGCTTCGGCACGTAATGCATCCTGCACCAACCGCTCCGGATCCAGAATCAACGCCACACTACCGTTGCCGAGAATCGTGGCGCCTGAAACTACTTGGACGTGTCGATAGAAGCGTCCCAAGTTCTTGATCACTGTCTGACAATCTCCCATCACTTGATCAACCACGAAGCCAAAACGCCCACCTTCGGTCTCGACCACAATGATCTGCTCCCGCTCCGGCTGCGGGGTTCCGATCTGGAAGTATTCGCGGAGCCGGAAATAGGGGATAACCTCCCCGCGGACATTGGCCAAATGCTTGCCGTTAGCCTTCACAATGTCCTCGCAAGTCAACTCGATGCATTCGAGGATGTTTGAGAGCGGTAGTACGAAGAAAGCCTTCCCGACGCTCACAAGCAGCCCGTCAATGATGGCCAGCGTGAGCGGTAAACGCAACGTCACCTTGGTTCCCAATCCGATGTTGCTGGCCACGTCGATGGATCCTCGGAGGCTCTCAACCTTTTGCTGAACCACATCCATCCCGACACCGCGGCCTGAGACATCGGTCACTTGCTTGGCCGTTGAAAAACCAGGTTGGAAGATCAGAGCAAAAGTTTCATCGTCAGTCAGAGACGCATCTGCATCGATCAGGCCCTTCTCGATCGCTCGGTTGCGTACGGCTTCGGTATTGATTCCGCCTCCATCGTCGGAGACCTCAATGAGCACACTCGCACCCGAATGTCGCGCCGAGAGATGAATGCTCGCAGCCGCCCGCTTGCCACGGGAGGCGCGAATATCGGACGGTTCGATCCCATGGTCCATGCTGTTGCGGATCAGGTGCATCAGTGGATCGCCCAGCTGGTCGATAACCGTCTTGTCCAATTCTGTCTCCCCTCCCTCGACGGTTAGTTCGACATCTTTGCCGAGGTCTCGCGCCAAATCGTGTACGAGACGCCGGAACTTTTCGAACGTGTCGCGAATCGGAAACATGCGGATGCTCATAGAGTTCTCGCGCAAGGATAACGTCAACCGCTCGATTTCCTCCGATACTGCTGCCACTTCAGGGTCGTCGCAACGAGTTGCGACCTCGCTCAAGCGGGCCTGCACCGTCACCAATTCACCGACAAGATCCAGAAACTGGTCTAGCTTGACGGCGGGAACGCGCAAGCTCGCGCTGTCGAGCTTACGGTGATTGCGGTCTCCGGCCTGGGAACTCCGACCGGCGAGTGCCTTGGCCTTTTTGTCGGCGGCATACGCGGGCGCAGACTCCACGGGATTATCCGCCTGGCTCGAAGCCGGTTCAATGGTGAGTTCGCAACAATCTTCGACAAAGACGAATACATCCCGGATCGCATCGCGATTCGCTGACGTCGCCAACACCATTTCCCAGGCCACATAGCAACGCTCCGGGTCCAACTCGTCCAGAGGCGGAACCGCTGCCATGCTGGCCTCGACCGAGAGGCCTCCGAGCTGGCGCAGTTCGCGCAATAGCAAGGTTGGATTGCCGCCGTTCAACATCAGATCCGGGCCGGGAGCAAAACGGATCAACCACTCCTGTGCCCGGTCGCTGAGGGCTGGCGGGTCGATGGGCGCTACCGCGATCTTTGAGCACTCTGGAGCCTCGGGAGTTCCTGTTATCTGAAGCACTTTGGTTAAGATTTCAGCACAGACTACAGGATCTACCGTCACACCTCCTTGCCCTTCCTCAACCATCGAACGAATCTGATCGAGTGCGGCAAGAGTTAGATCGATCAATTCCGAGTTGATCTGTAATCTTCCGTCTCGTACTTCCTCAAAGGCCGTCTCCAGTTTGTGCGTGAAGGTGGCCAACTCCTCGAAGCCGAACATGGACCCCGAGCCCTTGATGGTGTGCAGAGCGCGAAAAATCCGCCCCACCAACTCCTGGTCGCCGCTGTTGTTGTTCAACTCCAGCAGTGCGGACTCCAGGTCTACAATGATCTCTCGCGCTTCTTCTTGGAAGCAGAGCTTGAACTGATCCACGCTGCCTATGCTTGACAATTCGCCACCCCGCCGAGGCAGTCTGCGCTCAAAAGAACGAAAAACTCATTGAAACCTTCGCCGCCGAGAGAGATCGATAACGACTCCTGCACCGGACCCACAAAGGCGAATCCGTTGCCCGCCGCCCTTGCTTGGCGCTCGGCGGCCCAGAGCAACTGCACGGACGTCGCATTCAGTCCTGTCGCTCCTCCCAGCGAGACGCACACCTCTCTGCCAGAGCTAAGCGCTGTAAGCAACAGCGTCTTCAACTCTGCTGCGCACGCTATGTCGATTGCGCCCTCAAGACGAATTAGTCTCTGCGTTTCGCTCTGCTCTAGACTTACTGGCATGTCTGCTCCCTTATCGAGTCACCGCCTTTGGGAAGGGGTGCTCTGTCAACCACTACGTCAGCTTGCCCTCGGCCTGTCACGGTTTCCCTACCGGGACAGGCCTTCACTCGCCCACGGCAGGTGAGAGAAACTGGAACGTACAAGATCATTCACAGGTGCTCAAAATCTTCGTGAAATTTAGAAATGACAAGACCTATCTAAGAATCCCATCCTCAAAATTGCACTTACGGATGTGAATCGAACAGTTGCCATTCAACACAGCTAAGCTAGGATGACGCCTCTGCATGATGTTCCTTATTTCGGCCTCGAATTAGAAAACTTTAAGGTACTTTTGGGGGCTCATCCGCTTATTTGGTGAAGTTGGCGTTGGGCTCCAGCTTTATTCTGTGGGAGCGCCTTTGACTGCCGTACGCATTCGCGCGGCGCATCGTGACTATAAGGAGGACCAACCTCGAGCAGAGCAATGGCTGCTGATGGAGTGGCCCAGTGGCGATGCTGAACCCAGCAAATACTGGTTCTCGAATCTACCCCGGCGCGTCACATTGAGAGATCTGGTTGCCATGGGAAAGCAACGCTGGATCATCGAACGAGATTATCTGGAACTGAAACAGGAACTCGGCTTGGGGCACTTCGAAGGCCGTGGATGGCGAGGATTCCATCATCACGCCACACTCTGCATCGCCGCTTACGGTTTTCCAGCCGCGGCGAGAAACCGTTTTTCCCCCTCTGCGAAAGCCGGTCATCTTGAATTATCAACTCCCGCGTTCCCAGAAGGATTCCAAGTACGGGGCGCGCATTCGCCCCAAACGACATAACCCATATTCCATTGCCGCTCTGCGAATACTGCTGGCTCGTGCTCTGCTCAAGCGACTCTGTAGATGCCCGTTCTGTGGAAACCCACATTTATGACACAGTAGTAGTGAGAGTACCCCCGGCAGAGCCGCATAAGCGCTAACTTGTTTGTTGCGGTGGCGGCCCAGCTTTTGGTATCGTGTGGTGCATGACGACCGCCAATGCAGCGAACGAAGATTGGAAGCTCCTGCTTTCCTTTTTTCCGCCGAACTGGAAAGAGTTGGGGCAAGTGACTGAGGCACTTAAAGGGGTACGTCAGGATAAAAGTGAAGAAAACTACATGCGCACGCTTTTGTTGCACTTGGGGTGCGGTTTTTCGATGCGAGAGACCGTGGTGAGGGCACGGCAGGCCGGGCTAGCAGAACTTTCCGACGTAGCCTTGCTCAAACGGCTGCGCAAAAGCAAGGATTGGCTTTATCGGCTTTGTTGCGCACTATTTGAGGAACGCGGTCTGATTACCGAATCGAAGTCCCCTGCAACGCTACGTTTGATCGATGCAACGGTAGTCAAGGAGCCTGGAAAGACGGGCAGTCAATGGCGTATTCACTACAGTCTGCAATGGCCCACACTGGTTTGCGACCATTTCAAAATCACCACGGCGGAGGGAAAGGGAAATGGTGAATCCCTGCGGCAATTTCCCTTGAAGCCCCGGGATTACGTCATTGTCGACCGCGGTTATTGTCATGCCAGTGGAATCCATTATGCTGCCGGCAGAAAAGCTTACCTTGCTGTCCGACTCAACCCAGACGGCATCCTCTTGCAGGCGCCCGATGGATCTAAGTTTGGCTTGTTAGAAAGATTGAAATCGATTGTCGCAACGGGACAGATGAAGCAATGGGAGGTCTTGGTTCCCTATGAAGACAATACTCCGGTTTCAGCTCGGCTATGCGTAGTTCGCAAGAGTCAAACGGCCATCGCACTGGCCCAGAAAAAACTTAGGCGCTATGCTTCCAAACACGGCACCCAACTGCAACCCGAGACCTTGGTCTACGCCCGATATGTTATGGTTTTGACAACTTTTCCCGCGCCGGAATTTCCCCTGCAACAAGTTCTTGACCACTACCGGTTTCGGTGGCAAATAGAACTGGTCTTCAAGCGCTTTAAGCAAATCGCCCAGCTGGGCCAACTGCCTAAATACGATCAAGACAGCGCCAAAGCCTGGCTTTATGGAAAGCTGTTCGTGACCTTACTCACCGAGAAACTTATCCAGCACGCTCGTGCCATTTCCCCCTGGGGATACCAATTAGCACACCAAGCGACTTCCCAGCCGGTGGCGTGAGTTTTCCTTTGCATTTCACCAAATTACCGCAGCGATCCAGCCGGCCCTCGCTCTGAACGACATGCTGGCAAACTGGGACCAGATAGCCAAAGGCTTAGCAGAAGCGCCTCGCAAGCGCAAATCGCAAGAACAGAAATTCTCTCAAACAAGTTAGCGCTTATGCGGCAGAACCGGGGGATCTCCCATTGGATTAGAAACCGATTTCGATCCGTCGCTTCCCCCCGGCTCTTTGTCTGCCCGGTGAATTCAACCAAGTGATTCTGAAACTGATCGTCAACGCCGCACATGCCATTGCCGATGTGCCCCGCAAGACAGGTTCGAAGATGGGAACGATCAGGGTACAAACCAGAAATTGCCCCGGATGGGCGGAAATTCGAATCCAGGACACGGGTACAGGGATTCCGGAAAGCGTGCGATCCCGGAATTTCGATCCATTCTTCACAACCAAAGAGATCGGCAAAGGGACAGGGCAAGGTTTGGCCATTGCACATTCGGTGGTCGTCGACAAACACAACGGGAGCATTCACTTTGAAACGGAGGAGGGAAAGGGCACAACCTTCGTGATTCGCCTTCCGTACGATGGTAAAGCTATCCGCGCAAAGGTGGAGTCCGCATGAAGCGCATCTTGTTTGTGGATGATGAAGGCAATATTCTCGACGGAATCCGTCGCCTGCTGCACACGGATCGAACGCGCTGGGACATGCGATTCTCCATAATCGGCGAAGCTGCTTTGAAGGCGTGTGAGGTGGGCAGCTTCGATGTCGTCGTTTCCGATATGCGGATGCCGGGAATGGATGGCGCCACACTCCTGAACCACATTCGCGATCGCTTTCCGAGCACTGCGCGCATTGTCCTGTCAGGGTATTCCGATGCCCAGCTTTCAGCGCACGCAGCTTCGGTAGCCCACCGCTGTCTGTCTAAACCGTGCAGCGCGTCCGACCTTCACGCTGCAATCGAACGGGTCTGTTCGCACCAGGAGATACTGGACACGCCGGAGATTCGCAGAGTCGTGGGAGCTGTCGGTGAACTTCCCTCCTTCTCTAGCAGTATGTCGGGCATAGATTTGTGACTGAGCCTACAGCAGGGTCAGTGTGTTGTGATTTAAGTTTGAGCCATGGGCCAGAACTTCATTGCTGACACGGTCGACCAGACGCTTCTGTTTTCTGCATCGCTTCACGATTGGCTTCCCGAGGGTCACCTGGCTCGGTTTATTGTGGATGTGGTGTCGGCGCTGGATCTGGGCGCGATCTCCACGTCCTATCAGGACAAGGATGGTCGCGGGCAGGCGGC
>Ga0255352_1000492_pt1 | contig 22088 bp, 14 predicted proteins | sample HBST0metaG_FD_189939 | JGI IMG/M metagenome (GOLD analysis project Ga0255352, IMG submission 189939) | Peat soil microbial communities from Stordalen Mire, Sweden - H.B.S.T0 | ecosystem: Environmental > Terrestrial > Soil > Wetlands > Peat | place: Sweden: Norrbotten County, Stordalen Mire...
GGGCTAAAGTGGAAGCATGTTTGTGCGCAAGCTGACCATTGAACGCATCGACCCCGAGGGCGTTCGCCATGCGTGTCCCATCGGCTGGATCGACAATTTTGCCATGCGCAACTTCACCAACGACCCGATCTTCGACGACACGCTGCCGATTGCCGACGGCGTGCTGGAGGCTGGGACCCGCGTTCCGCTCGAGCGCCTGCAGACCGCCATGGAAGACTGGTTTCGCCGCAAGGGCTACCTGAAGGCCGATGAAAGCCTGGAAGTGGCAGAGGGGGGCCGGGCAGGGCAGTATCCTGACACATGAGCCTGGCGAAAATGCCCCGGGCTTTGCAGGCTGCGGCAAGACCAGAATTCATATCGAAGACCCGAAAGCAGTACCGCAGGGCCTGAAGGCCACGCTCATTTTCCAGTGCTTGCGGCACGACTGAAGTCGTGCCCTGACACTTTTGAGGCGATCTTCGAGTGTCCCTGCGGCCTGTTTAGCTGCTGGGGTGCTCTTGAGCGACCCCCTTTCGCAGTGCCCCAATTTTCCCAGACCCTCAGGCTGCTTCCTGCTGCTTCACGGCGGTGTTGTTCCACAGCTCTTTCTCGGCTTCGCGGCGCGCTTTCAGACCGGCGTTTTCTTCCGAGCCGGCGTGGTCCCAGCGCAGCAGTTGTTCGACAGCATCGTCGTAGCGCCCGCGGTTCAAGATCTTCAGCAAGGTGGAAGTCGCCAGCTTTCCCGCGCCCAGGTTGAAACAGAAATCCACCAGCGCGTCGAACTGGCCCTGCGTCAGCGGAACCTTCACCAGCCGCTGGACGGCCTCTTCCGCTTCCCTCACATCGCAGGCCAGGATGGCGGCGGCTTGCGCCTCCTCGACCCCGCGGGGAAACGACTCGGGATTGAGGAGCCGGTGGCCGTAGCCGATGGTCGGAACTCCGGCCACATCCAGGTAGACGCGATTGCGAAATCCCTCCGCCCGCTTGAGCAACTCAAGCCCTGCCGTGCTGAATTTCATCGATCTCTCCTTTTGCTTTTTAGAGTCAGTTTCACGCTAGCAGGATGGCAAAAATAATCGGCAAATGCGACTTGGACGGCCTGAATCGCGCGACGGGCTCCAGACCTTCCGGGTTCCTCGGTCGCGGCGCAAAAATGCAACTTTGCACCACAATTGGTGCAGTTTGCAAGTTGCTGATATGGAGCAACTTAAGTTGGTGGCTCGAAACGAATCTTCATTTTCCGCCGGATTTCCTCGTGTATTTCTAGATAACACTTGAGTCAACTAGTGGCAACTTAGTAAAATAGCCGAATGGTTAAACGACGAGAAACAAGCAACACGAGTTCGAAAACTCCGCTGCGGATTTGGTTACTGGCGGGAGCTTCGTCTGTTGCATTGGCCGCGCTGGTGGTCATGATCTCCACGCGGACTGTGCATGCGGATGCTACTCCCTCCCGGCCGACCGCGACCGCGATGACCGCGGCTCCAGTGGCGAGTGCGACTCCGGCTCCGCTTGCGCCGCAGAAACCCGCGGGATCAAAAGCAACCCGTATGCTCCACGGCATTGCCTCCTGGTATGGTGGGGTGTTCAACGGCCGTCGTACGGCAAGTGGAGAACGGTTCGACATGAATGCAATGACAGCCTGCCATCCGACACTTCCCTTCGGATCGGTGGTCCGGGTGGTCAACCTCGCCAACCGGCAGTCCGTTATCGTGCGCATCACCGACCGGGGCGAACTGGTGGATGGGCGCGTCATCGATCTATCGTACGGAGCTGCCAGGAAGCTGGCCATGACCAATTCGGGGTTGGCTCAGGTGCAACTGCACGTCCTCTCTTTCGGAGCGGATCACGCTGACAAGTGAGTTCAGAGCACGATTCAACACCATCAACGGCCAGCCTTCGGGTTGGCCGTTGCTATTTGCGGCGTCTGGCTGGGCCGCAGCGGGCTCGCCGGGCGAGGCGCGACGATCACGGTTGTCTTCACCGTGTAGGCCGCTGTCGCGACCGAGCTGTTGGTATACCCGGTTGCGACGGCAATCGCCTCCAGAGTTTCGGTAGCCGAGACCTTGAGGGCGGTGGTGTACCTGGTCGAGGCTGTCGTGGGCGTGGTGCCGTTGGTGGTGTAGTAGATGGTTGCGCCCGCGGTGGAGTCGGTGATGGTGACGGTTTGCGCGGCGGTGTAGGTTCCGGCTGCAGGCGAGAAGGTGGGCGTCGCAGCTTGCGGCGTGATGGTGTAGGCGGCAGCGGCAACCGCGCTGTTTGAGTAGCCGGTTGCTACCGCAATGGCCTCCAGTTTTTCGGTAGCCGAGACCTTGAGGGCGGTGGTGTACTTGGTGGAGGCGGTGGTTGGTGTGGTGCCGTTGGTGGTGTAGTAGATGGCCGCGCCGGTGGTGGTGGTGGCAATGGTGACGGTTTGCGCGGCGGTGTAGGTTCCAGCGACCGGCGAGAAGGTGGGCGTCGCCGCTGGTGGCGTAATGGTGTAGACCGCAGTGGCGACCGCACTGCTTGAGTAGCCGGTTGCCACGGCAATGGCCTCCAGTGTTTCCGTCGCAGCGACTTTGATTGCGGCCGTGTACTTTGTGGAAGCCGTGGTCGGCGCCGTTCCGTTGGTGGTGTAGTAGATGCTTGCGCCCGCGATGGTGTCGGCGATGGTGACGGTTTGCGCGGCGGTGTACGTTCCTGCCGCAGGCGAGAAGGTGGGCGTCGCCGCTGGTGGCGTAATGGTGTAGACCGCAGTGGCGACCGCACTGCTTGAGTAGCCGGTTGCTACGGCAATGGCCTCCAGTGTTTCCGTCGCAGCGATTTTGATGGCCGCTGTGTATTTTGTGGAAGCGGTGGATGGCGCCGTTCCGTTGGTGGTGTAGTAGATGCTTGCGCCCGCAGTGGTGTCGGCGATGGTGACGGTTTGCGCGGCGGTGTAGGTTCCTGCCGCAGGCGAGAAGGTGGGCGTTGCCGCTGGTGGCGTGATGGTGTAGGCCGCAGTGGCGACCGCGCTGTTTGTGTAGCCTGATGCGACGGCAATCGCCTCCAGAGTTTCGGTCGCCGAGACCTTGATTGCGGCCGTGTACTTTGTGGAAGCAGTTGTTGGCGTGGTTCCGTTGGTGGTGTAGTAGATCGTTGAGCCAGTCGTGGTATCGGTAATGGTGACGGTTTGCGCGGCAGTGTACGTTCCTGCTACGGGCGAGAAGGTGGGTGTGGCCGCGGGTGGCGTAATGGTGTAGGCGGCAGTGGCAACCGCACTGTTTGAGTAGCCTGTTGCGACGGCAATGGCCTCCAGTGTTTCCGTGGCCGAGACCGTGATTGCCCCGGTGTACTTGGCGGAAGCTGTGGTCGGCGTTGTTCCGTTGGTGGTGTAGTAGATGGTCGCGCCAACTGCAGCCTCGGTGATGGTTACGGCTTGCGCGCTGGTGTAGGTTCCTGCCGCCGGAGTGAAGACCGGAGGCGCGAGCGCCAACACCGCGACCAGAATCTGCGCCGTGTGTACGTGGCCCCCTCCCGTGGCCACGATCGTTACCGGGTAAACTCCAGGCGCCACGGAGGCGGATACGCTGAGAGTGACCACGTCTGTGGCCGCTGCGCTCAGGGTCAGGGAGGCGGTTGCCGGCGTCGCAGTGATACCCGTGGGCGCGCTCGAAGTCAACGTGACAGCTCCGCTGAATCCGTTCACCGGCGTTAGCGCCAGGGTGCTGGTTCCCGTCTTGGCAGGAACAATCGCCAACTCCGCAGTCTGCGTGGTCAGCGAGAAATCCGATTGCGCGACGGTGACGTTGACGGCATTGGACGAGGCCGCGTTGTAGTTGGCGTCTCCCTGATAGAGGGCCGTAAAAATATTCGTCCCATTGGCGACCGAGTGGCCGGGAACGCTCAAGGTGGCCGTGCCCTTGGTGAGCGCGACGGTGGACGAAAAGCCCTGATCGTCGCTGACGAAAGTCACTGTCCCTGTGGGCGTCGTCTTGCCCGAGGGGCCGGCCACGATGGCGGTCAGAGTGAACGTCTGGGCTGGCGTGGGGCTGGTCAAACTTGAAGTCAGAGTTACCGTGGGCGTGAGCTTGCTCGCCAGCGCGATGACCGTTCCGCCGTTGGCTGCGCTGCCCAGCCAGTTCGTGTCGCCGGCGTAGGAGGCGGTCACGGGTAGAATCCCGGCGGCAACGTTGGTGAATGTGACGACTGCCTCCAGATTTGCATTGCCGGTTGCGCCGAAGGCCGCCCAGGTTCCGGTTGCGGTTTTCCCGCCGAGTGTTACGGTCACGCTTCCAGTTGGCAGAGTTCCGTGGAGCGGCAGATAGCCGGTGGTCAACTGCACGTCGACGGCTACGCTGGCGCCCGCTGCCACGGACGTGACCAGCGGCTTCACGGTCAAACTGGTGCTGCCCTGGATCACGGTGAACGAGGCAGCACTGGCCGCGGAGGAGGTGTTATAGCTCGCATCTCCAGAATAGGCGGCGCTGATGGTGTGGCTGCCTGGGGCAAACACTCCGGTCGACCACTCGGCCACGCCGGCGGAGTTCAGCGGCTGCGCCGAGGTGGTGGTCACCGTGCCAAGCTTGTCGGTAAAGGTCACAGTTCCGGTGGCCGGCGTGGTTTGGGTGGCGATGGTCGCATTGCCGCTTACCGGCTGCGCATCGATCAGGACTTGCGCTCCATAAGGCATAGTGATTCCCGACGTGAGCGAGTAGAGGTCGAGGTCGTAGGGGTTCCAGGCCCATCCGGCGATGGCCAGTGTATTGCTCTCCGGGGTCACGGTCACCACAACCGGCGCGGACTTGCTGGCGGCAAAGGTGCCGTCGCCGCCGTAAACAGCCGTGAGCTGATAAGTTCCTCCGGGCAGGTTGTCGATCTGGCCATACATGCTGCCGGAAGCCAGGGAAAGCGTGTCGAATCCCGCGTAGTGCGTGATGCCGTCACTGCCCGTCAGGCTCACTGAGCCGGTGGGCGTGCCCTTGGCCGCTGTCACCGCGCCGGACACGATGGCGGTCTTGCCATGGACAAGGCTGGTGGGGTTCACGGTGAGCGTGGTGGTGGTTGCGGTAAGCGTCACTGTGCTCCAGTACTTGATCAGATTCGCCACATCCACCGAGCCGAGCCCGGTCGCCAGGTCATAGCCCGTACTGGCGGAGTAGCCGCTCTCCACATTGAAGCCGCTGGCCAGGGTTCCGGATGTTCCCGCCGCACAGTTGGCGGTGCTTGCGTAGCAAAGCACCTGGTTGCCGCCCATGGTGACATCGTGGAAGACCGTCGGCTGCTTGGTCGCCAGGGGGTAATAGAGGAAATCAGCCTGGCCGGCCCGACTGCCGACGCTCTGGTTCACGAGCGCCTGAATGCCGGCCATGGCCGGGGAACTGGCCGACGTGCCGCCCACCCCGGTGATCACCACCGCTCCGCTGGAGTTGAGATTCGTGCTCGAGCAGTCGCCGGGGCTGGCGCAGATGGGATAGAAGCTGTCGTTGTACCCGTTCGCGGCAAACAAGGAGACGTCGGGAAGGTCGCGCACCTTGTCCGTGGGAACGCCGGTGCCTGTCTGCCAGGCCGGCTTGGCATAACCTTGCCCGGTTCCGGTGGGATAAAGAGCGGCGCTGCTCGCGCCTCCGCCGCCAGCCACGATGGTTTGGCTCGCCAAGCTGGCGGGAACGCCGCCGTCCTCCAGGTTATAGCCGAAGAAATCGTTCCAGACCTGCTCCGGGACGGTCTGCTTGAGGGAAACCGCGGGCGAAGTTGTGGAAGCAGACCAGTAAGTGGCCAACTGCGTCGCGATCGCGCTGGTGCTGCCGCCGTACTGGCTAAAGTAGAAGTCAGTCCCGCCAACCGCGACGTTGTAGGGCGTGGAGGCGATGCCGTTTACCTGCAGCCCGCCATAGGCATACTGCTCCGCGTCGAAGTCGTCGCAGTCGGCCGAGCCGCCATCGCCAGCCGACACGAACACCGTCTGCCCCTGCGCCGCCGCCTGCTGCCAGAGTGCGCTCCAGAAGGCATTGCCGCTCTGGCCCAGTTCCAGCTCGCATTCGCCGTAGCTGACACTGATCACCCCGGCCAGGTCGTCTTCCACGGCTCGCATCGCGGCCAGCGAAAGCCCGTCGGTCAATGCCGTCCCGCCGGAGGTATAGAGAATCACGTTGGCGCCCGGCGCAACCGAGCCCGCCAGCTCGATGTCGAGATAGGCCTCCGTGGCCGCACTGTTCTGGCCCGGGTCCACGCCGTCCACCACGACTTGGGGCAGGTTGGCGGTGAGGCCAAAAAGGGTTTGATAGGCCTGAACCAGGCTCAGGTCCACGTTCGACGCGCTGACAATGGCGATCGACTGACCGGTGCCGGTGATTCCCGCCTTGTAGACCGGATTGATGTCGTACTGCGTGGCAAAATCGCCCGGCGCCAGAGCATAACTGACGCCGCCAGCCGCTGGGTAGGTCCATTGCGGCGTGGCCTGGTGAGTTTTGGGATTGAATTGGGCCTGCCCCATCACTTTCAGGTGCGATTTGGGATGGAAGTCGTTGATCGGCGCGAGACCGGCAATGACCGGCGCCAGCGCTGCCGGAACCGTGGGATCGGCTGTGTTGGCCAGATGCGTCTCGCCGCGGACCAGGTAGCGGTGAATCTCGGTCTGAAAGGCCTCGCGGATCTGGCCCGCGGTGGCGGAAAATTCAATTGCCGAGCGGCCGGCGTGGACCCGGTTGATGGTCAGACCGTGCGACTCCATCCAGGCGGTCACGGCGGCTACGTCCGACGCGGCCGGCCCAAACTGGCTTCCGAATTCCTCGGGCGTGAGCCACTGGTGAAAGGACGAGCTGCCGGGGGTGTGCGCCGCCAGGATGTAGTCCTGGAGCGCCTCCTCCTGATCCGGCGAACGCGCCAGCAGTAACAGCATCCGCCCGGCCGGAAGCGAGTCTTCGACCGCGCCCTGGTCCACGGCGGCCGTGGATGATCCAGAACGAACCAGATCGGCCCTGGTCTGGTTTGCGGCGGTCCTGACCACCGGGTGGACATTGCCGCCCAGAGTCACGCGGACGCTGTCGTCCACAGCCCCTTGGACCCGTGGCACGACTTGCGGCGTGGCGGCAGACGCGGCGGAATTGTGCTGGGCAATGAGCGCCGAGGGGGCGGCGATCGTCAGGCCAAAGGCAGCAAACAACGCGACTCGAAAGATGGAACGTAGCGGGACCATACCGGCTTCATCGGCGGCACCTGCGCCCAACTGTAAAAACTCGCGGGTGCGCGCCGGGAGAGCCGGTTCAGAAAGAGAGCAAATGCCGAATCGGGAAGCCGCGCTCTTCCGGCTGCCCAATCGGGAAAGCCGGGCGCGAATCGTCGTCCTTTCAAACTCACTTCTCGTGTGTTGGAAAGGTTCATGCAATTGCGCTGAAGAGTGTTGCGCCGTGCCCCACCCATTTCGCGATAAAGCTGCGAAATGGATGGGGCACGGCGCTTCTATTGGAAGGCCGGGTCAAGATCGCATGGTCAGACTTCGGTCAGGACTTCGGCCAGCATTTCCGGCGCGACATTGCCGCCGCTTAGTACGGCCACGGCTCGCCGGTAGGCGGGAAGTTCGGCCGCGTGAAACAGCAGCGCTGCCACGGCCACCGCCCCGCTGGGTTCGGGAACCAGTCGGGTGGCGGCTACAATCGCTCGCATCGCGACGCGAATCTCCTGCTCGGTCACGGTCACAATGCCGTCCACAAATGCCTGGATGTGGGTGAAGTTCCTCTGACCCACGCTCTGGGTGCGCAGCCCGTCGGCAATCGTCCGGCTGGTGCGCTCCGCTGCCCACGTCACGATTTTTCCGGTGCGAAAGCTTTCGGCTGTATCTCCGGCCAGCTCCGGCTCCACGCCGAAGACCTTTGCCTGGGGCCGTACCTGCTTCACCGCCGCGGCTACTCCGCTCAGCAATCCACCGCCGGAGACCGGCGCCAGCACCAGGTCCACATCCGGCAGCTCTTCGACGATCTCCAGGCCACAGGTCGCCTGCCCGGCGATGATCTGCACGTCGTCATAGGGCGGGACGACCACGTAGCCATGCGCGCGCACCAGCTCCTCGGCCTTGGCCAGCCGCTCGCTCGAAGCCACGCCCACGTCCACCACCTCGGCCCCCAGGGCCAATGTGGCGGCGCGCTTCACGGCCGGCGCGTTCGACGGCATCACGATCACCGCTTTTGCGCCCACGGCGCGGGCCGCGTAGGCCACGCCCTGCGCATGGTTGCCGCTCGAATAGGTGATCACCCCGCGGGCGATCTCCTCCGCCGAGAGCTGCAGAATTTTGTTCGCCGCGCCGCGAATTTTGAATGCGCCGATGGGCTGCAGGCTTTCGGCCTTCAACCAGATTGTTTTGTTGGTGCCGTGGCCAGACAAGCCGGGAAACGCAGCCTCGACCAGCGGAGTTTTGACGGCGATGTGAGCAATGCGCGCCGCTGCTGCGCGAATGTCGGCAAGGGAAACCAGTTGATCAGCCATACCCTGATTATCTTCCAACGGCGCCCGCTCCCAAGGCGCAGCATGAATCGTCCGCCAAAAGTGCGGAAAAGAGCGGATATTAGAAATTTGGGAATAAAGCCAGCTCGTGAGCGTTCGCTACGCGCATAGCAAGTTAGCAAGTTGGCGGCGGCATTGCCGGAGCAGAGGATTGATGTCCCGCGGGCCGGCGAAGCAGGTGGGGGACTCAATGGGCGGAGCCATCCGGCCCTATTGATCCGGCCTTTAAGGAGTGTTGTGTCGTCCCATCCATTTCGCGATAAAACCCGCGAAATGGATGGGGCACAGTGCTTCTGTTTGAGGGGCCGGATCAATGGGCGCAAAACAAAAACGCGCCGAAGGTGGGGCACCCGGCCGCTTTCGTGACACGTTGTTGCTCCATAAGGAAAGGGGACGGGTTGCCCCGTCCCCTCTTGTCGTCGCTATCGAGCCGCGATCAGATTTCCAGAATTACAGGCATGATCATCGGCCTTCTACCGGTGGTCTTCTGGATCAGGCGCTTCAACTCGGAGCGTACCTTCTCCTTGACCATCCCGTAGTCGGACTTCTGCTCGGTGCTCAATCCGTCCAGCGTCTTCATCACCAGCTCGCGCGCCTGCTCGGTAATGTCGGCGCCGCCAAAGCCGCGCATCACCACCTCGGGCGACTGCTCCACCTTGCCGGTGCGCTTGTTGATGGCCAGAACGGCCAGAACCACGCCGTCTTCCGACAGAATGCGTCGATCGCGAAGGACCAGATCCTCGACCACATCGGTCGACGAACCCGAGTCGATCAGCACCCGGCCGGTGGTCACCTTGTCCTTTTTGCGGGCGTTGTCCTTGTCCAACTCCAGCACGTCACCGTCTTCGATGATGATGGTGTGCTCCACGGCACCGGTGTCCATGGCCAACTGAGCGTGCTTGCGCAGGTTGCCATAGTTGCCGTGCACGGGGATGAAGAACTTGGGCCGCACGAGGTTGATCATCAGCCGCATCTCTTCTTGAGAGCCGTGGCCGCTGACGTGAATCAGGCCGCTGTGGCCATCGTCATAGATCACGTTGGCGTCGCGGCGGTAAAGGTGGTCGATGACGCGGAAGATGCTCTTCTCGTTGCCGGGAATGACGCGGGAACTGAGAACAACCGTGTCGCCGGCGTCGATGTGGGCGTGCTTGTGATTGTCCACCGCGGCGCGGCTCAGCGCGCTCATCGGCTCGCCCTGCGTGCCGCTGATCAGCAGCATCAACTGCTCGGGCGGGAAGTCGCGCATCTGGCTGGGATTGATGATCAGCCCCTGCGGAACGTCGATGTAGCCCAGATCCTGCGCAATCTCGGTCGACTCCATCATCGAGCGGCCGATCAAGGCCACCTTGCGCCCATGCGCGCGCGCCAGGTCCAGCGCGATGCGGATGCGGAAGATCGACGAGGAGAAGCAACTGAAGAAGAGCTTCTTCTTGGTACGCGAAAAGATCTCGTCCAGACGCGGAATCACGGCCGACTCGCCGGGCGTGTAGCCGGTGCGATCGACGTTGGTCGAGTCCTGCAGCAGGGCCAGCACGCCGCGCTTGCCGTACTCGGCAAAGGTGTGCAGGTCGAACGCTTTTCCATCCAGGGGAGACAGATCGATCTTGAAGTCGCCGGTGTGGATGACGACGCCAACAGGCGTTTCAATGGCCAGGGCCACCGCGTCCACCAAGGAGTGCGTCACATGGATCGGCTCGATGGTGAACGGCCCAATGGTGAACTTCTCCCTGGGCACGATCTCAATCAGGGTCGTCTCGTCCAGCAACTGGTTCTCTTCGAGGTTGCCCTCGACATAGGCCAGTGTGAACTCGGTCGCGTAGACCGGGACCTTGAGCTCGCCGAGCAGCCAGGGCAGGCCGCCGATGTGGTCCATATGGCCGTGGGTCAGGATGATGGCGCGGACATGCGCCTTGTTTTCAACCAGATAGGAGATATCGGGCACTACAATATCTACACCCAGCAACTCCGACTCCGGGAACATCAGCCCGGCGTCGATCACGATAATGTCGTCTTCCCAGCGGATCGCGAGGCAGTTCATGCCGAACTCGCCGAGTCCGCCCAGGGGAATGATTTTCAGCTTTTTTGTATGCATCTGTCAGATTTGATGCTACCACCCATGGGCTTCGGGGGGTGAACCATACTGCTCAACTGGCGGAACCGGGCTCCAAAATGGGATCCGGGCCGCCCGGATGGCGTGCTATTCGCCGGGAAAGCGCACGCCCAGCTCGATTCGCGCCGCTTCCAGCAGCCGGGCCATGCCCAGTGAGAGCGCATGAGGGATCACCGGGCTCTCTCGGACGCCCTGGCGCAGCAGTTCGCAGAAATGGGCTGTCTCGTAGTTGAAGCCGCCGGCGACGAACGGTTCGTTCAACTCCGCGCGGTGGCCGTCAACATAATGGATGGTCGCTCTGCGCGGATTCCACCAGTTTTCATGGATGGTCGCGTAGCCGCGCGGTCCGCAGAGCAGGGCATCGCCGCGTCCAAAGAGGTCGATTCCGGTATGCAACTGGGCCATGCCGTGCTCGTGCTCGGTCTGGAAGAGAGCCAGCGTATCCACGCCCGCAGCCCCCACCCGGCCCATGGTCTGGACGCGCTTCAAGTCGCCCAACCAGTCCAGGGCAAGAAACGCCTCATAGGGACCGATGCCCATGATGCCGCCGCCGCCCAACTCGGCCGAGTTCAACGGGTGCTTCGCCGACAGGCTCGAATCAACGTGGCCGGCGCGCACAAAGCCCACCGGGCCGATGGGATCGGAAAAAAGGTGCTCGCGCAGCCGCCGGTACAGTGGGAAAAACGGAGGCTTCATGGCTTCCATGAACAGCCGGTCGTGCCGTCGACCGACCCCCAGCACTTCGATCAGTTGACGCTCATTGAGCATCGCCGGCTTTTCGCAGAGCACATGCTTGCCGGCTTCCAGGGCCCGGGTCGAGATGGCTGCATGGCTGTCGGGATGAGTCGCCACATACACAGCGTCCACATCCGCGGCTACAAGCTGGTCCAGCGAGTCGAAGACTTGGGGCACGCCAAATTTGAGGGCGAAAGCCTGGGTTCGTTCGCGGGTGCGGCCCCAGACGGCTTCGAGGGTTGCGCCCTCAACGGCCTTGAGTCCCTCGGCAAAGCGTCCGGCTGCGCGGCCGGGCCCCGCGATGCCCCAACGAACGATTTGCGCCACTTTCATTTGAGCGGACATGGTCTTGCCTTTGGTCTACAGCCTGTCTTGCGCTCAAGAGAGAAAGATTGCGCAGGATGAAAGTCGGCCAGAGGAAGACATCCTCAGGCTTCGTGCAGACTGACCTAGGACTATGGCCGCATCATTTCGTACTTTGGGTTCATGCTATCCCGGGTCCCAGAATCGGGACCTGGGGCACCCACAATTGGTACATGAACAAGCGGCCAGAGACCTAGTGTATGCCTTTGGCGTTCAAGTGCGGGCCGTAGCGCTGGTCGGAACCCATGATGTGGCCGGTCAGCCAGTCTTTGAGAAATGCCAGGGCTTCCAGGGAGAGTTCCAGCGATTGGCCGGCTTCGAAACGCGTCTGCAAATTGCTCACACGCCTGGTGAGCAGGTCGTGTTCCGCCTTGTGCGCCGCCCCGCCCGGATAACCGGTCTCGGCAAAAAAACGCTCTTCGCGATCGAAATGATACTTGGTGTATCGCAATAATCCCTCAATGACGCCCTCAAGCGACCGGTTGTTCTTGCCGGTGATCACGCCATCGTTGAGGTCGTTCAACATGTCGATCAATTTCTTGTGATCGTCATCGATGACCTGGACGCCCACGCTCATCTCTTCGGTCCACTCCATTAAAGGCATATGCGGTGCTCCCATCTGGATTCAGTAGAGGTCCATCACCCGCGTGCAAGCGGACCTTGATGCACGCCGAGTCGGCCGTTTCGTCGCGGGCCGGTTCGCTGATGAAACTCCCTGGCCTTATTGCCTGTCAATACAGAATTGGGCGCGCAGTGAAAACTCCTTCGCGCGCGCAAGGCGCCCAACAATGCGCGAACCCGACCTCTTTGCGCAGCGGTAGCCAACTTGCTCTTTTGATTATGACGATTTCATTACGGCTGCAACGTTGAATTCGTAGCTAAGCCCAAACCTTGGTTACTATTACAGCGGCTCCAGGATTGCTGTACCTCGCAACAGCGCAATCCGGGTTGATGCGACCGGCAGGGGCGGGGTCCCCGCAGTGGCGACCTCGCGTTCATTGAACAGGACACAGGGGCTCTGGTTTTGGTCTAGCGTGGAGTCCCTGAAGTTCATGGCAAGAATCAGAGACCGGAACCGCAGTCCTCCATGGAACGGTGTTCCACCCAAGGCGAATGAAAAAGGCAACCGCGGATCCTTCCCGTTGGATGACACTTGTTGTGGGATCGCAATGTGGTGTGGCCAAGAATTTTCTGGGCAAATCCTTCGACGCCGTTTGGCCAAAAAGCCGGCCAAACTACGCTCAAGATGACAATGCAATTACGATGCGAACTTTAGAAACTGGACTAGCGCAACAGGTCTTCGAGCGTGGTGCTCAGATCCGTCTTCTCGTCGCGATATTTCACGATGACCGGCGCATACAGGCTGAGGCCCCATTCCTGTCCTTTGCCTTTGCCGATGGCGCGGGAGCCGGGCACCACGACCGCATTCTCGGGGATGATGAGCGGCAGTTCGGCAGTGGCGCGCAGAATCGTATCGTTGACCAGATCGAAGACCGGTGTCCCGCGGGTGAGAATTGTTCCGGCGGCCAGCACGGCGCCCTTGCGGACGATGGTTCCTTCGTACACGCCCGAGTTGCCACCTACCAGCACATCGTCTTCGATCACTACCGGGCTGGCGTTCACGGGTTCCAGTACGCCGCCGATCTGTGCCGCTGCGCTGAGGTGAACCCGCTTGCCTACCTGGGCGCAGGATCCGACCAGCGCATGCGAATCGACCATGGTGCCCTCATCCACCCAGGCCCCGGCGTTGATGTACATGGGCGGCATACAGACGACTCCGCGCGCCACATAGGCTCCGGCCCGCACGGAAGATCCGCCGGGAACAACGCGCACGCCGTCCCCCACGCCAAACTGACGGGTCGGGTAGGTGTCCTTGTCGACAAACGAGAAGCCGGCGGACGGAATCTCCTCGAGCGCGCCCAATCGAAAGCCGAGCAGAATGCCTTGCTTGACCCAGGCGTTCACGCGCCAGCCAGAGGGAGAATTGACGTCGGGCGAGGCTGCGCGCACCTCGCCGTTTTCCAAAGCCGTTCGAAGCGTCAGAAAGGCTGCCATCGCAGACGAGTTGCCGACCGCGGCAGGTCCCGCGGAAAAGAGGTGTTCAATAGTCTCTTGCAGTTGGGTGAGGTTCATCGCATCCCGAGTTTATCAAGGGACGGGCTTCTTCACCTTTTCGGGAGCGGTTAGCCGGGGAAAGGAGGAAGGCGAGACTCAGTGAAGCATGCGCACAAATACACCTCTCCTCAGGCTTCCATCCATGAGGCGCGCCTGGACCTCAGGCTGCGGTTCCCGGGGGCTGTTTGGAACGGCTAGTCCCGTTCGTCCGCACCGGCTGCAGCCGGAAGCAGTTATGTCCCGCCGGAATCATGGCCAGCGGAATGGAAGCGCGATCCGGATTGGTGTGCAGGTGCCGCGATTCAAGCCAGGCGCACAGCCGGGGATCGTAAATCTCCGGTTCGCCCTGCCAGAAATCGGGCTTCAGCCCGCACTCAATCTGCAGATGGCCCAGTTGCAACTCGATGCTCGATATATGCTTTGGAAAATAACGCCGGACATTGTTCGCGCCCACGTGCAGTCCGGTGATTCCACGTCCCTTGCTTTGTGTCTTGACCACCATACCCACCTGCCAATCAACACTTGATGAGGTCAGTCTAGGGACCAGGTTCAGGGAATCCGGTTGCCGGTGCTCGGAATCCGCGGTACGGATTCCTCATTTGAAACCCACCGGCCGGAAGGCCAATTTGGGATGATAGTGCGCCCCTGATTTGGCTCTTGTCAAGACGCGTTACCGCGCGTCCCTTTCAGAGACTTTGGGTTCACAATTTTGTAACCAACGGCGGCCGCTCGGAGGAGCGAAGGCGTTGTCAGCACAATCGTTTTACGAAAAAGGATGGCCGAGGAAAATACGAAAAGTGGCTGTTTGTGCTTTCGGGGAAGTCACTCACAATTCGCTTTCTTGCGCCACCATATCTTCCGCCGGCTCCGCGCCTATCAGCGGCGTCGGCTGCTTGATCAGCAAGCCGTCGAGCGAGGTCGTCGTGAGCACGCGCGCAATGGTCTTGGCCGCGGTTCCGTCGCCGTATGGGTTCGCCATGCTGCGCAATCCCGCCCGAAACTCCGGGTTCAGGGCCCGGTGAATTGCGCGGAGGATGGCCGCCGTTTCGGCCGGGGTGTCGATGACGTTGCCGGAGCGCTCGCGCCCCTGCTGGCGCATGCCCACATTCACCGTGGGCAAGGCGAACGAGGCCGCCTCCATGATGCCGCTGGACGAATTGCCCACAAGCGCGGCCACATTCCCTAAAAGGCTCCAGTAAGTTACGGCGTCTAGATTGACGAAGACGTGGGTATGCGGCCGCGTCTCGATCAGGGCTTTCGTCCGTTCAATCAGCGCGTAGCTTCCGGCGTCGGAGTTGGGGTAGACGAAAACGAGTTGCCCCGGCGCCTGTGCCAGCGCAGCAAATACAGCATCCGCCTCCACTGTCGTGTCGCGCAGAATGGTGACCGGGTGGTAGGCAACGAGCAGCGTGGGCCGCGTGAGCGTCAGGCCCAGACGGGCTTCGAGCGCGGCGCGGTCCAGGAGTTTCGACCGCTTCAGATGGTCCAGCGAGGGGGCTCCCGCATGGGTGACGCGCCACGGCTCCTCGCCCATGGCGATCACCCTGCGCCGCGCCATGGGCGTCGAGGTGAAGTGAATGGCTGCCAGCTTGGTGAGCGCGTTGCGCACTTGATCGTCGATGGCGCCCTGGCTCACCTCGCCGCCCTCGATGTGGGCGATGGGAATGCGCAGGGCCACGGCAACTGACGCCGGGGCCAGCATTTCGTAGCGGTCGGCGATGAGCAGCAGCAGGTCAGGCCGCCAGGCGGTGAGCGCGTCGGCCAGGCCCAGAATGGCCACGCCAATCGTCTTCGCCATCCCGGTGTCGGTGTCGGAGCTGAGCAGGCACTCGCTGCGCGCCACAATCGGGAAGCCGTCGCGCTCGATTTCCTTGATGGTCGAGCCAAACTCGGGCGACAGGTGCGCGCCCATGGTGAAGACGCCCAATTCCACCCCTGGGTCCGCGGCCAGCTCTTTCAGCGGCCAGTAAAGATGGCTATAGTCGGCCCGCGAGGTGGTGACCACGCCGATGCGGCGTTTTTTCGTCGTTTCGCTCATAAACAGACCCGCTGACTGCACTGTTGCGCCAGATTGAGTACGGCCCGGCTGGGTGTGAAATCGGGAACCAGGGCGCGCAAGGCGCCGAGCGCTTCAGCTACATCGCGATCTTGGAGCGAAGTACGCAGGGTCGCAAGCCGGCTTTCGAGTTGCGTCCCGGTGAGCGGATTCGTCTCCACTTGCACGACTCCGTCCAGGCTGGCCGGACTTGTCCGTTCGCCGGACTTCCACATTCGTTCGGTTTGCTTGTCGCCCGCCCGGCGGCCGGTGAATTCAATCGCAATCTCACAGTCGGGCCTGAGCGCTTGGGCCATGAAGCGCGCCATGTCCTCAATTGAATGTGTCATCGCCAGCACCGGCGCCAGCAAGGTTCCCGGCTCGGGATGCGTCGCTGCGGCGAGCAGCAGGTTCACAGCCTCGTCCAGGGTGAGGAAATACCGGCGCGCCGCGGGGTCGGTGACCATCACCGGGCCGCCGTGCTTGATCTGCGCCGCAAACACCTCGGCCACGCTATCGCGCGAAGCCAGCACATTGCCCAACCGCAGCACCGTTCCGCCCGCGTTCAGCACAATCTGCTCCGCAACCCGCTTGGTAGCGCCCATCACGGAAGCCGGTTCCACGGCTTTGTCGGTCGAGAGCAGAACCACCCGCGCACCATTCTCCGCAGCCGCCTGGGTCAACGTTTCCGTGCCGAAGATATTGTTGGCGATGGCCGCCAGCGGCTGCTCTTCCATCAGCGGCACATGCTTGAAGGCGGCGGCGTGGAAGACGATGGCCGGCCTATGTGTCGAGAAAATCTCTTCGAGCAGCGCCCGGTCGGCCGCGCTGCCCAGAACAGGCATCATTGAAGTTGCTGCGCAGGAGCGCTCCACAGATTCATCTTGGAGCGCGGCAAGACCCCCCTCCCCCCGGGCCTGGTAGGTCGGGGCTTCAGCCCCGACATTGAGGTCAGCCAAATCAACCAGGGCTTTAGCCCCTGAGGTGTGCTCTTCTGCTTCCGTTCTTGGCGAGGGCGCTTGTTGGGCGATTTGTTTTGTCCAATCCCGCTGCAGCGCATAAAGGTTGCTCTCGGAAGCTTCCAGAAGAACCAGCCGCGACACCCCGATCGTCGCCAGCCGCAGCGCCAACGCCGAGCCGATCGACCCGCCCGCGCCGGTAATCAGAATCGGGCGCTGTTTCAATGCATTGAGCCGATCCGGCGGTGAGGGCAGTTGCGGACGCGCCAGGAAACCGCGCCAGTCGAGACGTTTCAGGGAGGGAATCACCTCCGCAGTATAAATTGACGCCGTGTCCGTCCCTTTGTGCGGCCAGCAGAGTCCGGTCAGGGCAATCGCATTTGGAATTCTCAGGGAACTTTCATTGATTTGTCATCCTGAGGAGCGCAGCGACGAAGGATCTGCGTGTGTCTTTCGGCCTATTTCGGACAGAACGGACCTCTTGGCTTCAACCTTCACCGCAAAGCAGAAGTGACAATCGCAGTCATTCATGGAACGGTGTTCCACCCAAGGCCATGAATGAGCAGCCGCGGACCATTCCCGTTGGATGACATCTGTTGTGGGATTGGGGTGTGGTGTGGCCAGGAATTTTCAGGGCATATCCTTCGCTGCGTTCAGGATGACAAACGTTGCACGCAAACAGATTTGAAATGCGATTGCCCTGAGAGACCGGTGTTCCGCCCAAGCGGCTCATTCGCCTGCTCGCATACACTGAATGGTTCCGCGCAGATTTGATTGGCGGGTTCTGAAACCCGCGTTGGGGAAGAGATTCTATGAGGATGACCGGGCCGTTGGCCCTTGTGGTTTTTTGGGTAGCCGCGACAGCCGCTGCTGCGCCGCCGAAATTTGACGCCGACGCCGTGCGCACGAACAATCGCGGCGTGGCGCAGATGGGCCAGCAGTTTACCGAGCGCGCCGCCCAGAGCTTTGCCGAAGCTTTCCAGAAGGATCCCAAATTGGCGCAGGCCGCGATCAACGAGGGCATCGCCCTGATGGCCTTGCAGAAGCTGGACGAGGCCAAGATCTCCCTGCAGCAGGCCATTGCCCTGGATCCCGCCAATCCCCAGGCGTGGTACAACCTGGGCCTGGCCCAGCACGCAGGCAATGAACTGGAGCCGGCGCTGGCCAGTTTCAAGCAGGCGGTCAAGCTCGATCCCAGGGACGCGGACTCCTATTATTTCGAGGGCGTCTGCTACCAGGAGATGAAGCAGTTCGACAAGGCGATCGAAATTCTCCATGAGGCGCTGGCGATCAGCCCGCTGCATGCTTCCTCTGAGTTTGCGATGGCGCGAGCCCTGCAGCGCTCCGGCAACACCGCCGGCGCCAAGGAGCACTTCAAGCTCTTTCAGCACATGACGAGCACCAAAATCTCCGCGCCTATTGGATTGGCGTACGGCGAGCAGGGGCATTATTCGACGGTGACGCCGATTGAGGAGCCGGAATCGCTCTCCCGCGGCATGATTCCGGTGAAACTGGTGGCGCAACCTTTGATTTCCCAGGTCTCGAAACCGAGACCTGGGGCACCCGGAGGGCCTCAAACAACCACCTTCCCCACCACCGGCGGCGCTTGCATGATGGACGTAACAGGCTCCGGGACTATGGACCTGGTGTTGATGCAGTCCGGCGCGCAAGCCATGCGCGTCCTACACGCCAAGGGCGGCGGCAGCTTTGAGGAATTCGACGCAGCGGCTGCGGGACTCAAGGCAAGCGGCCATGCCGTCGCTTGCGCCGTGGGCGACTACGACGGCGACGGGCTGAACGATCTGGCTGTCGCTCTGGATGATGGAGTGCTGCTCTTCCGCAACCTGGGCAAGGGCAAATTCCAGGATGTGACCACCGAAGCCGGGCTCGCGCCACGCAATCGGCCAACGGGCATTACATTCGTCGATTACGACCACGACGGTGACCTCGATTTGCTGCTCACCGGCTCACCCCTGAGAGCCGGCGACGCGCCCAACGTTCTGTGGCGGAACAACGGCAACAGGACTTTTACGGAGTGGACCGGGCCCACCGGTTTCGGCGGCAGCGGAAAGACCGACGCGGCGATTCTCACCGACTTCAATAACGACCGCGCCGTGGATTTGATCACGACCGGCGACGGTGCTGCGCCGCTCATTTATGTGAACCCGCGGGAAGGGAAGTATCCGACACAGCCGTTGTACGAAGCGAGTCAGCAAGTTGGCGAGTTGGCAAGTCAGCAAGTTAGCAAGTCAGCGAGTTGGCGGGCTGGCGGGGCAGCGGGGAAGGAAGGCGCAAACCTGCCGGCCACTGTCGGCATTGCCGTTGTCGACTACAACAAGGACGGGTGGATGGACGTCGCCGTCACCCACGCGGGCCTACCCGGCCTCACGCTGTGGCGCAACGTCGAGGGACCCAACCACATCGGCCGCCGATTTGAGCGCGTGGAATTGCCGCTGAAGGACGCGTTGCGCGGATGGGGCGTGACTGCCATCGACATCGATAATGACGGCTGGGTTGATCTGGCCGCGATTGTCGAAACCAAGGCTGGTCCCCAGGTGCGCGTCTTCCGCAATCGCGGCGACGGCACTTTTGAAGATGTAAGCCATGCGCTGGGATTGGATACCGTCAAGCTGATCGCTCCCCGCGGCCTCATCGCGGCTGAAGTGATGGGCGACGGAGCGCCGGACCTGATCGTGACGCAGTTGAACGCGCCGCCCGTCCTGCTGCGCAACGTGGGCGCGAACAAAAATGATTTCGTTCGTCTGGACCTGACAGGCTTTGCCGACAACAAGACGGCGATTGGCGTGAAGGTCGAAATTTTTGCCAGCGGCCACTGGCAAAAGTGGGAACTGGCCGGCGCTTCGGGCTATCAAACCCAGGCCGCGCCGCAGATTCTTGTTGGACTGGGCGATGCCGAGGGCATCGACCTGCTGCGCATTCTGTGGCCAACCGGCGTGCTGCAAGACGAAATCGATCTGCCGCACACGCCGGTGATCGCCATGAAGGAGGCTGATCGCCGGGGCTCTTCGTGCCCAGTTTTGTTCGCCTGGAACGGTCACAAGTACAAGCTGGTCACCGATGTCATCGGCGCGGCGGTTGTCGGCCACTGGTTCACGCCGACGCGGCGCAACACGCCCAATCCTGGCGAATGGATCAAGGTGGACGGCGCGGCGCTGGCCCCCATCAACGGCAAGCTGAGCCTGCGATTTATCGAGCCCATGGAAGAGGTCAACTACATCGACCAGTTGCGGTTGATTGCGGTCGATCATCCGGAGAACGTTGAGGTCAATCCCGACGAGCGCTTCCTCGACGATCCGCCGTTTGCCTCCGGCCGCGTGGTGGCCAGTTCCGGCGCGCGCCTGCCGGTGGATGCGTGGGACGGCGAGGGGCGTAACGTGCTCGACCAATTGAGCCGCCGCGATCACCAGTTCGCCAGCGGATTCACGCCCACGCCCTATGATGGCTTTGCGAATCTGCACCCGCTGACACTGGATTTGGGCGACGTGAAGCCGGGCGCTCCACTGCGCCTGCTGATGACCGGCTATGTGAACTACTTCAGTGCGACCTCGCTCTATGCGGCGTGGCAGGCGGGGATCAAGCCCATCTCGCCCTACGCTGAGGCCGAAATGCCGGACGGATCCTGGCAGCGGATTCCGGGCGAAGCGGGATTTCCCGCGGGCCTGGAGCGGACCATCGTCGTGGACCTGACCGGCAAACTGCCCGCTGGAGCGCGGCGCATTCGTCTCGTCAGCAATCTCGAAATCTATTGGGATCAGGTGCTCATCGATCAAAGCTCAGACGCCGAAGCAAAAACTGCGGAACTGCCACTGGCCGTGGCTACCGAACACTTCCGCGGCTACCCGCTTCAGATTGATGGCGCGAGCCCCGGCGATCTGGACTACGACTACGACCGCGTGAGCCTCACCGGGCCCTTCCAGCACCAGCGCGGCAACTACACCCGCCTGGGCGATGTGACGGAGCTGGTGAAGGGCATCGACGACCGCTACGCAATTTTTGGCAGCGGCGAAGAAATCGCGATCGAGTTCGACGCGACCAAATTGCCCGCCCTCCGCGACCACTGGAAGCGCGACTACTTCTTCTACGCCAACGGGTTTGTGAAGGATATGGACTGGTGGGACGCCTCGCCGTTTACCGTGGCACAACTGCCGTTCCACGGCATGAGCGCCTACCCCTATCCGGCCAGCGAGAAGTTTCCCGATGATACAGACGCGGTCAACTACCAGTTGAACTGGAACGACCGCTTCGACTCCGGCGAACCGGTACGGTCGTATCGGTTCGACTATCGGACATTGCCAGCCTCGCCGGCCGGCTATGAGGCACCCGGAGGCCCAGCGGTGGAGCGGCCATGAGCGCCGCCTGCGGTGGGTCAGGGTGGAGCACGGTAAGGCAGGAAGCTGGGGAGGTTGTTGGGTAGGGATTGGGATGATTTCTGGGACGGTCAAGCGAGGAATGTAGGAAGAAAGGCAGCAAGTTAGCGCCCGCTGCGCGGGCATGGCAAGTTGGCGAGTTGGCGGCGGCATCGGGTGAGCGGGGGCATTGATCGACATCCGTTTCATGCGCCGCGGGTCGGCAAGGCCGGAGGAAAACTATGAGCGAAATTGTGTTGGCGCCGGCTGTCGATCAACTGGAGCTTCTGCGTTCGGGCCAGATCTCCATCGTTGAGCTGTCCGAAGCGTACATTCGCCAGATCGAGCGGCTGAATCCGCAACTGAACGCCTTCGCGGACTTCGACGCCGAACGGGTGCGGAAACAGGCAAAGCTGCTGCAGGAGTCGAAGGCCCCCCGTGGACCGCTCCACGGACTGCCGGTGACAGTAAAGTCCTCGATTTCCACAGCCGGTTACCGTTGCGAGATCGGCAGCCTGCTCCATAAAGGCGAAATCCCGACCGAAGACGCAGTCGTCGTCGCTCGCCTCCGCGCCGCTGGTGCTCTGATCCTGGGCACGACGAATTGTCCCGAGTTCCTGATGGCCTACGAGTCCGCGAACCGGCTTCACGGGCGCGTGTGCAATCCGTGGGATCTGGCCCGCACGCCGGGCGGATCGAGTGGCGGCGAAGCCTCGGCCATTGCGGCGGGTCTTTCCGCGTGCGGGCTGGGTTCCGACAGCGGCGGCTCGGTGCGCGTTCCCGCCCACTTCACCGGGATCTGTTCGTTCAAACCAACGCCGGGGCGCTTTCCCGGCCGAGGCCACCTGCCGCCCTGCGTTGGCCCGTTCTCGACCCTGGGCGCTATCGGCCCCATGGCGCGCACGATGGCCGATGTGGCACTGATGTTCCGCACACTCAGCGGCCAGGACCCGCTCGACCCCGCCAGC
>Ga0255352_1000493_pt1 | contig 22083 bp, 14 predicted proteins | sample HBST0metaG_FD_189939 | JGI IMG/M metagenome (GOLD analysis project Ga0255352, IMG submission 189939) | Peat soil microbial communities from Stordalen Mire, Sweden - H.B.S.T0 | ecosystem: Environmental > Terrestrial > Soil > Wetlands > Peat | place: Sweden: Norrbotten County, Stordalen Mire...
CACAATCTTGTTAACAGAAACAACGCAGATCTGGGGAAAGGAGTTCCCAGGCTGCATGGCAACATGAAGCCTGGGAACTCCTCTTTTTTACCTGCTTTTGCAGGGGGGTCGGTGCTGTTTCTCTGCGTTTTTTCCCGTCTTGCTTTCCTTTCCGTAAAAACCTGCATCTTACCTTCAGCAGAAGAGCGTGGCTGTTTCCGCGCGTGCATGGGCGCGTTTGCCGTGTGCGACGCAAGAAGCCGGCTGAGGTGCGCAACAAACACGTGAGGCTTGGGTTGAACCGGAACAGTATGCTGTGCCTGGTTCCTGAACCCGTGGATTCACCCAAAGAAGATGGGGTGGCAATCTACTTGCGGTAGTTTGTTCTAAAAACTTTCCCCACTGCCGTGCCCTTCGATTGTGAGTGTGCACGGGAAGCAAACCTTCGCCGCTTCGATAGGCTGGCGTGTGAAGACAACGAAAGGATTTTGAAGATGAAGAAGAAAATTGCTGCGATCTGCCTCTGTTTCCTGCTGCAAGCCACAGGCTTTGCGGCCTCTTCGCGCGAGAATCTGCAGAGTCGCCTTGATTCGGCCAAGATTGTGCTCGATCAGATCATGGCTGCCGACGACAATGGCATTCCCCTGAACATTCTCGAGCAGGCTACCTGCGTGGCCGTGGTGCCCGGCATGGTCAAGGGCGCGTTTATCTTCGGCGGACAGTACGGGCAGGGCGTGGTCACCTGCCGCACCGGCCATGGTTGGTCGGCTCCGGTCTTCATCCGCATGGCCGGCGGTTCCTTCGGATTCCAGATCGGCGGTCAGTCGACGGATCTGGTGCTGGTGGCGGTCAATGATCGCGGCTTCCAGGATCTGCTGAAGAGCAAGTTCAAGATTGGCGGTGACGCGGCAGCCGCGGCAGGCCCGGTGGGCCGCAACGGGCAGGCCGCGACCGACTGGCGCATGGGTGCCGAGTTGCTTACCTACTCGCGCAGCAAGGGCCTGTTTGCCGGCATCGATCTGGACGGCACCAGCGTGAGCCAGAACCGCGAAGATACCGAGTTGTTCTTTGGCCATCCGCAGGACTTCGAGCCGGTGCTGAAGGGCGCGATTCCGGTGCCTCCGGGCGCGGTGCCGTTCGTGCGCACGGTGGCTCATTACTTTGTGCAGGCCAAAAAGCACTAACCTGAAGATCGAGCAAGTCGTGAAGGGGCTGGCGTTTGCTGGCCCCTTCGCTGTGTTTTGCACATGATGCAGATTGCTGTCGAGGGCAATGCCCTACACTAAACCTTGTTTCGTCATGAAAGAAAGACTGGAATATTGGCTGGTTGTGGCCGTGGCGCGCTTCCTGGGGCGATTGCCGCGTTCGCTGGCGCGTTTGTTGTCAGCGGCGCTGGCGCAGGCCTTCTACTCGCTGCACGGGCGTCTGCGGCGCGTGGGATTATGTAACCTGCGCATGGCCTTGCCGGAGCTGAGCGAGGCTGAGCGGCTGGGGCTTCTGCGCGGCGTCTATCGCCATCTCGGCTGGCAACTGGTCGAGTTCTGCCGCATGACCCGCTACACCCCCGACAATCTGCGCAACTGGGCCCGCACCGAGGGGCTTGAGCACTATCTCGCCGCCAAGGCGCGCGGCAAGGGAGTGCTGGTCATTACCGGCCACCTGGGCGCATGGGAGCTGTCGAGCTTCTACCACTCGCTGATGGGCTACCCGATGAACATGGTGATTCGCCGGCTCGACAATCGCCGGCTCGACGCCTTCGTCAACGGCATCCGCTGCATGTATGGCAATCACGTGTTGCACAAGGACGACTTCGGGCGTGGACTGCTGACGGCCATGCACTCCGGTGGCACCGTCGGCATTTTGATGGACACCAACATGACGCCGCCGCAAGGGGCCTTTGTCGAGTTCTTCGGCAAGCAGGCCTGCACGGCGACCGGCCTTGCCCACGTGGCGCGCAAAACCGGCGCGGCCGTGCTGCCCGGCTTCATGTTCTGGGAAAAAAGCGAGCAGAAATACGTGCTGCACTTTGGACCCGAGGTCGAGATTCCGCACACCGACGACGTGGCGGCCGACATTCTTGAAGGCACGCAGCGTTGCACACACGCCATCGAGCAGTGGATTCGTCGCTACCCGGACCAGTGGCTCTGGATTCACCGTCGCTGGAAGACGCGGCCGGCTGGCGAAGGAAAATTTACTGAGACGAAAAATGGGGTAGGAAAGGGCAGAACCGAATGACCCTAGGCGAACTGATTCGGCAGTTGGGCGGCGTGTTGACGCAGGGCAGCGAAAAAACTTTAGTAACCGGAGTGAATTCATCTGTGAACGCCACGGAGGCCGAGGTTACTTTTGGGGAGGACGCGCGTTCTGTCTTCGCGGCTTTGACAAGCGCCGCAGGCGTGGTCGTGCTCAAGCCGGGACTGATGGAGCCGGGGGGCAGCAAGCAGGCGGTGGTCGAAACCCGTGAGCCGCGGCTGTGGTTTGCCCGTGCAGCAAAACTGCTGTCCAAAACTCTGTCCGTCGCCGGTGTTCATACCTCCGCGGTGGTCGATCCGACGGCGGAACTGGCGGCCGGGGTAACGGTGGCGGCCTGTGCGGTGGTTGGTGCGGGCGCGGTGATTGGCTCGGGCACACGCATTGAGGCCGGTGCGGTGGTCGGCGAGGGGGTGCGCATCGGCCAGGACTGCCGCATCTATCCGCGCGCGGTGCTTTATTCCGGCGTGACGCTCGGCGATCGCGTGGTGCTTCATGCTGGTGCGGTGCTGGGGGCTGATGGCTTTGGCTATGTGCGCGAGAACGCTACGGGTCGCTACACGCAGTTTCCGCAGCAGGGCAGGCTCGTTGTTGAGGACGACGTGGAGATCGGCGCGAACTCGACCGTCGACCGCGGCGCGCTTGAGACGACGCGCATCGGCCGCGGCACCAAGATCGACAATCTTGTCCACGTTGGCCACAACTGCCAGATTGGTGAGGACGTGATTCTGGTGGCGCTGACTGGCGTCTCCGGCTCCAGCACGATTGGCAATGGCGCGATCATCGCCGGTCAGGTCGGCATCGGCGATCATGCGCATGTGGGGCCAGGGGTGATTCTCGGCGGCCAGTCTGGGGTTTTCAACGGCAAGACTGTCACCAACGATGGGCTGAAGCCGGGTACGGTGCTCTTCGGCACTCCGGCCCGCCCGCTCCGGCAGGTGATGCGCGAACAGGCCGTGTTGGCGCGGCTGGGGAAAAGACAGGGACTAGGGAACAGGGACTAGGGAACAGGGAACAGCAAAACAAGCTGGAAAGGCCGCCGAAGGGCGGCCTTTTTGTCGGCAAGAGGAAGAGACTTCTATCTGTCCACTGTCCACTGTCCACTGTCCACTGCGAACTCAGAACTGTGAACTGTTCTTTTCGTCGAGGAAGGGTTCGGGCTTGAGTGAGCCGTCGCGCTGTTTGACAAGCATCTGCACCTTGCCTTCGGCGGCGTCGAGTTCCTGCTTGCAGGCCGACGACAGGCCGACGCCCTCTTCGAAGAGCTTGAGTGAGTCTTCGAGGGCGAGGTCGCCCTTTTCGAGATGATCGACGATGTTTTCGAGCTTTTTGAGCGATTCTTCAAAGGAAGGCATAGAACTCCTCGAAGGTCATTCTAGCGTATAGAAAATCAGCAGAATCACTGAATGTGGTTTGGGTGCGGAAAATGCTTTTGAATAGGTTGGAAAAAATAATTGGCACATCGGCCAATTATTCCGGCCACAAAAAACGGCATGCCGAAGCATACCGTTTTCGCAAATGAAAGGTGGTTGGTGAGCTGAGTGGGTTACGAGCGCTCTTCGCAGCCGGTGGCGCCTTGCGGCAGCACGCTGGCGATGACCTCGGCGGCGGCCGAGTAGCGGCCGAAGGGGGCTGAGACCTGCACGCCCTGCACGTAGGGCCGGACGGCTTCGAGCATCTCCTGGGCAATCTTGATGCCCTCCTGGCGCGCGGCTTCGGGCGAGTCGGCCTGAGCCATGCGCAGCATGATCTCCTCGGGCATCGAGACGCGCAGATCGTTCTTCATGAACTCGGCGTTGCGCAGGCTGGTCAAGGGCCAAATGCCGGCGATAAACGGGATGCGGTGGTCTTCGGTGCGCTTGAGAAAGTTTTCGAGCAGGCGCAGATCGAAGACCGGCTGAGTGATGGCGTATTCGGCGCCGGCCTCGACCTTGTAGGCGAAGCGGCGCAGTTCGTGTTCGATGTCGGGCACGCCGGGGTTGGCGGCGACGCCGATGGTGAAGTTGGTGCTGGCTCCGATCGAGTTCGAGCCGATGTCGAGTCCGTGGTTAAGCCGGTGCACGATGTTGACCAGACCGATGGCGTCGACGTCGAAGACCGCCGTCGCGTCCGGGTAGTTGCCGAGCTTGGGCGGGTCGCCGGTGAGGCAGAGGATGTTTTTCAGGCCGATCGACGAGGCTCCGAGCAGATCCGACTGGATGGAGAGCAGGTTGCGGTCGCGGCAGGTGTAGTGCAGCACGGTCTCAATGCCGGTGTGCTGCTGGATCTGGATGCAGAGGCTCTGCGCGCTCATGCGGGCCGAGGCGCGCGGTGAGTCGGGTACGTTGATGGCATGCACGCCGAGCCGCGCCAGCAGGCCCGCACCTTCAATCTCTTTGGTGCAGTTGATGCCCTTGGGCGGCAGAATCTCGACCAGGGTAACGAACTTGCCTGCGGCGATGAGCGAACCTATGAGCGAGCGTTTGCCGAGCGGCTCTGGGGGGATTTCCGTGGTCAGCGTCGGCGCGGAACCCATCACTTCGACATGTGCCTTGGCGTCGAGGGCGCGCATGGCCGAGCGCATGGCGCGGATGTGGTTGGGCGTGGTGCCGCAGCAGCCGCCGACGATCTGCGCCCCGGCGTTGATCGCCTTGCGCGCGAAGCTGGCCATGTATTCCGGCGAGCAGAGATAGATGTTGCGGCCTTCGACGGCGCGCGGCATACCGGCATTGGGCATGGCGGCGAGCGGCAGCGTGGTGGCCGGGCGCATGGCCTCGATGGCGGTCAGCACGATGGTCGGGCCGGTGGAGCAGTTGACGCCGATGGCGCTGGCTCCCCACTCGGTGAGCAGAGCCGCGGCCTGCTGCGGCGAACTGCCGTCCAGACAATTGGCCTCGTCGTCGACGGTGACCATGACCAGCACGGGCAGCTCCGGTGCAACGGCCTTGGCGGCTGCCAGAGCCTCATGTGCCTCATTCAGCGCGGGCATGGTTTCGATGATCAGCAGATCGACGCCAGCCTCGGCCAGCGCGGCGATCTGCTCGGCGAAGGCCTCGCGGGCCTCGTCGAGGCCGGTCTTGCCGAGCGGTTCGAGCCGTACGCCGAGCGGGCCGACCGAACCGGCCACCCAGGCCTCGCCAGCCTGTTTTTCCTTCAGGTGCTCGGCGGCCTCGCGGGCGATGCGCACGCCAGCCTGGTTGATCTCCCTGGCCTTGTTCGCCAGTCCGTGCCGCGCCAGCCGAATGCGGTTGGCGCCGAAGGTGTTGGTCTCCAGAATCTCGGCGCCGGCCTGCAGGTACTCTTCGTGGACGGAAAGGATCAGCCCCGGATCGGAGAGGTTCAGCTCGTCGTAGCAGCGATTGATGAAGACGCCGCGCGCATACAGCACGGTGCCCATCGCGCCGTCGGCAAGCAGGGGGCGGGTGGCGAGAATTTCTGTGATCGAACTCATATCATTGTCATGCTACCGCATTTTCTATGCGATAGAGCATTTCTCCAATGCACGTGCAGTGTTGAGTGGCGTGCAAGGTGGCTTTTTCTTTAGAAAAAAGCCACCTTGCATCCAGTCTTCGCTCTACAGCAATTTGGAGAAAGGCTCTAACGGCCTGCGCATGGCCGCTGGTACTGCTTTTCTACCGTTCCGGAAGCCAGGGCCGGGTCCGGGACAAAAGCCGGAGACACAATTCCCCTGGTCCCGGTTTTTCTCTTTCACCGAAGGGGCTGCTCGCTTTGTTATACTTCGGAAGTCTAATGCTTCGTGGCTTCCGGAACGGGATCGCCTGCCGCCGGCGGCCATGAAAATGAGAATTTGTACCGGAGAGCTGTTCCGGATAGGGTCAGGATTTGCGGCGTATTCCGCGCATTCGATCGAGGTACGGGATTTTGAACAAGAGAAATCTTTGGATCTGCCTCCTGGGGGCTGTGATGGCCGCCGTGGGCTTGGCTGGTTGTGGTAGCACAAGTTATGTGAATGGCCGTAGTCTGCCTCCCAGTGGGTTGCAGTATCGGGTCATGATTGCCGTCCAGAACCCCAGTGTCCTGTCGAAGGGGTCGCTGCAGATTGTCGACGCCTACTACGACATTCGCAGCAGCTATGACAGCAAGACTGCCTCCTACAGCGTCTCCGGCTACGGCGCGGCGTTGCCCTCCACCATTCAGAGCATGCCCGAGGAGCAATTCGCGGCGGTCTATGGCTCGGGCGACTACAGCTTGACGTTGATCAACTATGCCAAGGAGAAGACCAGCGGCACGGTCTCCAATTTGGACGGCGCCTCGGCGAGTGCTTTTGTCACGCGCGACGACAAATACGCCTTTGCCGCCAACACTACCGCGCATGTTCTGACTGCCGCCAACCAGACCGCGGGCACCTATGCCTATCTGAGCCTCCCCAACATTTATCGCATTAGCGTGAATCCGGGCGGATCGGTGGCTCTGGCCTTCGTGAAGGACTCGAACTATGTGTACTATCCACGGATGCTGACCACCTCCGAATCGACCGCCTATGCGAATGGTTCGTCGAGCTGGCCGAAGGCGGCCGTCGACTGCGAGCCGCAGGCCTCGCCGACCTGGTGCCTGTTTCAGGTGCAGAGTCCGGATGCGATCGATACGGCGGCGACGACTGCCCTGGGATCAACGGTGTACTACGGTGCGCCGCTGGTCTTCGACAATCCGACCAAGGCTGTCTTCTCCTCCGATGGCAGCTATGCCTACGTGCTGAGCAGCGGGCCGGAGTGGGGTGGCACCACGTCGGCGGTCTCCGTGTTGCCGACCGCGCCGATGATCTTCCAGACGGGCAAGTCCTCCGGCGTCTTGCCGTGCAACGCCTCAGGGTGCATCGGTACGGCGGTTTCAAATAATTCCGTGATGACGACCACCGCGGTTCCCTATGGCGCCAGCAACGCACTGGTCGATTCAACGACCCTGTACGTTGTCGGGCAGAAGTACCTTTCGGACGGTTTCTGGGGCGGTTATCTGACGCGTCTCGATCTTTCGACGCCGGCCAAGCCGACAGTGGTGGCCTCGACGACCTCTGCGCCGAATCCGGTTTCGATCAGCGACGGAACGCCGGGCTCGACCAGCCGCATGATTCTGGCGGACAACGACACGCTGTGGATCGGTATGCAGGGCTGCCGCAGCGGCGAGCGGGCCAACACCAGTGAGGCCGTCGGTTGCCTGACGATGTTCAACACCTCGACGAATACGGCAACGGTGCTTTCCTCCGACCATGGCGATGCCACCGGCATTGCGGCGGTGACCGGACTGCACAAGATCTATACGGCCGAAGGCGGACAGGTGTACATCTACTCCACGGTGGACGGCACATCAATCGACGATCGCTATGTGACGGTGACCGGCACGGCCTCCGACGTGGCCTACATGGATGCGACGACCGATTCGGACAACACCGTTTACTAGAGCAGAGATGGAGACAGCAGCGGGCGGCAGCGATGCCGTCCGCTGTTTTTTTGTCTGGCGACGAAAACGTATAACTCTTGGTGCGTGAACGGACAGGTTGCCCGGACACGATGAAATTCATCAAACGTTTGCAATTTATTTGCCTGGCTGCATTACTCTGTTCATAGTTTCCCGCGGCCAGCATGAACTCTAGTGCAAATTCGGCCGCCGGCGAGGGCTGAGAGGTTGAGTCAAACCATCTTCGTTCTAGAAGACGACGTGGATATTGCGCGTTTGGTGCAGCACCACCTGGAAGCATCCGGCTTCGAGGTCCGCCTGTTCTATACCCCGACGAATCTGATTCCCGATGCCGAGCGCAAAGCGCCGGCTCTTTTTCTGCTCGACATCATGGTGCCGGGCGGTGACGGAACGGACGTATGCCGGCGGCTGCGCAACCATCAGGGACTTTCGACGACGCCGATCATCTTCATGACGGCCAAGGCCAGCGAGAATGACCGTGTGCTGGGCCTGGAGCTGGGCGCCGACGACTACATCACCAAGCCGTTTTCCACCCGCGAACTGGTGGCCCGCGTCAAGGCCGTGCTGCGCCGCTTCGAGCGGCCCTCGGCGCCTTCGATCGTCAGCTTCGAGGAGGTTGAGATCGACGCCAGCGCCATGCAGTTGAAGGTGCGCGGCGAGCTGACGACGACCACGGCCACTGAATTCCGTCTGCTGGATTATCTGGCGCGGCATCCGGGCCGGGTCTTCAGTCGCGATCATCTTTTGGACGCGGTCTGGGGCGATGCGCGCTTTGTCACGCCGCGCTCGGTCGACGTTTACGTGCGGCGTATTCGGGAAAAGATCGAGGTCGATCCTGAGAATCCGCGCTATTTGAAGACAGTGCGCGGAGCCGGTTACCGGTTCGAATTGCCCAAGGGTGAGCTGCCGCGTTGAGGCCGAGAGCATTCACCAAGCTGCTGAGCGTCTTCATTCTGACGCTGGCCTTCGAGTGGTTAGCCACGGAGTTGATTTTTCGTCTGCTGGTGGGCAATGCCACGGAAGGTTTGCGGCAGGCGGTGCTGTGGGCGGGGGTTGCGGGCGCGCTGGCCGCGCTGCCCTTGGCTGCCTGGCTGGCCGGGCGCGCAGCCGCGCGCATCAAGCGCGTGGTGGTTTTTGCGCAGCGCATTGCCAGCGGCGACCTTGAGGCGCGTCTTGAGATGCACAGCGAGGACGAACTGGCTGAGATTGAGGCCGCTCTGAACCATACGGCGGAGCGCGTTAGCAAGGGCTTCCACGAGATCGAGAGCCGGGGAAACGAACTGGCCACGATCTTGAACACCATGCAGGAGGCGGTGGTCGCCATTACCCAGGACGGGGTGGTGCGCTGGGCCAACGCGGTGATGCAGCGCATGGCCGGCACGCAGATTCACATCGGCCGGCCGCTGGTGCATTCCATGCGCGACCCGGAACTGCTGGCCTGCGTGCGTGGCGCTCTGGACCGCGGCGAGGTGTGCACGGGCCGTGCCAGCATTCTGTTTCCCGGTCAGGTCTTCGAGGTGAATGCCGTGCCGCTGCCGGGCGGCGGCGCGCTGGCCGTGCTGCATGACGTAACCAGCATCGAGGATGCGCAGAAGTCGCGGCGCGAGTTTGTGGCCAATGTGAGCCACGAACTGCGTACGCCGCTGACCTCGATTCAGGGCTACGTCGAGACGCTGCTGGAGGAAGAGAATCCCACGCCGGAGATGACGCGGGAGTTTCTGGGCATCGTGCTCAAAAATGCCGCGCGGATGAACCGGCTGACCGTGGACTTGCTGGCGCTGGCGCGGGTGGAAAATCCCGACAACAAACTGAAGCTGCAGCCGTGCAAGGCCGGTGTGTTGATGCGGGACGCTTTGGCCGCGCTGGGCGGTATCGTCAAGGATTCCGGCGTGAAGCTGCAGTCGGGCGGCGCGCCGAACGTGACGGTGTTGGCCGACCTTGACGCGCTCAATCAGGTCTTCGGCAATCTGATCGAGAATTCGATCAAGTACGCCAGGGAAGGCAAGCGGATTCGGGTTGGCGCAAAGCTCGAAGGGCCCGAGGTGGTTTTCACCGTGCAGGATTACGGACCGGGCATCTCCTCCGAGCATCTGGACCGGATCTTCGAGCGGTTCTACCGGGTCGACAAGGCGCGTTCGCGCGAGTCGGGTGGAACGGGGCTGGGACTGGCCATCGTCAAGCACATCGTGCAGAGTCATGGCGGCCGGGTTTGGGTGGAAAGCGAACTGGGCAATGGCGCGGCCTTCCACTTCGCGCTGCCGCTGGCCGAGCAAACGCCTGCCGAGCCAGAACAGGATGATCCGGATCAGGAGCGCCAGGAGTTGTAGTAGCCGACGGTTTTGCCGACGATTTGGTCCGGCCGTAGTACATTGCCATTCAGACAGATTTTTTCCTTCGACAGCGCTGGAAAAAGAATCCGGCGGCGATTCCCTTGAGCGGAGTCGCCGCCGGATTTTTTCGGTGGTTGGTGGAAGGGGCTGGCGCGCATGCGCGGGAGCGGCGTGCGCAAGAGATGGGTGAGGGAAGAGGTTCTTCGATGGCAGATGACTCGCAGATGAGACTGGGCCGCAGGGCTATACGGCGCGATGCACGCACACTCCGGCTGGCCGCGTACTTTACTCCGCAACTGCCGGCGCCACCGCTGCGCGCCGACTGGACGCGGGGGCTCGCGCAGTGGGGCATGATGCTCAATGACCAGTTGGGCGATTGCACGATCGCCGGATGTGCGCACGCCGTGCAGGTCTGGTCGGCCAATGCGGGCGCGATCAAGACCGTTCCCGATGCGACCGTTGAGCAATATTACGAGCATTGGGACGGCTACAACCCGGCCGATCCTCAAGACACCGACAACGGCGGCATTGAGCTGGATGTGCTGAAGAAGTGGAAAAAGGAAGGGCTCGCGGGCAACCGGCTGCTGGGCTTTGCCGATCCGCACAGCGCGAACCTGGTCGAAATCCGGCAATCGATCGCGCTGTTTGGCGGCGTCTACATTGGCCTGAGTCTGCCGCGGACGGCGCAGAAACAGGAGGTGTGGGACGTGGTGATGAGTGGCGGCGCGGATGCGGAGAAGGGAAGCTGGGGCGGCCACTGCGTCTTTGTCGTCGGCTATGACGAGCAGGGCTTCACCTGCATCACCTGGGGGGCGCTGAAGACGATGACGGTGGCCTTCTGGCAGCAGTATGTGGACGAGGCGCATACGCTGCTCGGGGCCAACTGGTTGGACGCCAAGGGCGCGCCGAGCGGCTTCAATCAGCAGCAACTGCTCGCGGACTTGCAGGCTATCCGTTAGAGCGGCTTCGAATTTGCTCGATTCGGCGAGGCATTTCGGCTCCGGAGGCGTCCAAGGAGAAGAAGCACAAGCGCAACTCTCCCCCCAGGTGATTTAATACAAAAGGGGGAAGCGCCGCCGAGTGCGGCAGCGAGCTTCCGCATTCCCGTGGAGGAAATTATCGTCAAAATAATTGCATTAAAATCAATAATATAAAAATGCTGTGTAACATTTGAGTAAATTTTTGATGGAAAATATTTCGCCTTACATTCGCTTATTGCGGTGAACAAACCGTCACAAGATTTTTAAGAGAACTGGCCCCTTAAAAATGGAAAAATGATTTTGCCCAACCGATCACACAAGAGACGATCAGGCCGACAACGCCACTGATAATTGCCGTGCTTGTTTTTGCACTTGTTCGATAGTCTTCAAGCGAATCGATTCTATCGGCATGATCTTTTGACGATTCAATAACAGGTTCCAACTTCGTTTCTATTTTTGCTAAACGCTCCGATGTTTCGAGTTGATAATCTTGCACATCTTTTCTTAATGCCTCTAATTGTTGTGATATTAGCCTTAGTAGATCTTGTTCGCTCATGTGGTAATCATTCCTATTACTGTTTCTATTACTATTATTATTTATTTAACTGAGTTTTATATCGTAGATGTATAGAAAGCATGTTGCGCCTTCATCTTTTGCGTCAACTCGCACATTTACCGAGATGGTTGATAAATCAGTTCCGCTCGGCACTGTGCAACTATATGATGTTTGACTCGTATTAGAGGTCAGCGATATGAGCGTGCTTGACGATGATCCATAATAGGCCGTGATATTTCCGAAGCAGCCATCTGCAAAATCTATTGATTTAGCTGAAACATATAATGTTTCGGATGATGACGTATCGCCACTTCCAAACCCACTGAATGATACATTTCCATAAGTGAATAGTGTGGTCGATGTGCCTGTTCCAGTTCCAATTTTAGACATATAATGATTCTCCTATAATAATTTTCCTAGCTATCACTATATACAATTTCATATTCTCCACGAATAATACAAGCCGTTGTTGTGTCAGTGTCATACGCGTTGGTTACATTTTGCGGCGTGTTCGTGCCATAATTTGTATATGTAGTTGGTCGGTATGTTGTCGCATAACTAGGTGTTGTAATACTTCCAATAAGGAAATAGCCTGACTTCCCATAAAAATCACTTTGAGTTTGCGTGACAATCGGAGTAATAGTTCCCGATTGAGCAAACGTTGAATTCACGAAATACACATAATAAAGTTGCGATTGATTCAAACCCGTAAAGGCGTCATCGGTAACACTAAATGAAAAGCTTGAACTGGAAATTGTGAATGTGATTGTATCTGACAAAGTGATAATTGCTGTGCCACTTGACAATGCGCTTGCACCAATTGCGCTATCATCTAACTCGGTTGTACTTGTGCTGTCGGCGCTATAAGCGCTTGATACGGCAGTAGAGCCAGATTCTACCCAATCGGAGTAAACCGTAGCGTATGTCACAAATCGAATTCTTACATAATAAGACTGGTTAACGGATACATGCGAAATGAAAACGCTATTAGCCGATATATCTACATCTGTTAAAGCCGTCCATGCTGTTGCTGTAGAGAGCATGTATTGGATCTGTGTTTTTGAAATAGCTGGATCTGTGGGAGTAGTCCATTGCACATATAGACTATTAATGGTGGTGCCATCCGCTTGGGTTGAAATGGTAGAAGGCAGTCCGCTTGCAGTATCACCAGTGCCAGAGTAAACGGTCAAGCCGGTTGGATCATTAATAATTGGTGATGCGTTTGGATATGTATATCCTTGTGGGGTTAATTGCTCGTTTTCATTGAAAGAGAATATATCATCGTCAACTTGTCTTAGTTCAAGCTGCATTGCCAAACGATTATTGCTAATGGTTAATGTGCTACTTGTCACTTCATATTGTGCAGCGTCTAGGCTATAGCGTGGGAAGTCGATATAACACCAGTCACCAGCCACAAGTTGATATGTGCGCATATCGCATGTTATCGAAAGTGTTTTATTATTTCTTTTGCGCAATAGATGAATTTTAGCAAGTCGCTGCGCCATGGCAGACGAGGACGTGAAGATCAAATTTAGCTCGTCATAGATTCTCTCGCCGCCATCTGCAATTAGATACTGATCTGAACTATATTCGTGCTCTGTATCTTGTAAGTATGGCGGATAATCTGAGGGTTGATAAAGATTCTCAGATGAGGTGTATGTTCCTTTAACAGCGTTAGCGGTGGACGTGATTGTCTGACGTGGTTTGTAGGTAATGCCATTAATGATCATGTCGGGCGTGATAGTCATTACTGGAGACTGGGCAACACCGACCTGCAAACCAAACTTGCCACCATTGATAATGATTCTACCCGAGCATGATGCCAGTAAATCCTGTAGGATTGATCCACGGCCCTTATTGACATAGACGGTGCCATTGCACGTATACCTCTTCTCCGTAGTGCCGTCGATAAGCGTGATAGTTTCATCGCAGGTGTTTGCCGCCGTAATAAACGATGCGGTATCAAGGTCACTTTCAGATAAACCAATGCCGCCGCTTGATCTAGACAACATTAGATAATCGGCGATGATCAACGCTGCATTGTCGGTCCATCCGGTTGCACTGGTGCGGAAGTCCAGAATATCGTTCTTTCCATATATCAAAAACTGTATATCGGGAATGCTTGAGAACACGCTGGAATCGTATCCGGCTTGAACATAAGCTGTAGTGTAGCCATAACCAACCGCTGTACTAGGCCAGTCTGTGCCGCTGGCTAGGATCTCTGGACTAGTGGCCGTATTTGTGCCGTCCATTATCTGACCTTTTAATTTGTTACTATATTGAGGATATAAAGTTTTTACGCTGCCTAGACTGGTGCAGGTTGTAGAGGTAACGCCAGCCGTGTACGTATAGTGCAAATCATCTGACCCAATGGTGAGGATGAATTTACCGTTTAGTTTATCTGGACTACAATTTTTGATCTGAATTTGAGTACCGTCGAGGTCACCTATGTTCGAGGATAGAACCATAGTGCCAACCCCATCACTATCGACAGATAATGATGATATTGAACTGGTCTTCTGGTCCTCGTTATAAGATACCCAATCATAAATTCCAGTTACGCTATCTGTGGTGTTAGTAGTCGGGACTTGCTTGGAATTATACCAAATTTCATAACCTTTAGAAATAGCGCAAGGATGTGCAGCAAGAGCATACATGCGATGTAGTTGCTTATTGCTGGATGTTGTGCTCCCACCTGCGTTATTGTTCTCTGTTATATATAAAAGGGTCCCGCCGACCATCGCGCGGCCATATACAATCACGGTTGGAGACGTGGGTGATTTTATAGTTCCCGTCACACCTGCGGATGGCGTACTGCTTAGCGCTTGCCCGATGCCAGACATAGCTAAGCTACTTCCTAATCCGAGCAAAGCGCCTTGGGCCGCTCCCTTCGCGAGATTCGCCCCAAGCAGAGTAATCCCAGAACCGGGAACGAGGAAGCTAGCGCCAATCACCGCCGCGCCTATTCCGATTTCCATTGCTGCTTTTGCCATTAACTAACCTTCCAATATTTTGTAACTCTATCTTTATTTATGTGAGCAATTCCCATCTTGGCTGGCGTAACAATGGCTCCATTTAAATCAACAATCCCGAATGATCCATTATCAAGTAGAACAACGTCGCCGCGACCAATGAAATTAATATCGGTGCCTTCAACTAAACCTAATTGCTCTGCGAAGTATGATCCAATTGAATTGCATGTTGCGTGACCGCACAAAGATTTAATTGCTGAGAATCCCTCTTTCCGATTATTGTAATCGAGCGGAAACTCTATCTGTATTCCCGTTTGGACATAGATTGAACCGATCACAAATTGTCCGCAATCATACACACCATACTTGAAATGTTTACTTGAACAATCGTAGAGATATTGATTTAGTCTGTGTTGCCAGTTCGCTAGTTTAGTCATGGTATTAGTCATTTGTGCTTGTCGGACTCGTTCCCCACCAAACCGTGCTATGTTGAATAGAATTCACGAATTCAAACGCTGTGTCTGATATAGAAGTGGATAGTCCCAATTTAGTTAAACGAGTGGATAGGTCGATTCGGTTGTCGTCGCTGGTGAATCTACGGCTGCATGGCATATTCATTTCTAATAGCTTATTTTCAATCTGGAATGTGATGGTTGATGTTTTCCCATCGTCACGAATTTCCGGCGCGTCCATGTAACCAGAGAATGAAAGGAATGGCGTCTCAACAATATTGCCGCATGGACCGTCAAATAGACATAGATAGATATTGCAATCGTGGTACGCTTCGACCTCGTTAATGGATTCGCCCAGTAGATCAGAATCTAAACCAGATAGAGTTAACGCAACACCTTTTGCCTCTAATGCGGTTGTTTCTTCCATTGCGCCGATGCTGCCAAGATCGCCCACACCAACATAGGTATTACTATTCCATGCTATATTGCCATTTCCATTCCAAAGATGGAGATTATTATCGGCGAAACTACAATCTACCAGTAGCGCCGGATAAATTACATTAGCAGTCAATGCCGATACCATTGCCAAACTTAAATCTCTTGCCATAATTTAAATTGCCTCAATAATTTGAATCGAGTTAATGCCGTATAGCCCAACATTCACACTAGTTTGTGTGCCACCGTCTTTTAACTTAAATAGCCCCTTACAATTTCGTGTGATAATAGACAATCCATCTGTCTGATTATCCGAGCGGAGGTTAGGCCATATATCGAGCGTAGAATCACCACTACTATCAGATGAGGCATTCTGTGTTATGCAATATAATCTATAACCTATCTGAATATAATCACCGGCAAGTAACAATCCGTGCTGACTTGCTTTCCATCCTCTTGTTGATAAAGTGTAACCGGATTGAGCGCCATTAACTAGCGGGGTTCCTAATGCTGATCCTTGAGGATACACTGCACGTGGATCGCCCAGCATAAAGGCGTTGCTTCCACCTCGACAGGCCATTAAAAATGCAGACCAAGCTGCATAGCTATGTCTATCCATCTGTCCAAACGATACAGATGCAGAAAACCACGATGCGCCCCAGTCATAAGTTTTTATAGCTCCAGTGAACGGGCTCTGAGTGTTTGCGATGGCCTCGTTATTGGTCCACTGAATAGAAGACGGTCCGACTACTCTTGGAGTTGAGTAGTGCGGACACGTTAAAATAACCATATTGTTATAAGTAGTGCTCATGAATATATTTACCCGTTACGATTTAAACGATTGTTGCATTTGCCAATAGATTAGAGGTACTTGGATGAGATTTCAAACCAATATATGCTTGACATTGTAGAATATCCTGCACAGTGTTTGCTGTTACATTGGCGCTTGATGCTTCGCTCACAATACCAAAGCAATCACTATATAGATTGCCCGTGCTAGTGTCACTAAAAAATACATGACCATCTTTATAAATTGGTGAATAGTTGCCAGATTCAGCAATGTTTGAAGATGCATAAACTTCATATAATACAATTGCATCTTGCTCGTGGCGCTTGACCTGTACATCGGTGATTCGTAAATATGCGCTATTGCTAAAGGTTGTTCCGTAACTGTCAGTGTAGCTTGCCAATAGATATGCCATTATTTTTTGCCTCTATGTTTTAACTGCTGTTTTAATTGGTTAATTTCTTTCTGTTGTGCATCTACCTTGTGATTTAGTTCTTGCACTGCACTCCATAGTATAGCCGTCATTTCATTTTGCTTGAGCGTTTTAAAATCATCTACCTTTGTAGTTGTGCCGTCAGCATGATGTAATTCGCCGGGCTTTGTAACAACGGACGAGTTTAATCCTGCTTTTTCAACTTCTTGCGCAATCCAGCCTGTCTGCTTTTGTGTATCCTGCTTTGGATCATTCCAGTTATACGTTACAGCGCGTAATGCCATTACCTTATCTAATGCTGATTTACCCTCCACCGTTTGAATGTTGTGTTTTTCTCGACGGTCCGAAGTGGCCGTCCATGATGCCCCGGTAACTGATCCGCCAACGCTAAGATTCTCGCCCATGGAAATATTTCCGGTCGAGTTATTCATCCAAAATGGCCTTAATGCGCTATATCCGCCGTATTGATCGCCGGATGCAGTCACCATAAGATAAGTATCAGTTCCATCATTTCTAAAAAACGAACCATAGCTCCCTTCGATCATACGGAAATTAGCAACCGATCCAATAGTAGTTGATATAATCTCACCTGCCGCCGCAAATCTGCCAACGTCAGTTGTTCCACCTATGTTAACGTCTCCATTGAATATACTGAATCCGTTAACTGCAATTCCTCGACTAGTTCCGCCAAACTTGGCATCATACGAATAGTTACTTGATGGATCGGTATACGTCCCGTAACCAAAATGATTTTCTCCACCTGACTGATAAATTGCACCGGAAATAGTAGGCGATGTAATGGTAGGTGTTGTAATAGTAGGACTTGTTGCTAACACTACATTCCCGCTACCGATTGTCGAAGTAGCTTGTAATAAACCTGTGCTACTTGTTCCTACTACAGAAGCAGAGGTTAACCCGGTATCTGTAAAAGACCATGCCGATGTGGCATGAAGGATTAATGACGAAGCATAAACTTCTAAGTTACCCAATCCAGTAGTGCCAGATGTTCCCGCGCTTGCAATAATTCTTGCATCATAATCCTCTGTTCCTCCCGTAGAGTGCCAGTCCATATACGGAGTAGAGGCAGTTCCACTAATATTGCCTATTTCTATATGAGAATTTCCGCTTAGCGTCTCTCCTAATTGTGCTGCCGATGCTGTAATTCCGCCCGTCATACTAATAGTGGTCCCTGTAAAATTGGACGCATTTACAGCATTCTCCACCGTGGCATTAATAGTGTCTGCCACAGTAAGAGAACCATTTACGGTTAGATCACCACTTGTCGATGACGCCGTATATAGTGCCGCCAATGCGGTAGCCGATGCATCATAAGTGTCTAGCGTCCATGTAGTGCCGATAATAGTCGTAGTGCCAAAATCGCGCAGAACTGTTCCGTTTGCGGACTGCAAAGTGATATGGTATCGAACATTGGTCGGCACAGTGGTTGACGAATCAAAGACTGTAAAACCGCTCTGTAACGCACCATGCGAAACAAGGCCGCATTTTTTAACGGGGATGATCTGCGCCGTGCTATCTCGATAACCGATTGCCGTTCCATTTCCATCGGTTGAAACAAAGCATAATTTCGCCATTGTCACTTTAGCCCCGGATAGATCTGTAATGTTACTTGCTGAAATGGTTGTCGTGCTAGCGCTCGCAATAGTCGCGAATAATAATATGAAAATTGCTGTAATAAGTTTATGCATATGGTTTACTCCGCTGAAAATATATTTGCCCATGTTGTCGGGGTGGTATCAGGATTAACGCCAAACGATGTTCCATATGCCTGAATAGTTTGATTAGTGGACTGGTCATAAAGATGCGCGCTATAGGTTGCCGATGGATTATTTGAACTATCACTTGTACTATCGAGCGTCACGGCTGGTATTGTTAAAGTAGTGCCGGAAACGGTGCAAGTATAAAGTTGGTAAAAGCTTCCTAGACTAGCTGGATTGTCAGATGTTGCCATGACAATATTTCCGCTATTCGCTGTGAATGTTGCATCGCATTTTATTTGTAGGGCAACATTGCTTGAGTTGCCTTGCCAGCCATATAAATTTTGACTATTAATTGTGATTACTGCCATTAGGTTTTAGCCTCATCTATATTTATTTGATTTGTATATCGTTTGAATAGATAGGTGCCAGATGTGCAGACTCATTTGGTGGGCATAGTGATTGCTGTAGCTCAACTGGCCATTTCTTGAGCTACAAGATTTTCTTGAGCTACAAGATTTTCTTGAGCTACAAGCTTAACTAGTTTGTTTTGTTTAATTTAAGTCATTTCTGTAGCTTGTAGCTCAACTTTTCAACTTATTGAGTGAGAGAAAGAAGAAAAAATCTTTTTTATTTAAAAAAAGAAAAAAAGTACTGTCGGAACTACCAGAGAAGTTCAAAAGTTGAGCTACAAGAGCTACAGAACTGAAAAATGCACACTAAGCCATAGAAAGCAAACAACTTATCTTGTAGCTCAACAATTTTGACTTGAGCTACAACAAGCTACAGAAGAGCTACAACACGATCTATGACGATTAGCAACGATTGTCTACGGTCTGAGATACCGTTTCCTATCGTGTTATATCGTTTCAAAATCGTTTCCTATCGTGGAGTCCGTCTTGCACTATCATGCATCTGCTTTTGGGAATCAGAAACAGCCTGAGAGTGGGCCATCGTCATTCCTTGATATACCGCTTGATGCACCATTGAGGCGTCAGTTCCTCTCGCGTCGATATTATAGGTCGCGGAACTTGATGATTTTTCGGTGCCCATCATTGAGGCCACTTGATTCATATTCAAGATTCTGCCCGCAGAATCTGGGGTGAACAGTTCCGGTTCGTGCTCACCGACCACGTAACTTGCCCCGGCGGTCACCGTGCCACCGCTGGCCCTAAATCCACCGAAAAGAGAATTGCTCCCGAACAATGATCCGAAATGACTGCCAAGAAAGTTATTGTCATTGAGCGAATTCATTAATGGCGATAGTAATGATTTCGAGGCTTTTGTAACATCACCACCCATGCTTGGGGATGTTGATTTAGCACTACCACCACCAACAATAGATGATGCTATATCCGCTCCTGCTCCTGTAGTGCCGCTAGGCGCGTCTGTTCCTGAGCCAGTAACGCCACTTCCTGTAACGCCACTTGCCGCGATCTTTGCGGCTGGACCACCGGCAAGCTGCACAATGAGGGCACTGTTGTCGGCTTGGCCGTCACGTTTCTTTCCTTTGCCAAGTAGCCCACCCTCGATTTTTTCGAGTGATTGTTGAGCAAGACTATGGGCGGTTCCTGAAAAAACTTGTGCAAAGTCTTGACGTTTTCCATGGCCGATCATTGCGCTAGCGGTCGCCGAATTTATGCCATTTGTGAACTGCACCATGTCCTGAGCAATGGACTTATATGTCTCCTGTGATTTGCGTCGCATTTCATCTAAAACGTCATCGATCTGACCTTTGAGTGTGGCATTGGCCGCGCTTATATTTGACTGCCAATTTTGTATATTATGACTGGCGTCAAGATCACCAATCTTGTTTTTCAATTCCTTTTGCTTGGCCTGACTTTCTGGATTGGAAATTATTCCATCCCATGCATTATTTTTCTGCAATTCGTTTAGCTGGGTTTGAAGTGCTGCACGTTGCTGTACATATTCCGAGTCCTTTAGTTTTGCCGATTCGATTGCAAACGTATAATCGGAAATTCGGCCTGTTGCATTCGCCCATGATAGTGCTGCTTCGCTTATGGCTGCACTATGCTTAGCTTCTAGTTCGTCACCTTGAGCCATCGCTGCTACAAGCTGGTCAGCGCCCTGTGTTAAAGCCTTGAAACCTTGCTGCGGTTCCGTCTTTACTTCGTTCCAGTACTTTCTATAGCTCTTTAGTTCTTCGGATATTTTGACATTGAATTGTGATACGCCTTCAGAAATTTGCCCGTTGATTTTTGTAGTCTCGGCAAGCCCCCATTTATGTTTGTCTAAAACAGTCTCCCAATATTGAGTTGCCCAACCAGCGCCAAGATTGTATTGCGCTTGCATGTCTTTGAAGTGAGATTCAATCTTAGTTAGTTCTTCTTCCTGCTTCTTATTAGCTGCCGTCGATGCTGCTTTGCTCGATGCCGATGCGCGATTAGCATCCTTTGCTTTTACTTCATCTTCATGCAGATTACCATTCTTAGTTTGTGAGGCTGATGCAGAAATAATACCTTGAATCGTATTATAGGCATTACTGGCAACTTCAAAATCGGTATTTCCCTTACCTAATTCATTTTGGTGTTCGCGCAAATATTCTTTGATTTTCGCGGCATCTGGTCCAAGACTTGATTGCAGTCTCGCGGCACGATCTTTTTGGATTTGGTTATAGTTTTTTGCATTGCCGGACGCGGCGGCGCTATTGCCCACAGCGTCATATTCTGAATTTATCTGCTTCGCGTTCCACAGCGCGTTACCAATGGATGAGTGCAATGGATCTTTTCCGTTCGTGCCCATTAACTTGTCCATCATGGACTGTTTTTGTTCGCCATTAAGCTTCAAAACTTTATCAATATCGATTTGTAATTTCTTGCTTAATGTTTCGGCGGCGTCTGCTGCGTCGAGCAAAGCATTGCGTAGGCCGTTTCGATCTTGCTTCTTCGTTAGCTGGGCAATCGTTGATTCGAGAGATCTATTGCTCTTTTCGATTTCCTTATTGGCATCCGAAGTGTTTTCAGCTAAAGTCTTAAACGATTCGATTGCCTTTTCTGCGGCTTCCTTTTGCTTTTTGAAATGTTCCTCAACTTTCTTAAAAGACTCTATAGCCACTTCAGCAAACGCTATCACCGCGATGGAACTGAAAGCGGCATTAATAGCTTTAGATACTCCCGGCAAACCGGCAATGACGCCCTGAAGAGCGCGAGGAATCTTTAGCCCAATATCTTCAGACAATAAGTGAATTCCATGGCGAGCTTCAGTAGTTTCAGCACGCATTCTTTGGGAGAATCGACCAGCTTCATTACTAGCTTCGCCCATTGCTGATTTGAACTTGGCTGTGCTAGCAGTTAATTCTACATATAACTCCGAAACTTTTGCTTGATTTGCCATTTAAATTTAATAATCCTGCATATATTTAGGGCCGGGATGTTAAGTCCCGGCCCACTGTTTTTGTTAGTTTATGAATGGTGAAAATAGTTGTGATATATCAGAGATACATTCTTCATCACTCGGTGGTATCTCTTCGGGTTCAACATACGATGGCATAAAATCAGATGGTTTAAATCCTTCTTCGCCACGGCACGTCGAGAAATTGGCAATCGTGGAAGCAATAATACCTGTCAATAATTCGTTGTGCTGGTTGTCGTAGTCCATTCGCTTGCAAAGAACTTGATACATCCTCGGCGTTAGTTTTCCGGCTCTACACGAGAATCTGGTAGTTCCCCCTGTTTTATTGGCTTTTTGCCTGCAGGGCTATCCGGGTATGCTCATCAGGATGCGAGAGAACGACTGGACGAGAATTCTTGGATGGCCCGGGT
>Ga0255352_1000494_pt1 | contig 22056 bp, 29 predicted proteins | sample HBST0metaG_FD_189939 | JGI IMG/M metagenome (GOLD analysis project Ga0255352, IMG submission 189939) | Peat soil microbial communities from Stordalen Mire, Sweden - H.B.S.T0 | ecosystem: Environmental > Terrestrial > Soil > Wetlands > Peat | place: Sweden: Norrbotten County, Stordalen Mire...
GACACAGCTCTTGCTGCGATAGTGGCATTTCTAATCTACCAGAAGCAATACGCTGGCGCGGCTGGATGTTCACTTCTAGGTATCCTGCAAGCTATAAGGAGCTAACCGCCCCCGTGCGTATCGCGGGGAGAAGGATGGAAGATGAAAAACGAAAAATCTTTGCTTGAAGTTCTCGCTCCAATTGACAAGAAATATCAGGAAGGACAAATCTGCAATGATCTCCAGAAGAAATTCAGAGAAAACACAAAACATCTTCTGATGCGTATTTTTGATCCAGATGCCGTTCTTCATTCTTTGTTTGTGGAAGACGAGGATTTTGTCGAGCTTTCAGGCAAAGAGAATGAAAAATAAAACCAGGCCTGTGCGTATCGCGGGGAAGGATGAGTAATGAATCTTAACGCCACAGAGATAGCCGCTCTCATCAATGATATTGGTGAGTGGGCGGTCGGACTCATATTCGTGTCGGTAATTGCTAGAGGGGTGTTGCTGGCGGCGTTTGGAAAAACCCGTTAACCGTCGGAGTGAGTGCATCCCAGAAGTATCAGTGCGCTGAATAAGCGCAACGCGTCAAGGAATAGCACAAAGTTGCAAGGCAGTTAAAGTGCATCGAGTAGATGCAACACGAGCAACCATTCGAAAATATCGAATAGTTCAAATTGCAGCAAGACGTATGAGTGCGCTGAGCAAGCGCAACATCATCATGGATAGCCTCACGACTTGAACAGAGCAACTTCTTCATTGCGACGAGCAAGTAGGCCGGAGTCGCTCACCATCTTCTCACCAACTTCTTTGTAGTGGTAAAGGGGCATCTTAACGGGTGCCCACTTTAGGCCATGAGAAAGCATCTTCACCAGGTCGCCATCCCCCAAGTTATATCCGAATGAGCAGCAAGCATCGAACTGATTCTGGTTTGCCTGTGGCGCCATTTTGTTGATGGTGGGGTAGAGCTTGGCCGCATCCTTGGCGAGCAGAACCGTGCCGCCTGCTTCATCGATTCCGTTGGGGAATGATTCGCCGGGAAGCAGGTCGTGCCCATAGGCGATCGCGGGCTTGCCGTTGTCGTTGTAGACCTTCGGCCTGAACCCCTCACAGCGCTTGATGAAGTTGATGCCGTTCTGGCTGATGCTCGTAATCATTCTCGTTCCTTTTGAAAATAAGCTACTGATAGAAGAAATCCGTCCTGTGGCGTTACTCGGTTGCAGATGCGTGGGTCGAGATACTTGAGCAGTCCGAATGCGGTCATGCTGTCGTACCAGAGTTCTGAGCAGTCCCACTTGTCTGTGTTGTGCCAATCGCGATTGAGCAGCGTGGCCGCTATATCGAGAAAGTCATACCCTTTGCCAATCTGTGCCTTGAGGAACTGGGTACCGTTATAATATTGATCCTCTGGCACGTACGCTCGGAAGTACGTCTCTGTCGCGTAGTGGTCGAGGGGGCGCTTCAGCACGCCTCCCTCGCATCGTGCGCCGATAGTGTAGTTGTCGAACACGAATTCGATGTGCGAATACTCTCCCCGGCTGACGAACTTGATCGCCTCGGCAATGGGGTCGTTATTGCTTACACAACGCCAGCGGATGGTGGGCATGATTCTCTCCAAAATAAATGCCCGGGCCACTTTCGCCTCACCAGCGGAGCAGCTACCCGGGCAAACTCGATTACATCAACGTCTGATACTGCCCAAACGACGCAAACCCAGTCACCGGGCGCAACTGCGTCACGAACTGACTCTTCTGTGTGGCCGTCCAGAGCGCTTCGTGCGCCTTCAGGGTAGCTTTCTGTGTTGCCAGCTTCGCCTTGACCGTGGAGGTGCTCTGCGTCGTCAGCACGGCGGTATAGATCGCATCGACCGCGAGGTCAATGGCAGCAAGCCAAACTTTGGCCTTTGCCTGGGAGTCTGCGTCCTTGATGCCGGTAAGATCGATCGTAGCCGAGGTACTTGCCTCAAGCGCATCGACTGCGGCAACCACGTCAGCCCACTTGCTACTCCCGGCCTTGTAGCTGGCGAGGATCGTCTCTACGGCGGTACCGTCAGTCTGAATCGTCGAGATGACCGTATCCAGTGTGCTGGTGGTCGCGTCAGTGCTCGTAGTGCTCAGCGCCGAGATGATCGACAAAATACTCGTCACATCGGTGAGAATGGTGGGCAAGTCAGCCGCAATGATCGTCTCGACGTTGTTGATCTGCGCCGTAGTGCAACCGGTCGTCATAAACGATGCGCTCAGCGTCAGGATGCACATGTATAGGCCGAGCAAGAACTTGTTAGTGATGTACTTCAAACGGATAGGCATTACTTGATCTCCTTCTTCAGGTCGGGTTTGGTGGGTTCAGCGGCCTTCTTTGCGGCTTCGAGCGCAGCTTGTGCCTTCTGTGTCTCAGCTTGGACGCCGGGATACTGCGCTTGCGCAAGCTGAAACTGGAGCTGAAGCAACTGCTGTTTGAGCTGCGCAATCTCCACATCTTTCGTGGCGATCTGTACCTTCAAATCGGCAATGCTCTCCGGCTTTTGCGCGTTAGCAGTTACAGGAAAAATCATGGTGATTCCCATAACCAATGCGAAAATCAACTTCTTCATAGCTCTCCCTTAATTGCCCAGTTTGGAATCAGACACTGTCGGCTCACCCTTGCGGTACCACGCGTACAGTGCCACGATCGCGGTCGCAGTCTCTTCCGCCCAACCGGGCAGAGCCTGATAGGCGTGAATCACCAAGGTATGGAATGGGGGCACAGCGTAGAAAGCAGCAATCAGAAATGCCGCCGCCGCTGTAACACTGTGCGTGGTGATGTTATATGAAGCGAGCCAGTTCTTGAAACTGTTCATAAAAATCTCCAATCAATGTTACCGCACATTTTTCTAAATTGCGCTTAAATCCTGTTCCAAAACTGCTTGCGCAAATCCATTCGGACTTACACTATTCTTGATCCAGTCGAAGGAAAGCAAGGTATGCGCTTCATCGACGTATTTGAGCCAAAACGCCCAAGTCATCTTGTAGACACTTCCCCACGAAATGACGTACACATAATTAGTGTCGTAGCCGGCAACATGCACGCAATGTCCACCTGAGATAGGACCGGCACCGGCAATATCCCAGATTGCACCCGGGGTCTCGTCCATGTTGTTGGGAACGTCGAAGCCAATGTACAAGCCACCAAACAAGTAAATCGCCAACTTGACTTCGTTGATATCCTGCACGTCGGCGTCTGCGAACGCGTCGAGCTTGTGCCCGTCCATGCCACCATTACGCCATTGCTTCAAGACATTCAGTTCGATGCCGCCCTGGTCGCTGTCAGGATCGTTCGGTCTGTAGCCATCCCATGTTTCGTAGAACGACTCGATCACCGAATCAGGCAGCGTGACCATGCTTTCATTTGCCTGTGTCCACACCTGGATAGCGTGTGCGGCACCAGCGATCGTGCAGTCGCCCAACTGGTCATTGAGCATCATGCCCCACGATTGCGTGCCCTTGGTCCAGTCCACCGATACAGGAGGTGTTGGCAACACGGCCTTGTTCAGATACTTTGCCAGTTTGAACGTGCGCGAATCACGCACAACGGCTTTGCGGCCAAGACGGAATTTTCCACACCAAATGATTGGTTCGGGAGGAAATGGATTAACAGGACGTGCCATGATTTTCTCCTTATCGATCGGAACCGTCCGAAAGCGTATATTTGTTGGTTGCGGACACTACAGGTTCATTCGAGTACGAGCGATGGTATACAGCAGCAGGATGATTGCGGTAATAATCATCAAGAACGATTTTGGCAGCAGGAATAAGGCCATTGAGTGCCCATGCAAAAATAGCCATAAAGACCACAAACATGACCCCCGCAGCCTTCAACATGCCGTTCTGGAAGCTAATTTGCTTTTCCATGCGGAGTTGGAACGCTCGAAAGTTGCTCACACCCTGTTCAACAACTTTCAAACGATCATCGTGGTTGGTCAACTCGATTGCAGCTTCCTGTATGTTCACGTCGTCTCCGCTATTGCACGTAGATTCGCTCGTATAAACGAGTGCGGTTTCAACGTTTATTGTATTGGAATAAGGATTTTACGAAAGCTGTTGTTGCGGCGATACTGATACACGCGCATATTCCTCTATCTCCTATCGCCGTTGCACAATATCCAACTGCTATGGCATAATCTCGATATGAAATCATCGCTTTTGAAAAATTTCCTGTGCACCTCCATACTTCTTGTCTTTGCATTTGTTGTGTTTACTGTAGGGATGGAATACAGGAAGATTCGTCCCTCTATGAATAATGGGAATATCGAAGCTGATCTCGATTTTTTCAACTCTCGCCCTGTTCCTTCGAATGCATTCCGAATCCTTTTTATCGGAGACAGCTTAACGCTGCATGGAAAGGTTCCCCAACTTTGGGATTATTTTGGGGGCATGGCCTCAAGCTCCATTTATAATGACTTCGTCCATCTTTTTGTCAACCACATTCAGCCCATTAACTCGAAACCAATCGAGATATTTTACGACAATGGCGGAGATGGCCATTTGTCATCGATGCTGGAATATCTTAAAAAGCATCAAGAGATTAAACCGGACTTAATAATCTTCCAGGGGGGAGAAAACGATAAATTTAACCAAAAATTCCGCACTGAATATATGGAAATTATTCGTTCATCAAGAAGCATAATTGTTCTCGGTGATTGGTGGAGTGATAAAAAGAGCGACTTTGAACACGAGTTGTCATCATCCGAGAGCTTGCCCTTTATCGATCTTCGGAAGATTCAGCGTGATCCACAAAACTCTGGCTATGATGGTCCATATCATTCCATAGGAGTTGCGGGCCATCCTAATGACCGAGGGATGTACGAAATTGCAATGGCAATAAACCAAGTTTACGACATCCACCGCAGGGATTACCGGTGATGATCTGAAGCAAGATTCATCAATCACCTTCCCTGATGCCATGGTTAATTGCAAGTGCAAGTTCCGGAAGAGCTTACAACTGTTGAGCAGTAACCAATTACCACGGGGGGACCGACGGACTTAACACAAGTAGCTTGATTAGCAGTTGACGCTCCAACTTGTGGTAAAACACTACTACTTGATATGCTTACACCCCCCCCAAAAGTAAACGTTCCAGCGGCTACCAACGATCCGTTTTCCCCTACCAGAAGATTGTTTATAGTCCCTGCTGCGTTTTGTACTGCTAAATCGGAGGTAGTCCCCGTTCCTCCCCTTAATACAATAGCGCCGCTTGAACCATATACCAAATTACCCCCAACGATCATGTTTCCGCTGTTATCGAAATAAAGCGCGTTTGAAGGTGGCGATACCAGAATGTTTGCTCCACCCGTAGCCGAATATAAAACTGAATCATCAGTGTAAAAATTGCTTGCATGGACGATTGTCCCTGCCGTAGATGCGATTAAGGCTGCTCCCGACGATATTATCGTAATTGAAGAGTTAGAAATCGAAGAGTATGGACCATAAAAAATAGCTCCTATTGACGAGTTTGTGCTAACAAAGTTGGTAATAGCAATGGATGTTGGTACAGTGAATGAAATTGGAGACGTGTAATTATTGCACGAAAAGTTGCTAACAGTCGCGCCAAGAATAGTTCCACTGCCAGAAGACCCCGTAGACTCTAGGCATACTCCTGACATCGTATCAGGGTTATTTACAGAAAAATTTGAAAATGAGACACGATTGTTATATAAGCCCGTTGCGGTATCTAGTCTAATACCGGACCCTGCCCCTTGTGATACAGCCCCGGAGAAAGAAATGTCCTCTACATTGTACGTGCCGGATTGAACGTTAACAACCGATCCAGTATCTTCGGCAACAATGCGATCGCATCTAATTCCTGTAATCGTGTCGTTAAAAGCTTCAGCAAATGTGTCACTTTTCACAAGAACGCATTCTGTCGCATGTCCTCTTCCGTATACTCCGCTTACTTCGCTGTTTTCTCCTTTAAGAACAAATCCGTGAGTACCGTACACTGTTTGCAAATCATTAACCGACGCCCCATTAACATTATTTAAAAGCACGGCATGATAAAGAGATGAAGAGGACAATATGAGCGATGCAACATGACTAATAACTGGATGATTTTGTGGGGTTTTTCCTACAACGCTGTTGACGTTGAACATTACCAGACCATTATCTGCGCTGCCACCGTAATTTGCATTCACAAAGGTATAACCAACATCAATACCTACATTAGACATCGAGAAATTGTCCGCATCGCCGATATAAAAAGATCCTTGAATGATTGTCCCACTATCGGAGACAAAGCCACTGTAATCTGAGCTGTACGATGGCATACCAGACCCAATTATCGTCACATTAGATTTGCTGAGATACGTGGGTAGAAGACCTGTCGAATATTCGATCACGCATGACCCTGGAACGCTGCACTCATACCCACTCCTAAACGTCCCTACAGGTAAAATAATTGTACCGCCCGTAGATGGGAGTTCATCAACCATCTGCTTGATAGTCATGGAGGTAGTTCCGTAAATTGTCATAGTTCCTACGGAAACAGTTCCCGTAAAATCGAGCGGCGAGGAAATCGTCTGTGTAGTAGTTGATACGGACGAAATACCCCCCAAGTTAGCCAACGTTGTTTCCGCAGGCGTTCCCGTATCCCCACCAACCCATGCCAGCGCTCCCGCCAAAGTCTGGACGGTCGTCTGCGTCTTAGAAACGTACGTGTTCGGCAACGCACCCCCGCAAGGAGTGGTAGGCAGCGCAGCAATAATCTGACTACTGATGTCTTCAGTTCCTCCACCACCAGTTACCGCGACCGCGACAAAGAATCCCCCCGATGGCGATCCGGCAGGGCAAGAGAATGTGAACTGGAACGTCCATGTGCTCGGCGAAGGAATGATCTGTGCCGTGTCGGCAAGCAGCATGGTAGCGCTGCCGTTCGCGTCAAAGGTACCATTCACGGTCTGCTGAAATGTGCTTAGGCCACCAAGCAATGCAAGTTGCGATGAACTGGACAAATTCGTCCATGATGCGCCATAGGCACCATTTGCCAAAGAAGGCACAGTCGCTGTCACCTGCACGAAACCGGCAGGAATTTGGGCGGCAGACAACGCTGCTACTAAAATCAAGAATGCTTCGACTTTTACAAACCATTTCAAGATCATGATCGAACCCCGCTTAACTTATGGCTGGCATGAATAGTTTACCGTGAAAGTAACACCAAGTACAGATACTGCTGTCGTAACATTCATTCCTGTGGTGGTAGCAACGCTGTTCCCAATTCCGTAGGAGGTCGCTCCACCATTCATTGTTGCTGTACAAACATACGCTGTTGGTGTTGCCGTCCAACTAAGCGCAGCTACCGTACCTGTTGTCGCTGTTCCGCCTACGATCGTCAGTGTTCCGCGCAAATTGGTGCAGGCAGCAGATGCGCAAGTTACGCTTGTTACGCCCGTGCCTGGTGTCAGCGTTGCAGTATTGGCTGTTATTGCTGGGCTATTCGCGAATGCCCATACACCCGCCGAAGACACGGTAGCTGAATCAGTCGTCCCGGCATTCGTCACAAAATGAATGGCGTTGGCCGTTCCAGTGCCAAGTACAAGATCGCCGGTCTGCGCGTAGAGATAGACTGCGTTCGCCAGATTAAGACTTCCGGTTCCTGTAAAGGCGGAAGAATTCATCCCAAAATCGCCATAATACGTGGTATCAGTCGAGGAATTGTTATTGACGATGAAATCCGCCGACGCCGCCGTTCCCGACATTATGTTTCGAATAATAAATTGAAGGTAATTATTGACATTCCCTGAGAAAGAAGCAAGTGAATTTGCAGCAGTGTATCCAAGCGTACCTTCGGTGAGTCCTGTCACGGTAGCCGCACCAAGATTTGGCGTCACGAGCGTAGGCGAAGTCGCTCTTACCACGCTGCCCGATCCTGTCGTTGCCAACCAAGCCGGAGCAGCACCCACCGTCCCTGTCCCTGTTTGCGTCAACACATTAAGCGTCGTGGTGGTGTTCGGCGCAAGAATCGCAGTCGTATTCGGTGCGCTCTGATAGAAGGTCGAGCCAAGCACGCCACCGGATAAACTGGTGCTCGACGAACTTGAACCAGTTGTCGGATTGAATACATACAGTGCTGGTGCCGCCGCACTAAGAGTAGAAGAAATGCTTCCCGCGCCTGTAATCGTCACGCCAAGATTGAAGCAAACTTGCGCGGTCACCACCAGCGGAAGAGAAAGTGTCGGCGCTGCTGAACAAATATTGAATTCCCACTGCGTTCCCGCTTGATTAAAGTTAGCGTTCGCATAGAGATTCGCCGTCAATGCGCCAGAAGCGTTCAATGTCCCTGATAACTGCGTTTGCGTGATTGTGGTAGGACCCATGGCCGCTTGTTGCAACGCGTTACCGCTGGCATCCGCAAGCTGAATTGCGTAGGAGCCGTAAGCGTACGGGGTTCCATTGGCCCCCGTGATCGTCGCAGTTATTGCTACAGGCGTTTGCGCCCATGCTGTTAGAGAGCACAAAGCACACGCCAAAATCAAGAACAATTTCATCGTGATTTTCATTGCTGATCTCCTACTCCCGCTTAAAGAAGCTCCAAAAAGCGATTGAAAAACCCGCCCCCGACACAAAAGCCCAAAAGATAATAGAAAGCATATGCATGTTTTCCTCCTTTTCACGCATAGTGTATCGCGTTTTCCCAACTTCCCGAGGAGGACTATTTTGCCCCAGACCATATCTTTTTTGCCACTTCTGTTGCACCGCCTACACCAAGGGCAGTGCCGCCAGCACGTAACGCCCATTTCCCCATTTCGCTCGCAACTCTTGCCATTGCCTTGGCGCGAGCGTATTCCTTCATTGCCGCGTAGTATCTTGCTCCCTGTCCGACTTGTGCCGCCGCATCGCCAATGTCCTGCCGTAGCGCAGTCGCTAGTTCCCCAACCATCTTTGCCATTCTCGGGTTGGTTGCCATTTTGTCGCTGGCCGAAAGGGACGTGATATTACTGTAGAAACGGCGGGCATCCTCATATGTCAAAGGGGTTTCTGTCTGTTTGGGACCAACTGCCTGCTTGACAATCCCCGTATATCTTTCCATCAAATCTCGGGCGGCCTTTGGAAGTGTTCCCCCGGACTTGCCCTCTTTGAACAGCGCAAGGAGTTTATCTCCAGAACGAGATAGCTTCACTGGAACAGCGCCCGCGCCTTTGACGAATCTTTCCCCTGTGGGAGCTGTACTATCCAAAACCTTTCCACCATTTTCGATCAGATCGAACATCTTTCCGGCCCACTTCGCGCTGGGAACAGCCTCCGCAGCTTTGCTCAGAACTGGACCACCAACAAACGCGGAGGGAATCGTAGCCATTTGAGAAATTCCGCCCAAAGCTTTTGCGCCACCACGAAAAGGATGTCCCGACCAATAATCCACAATACCTTGCGCCGTCTTAACTGCTCCCAGAGGAACACTCTCTACGATGTCGGCGGCTCCTTTGGTAGAACCACTTTCCATGCCGGTGTACCCCCTGCCTCCACGTCCCTGTACCCATCCCAAGCCGCGACCGACAGCCGTGCGACTGCCCCCACCGCGAAGATCGTTTTCAAGGTCAGACAGCCAAGCTCCCGTGCCGGTCTTCGCGGGGCCGATGGTAGAGGTAGGTCTCTCCGTAACAGTTGGCGTTGCTGGTGCCACCCTGCTCGCGTACTGCGGGTACTTCTGGAGCATGGCTGCGCCGACTGCCGCATCAGTACGATTTGCATACGCAGGATATTGACGCTTCACCACTTGCCCGAATTGTTCTACCGTCATTTTTTGATCGGCCATCAGAAGTCCAATCCGAGGGGATTATCTTTTGTCACCTTCCCCTTTTTACCTGGAGTCACAGGGGTCGTATACCCAGGAAATGCCGGCTGTCCAGATTTTCCCGCTTCATACTGCGAACGCAGCGCCGACAATCTCCCGTTCATCTGCTGAGTAACCATGTCCAAAGAACCATAGAGTTGCGCAGGAGATCCTGCCCGATTGAACAATCCACTGGTCGTGGCAATTTCCTGATCGGTGGCACCAGCGCCCTTCAACACAGAAGCAAACTCGCTTGAAGCACCTGTTTTGATTGCATCAAAGTTCGTTGGAACAGGATTTCCCGTAGCTTGTGCCCATCTCTGTGCCAAACTGTTGAAGGCCGGAATATCGCCATTGTTAAGAGCAGTAGAAGCATCCTTCAGAACTTGCAGGTGCTGCGTCAGGGTATTGAACGACGCGATGTTTTGCGATTGTTTCCCGCTCGTAAAAGCGCGCTGAATCGCCCGATCGGTTACAAAACCGATACTTTGCGGACTCCGCGCTCCAGACCGGGCTGCTTGACCGGCTGGCATGTAAACTACGGATTCGTTATCGTCACCAATCACTGGAATAATGCGCGATGCTCCAAACGCATAAGCACGAGCAATGCCCGGCGCGACCTTCGTCTTGTTCGTCCAGAAATCATAAGCCGATTTGTACGCCGACTCTTCTGGGGTCAAAGGCTGCTTCAGTTGAAGTTTTTGCACGATAGCAATATACTTGTCATCGCGTCCAAGCGTCTTTTGCGGCGGGTTATAATTCGGCCCAAGTGGACGCGGTACGATTCCCTCCGGTCCTTGCTCGTTCACATACCACTGGCCATCATTCCCCTTAAACGGTTTTCCCGCCTCTCCAGAAAGCTGTTTGTATGATGCCGGAGGGCTCTTGACGCCAAGCACCGAATACGCCATCTGCACCTGTTCTTCCGGCGTCGGATCGCGACCAGTAACTTGCTTGAACGTTGCAACTTCCTGCTTGGCCTTGCGGGTCTGCTCGGCTTCAGGACTTTCTCCACCCGGGACCGGCATACGCACGATACCCTTCGCCGGATCAAGCGCCAAGACAGTATATTTATTCTGCGCAGCATCCCATTCTGGATTACCAAAAATAGCAGGTTCGTTCGCTTTGCGAATTCTCTGTTGTGCTTCTTGTGCTTGCACCGCAGCGGTATCGCGCTGACGCTGTAACTGCTCAGCCTGAATAGCTCTTTGCCGACGAATCTCGTCCGCCTGCGCAGAGGCAGGAGCGACTGGGGCCAAGAAACTAAGCGCATTCAGAAATCCACCCATGATTAGCCACCAAATCCAGAAGAATAATCCGTTTCTGTCGGCATGGTCAGAGTGCTGGTGGGGACCGATCCAGACTGAATAAGCTGGTTGTAATCGGTGCCAGTCATCTTGTTGCTCCCCCCAAGATTCGACAGGAGACTGCTCAGAGAAGTAAGCGCGTTGGAACTAGCATTGCTTCCACTTGTCGATTTCTCGCCAAGCTGCAACGCCTCCAGAGCCGTCTTATAGGCGTCCTGTTGCTCTTGCTGCACGTAGGGAGCAATCGCCTGTGCCTCGACTTCCTGGCTGATCTGTGGCGAGCTAGAGAGGCCACGGCTGGCAAGGTACGACTGTGTGTTGTTGCCTACGGCGCTCGTCAGGCCAGCGGTCAGCGGCTTCTCGAACTGGGCAGCGTATGCGGCCAACTTGGCGGGATTGGAGGCAAGATCGCGAATCTTGTTCTCGTACTGCTGGTTTTCGTACTGGTTGTACAAGTTGTAGCCAGTAGAACCAATCTTTGCAGCGCCGAGAATGTCGCTAAGGGTTCCGCCCGTGTTGCTTGCGCCACCCGCGCCGCCCAACTTTCCCAAATTAGACAACAGACTCGACATACTCGTCTCCTATACAAAAGGTGTTGCCAGTTCCATTCTTCCGGTAGCTGGTTGCGCTTGGCTCGTGGAAGTTCCACCCGAAATATTTCCACCGCTTGTCGCATTAAGTTGCGCCAAAAGAGCGGTAAGGTCGTTCGAAGAAGTCGTTCCTGACGTGCTTGTGCCCGAAGTCCCCAGAGCGGTCGATGACGTTCCTGCGGTTCCTGTCCCCGTCCCTGTTGTCAAAACCGAAGTGTCCTTGTAGCCGGGGTATCCTGCCAGCTGTGCGGCATACTCCTGAAAACCCGTGTCGGTTAAAGACCCGCCTGTCGCAGCTTGAGTATTCCCTTGCTGTCCAAGAACAGCTTCTTTTTCCGTCAGAGCTTTCTGGTTTGCCGTAGCCTGCTGCTCCGCTTTAAGGGTTGCAGCAGAATTGTCCGTTACCTTGTTGTAGATGCTGTTTCCGAGAGTCGCTCCAGTACCAGCCAGAGCGGCAATAGCGGCCCATCCAGCCAAACCAATTGCAGGCATATCATTCCTTCCCGGCCAAAGGCAGTACGGCCAAACTTCCGTGAGCGGGGAGAATCTTTCCTCCCAAGCGCAAAATGATTCGCGCGAGCTTCGCTTCTTGCGGGTACTGATCCCCCAACAGAGTTACCAGCGCCACACAACCCTTCCTCTTAGCATTTTCGAGTATTTGTGGCATAGCCTCAAGAAACCAATGCGGCGCTACTACTTTCGGCAAAGGATGAACAGAAATCACGCGCCAAAGCACGAACCACCCATGCGCGTACGCCCCAACGACAATTGCAAAAGGAAGGTCTGCGCTTTCTGGCGTTACTACCCAGCACCATTCTGGATCAATCACCGGCGTACCGATGTCCAAAAGTGGGGCGGGGAGAAACTCTCCTGGTCGGTAATTTCTGACTTTTACCATTACCCAATGATACGACGACCCGAGCTAGATTTAGGCTCAATCATCCAGTCGATGGAATCAATTACGCACTGTCCTGTCCCGCTAATCTCCAGGTGGCACATCTGACCGTTCAGCCACAGAGTTACTCTGACCTCGAACAGGTTGGAATTTGTTCCTTGCGAAATAATGTCACCGATCAAGGCCGCTTGCGTAACCCCATCAACAGTCGGGACAATCTTCATTTTTTGCGCCTGAGAAATTGTTCCGTGTCCGCGCAAAACCATTTCGCGATAGAAGATTTTTTGCGATCCGCCTTCCCCAAACACGTCCTGCGTTTGGAAAGACCACGCGATAGTGGTTCCTCCCCAGGTCGTATCCCCCGTCTGCATCCGCTGCACAGTTCCATCGGTCTTCCCCGCAAGAACAAGCGGGCTTCCTTCACCGATGCGTACCCGGTTCATTGCCGTAATGGCCCAAGGAAGATCGATTACGATCCACGCTTTCATAATCAGGTCGTAACAGAAGATTCTGGTCAAGTCCCCATCGTCGCCAGACAAAGGAAGTGCGCACATATACATGGGGGGATTGGTAGACTGCGCGCTCTTCGACAAATAGACGTACGTCATGTCGACCGGAATAAGATCGCTATCCTGCTCAATTCCGCCAAACAGGTACGGACGAATTTCTTCCGAGATCACGCGATCGCTCACACCGTCATACACGGCAAATCCAAGGTGAGAGAACCGAACAATCCCGAATCCAGGAATAAACTGAATGGATCTCGCTGCCAAGCATCCCATATCCGTCTGTGCCGGCTGAATCTCGAAACTGGTTGATCCGAACACGCCGATGATCTGGTAAGTCAAATATTCCTTGAACACCGCCATGCTTCCAGTGGGAGAAATGCCGAGAGCGGCAATGGTGAACGACGCCATACCCGTAATCTGTGTGCCGTCGTCCTTGCCGATAAACGCTGTGTTGACGGGATTCCACTGGTTAGGGTTATTCGACTCCGACATTTTGATGCAAGTAGGCCCATCGATTTCATCACTTGTTGTTTGCGGATAGGTGTTGGCAAGCCACAACGATCCCGCATACACGATTCCGTGCGCAGCGCCGCGAGGGGCAACATTTGTATAAATCTCTCCCTCGCTTGTCCAGATCACAGATCCATCCGCCGTTTCTGCATTCTTCGTGTACGTCCACGTTGGCTCCGTTGTTCCGGCAGTTCCTCCCTGTGTCGCCTCTAATAGGTATTTTGTCGTCCCATCGAGCACATAGATTTCATCGCCTGCGGTCCACGTTACTGAAGCAGTCCATGCAGGATAAGCAGCTTCATAGGTATTCTCAAGCGCCGTAATCGTTGTGGACGATCCAGAACTCGGGTCGCAACTGTATGGAGTAACTCCATTGCCAAGTAGCAAAATCTCGTAGCTTACAAACTGCAAAAGCTGTGGGATAGGGCACGCTTGCCCGACAATTCCTCCATACGGGGAAAACGACTGGTAGGAGATAACGGACACGTAGATACCGGAGATAGACCCAGTAGAATAGACATCCGATCCGCTGAGATCGCTAGTATCTGCCGAAGCCACGATTCGCACGTACAAGGTGTCCAGATTTGTCAAAGAACTTTCGTCCAAAGTAATAGAAACAGTCTCGCTCCACGTTACAGTCTCTTGAGTGGACGAATTCTGTTCATAAAACGTGGCCCAGGTGCTACCGCTATCGTAAGAATATTCGTACGACACATCCCCGTTCCCAGCTTGCCCGCTATTGGTAATTTCGCCACTCACCGACACAAAAAGCGTAAGCGATTCCCCAGAAGTTAAAACCTCGCTGGAAAAATCAGAAATCGTTACCGTGTCGTCACTCGGAGATGGATTATCTTGGGTCGCTGTCACTCCTGCGCTGATTGATGTCGTGGTCGGGCTGTAGGTGGTAGTCGAACTTTTAACGGTAGAAAATTCAAAATTAGGATCACCGGGAGCCAACGACGCTGGCTGGGGGGCTTGGGCGAGAAATGTTGCATCAGACACCGCATCAAAAATGACAGTTGTCGATGCCGGTGTAATCGAACCTACAAAAAGCTGCAACAGATAGCTGGTATTACCGGTTGGAAGACTTGTGGTTCCAGAAGCCAAAGTCCCGGTATACACATAAGGGGTTGTTGTGATCGTGGAAGACAGGAGAGTGCCTTCCGACGAACTCGCACTCGCCAGATAATAGATGCTGTAGGATGTAGCATTGTTGACATTCGGCCACTGAAAGGTAATCGAGTTGAAAGCGTGCAGCGTCCCCATTGCAAAATAAGTAGGGTTCGTGTGTTCCCCGGTCACCACATCGCCATATGCGACGATGGCAAAATAATACGAGCCAGCGGGATTCGATCCGCCAGAAACCGAAGTAGGAATAGCCTCAAAAAAATCGGTAGACGATCCCCCTTCTTCGTTAATATCTGGGATAAGAACGCTTCCCGGGAACGAAAGAACGACATAATTTGGATATTCACCGGAAGAATTCTTCGAAAAAGCATCGATTACAGCCATATTGGTATATGTGCTCGATACCGTTCCGATAGACGCCGACCCATCGCAAACCTGAAGCGATCCGCGCTGGGTAAGTAACAGGTTTGAAGAGCGCACAATAGTTCCTTGCTGCTCACTTAACAATCCAGTGGCAACATTTACGCCCTTCGAGAATCTCTTCTGACTGACCGTTTTCGATGCCATGATTATTGCTCGTACATCACGTCAAGCAACTGTGTGCTGGTGCCAATGGTGTAATACTGCGCGATGTTGATCGACTCTACAGGGCTTTCGATATAGAGAATGCTATTGGCTGCGCCCGATGCCGCCAACTGAATTCCCTTGGTCGTGGAAACCGTAGAATCTCCCACATGGCACGCTGCTGCTGCGTTGTTTTGGATGATAAGTACGCGCACCATGATCGGCGTGGTACTGAGTTGTACAGCTGCGCCGGTTTGTGTAACCTGAATGAGCTGCATGTGTATCTCCTTTTATGGCAAAATCACGCCGCCGAAGTAACCACCAGCGCCGCTCACGACCTCAACTCCACTACCTTGACCTGCCTGTACTTGTCTTGGTCCCATTACTTGACGATTACCCTTGATCGTTGTGCACTTTTTCTCGAATTCAGTGAGCAATTTCTGCGATCCGTCCAGATCCTGCTCGGCTTTCTTGAACCGCGACTCCAGGTAGATGCGCAGTGCGTCGATCCATGCTGGCGGTAGCTGCAAAACGTTTGACGCCTGACCCACGGTGTAATGCAGGGGGTAACGGATACCTGACAGATAAATGTTGAGTTCGGTAACTTGCGTCCCTGTCGGCCATGCCTGCGCGTACGTTCCACCCATGCCACGATTCAGCGGCATCAGTTGGCTTCCCGTTCCCGTGCCGGAGTAAGAGACAATCTCACATGCGGATAAATCTGTGGGATATGGACCAAGCAGGGCAAGACCGAATCCAAGTACAAACCCTGTTGCCCCCGGCGTGTAGGTCAGTGTGGTTGCGCTGGCACTAATACCCGTGGTCAAGGTACCCACGCCGGAAGTTCTGTCGGCCTGTGGCCAAACTTCCACCTGCTGCACCTGGGAATCCTGGTTCATCACCATGACACCTACGATGCCAGTCACGTTGCTGTGGCGGAACACGTCGAATTTGTTGCCAAATCCGAATGGATATCCGTCATAGAAACCATTCGACATTTTGCGCCAGTTGCCAATCACTTCATATTGCGCCTGACCACCGGTGGAAGGAACGCCAGTTACATCGCGAATGCCATCGGTTAAAGCCGTGGCAGCGTCCAAGCCCTCATTGATCCAGCGATAGAGAGCAGCCGCACTAAGCGCGGTTCCATCCGTGTCTGGGAGCGCAGCAGAGCTTCGTGACGGGGGATACCCGGTCACCAACGTACTCGACAGCGAAAATGCGATGCTGAAGGCACCTATGCCGGTTGTAGGCGTATAGGAGTAGTACCGATCTTCCGCGCCACTGGCGACGATCGACACATAGACTTTGAGGCCGGTCGCTGCGAACGAGCAGTTACCGGTTACCGTGACAGTGGCTGCCAAGGTTCCAAGAACGCTGATTTCCGTGCAGGGAATCGATTCTCCCCATGGCGTAATCTGTGTGACCACGATATAGAAATCGGTCGTGCCAGAGGCAGACACAGTGGCGGCAACGTTCGTAGGCGCAGACAGGTACATCGGCGGATCGGTCGCCATCTCGCGCACACCCATGATCAGATCGCCAACATAACTCGTTTGCATCTCTACTGCGTTCCTTTCTGCGAAGACTTCCCGGTGTTGAGATAATCCTGCATCTGTTGCAATTCTTGGATTTGCTTCGGGGAATACATGGTACCCTTGGATTCTTCTTGCCCCTGTTTTCCGCCGCCCTCGTTAGCAATCCATCCCCGAATATATGCGTCGTAGGTAGGATTCCCTTCCGGCCCCTTCGACTTGTTAACGTCCTCCCACCAGGTATTGTGTTGCTGCTGTCTAGAAAGTTCTTGTGGAGTAAAACTTTGCATGAACTCGCTGCGGAGTTTGTTCCAGTAAGGGTCGGAAGCCATACCATGCATCAAATCTCCGTAGATGGCCTGTTGCAGATCGGACGGATTAGTCTCCAGTCTGGGGTCATAAACTTCGAGAACGTTCTTCCCCGGTGCGGGAGACGGGAAGTCCGCAGTACCTTTTTCGGTTGACGGCCAGAACTCTAACTCTCCTCTTTCCTCCTGGCCGCGTTGCGCTCTATCCCCGCTAGCCAAAACACCAAGAGTATTTTGCGCACTAAAATTCTTCGCCATTCCCGGATATTTTTTGAGAACTTGTTGCAAAACAGCAGTAATTGCCGGGTCACCAGCGACTGCCGGAGAGGCCGCAGTTTGTCGTGGATTTTGTGATTGCGGTCCACTAATCGTGCGCTGAAGTTCGGCAACGATATTCGGCATCTCGCTCCGTCTTTGACCCTACATAAAACTGCGGCTGGCTGGAGGGTCAATCCAACCAGCCGCATATTTGGCCGAAGGGAGGAAGAGCATCTACGGCCAGCGCGATTAAACCAAGGAAACTTCGACATCGATCGGGAACGAAGTAACCGTTCCTCCAGCAGTCACAACAAAGTTCACTGCCGTAATGCTTACGTCGGTCTTGAATTCACCGGTGAAGTCAAAATATCCACCAGCAGCAGTTGCCGAAATATTGGCCACTGCCCAAACGTTTGTTCCGTCCGTCACCTGGACAGCAAATGCGAGAGTGGAAGTCGAAGTTGCAGCCACCACGCGAAGATGCCACTTACCCGCCGTCGGAGCCGGCCCACCGCTTGTGTTAAACGCCGTGCCGCCTGTCGAAGGTGTGGTGCTGGTATTTGCGATAACGAGGGTCGCCGAACCAGTCGCCGTAAGCGTCTGAGTCGCTGACCCCTGATATGAGCCGGAGCCGAACCCCGGCATGCACTGAGAAACCGGATTTGCAAAAGGCAATGCCATGGTTTGTCTCCTTACACGATGCCGGTAAACGGCACGTTCATGCGCGGGCTGATGCACGACAGGTTCCAAGTCAGATACATCGTGCTGACCAGAACGCGCTGGTTGCTCGGCTTCAAGAACGGATCGACGTTGAAGTAATCCGCCTCATGGAACACCGGGAAGATGTATTTAGAGTTCAGCAACATCGCCTGATTTGCCGTCGAGTAGTAATCGGCAACCGTAATCGCGTTGTTGAACAGGAAGTGGTTGCGGAAACCAACTTGGAGCGCTTCGTCGTCCTGCATACCCTGGCCAAAGCGGACGAGTCCCACGAAGTTGTTTTTGAAGGCCGCATAACTGGCGCGGTTCATCACGAACAAATCCGGCTCATCGTAGCCCCACGTCACCGACTGATAACCCGGCTCCGCGATGGTGGACGAAAGTGCAGCAGAACCACCAGCGACGGAGGCCGCAGGGAGCCAGAATGAGTTCGCGGCCGTCGAGCGGTTGATGCCCGCAATCGTGTTTGCGTAATTGTTGACCCACGAGTTCAGATCATCCACGTCCAACGTGGTGTTCTGCGGACTGGTGTGCCAAAGTGCGCGCGAAAGCTTCTGGAGGAAGCTGCCCGAGGCCGTCTGGAACTTGGTCTTGATAATGTCCAGATTACCGGCACCACCGCGATTCAGAATGATATCCGTGATCGGGATAACGATCGGCTGACGGTACGGTTTCCACTGTTGGTTCGCGGGCTGCACGGAATCAACCACGGAAGTGTCGAGCAACTGGTCGCCGTAATAAGCGCCACCAGGCAACTCTTCCTGATAGATTTCGGGGAAAATCAGTTCGCCTGCGCCAAACTTCTTGCCTTCCTTCGTCAATGCCCAGAACACCGGAGACGGCTTGAACACGTTGTCGCCCAAGACCGGCACGATGTACTTTTGGGAAATCGAATTGACGGTATTGGAAAGCTGAACCGGAGGTGAAGAAAGTCCGAGTCCAACTACGCTATTCGCCATCTCACATACCTCTCACTGCACGTTAAATGTTAAAGTTACAGGGTGGCTTACTGAACCATCCCAAAAGATGCTGCAGAATATGCGGATTCAAGCAAAGCATCATCGTTCGATGCTTCCGCAAGGGCTTGGTCAAAACTCTTGGCCACTTCGCGCGTCTTCCCATCCTTCAAGGTGATCTTCTGGAAAGGATCGAAGTCAGTCTTGGGCTGGTGATTCTGCGGGCCAGACACACGCGGACGAGTAGCAGTGGCCATGCGGGCCTTGTTCTCGATCGCTTCCTGCGCCGACTCTTTCAGAGATGCGCGTTCCGATTTCTTGCGATCTTCCCAAGTCATGCGGTCAATCGCTTCGCTGAGGTTAAGGCGACCGTACTCATCCTTGAAGCCGTGCTTGTCAGCGAACTCGTACGCCTGCTGATAGTCCACCTTGACGCCAGAGGGAAGATCCTTGGCGGCTTTTTCAAAGTCGCTCTTGTAGCGGTCATCCAGATACGCTTTAGCCGTTGTCTGGACCACGCCGACAATAGTCTTCAGCGTCGAGCCAAACTCGTTCTTCATCGACTCCATGGCGTGATCACGCTTGGCCAATTCCGTCTTGAATTCCTTCACGACCGGGCCGAGCAAAGGATCGTTCGGATCAAGTCCGAATTCCGCCGCAGCTGCCGTACGAATTTCTGCATCGGTTTTCGGCTGCGCGGCCTGAGCTACAATCTGGCCATTCTCGGTGAGCAAACCGGCTTGCTGAAATTCTTGAACCTTGCGCGCAACTGCCAGTTCGGCCTGTTCGACCAACTGCTGGCGTTGAGTCAAGGAAGCGCGATCTTCCGCTGAAAGGGCACGCATTTCACCAATTGTGGCGGTGGTGCCATCGGGCAACGTAAGAACAATGTCGTCGCCATACTTTGCGCTATTGATAACGTCTTTGAGAGCCATTATTGTGCCCCTCCTCCAGAGGCGAAGTCTTGCAGACCCATGCCACCCATGCCCGGCCCTTGCGGATTAGGAATTGCGGCATTGTTGGCAATCGGAGGCTGAACCGTCTGCGCTGTCGCAGTTGCCTGTTCTGCTTCCTTGATCGCGTTGTCGATATACTTCTGAGCTTGGGCAATGTTGCGAGCTACACCGGGCATCTGAAATGCGGCGCGGACATAGGCGGGAACAATGATCGATTTGACCTGCTGAAGGAGCTTGAGCATGGCACCAGGATCAGCCCCCTGCAATTCGGCAAGCTGACGGGCGACCTGATCCCCCGCTTGTCCACCCTGTCCACCTTGCTGCGCGTTCATAGCAGCAGGAGCTCCAGGGCCGAGGGGAGACGCCCCACCGGGCGCAGCGCCAGGCGCAGCTCCACCTGCAAGCTTTGCTACAAGCTGCCGAGCCATTACCTGGGGTAAACTGGAAGTTGCCATATGTCTCCTACCAACGTTTAGTGCGACGGGGTGCGGATGGCATCGCTTGACGCTTTACGCCACTCCGATGAAGAAACGGCTTCTTGGTTGCCTTGCCCTTCATTAGCGGCCTCCTGCCTTCTTCGAGTCCCCGGGGATGAAGCCAAGCGGGTCACTCGGACGAGCAATAGGGTTGTTGTGGACATCAGGGCCGGGTTCATTCGAAGGCCGGCCAACAGTCAGCGGGCTCTTCAAAATGTCCGAGTCAAACGTATTGCCGAAAGAACCAATCTTCGAAGACTTTGCCATGTCACTACTCCTAGGGTGTGGGGCCGGATGCGAGCAACCAGCCCCTGTTAAATCTCTACCGCTTACTTGCGGTGCGTAGCACGACGACGGGTGCGAACTCCACCACGCTTTGCCATGTGTCTACCTCCTTCGCTGTTGAATGGAGAGTGGCGCGAAGGCCAGCTACAAACTCTCCAGTTACCCAATCTTGCCTATGCGCGCTTGCTGCCACGTTTGGCGATCTTGGCTCGCATGGTACGCAGGAATTCCTTCGGTCTACCGTAATCCTTCACGATTTTTGATTTCGTTTCGGCCATAGTCCCTGCTCCATGTACGTCAGATAAATTACTTCCGCTTGCTAATGCGGTGAGCGGCTTTCTTGGTATGACGCATGGTTACTCCTTCTAGCAGTCCAAAACTGCTTGTCTATATCAACGCTAGTACGAGATAGAGAATCTGAACAGTAGGTACTTGCGGCGCTACTAACTAGCCAGCCCACATTGCGCATAAATATAGTGCCGATGGTTATATCGGCCACGCGAAACGCAGAACACCGGGATACCAAATTCCACCAGTGTCCCGTTGTGCGCCCATTCCTGTACGGTACGTTCGGGGCGGCCCATCAAGTGGGCAAACTCACGCGGTGTAAGCCATTGGCGAGTCCAGATCATTTTTTCCCTCCCTTTACACGGCCAAGAGCTTGTAATTCAAGATTGTGTCTCTGCTCTTCGGCAATTTCTTCAGCGCCCGGGTAACCAAGCGTGCGCAAACCGCGTTCCGTGGCGACAATACCCGTCTTCATCAAGTCCGGAGTCATGCGACGCACTACCGTTTCGCTCAGCGGACGGATAGAAGCTTCATCCAGCATCACATCGTATTGATCGGGGCGGATAAGTCCCTGCCACTCTGCCATTTCGATGCCATTGTTGCCACGCAAAGGCATGTTCTGGCGACCCATGTAGCGACCCATCGTGTAAAACATGAATTCGCCCAGCATCTGCAACGTGCCAGCCATCAGACGGCCAGAGAGCTGCAAAAGCCCGGACGATTGCAAAACAGAAGCGTCGTAAAGATCGGTGGAGATATTTCCTGCGCCGGGATTTCCCTGTCGCGCTTCACCGAATCCGAGCACTTGGTTCTGAAGTTGAAGAAGTTTTTCAGGAACTTGCATCGCGCTTGCAGAAAGCGCATTTGGCGATACGCAGGTAGGAGCTTGGCTTCCCTGGTTGATCATGACAACTTCGCCAGGCAAACCACCAAAAGCTTCAGGATCAATGCCCGTATTCTGCGGAACGAACCATACGCCATTGTTCAGGCG
>Ga0255352_1000496_pt1 | contig 22017 bp, 10 predicted proteins | sample HBST0metaG_FD_189939 | JGI IMG/M metagenome (GOLD analysis project Ga0255352, IMG submission 189939) | Peat soil microbial communities from Stordalen Mire, Sweden - H.B.S.T0 | ecosystem: Environmental > Terrestrial > Soil > Wetlands > Peat | place: Sweden: Norrbotten County, Stordalen Mire...
CAGTACGTTTCGGCTGCTCCTCATGGTCCCCTGGCTCATCAAGCTCATCCTCGACGTCAGACTCATCTTCCTGCTCCTCGTCCGAGTCCAGACCACCCTTGAGATGCCTCAGATCGATCTCATCCTCATCGCCAAGATCGTCCAGATCTTCATCGTCTGAAAGCTTCTCCTCTGAACTTTCCTCGTCGGCATCGGCATCCTCGTGAACCTTGGCTCGGGTCGCTCGCTTGACGCGCGTCCGCTTGATGGAAACAGGCGGCGGCGGTGCTGGCGGTGAGAAGGGTTCAAGATAAGCGCGCTGTTCCTCGGGCGTTGTCAGCCGTCCGTCGATCAGCTCAAGGAAGAGTTTTTGCACCAGATCGGCATACTCCGGCAGTTCCGGAGTGATCCGCATCTCGGACATCAGCACGTGAGGAATACGCTGCCGCGTCTCGGGCCAAACCTTCAGGAAAAGCCGATACCGCTCCTGCACGGCTGCGTTCTTGCTCGTAAAGCCGAGCCAAAGAACCGCTTCAGGATCGTGGCTGGTAAACAGCGTATAGCCAACCGAAGCCGCCGCGTTCTCCTTGGCCAGTAGTACCTTTTGGAAGCCCTCCGCCAACGCGTCCAAGCTGTTCCACTCTTCGACGAAGCCCGGCCGCAGCAGCAATTTTTTGAGCGCAGCCAGATCTTTTGGAGCCAGCTTCGCTGTCAACAATTGCATCTGCGCCGCAGAGATGTCGGCATGGACCCCCTGCATCAGCAGTTCGACAGCCAACTCATGCAGCGCCTTCAGCTTATCTTCGTCGGCATGGGAGGAGTGCCAGGCCGGGAACAGGTTCTTCATCCAGCCCTCGGTCTCAAGCGCGCGCAGAACTGCCAACCCATCTTCCTCGTGGCCGATCTGCTCCAGTTCCTGACTGATCACGTGCTCTGAGAGGAACTCGATCACGCCCTCTTCCTTGGCATTGTCATAGCGGGTCTGCGTCCGCGAATCCATCTCCCAACCAAGTCGACAGCGATAGCGAATCGCGCGAGCCAGCAACACAGGATTCTCGAGAAAGCCATAATTCGAAACCAGCCGCAGCGTGTGCGACTCAATGTCGGCCGCTCCGTTGAGTGGATCCATCAACAATCCATAGGAACCCTCATTGAGCGAAATCGCCATCGCGTTGATGGTAAAGTCACGCCGATGCAGATCATCCTGAATGGAGGCAGGGTGGTAAACAGCCTTTCCCGGTTTTGGATACTGCACCCCGTGCGCACTGATCAAATCAATACGGACCGTGCCCGGGAAGCAAAGATACAGACTTTGAGAAGGGACGTGCTCTCCCCAAACCACGCCACCAGCTTTCTCAATTGCTTTCTTGAGCTTAAGTGCATTTCCATGAACCGAGACTTCAAGTTCGCGCACCACATGGCCGCTCGTCAGATCACGCACTGCATCGCCGGTCAAAAACAGGATCAAACCAGCTTCGCGCGTCACCGCGCGCAGTTGCTCAAGGGCGTGACGCTGATCGGGAGAGAGCCGATTTTCCAACAGATAAATGTAGTCAGGCATCCGGTTTCCTGCTTCCGCCTTCTCTTACCATGGCAAGTGCCTGATGTGGCTCACTTTAGAAGAGGCCCAAGAAGAGTCGGCAAATCAGTACATTATCACACTCACAGTCACTTGGCTAGATGCTGGAAATGGTTCCAGATAAAGGATTTCTCATTCTTTGCGAAACATGCTTCTCCAAAACACAGATTCCAGCCCTATTGATTTCGCCTTCTCTTCTTCTTGAAAACTCCGCAACGCCGGCTGCGCTCCTCTACCCATTCGTGCGACAATCCTGACCATGGGGTCAGGACGCAAACCCGTGATTGTGCGAAAGATCTCCTGCGATTGGCAAGGTGGCTACGCCCACGCCGACTTCGGGCAGGAACCCAATGCGATGGAGCTGCTCGACCTGACCGGCAAGGTGCTCCATATTGACTGGGAGCAGATCAAGTGGGTCTGCCTAGTCCGCGACTTCTCTGCCGGAGCAATCGATCCGGTCAACCCCGAGCGGCTGCTCCACAAAAAATTCTCGGTCCGCCCACGCACTCCCGGCCTCTGGTTCCGCCTGACACTGGCCGACGGCGACGAGCTCGAAGGACTGGCCGCCAACGATCGCACGCTGCTCGAAGGCCAAGGCCTGCTGCTCATCCCACCCGATACGCGCTCGAACACGCAGCGTATCTACGTGCCCCGCTGCGCCATCCAAACGCTTGAGGTCGTCGGTTTGATCGGCGCCACAAGTCACAAACGCGCTGCGGCACTCCTCGAACAGCCGGACCTGTTTCCCTCCGATCCGCGACAGGGTTAGACCACAGGAGCGCCTTCTTCCTCCATCTTTTCCGAAGATTTTACAAGTGATTTGTAGAACTCCGCTGTTCTCCCCAGAACCTCTCGTCCCGAGTACCGCTCAAGCACCCATGCCCGCGCCGCCCTGCCCATCCTCTGCCGTCGCGTCGGGTCGCGCAACAGCAAAAGCACCGATTCGACGATGGCCTCCGGATACCCTGGAGGAATCAACAACCCGGTCACCTCCGGCACAACCGAGTCACGCGAACCGGTCGATTCGGTCGTCACCACCGGCAGTTCGGTCGCTGCAGCCTCCAACACCACATTCGGAAAGCCCTCACGCCAGGTCGGCAGCACAAACAGATCCATCGCGCGGTAGTAGTCCGCTGTCTCGGCAACCAGCCCTGTCATCCGAATTCGCGGATGATGTTGCAAATAAACCCGTAACTCACCCGGCAGCGCGTCCTCGGACTCGTCGAACCAACCAACCAGCAGCAGATATGCCTCCGGTTCGACTGCCAGTATCCGATCGAAAGCCTTGGCCAACTCTGGAACCCCCTTGTCGCGCGTAAGCCTGCCGACGAAGCCGATCACCGGAGCACCGACCGGAATCCCCAGATGTCCACGCACCGAACTCGGGCCTGGGCAAAAGACATCCATGTCAACGCCGTTACTGCTTCCGCCGCCCAGCACACGCAGCTTTCCAGGAGGAACCAACCGCAGCGCCAGCGCCTCGCAGCGCAAGCTCTCGCTGTTGCACAACACCACCTGCGCACAGGCCGAGGCCAGCCGCTCGGCGGTCATCAAAACCCGGCGCTTCCACCCAAAAGTTGATTCAAGCTTAAGACCACGCAGAAGATACACACGATGCGGCACCCAGCAGAGCCAGGCCGCCACCATCCCCAACAATCCTGCCTTCGGCGTGCTGAATTCCACCAGCACTGGCCGCACGCGCAGCAACAAGCCACAAAGGTTGAGCAATGCCAGAAGATCGGCCCACGGGGCCATACTGCGCCGCATGGGAATCGCCACGGCCTCGACGCCGGCTGCCGCAGCCGTACGATCCAGCAGTTCGCCGGGCGCGGAAACTACGATTACGCGGAAGCCCGCCACGCGAAGGGCTCGCAGCCGGTCCGTGAGAATCAGGCAAGTCTGTGCGGAGGTCACCCCCACGATCATCCGGGGCACATCCGTTGGCAAAGGCGTCAAATCGTGCATCGGCCTCGTCTCCCGCGACTGGCACCCAAATTACCACGAATGTTCAGAAATGCTACAAAAATTTCGCTGCTGGAAATTTTTTAGCGAATCAGCCCTATACTCAGCCCCAACAGACCATGGCGACACCCTACAAGATTCTGCTTCTGATTCCGCACCTGGGCGGAGGCGGCGCCGAACAGGTGATGGCACTGCTGGCGCGAGAGCTCTCTCGGGAAAAATACGAGATGCACCTGGGCCTGATCACCCAACCGGCTCCCGCACCTGGCGTGGTTCCTCCCTGGGTCTGCGTCCACGGTTTTGCCGCACCCCAGGTGCGCTATTGCGCCTGGCCCCTGCTCCGGCTGGTCCGCCGGCTCAAACCAGATCTGATTTTGTCGGGCATCGCCCACCTGAACTTTCTCGTTCTGCTTCTAAAGCCTTTTTTTCCAAGACATACGCGCGTTATTGTGCGACAGAACGGCACCATCTCCGCCTCACTCGCCTATGGAGGACTTCCCCCTTACACGCACCTGTTCTACCGGCTGCTCTACCGCCATGCCGACCGGGTCATCTGCCAATCGCGGTCGATGGCCGAGGACATGGCCGAGGTCCTTGGGCGGCGCAGTGCCTCCATCGCCGTTCTGCCCAACCCTGTCGATCGCAAAGGTATCCGCGCCGCCGCTAACAACCCCAGCCAGTGGCAAGGCCCCGGTCCACATTTGCTTGCCGTTGGCCGGCTCTCGACGGAAAAAGGCTTCGACCTTCTTCTCGAGGCGATGGTCGCAGTCCGTGCGCGGTTTCCACAGGCAGATCTCACCATTCTCGGATCGGGGCCGGAGGAGGCGAATCTCAAGGCAAAAAGCCAGGCACTTGGCCTTGAAAACGCCATCCGACTCGCTGGATACGTGGCCAAGCCCTACGATTTTTATCGCGAAGCCACGCTATTCGTGCTCAGCTCCCGCCACGAAGGCATGCCCAATGCCCTGCTGGAGGCGGCTGCCGGTGGCCTGCCGCTGGTCGCAACGCCAGCCTCCGGCGGCATACGAGAGTGGATCGAAACGCAACCGAATGCATGGCTTAGCCAAGAAATCTCATCTCCAGCCCTCACCCAAACGCTGCTTGCAGCGCTCGCCCACCTCTGCCCTGTTCCCCACGAAAGATAGGTTGCACCTGGATTGCAGCACTTCTGGCGAAATGATGCTGTTGAAAAACGGGACAAATCTCCGGCAGTTCACTAATAGCGTGTCATCATTCATATATCATTCATTTATTGAGCAACATGGAATAAATATCTCAAGAAGACAGCTTAAACTCCTCAAAGAATATTTCCCTGTTTTCATCGGCAGAATCATGATCGAAGAAAAATATTTTTACTTTTTTCTTAAATCAAGAAAAATATAAAGTTACTTCCGTTAAATACGTACCTTCTTTTCCTTTGTTGATTTTCATCTCTTGACAAAAAATCGCAATTATCGTTTCCTGTGGGTACTGAAATCTTACCTCCAACAGTGTTCGCTCTCTGAGGGATCACTGCCTGCGTTTTCGCGGAGGAGCGGCTCAGGCGAACCGAAGTCGGAACAGTAGAAACCTTTCAGGTTTTACTCGCCCGTTTCGGATCAAAGTTCCATTGATCGCCGAGTTAGTCGCCTCCATGTCCCTTTCGGACCACACCGGTCCGGGGAATTGTCGATAAACGCTTGGGGGGAGATATGCTCGGACGGAGTCTGGACCTTACTTTCGCGACTTTTTTGCTGGCGCTGTCATTTCCGATTCTTCTGCTCAGCTCTGCATGGATGCGGTGGAGCGCGCGCGGGAAAAAATTAGTCAATCAATTCGGTCTGCCCTACCATGATCAGAAAAACTCTTTTATTTGCAGCAGGATGGACGAAGGTCCCAACTTCGATCGTGCCATTGCGGAATACGAAGAGCTGATCGATGCAACCGTTTCCGGTGCAGTGCAATGAACCACCTTGCGCTGCTGATCCCCGGCCTCGACCGGATCGGAGGGGCAGAACAGCAGGTTCTGCTGCTCGCCAAAGGCATGCACGCGCGCGGCTGGCGCGTCAGCGTCATTGCACTCACCGGCTCGGGCGGTGCAGCGGTTCACGAACTGACGGCGGCAGGGATTTTTTTCCTCAGCCTTCACATGCGCAAGGGCATCGCCGACCCGCGCGGCTGGCTACGCCTCCACCGCTGGCTGGAACAGGAGCGGCCCGACGTGCTGCATGCACACCTGCCCCATGCCACATGGATGGCGCGCTGGTCACGGCTGGTCTTGCCCTGGCTGCACGTCATTGACACGCTGCACAGCGCTGCAACCGGTGGTCTGGACAGACAGATCGGCTACCGGATGAGCAACTGGCTTACCGACACGGTCACGGCCGTCAGCGAGGGCGTGGCGGAAACGCACCGGAGAGCAAAGCTCGTTCCACTCGAAAAGCTGAACGTCGTGCCCAACGGCATCGACACCACTATCTTCCGGCCCGACAATCCGACGCGACAGGGCACGCGCCGCCGGCTTGGCCTGGACGCGGAATTTCTTTGGTTTGCCTCGGGCCGGCTCGAACCGGTCAAAGACTATCCGACTTTGCTCAAAGCCTTCGCGCAAATTGAGGCGCCGGCACGGCTGCTCATCGCCGGCAATGGGCCGCAACAAGCGAAACTTGAAACGCTCGCCATACAGCTCGGCATTGAACAAAAAGTTCATTTCCTTGGATTTATCTCCGACATCCTTCCCTATCTCCAGGCCGCAGACGGCTACGTATTGGCCTCGAAGTGGGAGGGGCTACCGATGGGCGTTCTCGAAGCAGCGGCCTGCGCCCTGCCCGCTGTCGCGACCGATGTACCCGGCTCGCGGCAAGCGATTCAACACGGCCTTACGGGCCGCCTGGCCCAGGCGGGCAGCGCAGCAGCTCTCGCCCGGACCATGCAAATCATGATGGAGGAGGAGCCCGGACAACGACAGTCGATAGGACTTCGCGCCCGACAGATGGTCTGCACACGCTACAGCCTTGAACGCGTACTCAATCTCTGGGAAAAGATTTACCGGAGTCACGCGCCAGAGATGCGCAAGCCCCCCGTCTCGGTACGCGAAGTAGCCGCGCTGCGCCAGCGCAAGCCAGCGTAAGACGACACACTACGCGCGTAACACCTTGCCTACGTGCGCGATGCGGATGCGACCGAGCGCACGCGCCGCAAACAGACGCTCTCCCAAACCATACGGCTTGGGAGGAAAGGAGATCAACGCCTGATCGACAGAAATGAACTTATCGCCATGCCGAACGAGAAAACCGCGCAGTTCCTCGACCTGCTCCTCCGTGGCCGTGTTCGGGTGCATGCAGATCGTCCAAACCCCGGAGCTCTTTTCTCTGGGCGCCCAAAGCTGCTGCGGCAGCCAGACCAGGCCGTAGCGCGTGAAGGGCGCACGGGCAAAGCCGTCCGACAGTACCCCGATGCCCTCCGCAGCCAGTGCCCGCAGCGTATCTCGGTCGAAGCCGTGCCGCGGTGCAACCCAGAGTTGTGGATGGAGTTTTTGCGCGCGCAAAATTCCGAGGCCCTCGCGCATCCAGGCGCGCTGCCGGTCAAACGGAACCCCGGCAAACTCGGTTTTCCGGTGCAGCGGAACCAGGCTACGTCCAGGGCTAAGTGCTTGATGATAAAGCCCGTGAAGAGCAATCTCCGCCCCCTGAGCCTCAAGCGCCCGTAACCGCGGCCAAAACTCCGGATCGGCCGGAGAGCGGTCCAGATCCGGGTCGCGATTGTCGGGCACGACGGCAAGAATTGGTTCGAGCGCAAACTCGTCGATCAGCGCAAAGAAGCACTGCCATCGTCCGGCATCCATCGTCGGACAAAGATCGTCGAGCCTCAGCAGATAGCGCACCGGCTTGCTTTCTCTCACGCCGCCTCCTTCAGGGGTTGCGCCAGCATTCTATGCGACCAGAAGCGCAGAAGCAGAAAGGTCGCCACCGTCCAGCAGGAGGTTGCAAGGGCGATGCCCGCCACCCCCATCCAGCGCATCAACAGCAGATTCAAAACGATATCGAGTGCAAGGTTCACCATGCCGCAGTAAAGAACCAGATCCGTCCGTCGCCGTGCAATGAGGAATCGGTAGTCAACCCTACTGACGACATAGAAGGGAATCTGCAGGGCGTACATGCGCAAGACCAGCGTGACGACCTCGGTATCGGCAATGCGGAAGGCACCGTGCTCGAAAAGGAGACGCACCAGCAACCGCGCACCGACGATCAGCGCTACGGCCACCGGCACGGAAACCAGCGCCGTGCGCCGCAACCATAAATGGACGCTCGAACGGCACCCGTGCCAGTCCTCGTGGGCGATCATCTGCGAAAAATATGGAACCACGGCGGTCGAAATAGCCCCGGCAAACAGGCTAAGTACAACACTGACAAAGCGATTGGCGTAGGCCAGCGCCGCAACCGAACCCGATGCAAGCATCGCCGCCATCGACTGATCGACGATCAGCCCCCCCGAGGAAACCACGCCGCTCATCAGCACATGTCGATATTGCCGCCCCACCTCGCGCATCGGCTCGCTCATCCCATACCAGCGCAGCCGGAAGCGATCACCGTGCCGCCTCATCATCCAGACCACCAACAGCACATGCGCCAGCGAGCCGACCAGCGTAGCCCAGACCATCGCCCAGATGCCCCATCGCGCACCGAAGACGAGCGCACCGGCAATGATGGACAGCGAAATGACCACTGGCGCCAGCGCCGGCAGCACGAATCGCTCGAAGCTGTTGAGAACCGCCGTGCAGTTGGTGGCGATCCCGGTCAACAACACGATCGGCACCAGCGCGTAGAAAAGCCGCAGCGAAAGCTCCCGTTTCTCTGGAGCAAACTCGGAGGCGATCAGCGGAAAGAAACCACGCGCGGTCAACAACATAAGAACAGAGGCCGCGGTTAAAAGCAGACCCAGCCAGAGCATTGCGCTCGCCAGCAGCCTCTCGGCGCTCTCCCGGCCCTCGCGCTCGCGCACCCGGATCAGCGTCGGCACCAACGCCTGATTCATCGATTCGGCAATCAGATTCACAAGCAGATTCGGAATCAGCGCGGCGGCCAGAAAAGCGTCCATCGCATCCGAACGGCCGTAGACCCCGGCCACGGCGACCTCTTTCAAGGTAGCGACCAGCTTGACCAGCACGCTGGCAGCGCCCACCGCAACGGCGGCGCGTAGGATGCGAGCATTCACCGAAGGGACGATGTGCGGCGACGCGCTCATTCTGTCACAACCGCATGAGCCGCCACCAGGTTAGGCAAAGGCTCTTCCCTGCCCAGCCGACCCGACAAAGCCGCTATCCCCAGCAGAACCCAGGTAAAGCGGCTCTCCTCGACCGTGGCGGCCATGGAGGCCAGACCCCAGACCGCAAGCGCCGTCAGCAGCGCAATGCGAAGCCCCCCTTGCGCGGCGCTGGCGGAAGCAATCGCCACGACCACGATCGCCATCGCAAGAATGAAGGCGCAGAGGCCGCCAGTCACCAGCAGGGTAAGCATCGTGTTGTGCGCCGTATCCGTTGGCAAAAGTCCAGCTGCCAGGGTGAAGGTTCCCCCACCCGACCCCAGCCAGGGAGCACGCAAAAATGCCTGCCACCCGGAGTCCCAGATATTCATGCGCTGATTGAAGTCTCCTCCGTTAAGTTGTTCAGGAATCGTTCTTAGGCGTTCTATGGTTTCCGCCGGAATCATCCTCCAAAAAGCAACGGCAAAGACCGGAAGCAAGAAAAAGATCGCCGTTGTCATTCGTCCCCGCCGGTGCAGAAGGATGCCAGCGCAGCCGGCCAGGGCCACCAGCAAGGCCAAAAATCCGCCACGCGAGGCCGTCAGCAGCGCCGCGAGCACGCCGAGCGGCAGAACCCCGAGCGCGAGCCATCGCAAAATCCGGCGCTCCTCGCTCCGAGCCAGCCAGGCGGCCAGCGGGAGCCCAAGATCGAGAAAGCGCGCCACGTCGTTTGGGTCCTGCCCGTAGGCGGCAAAACGAATCTGCTCGGCGGCCAGGGCCTCGGCCGAGCGAAAATCGGCTAGCGTGAGCAGGGCCAGCAGGACGCATCCGGCGACCAGCGCCCGCACGACGGCGCGCAACTCCGCAGTCGATGCAGCGAACTCCCAGAGTAGCCAGACGGCCATCATCTCCTGAAAGTAGGCGCGCAGCTTTTCGGCGGTCGTCACCACGTCGATGCTCCAGAGCAGCGAGGCGAAAAACCAGAGGAAGAAGGCGAGCGTCAGCCACTGCAAGGGACCGGGCGCACGCAGGCCACCGGCCTCCAAAACAGCGGGGATTCCCACCAAAAGAAGCAAGATCCCGGCCAACCGGGCGGGGCTGCCAAAGGGCTCGGGAAATTCGAGCGAGTGTTCCCAGGGAACGGTAAAGGCAAAGACGAGAAGCACTCCCCAGGCAAGACGGCGCATGGCTAATACCTCTGCGAGTAAACGAGTCCAGAGTAGATGGCCACGCCGATGGTCGACTGAAGGGCAGACTCGACGGTGCGGTTCACGATGCTACGCGTAGCCGAATCAGGGACATAGAGAATGTCGCGGTCGTGGACCGGCTGATCCGGGTCCTGCCCGCGCAACATCCGCTTCAAGTTGAGCGTGGTCAGCGTGCGACCTCCCTTCTGCTCGCGAATCAGCAGGGCGCTTCGGGTTCCGGCATTTTGCGACGTCCCCCAGGCGAGCGAAAGCGCCTGGACAACAGTCAGTCCCTGGGCCGGGTCCACCGGGAAGCCACCGGGACGAACCACCGCGCCGATCACGTAGACGAGTCCGGCGTGGCTCACCTGCACGGTGTCGCCAGGGAGCAGCTCCGGGTTGTGTTCAACACTGGCGTCGCTGCCACTTGGGTCGAGCACGAACGGGTGTGGAGTCTTCGGATCGTCGCGGTGGTAGATGTTGACCAGCCGGCCCGCCGTCGGCGACAGCCCCGAGGCCGCCGAGAGCAGATCGAGCAAGCGATGATGGAGCGTGTACGGATAAACACCAGGCCGAGAAACCTCGCCGAGCACGCTTACATCCTGACCGGCATAGGAGGTAACGAGGACCGAGACGAGCGGATGGAGCAACATGCCCCTGGCAACCAGTTCAGCTTCAATGACGTGCGCGGCCTCGACCTCGGTCAGCCCGCCGACGTGGATCTCGTTGATCATAGGCAGGATGACGGTTCCCGCAGCGGAAACACGGACGGAAGAGTGGAACTCCGGTGTGTGGACCTCGCTGATATCAAGGAAGTCATTCGGGCCGATGCGGGCGGGCATCAGCGTCGAGGAGGCGGGCACGGGTATGCCGGGTATCGTCGAGGAAGTGGCGGCCAACGGGTTGTCCCAAACCAGCGGCGCCAGCTTCGGGTTGGGTGCCTCACGCGTCTCCGGCCTCGGAATCACGTGCGCCACCCCGGTCGGCAACCCCGAGGTGCTCGGCGTCGGCGCCTGAGCTTCTGACCGAACCGGGAGCAAGAAAACCAGCAGGATCAAAGAAGATAAGACCGTGGCGCGGTGAGAAGACTTGGCCACGGTCTCGGCCAACAGCGCGACACAGAGGGCGATCCAGAACCCGACGAAGAACGTAACCGCAAGATAAAGAAAAGGTTTCGGCGCAGCAGGCTGAATCGGTTGCCGGGCGGGGTCGATGACAGCGATCTTCGACCCGTCGATACCGGCCATCAGCCCAGCCTCTTCGACCCGCTCCTGCACACGCGTATACAGGTCGTGGCTTGCATCAGCCTCCTGGCGCATCAAGCCATATTGCGTCTCGGCGAGATTCAACTTCAAGCCCTCTGCAGTGGCCGCCTCAAGGCTCTTGCGCACCATCTGCTCGCGGGTGGCGGCCGTCTGCCAAGCGGAACGGAAGTGGGCGACAAGCTTGGTGTCCTCGGCCTTCCGCTGTATATCGAGATCTTGCAACTGGTGACCAATCTCAACAACGCGCGGAAAGTTCGGCCCGTGCTCGGTGCTCAACTGGGCCCGCTCCTGCTCAAGTTCACTGCGGTGAGCGCGCAACTGCTGAAGCAGCGCCAGCGGGAACTCGCCACTCGAGGCCATCAGACGCGGATCAGAAGAAGCGACCTGCTCGGGATCGCCCTGGGATGCGGCGCGGAACTCGGCCTCGGCCAGAATCCGCTCGCTGGTGGCGGTGACCATCTGCCGCCCCAGCTCATCAATTTCCAGCAGCGCAGCATTGTGCTCGGAGCTGCCAGACGGACCATCGGAGGCGGCGCGAGAAGGAGCCATCATGCCGTGCGCACGCTGGAAATCTTCCATTTTCTGTTGGTTGTGATCGACGCGCGTTTTCAGATCCGCAAGCTGCGCCGTCAGCCATCCGGAGTCTTCACCAGTAGCCGCACGGCGCGTCTCGCTCTCCTGCTCACCATAGGCCTGAATCAGTCCGTTGACGACAGCGGCGGCAAGCGCGGCGTCCCTCGAACGAAAGCGAATCTCCAGAATCAGCGTTCGCGGCAAAGCCTGCACCCGCAACCGGGCGTGGAAGCGGGCCAGTAGCCAGCTCTGCGCCACCGGATCGGGTTTGGCTGGATCGAAGTGCACAAAGCGACGATCAAAGTTGCTTTTGAAGGCAGGCTGCGCGTAGAGCCTGTCTTGAACAATCACCCGCCAGGCAAGTTGGTCACTGCGAAAGACGCTGGCCAGGGTTTCCAGCGCCACGGGAGCCGATAGCGCGGAAAGCGTAGAAAGAGAAGAGGATGCAGAAGAATTTGCGTCAGGGCTCAGAGCGGAGACGGGCGAGGTGCGCATCTCCACCCGGGCGCTCGCCTCATATTTTTTGGGAGCCAGCAGGCAGTAGAGCAGACAGACTCCCAGCAAGCCGGCCTCAATGGCAGCGACCAGACGGCGACGACGCACCAGAAGACTCCAAAGTTCGCGGAAGGAGAGGCTTCCCTGCGGAACAGAGTACGCTGCTGCGGGTTGTACGCCCTGATCGTCCGGCAAGGAGGAAGGCCATCCTTTTCAAGGACCTCGCACAGGATCGCAGCAAAACCGAACAAATTTGCCTGACAGAGGAAATCCCCGCCAGTGTCCTTCATTGAGCCGGATTCGTCAATAGAGAAAGCGCCGAGAGAATGAAACTTCTCCCCCGGCGCTTGAAATCATGGAACTTATTGGAAAATCTAGGCCTTGAGTGTGCAATACCAGTCGACGGTGCGACGCAGGCCCTCGCGGAAGTCGACCTTGGGCTCATAGCCGAGCAGGTTTTTGGCCAGCGCGATGTCGGCCAGCGAATCGCGGATGTCGCCCGAGCGCTCGGGGCCGTAGGCGACCTTGCCATGATAGCCGGTCAACTCCGTGAGTAGTTCGAAGGTCTTGTTCAGCGTGATGCGCGAGCCGGTAGCCACGTTCATCATCTGCCCGGCGACCTTTTCGGCCGGAGCCTCGGAGGCCAGCAGGTTGGCGCGAACCACGTTCTCGATGAAGGTGAAGTCGCGGCTCTGCTCGCCGTCGCCATTAATCGTCGGCTGCTCGCCGGCCAGCATCTTGCGGCAGAACAGGGCCAGAACGCCGGAGTAGGGCGAGAGCGGGTCCTGGTAGGGGCCAAAGACGTTAAAGTACCGTAGAACAACGGTTTCGAGTCCATAGACACGATAGAACGAGCGCATGTACTGTTCGCCGGCCAGCTTTGCGACCGCGTAAGGACTGATGGGAGCCGGGAGCATCTCTTCCTGCTTGGGCAGGGTTGGTGATTCGCCGTAAGCCGACGAGGAGCCAGCGTACATCACGCGCCGGACGCCGGCAGCACGGGCGGCCACCAGCACATTCAGCGTCGCGTCGACGCAGTTGCGGTTGGTCGAAACCGGGTCAGCCACCGAGCGCGGCACCGAGGCCAGCGCGGCCTCGTGAAAGACAATCTCGACCCCCTGACAGACCTTGGCGCAGACGGCCGGATCGGTCAGGTCGCCCTCGACAAACTCCATGGCCTCGAGTCCGATCAGATTTTCGCGCTTGCCGGTCAGAAAATTATCCACGCCGCGGACCGAAGCACCACGCTTTAACAGTTCCTCTGCAATCGAACGGCCGATAAATCCAGCAGTTCCTGTGACCAGGTATTTCAAAAGATAACTCCTTCCGGAACAATATTCTGCAACTTTGCCACAAGAATAGTGTCCCACTGAATGGGTTCAAAAATTGTCCCACGTGGTGGGGCCTTTTATTAGGATAGTTGTTTGGGGGCAATCGTTTGAGCGAACCGAAATTCAAGATGAAAATGAACGATCAAAAAAACATTCAATTTGTGCAACTGAAGAAAAAGATGGAAGACCGCCAGGCGCGCATCGGCATCGTCGGCATGGGCTATGTCGGCCTTCCTCTGGCTCTTTTATTCGCCGACGCCGGCTTTTCAGTCACCGGCTTCGACATTGCGACAGATAAGGTGGCAACACTCAACACGGGTGGTTCCTATATCGTCCGCATTCTGCCCTAGGCGATTCAGAAGGCGCGCGCGGCCGGCTTCCGGGCCACTAGCGACTACGCCGAAATTGATGCCATGGACGCGGTCATCCTCTGCGTGCCGACGCCGCTTGACGACCACCATGAGCCGGATCTGAGCTTCATCACCGGCACCGTGGCCACCCTGGCCCCACATGTGCATGAAGGCCAGCTGATCGTGCTCGAGAGCACAACCTACCCGGGAACAACCGAGGAGGTGGTGGCGCCGATGCTCGAAGCGGGCAACCAGCGGGGAATCAAAGTCATTCGAGAAGAAGGTGATCGCGGCATCCACGTGGTCTTTTCTCCCGAACGCGAAGATCCCGGCAACGAGACGGTCGCGCGGCAAGACATCCCCAAGGTGGTCGGCGGCTGCGATCCGGCCGGCTCCGAACTGGCCACGGCCATGTACGGAGCGATCTTCCGGCGCGTGGTTCTGGTCAGCAGCCCGGCAGCGGCCGAGATGACCAAGCTGCTCGAAAACATCTACCGCTGCGTCAACATCGCCCTGGTCAACGAGTTGAAACAGTTGTGCCTGCGCATGGGCATCGATATTCACGAGGTGATCGACGCAGCCAAGACCAAGCCCTTCGGCTTCCAGGCCTTTTACCCAGGACCGGGTCTCGGCGGCCACTGCATCCCCATCGATCCGTTCTATCTGTCGTGGAAGGCCAAGGAGTTCGACTTCCGCACGCGCTTCATCGAGTTGGCCGGCGCAGTGAACACCGACATGCCCTACTTCGTGATCGATCAACTGGTCGACGCGCTGAACAAACAACGCAAAGCGCTCAACGGATCGAAGGTGCTGGTGTTGGGTCTGGCCTATAAGCGCGACATCGACGATCTACGCGAGTCTCCCTCGCTGACCATCATCGAGTTGCTACGGGACAAGGGGGCCATCGTCTTCTATAACGACCCCTACTTCCCAACCGTCGGCCACGGACGGCACTACGATCTGAACATGACCTCGACGCCGCTCGAGCGGCTGGAGCAGTACGACGCGGTTCTGATCGTCACCGACCACTCAAGCTACGACTACCGGGCCATCGTCAACGCCTCGCAACTGGTTGTCGATACGAGGAATGCGACCAAGGGCATCGTCTCGGATAAGATCGTGCACTGCTAGAGCATTTCTCCAAAGGTGCAGCAGGAACCTGGAGCGCAGTGGAATTCCCTGTTTGGGATTCCGCTGCGCTTCAGGCGAACTTTGCTCCTTTCGCCGGCACTCGATCCCGCTGGCGCGGTCTGGTCAAGTGACATTTTGTTCTAATAATTGCTTTCGAGCGCATCTCTGGCATGACGAAGGTCTTCCGCCGGGCTGCGATTCTGTTTTGTATCGCGACAAAAGCGCCAAAAGAGAACTTTTAGTCGCAACAAAAATATAGACTTGACCTGACTTTAGCGATCTGAATAAAAATCTAATCCGTTCTGTCCAATTTTGGCATCGTTCCTGCAGTGGCCTTCTACGAATACGAATGCGCTCCGGGAGTTCAGATGGCCATTTCTTCGATCTCGTCGTACAGCAATCTTATCGGTACCAATCTGTCTGCAGAGCTTGCCGCCTCTGCCTCAACGGCCGATGATTCCTTTTTTTCGGTGCTTTCCGCGCTCAGCACAAGCGATTTGACGGTGACCGAACTGGCGTCGCTGACCTCGACAGACGCCGACGCGCTGACCACGACGCAGCTATCCTCACTGACGGCAACGCAGTTCGCCTCGCTGTCGGCCAGCGCGCTGGGATCGCTGAGCACCACGCAGATCGAAGCACTGACGACGACCGAAGTCGCACAGTTGACCAGCGCCGATATCGGCGAGATGACGGCCACCGAGGTTGCCTCGCTGACCACGGCGCAGTTGAACTGGCTGACGGCCTCGGCGGCGCTAGGCCTGTCGCAATCCGACCTGCAGGCGCTCAGCACGGCGCAGATTCAAGCTCTGACCAGCACGGTAATCGCCCGGTTGGGCACGACGGGCATGGGCGAGCTGTACGCCACGCAGTTGGCGGCACTCACCTCGACGCAGTTATCCGGACTGAGCAACGCGGTCATCTCCAGCTTGTCGACGACCGAGCTGAGCGAGCTTGACTCGACGCAGATCGCCGCCCTGAATACGACGCAACTGAAGGGGCTGAGTGCCACCGAGCTGGCCGCGCTGTCGACCACGCAGATGTCCACGCTGACCTCGACGCAGATTGCGGCGCTCAACGCGGCGGCCATCAGCGGACTGACGACGACCGAGCTGAACGCGTTGACTTCGACGCAACTGAGCGCGCTGACCACGGCGCAGATTGCGGCCATGACCTCGACGCAAGTCAAGGGGTTGACGACGACGCAGTTGAGCGCGCTGACCACCACCCAGATGACCGCGCTGAGTTCGACCGGCGTCAGTGTGCTTTCGACCGGCCAGCTGGCCGCGCTCTCGGCCCTGCAGATGGGCGCCCTCAGCCAGACGGCGGCCGTCGGACTGACAACGACGCAGTTGGCTAGCCTGAGCACGACCGAGCTTGACGGGATGAGCAGCAGCGCGATCGGCGCGCTGTCGACCACGCAGCTCTCCGCGTTGTCGACCACGCAATTCTCTTCCCTGTCGACCACGCAGATTCAGGGACTGACGAACGCCGCACTGACCAATCTGAGCGATACCGAGTTTGCCGCGCTGACCGCGGCACAGATCAGCGCCCTGACCACCACCCAGGTGAAGGGCCTGACCTCGACCGAGGTCGGCGACCTGAGTGCGCAACAACTGGGTGCGCTGAGCGCCACGCAAATCGCAGCACTGACCGTCACGGCGGTCACCGGACTGACCGCGACCCAGCTCCAGGAGATGACTCTGACACAGCTGCTCGGGCTGACCAGCTCCGATATGGGCGCGCTCACCACCGACCAGATGGCCGCGCTGCCGACCACCGATCTGTCGGCGCTGACCTCGACCCAGATCGCCGGTCTGAACGCGACCGAGATTCACAACCTGACACTCACGCAGTTCGCCTCGCTGAGCGCGACCCAGATCGGGGCCATCTCCGTCCAGGCGCTTTTCGGGCTGACCGACGAACAGATCAACGAGATGAGTCCGACGCAGGTCTCCGGCCTGACGATTACACAGATGAGCGGGCTGAACACCACGGCAGTACAGGAGCTGACGGCAACACAGATCGCCGAAATGACGGCGACCCAGCTCAGCGGGCTGAGCTCGGCCTCGCTGGCCGCGCTCACCGACAATCAGGTGGAAGCGCTGACCTCGACCCAGTTGGCCGCGATGAGCACCTCTCAGCTCAAGGGGCTGACGGCAACAGCCGTCTCTGATCTGAACCTGACGCAACTGGCCGCGCTGAGCGCGGCGCAGCTCGCGGTACTGAGCACCACGGCCATTCGGGCGATGACCTCAACCGACATCGCGGCGCTGACCTCGACCCAGATCGCGGGGTTGACCTCGACCCAGGTTGCCGCGATGAACAACACGCAGGTTCAGTCGCTCACGACCGCGCAGCTAACCGTTCTGACGACCACGCAGATCAGCGGGCTGACCTCGACCGAGATCAACAATCTGAGCACGACGCAACTGACGACACTGACGGCGACGCAACTGGCCGCGGTCACCTCGACAGCGATCGGAGGGCTGACGGCGGCGCAGGTAACATCGCTGAACACCACGCAGATGGCCAACCTGACCTCGACCCAGGTTGGAGCGCTTGATCCGCTGGTCTTCAGCAGCATGACACTGACCAAACTGAACTCGCTGAACACCACGCAGATCCAGGGTCTGACGGCAACCGAAGTCGCCGCACTCAGCGACGGGCAGATTGAGGCAATGACCACCACGCAACTAGCCGCGATGACCACCACGCAGTTGCGCGGCCTGACGGCGGACGAACTCGGCAGCCTGAGCAGCGATCAGTTGGCGACACTGACCTCGACCCAGCTCGGTTGGTTGACCACAACCGCGATCCAGGGACTGACCACCGCGCAGATGAGCGAGCTGACCTCGACCCAGTTGCGAGGTCTGGCCTCGACCGAAGTTGCCATGCTGAGCGATGACCAGATCGGAATGCTGACGACGACCGATCTGTCCGTTCTCAGCACCACGCAGATGCGGGGCGTCACGGCAACCGAGATCGCCGCGTTAGACACAGACCAATTGACCACGCTGACTTCGACCCAGCTCAATGCGCTAACCTCAACGGCGATTCAGGGGCTGACGAACGATCAATTGGCAGAGCTGAGCAACACGCAGATCAGAGGCCTCACCACGACGACCCTGGGCGCGTTGAGCACGATTCAGATCCTCGCGATCAGCGCCACCGACATCGCCGCTCTGACCACCACGCAGATCTCGGGCCTGACCTCGACGGAAATCGCGATGCTGAGCCTGACGCAGATGGCCGCACTCACGTCGACGCAACTGAACTCCCTGACCGCAACGGCAGCCAAAGGACTGACCGCCAACCAACTGGCGAGCATAACTTCGGCGCAACTGGCGGGGCTAACCTCGACGGCGGTCGCGGCGTTCAGCAATAGCCAGGTTGCCGCCCTGAGCACGACAACGCTGGCCTTGCTGTCTACGACGCAGATCAGCGGCCTGACCGCGGCCGAGATCAGTGAGCTCAGCGACAATCAGATTCTGGCGCTGACCACCACGCAAGTGGCGACACTCGCCGCGACACAGATGGCGGGGCTGACGGCCGACGAAGTCTCGACACTGACCACCACGCAGTTGGCGGTCATGACTTCGACGATGCTGAACGGCATCACCGCAACAGGCATTCAGGGAATGAGCATGACACAACTGGCCTCGCTCACGGCCACCCAGATCAAAAAGCTGAGCGCATCGGTGATTGGCGGCTTCAGCAACGACCAGTTCGAGGCGTTGACCACGACACAGATCTCCGCCTTGACCACCACCCAGATCAAGGGAATCACGGCAACCGAGATCAGCGTTCTAAGCGACGACCAACTCGCCGCGCTCTCTTCGACACAGTTGAGCACGCTGTCCACCTCGGCCATCAATGCCATGTCGGCCGCGCAACTGGACGAGCTGACCTCCACGCAGTTGGACGGTCTGACCTCAACCCAGATCAGCGCCATTTACTCTCAGGCGGTCAGCGCGCTGACCACCGCCCAGATCAGTGCACTGACCACCACCCAAATCACGGGGCTGACCACGACCACCATCGCCTCGCTGAACGACGATCAGATCGCCGCGCTGTCCACCCTGCAGGTAGCCGCACTGACCACCACGCAGGTCAGTGCGCTGGCCCCCAATGAAATCGCCGCCATGAGCACGACCCAGTTGGCCATGTTCAACGCCACACAGATGTGGGCGATGAGCTCGACAGGACTCGATGGAATCAGCGATGCGCAACTGGCCGCTCTGACCTCAACGCAGATCACGGGGCTGACCTCGACGGCACTGGCCTCGCTCAACGACGACCAGATCGAGTCGCTGACCACGCTGCAGATGTCTGCGCTGTCGACCACGCAGATCAAAGGCCTGACCGCTAACGAGGTCTCCGATCTGAGCGCCGATCAACTGTCCGCGCTGAGCGCCACGCAGTTGAGTGGCATCACCTCGACAGGCATCGGAGGCATCACCGCGGCACAGTTGGAGTCGCTGACCGCGACTCAGATCAAGGGTATCTCCTCGACGGCCATCGCCGTCTTCAGCGACGATCAGATCGAAGCTTTGACCGACGAGCAGATGGCGGCGCTGACCTCAACGCAACTGAAAGCGATCACTTACAGCCGGATCTCCGACCTGAGCACGGATCAACTGGCGGCATTGTCATCGACACAAATGGGCGCGATCGCCTCCTCCTCCCTCGTGGGACTCAGCGCGGATCAGTTGGGCAGTCTGACGACCACACAACTGGACGGGCTGACCTCAACCCAGATCACCGGAATCGGCGCCACCTCGCTGAACGAGATGACCACCACCGAACTGGCCTCGCTGACCTCGATGCAACTGAAGGGTTTGACCTCGACAGCCCTCGGCGCGCTCGGCGAAACCCAGATCGAAACGCTGACCACCACGCAGTTGTCCGCATTGACCACCACACAGATGAAGGGCCTGACCAACACCGAGATGGCCTATCTGAATGCGACGCAACTGGCCTCGCTCACCTCGACCGAACTCAGCACCTTGACCGCGACGGCCATCTCCGGCCTCAGCGACACGCAACTGGCGAATCTGACCGGCACCCAGATCAGGAGCCTGTCCTCCTCGGTCATCGCCGCGCTCAGCGACGACCAGATGCAAGCGCTAACCACCACGCAACTGGTCATGCTGACCACCACTCAGATGAAGGGGATGAACGCGACCGAGGTCGCCGACCTGAATACGACACAACTGTCCGCGCTCTCCTCCACGCAGCTCTCGGCGCTGAGCGCGACAGCGGTCCGCGGCATGGCCGACACGCAAGTGACAGCGTTGACCACCACGCAGATCATGGGCATCACCTCGGCAGCACTGGATGCGCTCAGCAACGATCAGGTCAGCTCTCTCACCGACGCGCAGTTGGCGAATCTGACCACCACTCAGATGAAGGGACTCACCTCCACCTTCGTCTCCGAGCTAAGCCAGGACCAGATCGCGTCGTTCTCGACGACACAGATCAACGCGCTGGCGGCCGCAGCGGTCAAGGGCATCAACGATACCCTCATTGCCGCCATGAGCCAGACACAACTGGCGGCGATGACCGCCACCGAGTTGAACAATCTGACCACGACGGCCGTCCAGGGGCTTTCGACCACGGATCTGGCCGTGCTGAACACGACCCAGGTCACCGGGTTGAGTTCGACCGCGGTAGGCGCACTGAGCAGCGCGCAGATTGCCGCGCTGAGCTCCACGCAACTGGCCGCACTGACCACCACGCAGCTGACCGGCATGACCGCAATCGAATTTTCAGAACTGGCCAATACGCAACTGGCCGCGCTCAAGGCGACGCAACTGGCCGCGCTGACCGCCACGATGGTCACCGGGCTGAGCGCGACCGATGTTGCCGGGATGACGACGACACAGATCGCCAATCTGACCGCGACGGCCGTCGCCGCCCTCAGCAACGATCAGCTCTCCGCCTTGACGAACACGCAACTGGCGGTGCTGACCACTACCCAGATCAAGGGCATCACCTCCACCGAGGTCTCCGAGCTTTCCACCGCACAACTGGCCGCACTGTCCTCCACGCAACTGAGCGGACTGACCGCGACGGCCATCGCCGGAATGGCCGACACCCAGATCGCCCTGTTGAGCACCACGCAGATCCAGGGCCTAAGCACGACCGCGCTGAGCGCGCTGAACGATTACCAGGTCGAGGCGCTGTCCACCGCGCAACTGGCCGCGCTCGCCACTTCGCAGATCAAGGGCATCACCTCCACCGAGATTGCCAAGCTGAACCAGACGCAGCTGGCCGCCCTCGCCACCACGCAGATCAGCGCACTCACCACCACCCAAATCGCGGGGCTCTCCGCGGATGAAGTTTCGGATCTGAGCCAGACACAACTGGCCGCCCTCTCTTCCGTTCAGCTGAGCGCGTTGGCCAACACGGGTCTGACGAGCATGAGTACGACGCAACTGCAAGAGCTCTCCGCGACCCAGATCAGGGGGCTGACCGCGACGGTCATCGCCGCGCTCAGCGACGACCAGGTCGAAGCGCTGACCACCACCCAACTGGCTGCGCTCACCTCGACCCAAATGGGCAGCCTGACCGATACCGAGATCGCCGATCTGAGCACCACGCAGTTGGCGGCCTTCCTGGCAACCGAGTTGAACGCCCTGAGCACCACATCGGTCGACGGGCTAAGCAACAGCGACATCGCCTCTTTGACGACCACGCAGGTCAAGGGGCTGAGCGCGGCGACCATCGCCCTGCTCAGCGATGCCCAAATTGAGTCGCTCACCGCGACGCAGATGGCCGCGCTGACCACCACGCAGATGACAGGGATGAACGCGACCGAGATCGCCGATCTGAATACCACGCAACTGCAGTCGCTCTCCTCCACGCAGTTGGGAGCGCTCACCTCGACGGCGGCCGACGGATTCAGCAACGATCAACTGGCGACCCTGAGCGCGACACAGA
>Ga0255352_1000498_pt1 | contig 21960 bp, 21 predicted proteins | sample HBST0metaG_FD_189939 | JGI IMG/M metagenome (GOLD analysis project Ga0255352, IMG submission 189939) | Peat soil microbial communities from Stordalen Mire, Sweden - H.B.S.T0 | ecosystem: Environmental > Terrestrial > Soil > Wetlands > Peat | place: Sweden: Norrbotten County, Stordalen Mire...
CCAGGGGGGAGAGACCGTGGCGGGGGAGTGCGGTGGGTCCGCTCTTCGATCCGCGCTCGCATTTGGAGCGCGATGCCCTGGCTTTTTCTCTTAGCCGCTTCTTCTAAAAAACAGCGGCTAAAGGAAAAACTTATTCCGGTTCTTCGTCTTCGGCCTGGAGTGCCGGAGGCGCGTCGTGCAGCTCCGCCGGATGCGTGGCGGCGTGGACCTGTTGCAACGTTCGGATGGCCACCTGGGTATAAATCTGCGTGGTCTTCAGATCCTCGTGACCGAGCATCTGCTGGATATAGCGGATGTCGGCCCCGTTCTCGTGCATCAGTGTGGCCATGGTGTGGCGGAACAAGTGGCAGGAGCCGGTCTTGCCCAGCTTGGCCGCGTCGATGCGCTCTTTGACGACGAAGCTGAGATGATCGCGGCTGAACGGCTCACCCTGAGCCGTCAGGAAAACGGTCATGTCGTCCGGCTCGACGGCCAGCTCGGGACGGCCTTCGCGGATGTACTTCTCCAGCCACCGGACGGCGCGCTCGCCGATAGGCACATAGCGGTCCTTCTTGCCCTTGCCCTGGTTGATGAGGATCAGGCCACGGTCGAGCGACAGCTCGTAGAGCTTCAACCGGACCAGTTCCAGGCGGCGCATTCCGGTTGAGTAAAGAACCTCCAGCAGCGCCCGGTCGCGCAGGCCGATGGGTTCCTCGATGTCCGGCTGCATCATGATGCGTTCAACCTCGGCGGCCGAGAAGATGTTCTTGGGCAGGGCGCGGCCGAGTCGCGGCAGCTCGATCTCCGAAGCCGGGTTGTGCAGGATGTGATTCTCGCGCGTCATCCATCGGAACCATACACGCAAGGGAACAAGCCGCGCGTGCTGCGAACGGAAGCTCAACGGGTCGCCGTTGGCCTTGCGGTAGTGGAACAGATGCCGCTGATAGCGTTCGAGCACAGGCCGCGTGACTTCGACAGGCTCGGTGATGCTGCGCTCTTTCAGCCAGTCAAGGAAAAACTGGATGTGACCGGCGCGGCCCCGCACCGTGAACTCGGAGTAGTTGCGCACTTCCAGATATTTCAGGTGCGCGCGCATCAGGGCTTCGAGCGGCGTCTGGACGGCGGCGGGCGCTTTGCGCCTCTCCACGCGGGCCACTATTTGCCGCCCTTCATGCTGCCGTTATTACGATGCAGCCCGGCTACGACGGCATCCTCTTCCATTTCTTCCTTAATAGTGCTTTTTGGACTTCCCTCGTAAAAAGCTCGTTGAACCCCTATGGATACTGGAGATTTCCTGCCTGAACCATCCCCGGACATCCCCCGGACATGGCCCAGACTTGGCCCGGACTTCTGCTCCTCGAACCCGGACTTCTTTTCGTCGTACCCACATTCCAACCCCGGAAGAGTGGGCCGGGCGGCGTCCGTCTGGCGCTCGAAGAACAGCTCGTAGACGAAGCTCTGGCCACGTCCGCCGCGATGCACGATCAGATATTCAAGCTCTTCAAGCCGCCCCAGATGCCGCTTCAGTTGCGAGTCGCTCCACCCGCTGAACTCCCGCACGTCGCGCCGCGAGAAGCGATGCTCCGCGCGCTCGATCTTCTGCCGCTCGCACTCCGCCGTGACCATTCCGTCGATCAACAGCAACAGCCTGCGCGTTTGCGAAGGAAGGTCGTCGAGCGAACGGCCCATCACTTCATGGATCAGCTTCTTAGCCAGCTCCACGTCCGCTTCCGTGGCCTCGATGTACTCGACCGGCTGGCCCTGATAGGTCACCGTCTTGGTTTCACGCTGATATTGATGGAGAAGGGCCGAGGTCCGGATCAGCGTCAGGAACTTCATGTGATCGCGCCTGGTCCGCGTCATGCTGTCCGGGAAGCTCAGCTCCATCGCGTGGGGATTGACGACGGAGACGGGACGCAACAGCCGCTGTGCGTTGCGATGCAGCGCCAGGATCGCAACGCGCCCCCGCCGTTTGAGCAAGCCTGCAAGCGTCTGCGATTCGCGTTGCAGCCGGTGGATGGCCCGCGTCTGCTCCCGGTCCTCGTCCACGCTCAGGATCAGGCAGCGGTTCAGCAGCTCCTCGTCGATGTCGATCGCCGTCGTGGTCAGGAAGATCATCACCGGACCTTCGACCCGGTACTGATGCGTGATAAGTCTGCCGCTCACCGGGTCCTTGCCCGTCGATGCGATGCTCAGCACGCCTTCCGACTGCAACAGCTTCAACGCGTAGGAGGCGCGCTGCGCGCCCTCCTCCTCCACGATGGCCAGGATTTTATGCTTCAGGTCCGCTTCGCCCATGTAAAACAACGACTGGCCGGTCATCGCCGAGTACTGCACCCGCTGCTCTTCGGGCATGAAGGCCAGCACCGCTTCCATCAGCGAACTCTTGCCCGCAGCCGATGACGACTGCACGATCACCGCCAGTGGCGCTTCGAGCAACCGCGACACCGACGCCAGATATCCAACCTGTTTGTTGATCTCTTCGCCCGTCACGCCGCACCGCGCGAAGTCCTCAAGAACCCGCTCCATCAGGCGCGGATCGCGCAGCAGGTCGAGCGCCGCCGTGCGCTCGTCCTCGCTCATCTGAACCGCTTCGGCGGGCTTCTTCAACGCCGCTTCGATCTCGCGGTCGCGCAGCTCTTCCAGCTTGACCAGCACCTTGCCCAGGTCGTGGCGGATCGTCTCTTCCTTCAGCCCCAGCTCTTCCGCCGCCAGCTTGGCGAACGCCGCCCGCTGCCGCGCCAGATGCAGGTCCAGCGTGTCCACATGCAGGGCCATGTCGCCGTGAGCGTTCACGCCCAGGATGCGGAGATTCACCCGCAGCGCATCTTCGCTCGTGTTCTTCTTCAGGCCCCGCGCCCGGTATTCCCGGTCGCCGAACTTCAACACCGCATCCTCGCCGCGCATCTCGACCGCAACGTCGATCCTGTTCTCAACCGTGGGCGGCACGGGCACGGCGGGCACAGGAACAGCGGCTAAAGAAAAAACCTCTTCGGTTGCCGCTTCTACGATGGGCGCCGGGACTGCTTCCTCTATCTTTTTTTCTTTAGCCGCTGCTTTGGCTTCTGCTGGCAGCGGCTCGATGCTTGGCTCCGGTGTCACACGCTGCCCCTTTCCCAGCCAGGCCGCGCGGTTCAACAACACGCCCAGGCTCTTGGCCGCGGGCGTCACCTTCCGCGCATATTCGTTCGCATCCAGGCCCTTGGGGAATTCCACGCGGAAGCATTCGATGCCCAAGCCGATCAGCTCCTCGGCCAGCTTCGCGGCGGCTTTGTTGCCCGCTTCGTCATTGTCGTAGGCGATGTAAACCCGCTCCGTGCCGTGCTTCTCGAAGGCCGCGCGATGATCGGCAGTAAAGCCGTTCACCCCGTAACTGGCCGTCACTTGGCGTATGTCTGCCGCCCAGAACGTAAGCGCGTCGATCAGCGCCTCGCACAGAACGATTTCTTTCGACGCGGCCAGCGCTTCCTCGTTCCACACCCCCTTGTGCTCGCCGGGAAGATACAGGTGCAAGGGCGTTCCCTCGCGCAGGTTCGGCGTGATCTTCCGCCCGTACATCTCCAGCACGTCACCGGCGGGATTCATCACCGGGATAACCAGCGAACCGTTGAAGTGCTCGTGGCCACTTTCCCGGTAGATGCCCAGCTCCTGCAGCCGCCCCCGCACCGCCGCGCCGGCGGCGCGGTTCGCTCGGGGCAGTCCATACCCCAGCGTCCGGTTGGCGAAGCCAAGACGGAAGCGGTCGATCATCTCTGAAGAGTGCAGACCCCGCGACTCCAGATACTTCAGCGCCTCCGGCGACTGCTTCAGCGCCCGGTTGTAGTAGTCCACAACCTCCAGCAACAGTTCCCGGTCCCCGGCCTCCGCCGACACCGGCGGCGGAAGCTTCGGCACCGTGCTGGTCTTGATCGGCTGGATCGGTTCGGCGGCTAAAGGAAGATGGTCCGCTTTCAGCAACTCGACCGCATGACGGAAGCTCACGCCCTCGACCTTCATCACCCAGTCGATGGCCGTGCCGCCCGTATTGCACGCGCCCAGGCAGTGCCAGAGATTTTTCCCCGGAGTAATGACCAGCGAAGGGTTGCGGTCGTCGTGGAACGGGCACAGACCCACGAGGTCCGCCCCGTGCCGGTGCAGCTTGATCCCCCGCGCTTCGGCCAGCCGCTGCACCGAGATTTCTTTCTTTAGCCGCTCGACCTCGTGCTCCGGGATGCGCGCCATTCAACCCTCCACCGCAAAAAACCTGTCAAGCGGTTTCTTCAGGATTTTTGTAGTTTCTATACCGTGCGCAAGTATACACGTGTTGCGTGTATACTTGCAGCGGGATCAGGGAGAGCCTAAAAAACGCACCTTACAATTAGCCCTGTCATGCCAGCCAAGAAGCCTTCGCAGAACGCCTTCGGCCAACGCCTCGTCACTCTCAGACAAGCGCGCGGCCTTACCCAGGTCCAGCTCGCCAAGGCTACGGGCATGACCCAACGCGCCATCTCCTACTACGAGATCGAAGCGGAATTCCCTCCTGCCCCGGCGCTCATCACGCTCGCCCAGGTCCTTGAGGTCTCGACCGACGAGCTACTCGGCATACAGCCCGCCACGCCCGCAGGACGAGAACGCCCCCAGGAACAGCGGCTATGGAAGAGATTTCAGCGCATGGCTTCGCTGCCGACCAAGGATCAGCGGGCCGTCATCCGGCTTATCAACTCACTCGCTGGCAGCACCGCACACTCCCACGCAGAGGCGAGCTGAAGTTCCGGTTCTCTGGAGAACAGAGAAGCAGTCATGCTTCTCATGTGTGGAAACTGCGGTCATGACCGGGACGATTCGCAGATTCGCACGCAAGTTTGCGTGCGTTCGCGTTGCAACGCTGCGTTCGCTCGCCAGGCGAAAAACCGGAACTCGCTCCGAGCAGGAGCTGGCGGGAACGACCCCTGGAACCACGGAACGTGGCGCAAATGCACAGCATTTGCGGGGGTCGTTCCGGTTTTTCGTCGAACTAAAATCGACCATCTGCGCTCCTTCAAGTCGCTGACGATAAAGCTGCAAGTGCTTGTAAGGGTTGAACCGACGGGGTGAACGAACGATGCGCATCATGGTTCACCCCTGGAACCGGTAAGTGGAACGACCGATGCGCAACATGGTTCCAACTCTGACCTTCTCCAGGAGACAGCGGAAGACGGTCGGGAAGCAGGATCGGTGCCGTACAAAAGGAGCGTTGCGGGATAAAAGTCGCGCCGTGAGCTTGCACAGAAAACAGCGGATAGAGAGAGTTCGCCGCACCTGCATCCGCGCATAGCGACGGCCCTTTCGCCGAATTGTCATGCTTGCAGGCGAGTTGCCGCGCTCTGTTGTTCCTACCTGTGCTTGCGCATTGGGTGGTCTTTTGCGATGTTCTCTCAGTCTGCGCCGCACCGTACAGAGCGTGGCCGGTGGTGATATTTTGGCATGGATGAGCAAAGGAGCGTCATGCGGCAGATACGACCCATAGGCGATGATCCCGCACCGGAACCGCTCTCAGAAGACGGGCGGCGCGCTCTGATTCAGCGCGCTATCCGCCTGAACCAGAACGAAGGACTGGAACCGACGCCCCGGCTTCTTGCCCTGGCTGACCGCTACATCATGGGCGCGATTAGCCTCGAACAGTACACGGAAACGATTCACGGTTGGTGACGATCCGCTCATCCCATGAGCGATAACCCGCATGCGTAGGTCCGAGAACCGCGTTCATGAGGGGGGTGTGTCCTACCCCATCCGCTGCTTTAGCAGCGTGCTTCTCGCTCTCGGCGAGTCACTGCTGTTTACGGATGTAAACGCGCCCGAGGCCGCCTTGAGACGGCCTACCGAGTTATCTCATTTAGAGCCGGCGGGCCTTTTCATGCCAAGACGATATAGTCGAAATAGCCCGTATGCCACAGTTCCAAGCATCAACAGTATGGGGACCAACTGAAGATAGGGTGCAAACGAATGGAGGATGTGCGATGCGATCTTCGGAAAAGCAAATACCAAAATCACCGCTAAAAAGAGCAAGAGCCATCCTGATAGCAGAACGCGTCCGAAGGTTTTCATGATGCCGCGCCCTCCAGATGCACCCTACTCTTCCTCCTCACTGTTGGCATGTAAACAAAGGCATAGTACAGGACTGCTCCGTAACACAGTCCAAGGATCAAAACAATGAACCAGATTCGCCTGGCAGTCCGGTTTGAGGGTTCCCCCCGCGTCCAGAAGCGCAACATTCCGAGCCACAGGAAAATCATCGCGAGAGGGCAAACGAAACCCACAACGCCAAACAATACGGTCGAAGCAGTTGATAAGGTTTCGACAGATGGAACACCGATGTATAGAACCACTGTCAGCACTAAGGTTAAAAAAGAAGAAACCGCAAAGAGTGCCGACGCCTTCTCTGTGACAAACCACTCATTACCCAGCCACTTCCAGATAAAAGACCTCGGAAGAAACATTTCTTAGAACCTCCGGCAAACACTGCTTGGTTGATGCGACTGAAAGTCAAGCTCATGGCTGAGGTTGAGGCACTGTGGGCGTCGGCGTCGTGGGCGTTGATCCCGCACCGAACGCCTCTTTGATCGAGCTCCACGCTTCGCCAGCAGCTTCCTTGAGGTCGCTTACACCCTCCTTGGTAATTGAGAAACTACCTCCGCCGACCGCGCCTTCGCCCGCTTCGCCCCCTATTTGGAAACCATCTCCGGACTTGGCAGCGGTCGTATCACCATGGCTCACACCAACCGTGTTGTCCGTGGTACCCGGGCCGCCCAATTTCACTTCGCCGGTGCCGACATTAACAGACGCGACTTCTTTTTCTGCGGACCCTTCAAGACCGATTCGCGTGCCGTCTTGCTTACCTGCACTCACACCGGCGTTTCCAGAAATCGATGTGGCCAATTTGCCATTCGAGAAGCTGACGTTATCCTTGATGGCAATCCCGGCCCTAACATTCAGTCCCGAGCCCTTACCCAATTTCGCCTTCACCTCTGCTCCAAGACCAATCGTGACCGTCGCCTTCATTTGGCTTACGGAAGCCTTCAGCTTCTCCCATGCCTTCGCCCAATCATGGCCGTCCAAATCGGCCCTGCTCAGCGGATTGTTCAGCACGTACGCGTACAGATTCAGTGACTGTGGATTGTCGAGCTTTGCGTATGGCACTGGCTCGGCCTTCGCCGACCAATCCGGGCTCAAGAACCGTCCCATCGTAGACGCATAGTACCTAGCCCCGAAGTAGTCGTTGCCTGATTCGGAGTCACGTTCTTTGCCGGTATAGCGTGATCTGACGCGCTCCAGATGCTCGGCTGCTCGCAACCCTAATACGGTCGTGGATTTGCAGACGTTGAAGCCCAGATAAAGGGCTGTATTTCTACTCTGAACCCCCTGATGCGGTTTTTCTCTTAGCTGCGGCATTGCGGCCAAGAGGCCGTCTGGGATGCGCGCGCTGAGAGCCGGATACATTGCCCTCGATTGTAAGGCTTTAGGGTCGGGATTGGGCAGGCGCTTCCGCGCCGGATTCGGGCACGGATCGGCAGGCGGCAAGAGTGGCGGATCAGGTACGGAGAAGCCGCCCGGAAGGGCGGCTAAAAGGAAGGCTCTTTGAACAGCGATTCTCCGGCTTATAGCTGGACGATCTGGAGGCCGGGGATCAGGCGGAAGTGGCGGACATTGACGGTCGCCACGGCGTAGCCATACTCCAGCGCAGTGACTCCGATCAGCAGGTCGGCGAAGGGGATGGTCACGCCCTGGGCGCGCTGCTCGCCGTCGATCTTCCCGGCCAGCATCGCCGTTGCTTTGGCGTATGGAACCACTTCCATGTCGGCCAGAAGATCGCCGATAAAACGCTCGTGGTTCTGGCGCTGAACAGGGTTCGACGCGCGATAGATGGAGTGAACAAGCTCGGTGAGTCCCACGGCGGAGAGCGCGACACGTTGGTCGCCTGCGGTCGAGACGATGCGCCGGAGCAGTTGCGGCACGGTTTCGCGTTGACGCTCGGCGGCGATAACTACACTGGAGTCCAGTATCAAGCCCATTCGATCAGCCCCGCCTCGCTCAGTCCCATGCCGGAGGATTCAACGGCTCTGGATGGCTGTTGATGACCTCTTCCAGATCGTGGGAGAAGCTGCCATCGAGCAGAGCCGAGGAACCGCGCGTTTCGGCGGCTGCGATGACTTCGGAGAGCAGGCGACCGGGGCCAGCGGGAACGGCGGGTCGCACGATGGCCACGGCGCGGGTTTCGAACTCGATGACGATCTCCGCGCCCAGGCGGACGTGCGCCATCAGTCCGGCGAAGTCGCGGGCGGCTTCAGCTTCCGAGATGTGGATCGTTGCCATATTCATGATGATACCTCGATTTCAGCTTTTTTCCTTTAGCAGCTAAAGAAGCTACTAAAAGAAGAACTGCGCGCGCGTTATTCGCGGTCTTCTTCGGCCTCCGCTGCAAGCATCTGGGAGAGTGCTTCGGCGTCGGGAGTTGTGGCTTTTGTGGCCGGGTTCTCGCCCTTTTCGAGCATGGCTCCGGGATGGGTAGCGGCATGGACTTGTTGCAGGGTTCGGATGGCAACCTGCGTGTAAATCTGCGTGGTCTTGATGTCCTCGTGACCGAGCATCTGCTGGATAAAGCGGATGTCCGCGCCGCCCTCGTGCATCAACGTGGCCATCGTGTGCCGGAAGAGATGGCAGGAGCCGGTCTTGCCCAGCTGCGCCGCCTCGATGCGTTCCTTGACCGCGAAGCTCAGATGATCGCGGCTGAACGGTTCGCCCTGGGCCGTGAGGAAGACGGTCATGTCATCTGGCTCCGATGCAAGCAAGGGACGGCCCTCCCGGATGTACTTTTCCAGCCATGCTATCGCCCGCTCTCCGATGGGCACATAACGGTCCTTCTGGCCCTTGCCCTGGCGAACGAGCAGCAGGCCACGGTCCAGCGACAGGTCGTACAGCTTGAGCGCGATCATCTCCATGCGGCGCAGGCCGGTCGAGTACAGCACTTCCAAGATGGCGCGGTCACGCAAGCCGATTGGCTCCTCGATCTCGCAGACCTGCATGATCCGCTCGACCTCCTGAACAGAGAAGATGTTCTTGGGCAGGGCGCGGCCCAGCCGGGGAAGCTCAAGCTCCGAAGCCGGGTTATGCAGGATGTGATTCTGCCGCGTCATCCATCGGAACCAGACGCGCAACGGGACCAGGCAAGAGTGCTGCGAACGGAAGCTCAACGGCTCGCCGTTCTTCTTGCGGTAGTGGAACAAGTGCCGCTGATACCGCTCCAGTACGGGCCGCGTAATCTCGACCGGCTCGGTCAAGCCGCGCTCCTTGCACCACTGGAGGAAAAAGCCGATGTGGACCTGGCGATTGCGCACCGTGTGCACGGAGTAGTTCTGCACGGCCAGGGTGCGCAGATGGTCCAGCATCAGCGATTCCAGCAGCGTCTCCGGAAGCGCCTGCGGTTTACGGGTTTTGGTTATGCGCGCCATTGCCGCGCCTCCTTTCTGCTCTGAACATGGTTACGATGGAGCGGAGTTTCTTCTTGCCCCGTATAAGTGTTTTTCCGGCCTCTAACACCGGAACGCATAGAACCTGCATGAACAGTGGCGAAGAGTGGCATTTATGCAACCCGACACCCCGCCGACTTGGGGCCGACTTGGCCCCGACTTCTGGCCTTCCGGCCCCGACTTCTTTTCGTCGTACTCACTTTTTTCCCAGCTTTTCAACGTCGATCAACCCGCCCAGCACCGGCTTCCCGCCGTCGGCGGGCCGCGTGAACATCAGCTCGTAAACGATGCTCTGGCCACGGCCGCCGCGATGAACCAACAGGTATTCCAGTTCCTCCAGCCGGTGCAGATGGATTTTCAACTGCGTATCGCCCCAGCCGGTCGCCTCGCGCACGTCGCGCCGGGAGAAGCGGTAATCGGAGCGTTCCATCTTCTGCCGCTTGCACTCCGCCGTGACCATCTCGTCCACGGTCAACAGCAAGCGCCTGGTCTGCGGCGGCAACTCGTCCAGCGAGCGGCCCAGTATTTCATGCGCGAGCCGGTTGGCCACGGCTATATCGTTCAACGTGACCTCGATGTATTCGACCGCGCGGCCATTGTGCTGGACCGTCTTCGCTGGCCGCTGATACTGATGCAACAGCGCAACGCTGCGGATGAGCGTCAGATACTTCATGTGGTCGCGCCTGGTCCGCGTCTGCGAGTCGTGGAAGGTCAGTTCCCGCGCGTAGGGATTCACAACCGGGACCGGCTTCAAGAGCCGCTGCGCGTTGCGATGCACGGCAAGCACCGCGTCGCGGTCCCGCCGCCGCAACAGCCCTTCGACCGTCTGCGCCTCGCGCTGCACTCGATGGATGGCTTGCGTCTGCGCCCGGTCTTCATTGACGGAGAGAACAAGGCAACGGTTCAACATTTCCTCGTCAAGATCGATGGCCGTGGTCGTCAAGAAGATCATCACCGGGCCTTCGACTCTATATTGATGGGTCAGCAAGCGGCCTGTGGCCGGGTCTTTGCCGGTGCTGGCGATGGTCAACACGCCTTCGGACTGCAACAGCTTCAACGCATAAGCCGCTGTGTGCGCGCCCTCCTCCTCCACGATGGCAAGAACCTTGTGCTTCAAGTCCTGCTCGCCCATGTAGAAGAGTGACTGCCCCGTCATGGCGGAGTATTGAACGCGCTGCTCTTCGGGCAGGAACGCGAGTACGGCTTCCATCAGCGAACTCTTGCCAGCGGCGGAACTCGACTGCACGATGACCGCAAGCGGCGCTTCCAAGTGACGCGAGACCACGCCCAGATAGCCGACTAGCTTGTTCGTTTCTTCTCCGACAACGCCGCACCGGGCGAAGTCCTCGACGATCCGCTCCAAGAGGCGTGGGTCGCGCAACAGCTTGAGCGCCTCGGCCTGGTCGTGGTCGGTCATTGCAACCGTCTCGTCCTTCGGCGCGAGTGCCTGTTTGATCTGCGCGTCCTGCATCTCCTCCAGCTTCATCAGCACTCGGCCCAGATCGCGGCGCAACACTTCTTCCTTGATGCCAAGCTCCTCCGCTGCCTGTTTGGTAAAGCCGCTGCGCTGCCGCGCTGAGTAAAGGTCCAGCGTGTCCACATGGAAGGCCGATTCGCCGCGCGTTGTCTTGCCTGATAGCAGGACATTGACCTTCATCAGTTCGTAACTCAGATTTTTGTGAAGGCCACGGATGCGGTAACGCCGCTCGCCCTGCTGCAAGAAGATGTCCTCGCCGCGTATCTCGACGGGAACATCTATCGTCGGCGCGGGCGCTGCCGGGCCTGGCTCCGGCTCTATCGGCGCAACCGGCTCCGGTTCGGCGGCTAAGGAAAAAACCTGTTCTTCGATCTCGGCGGGGATGGATGCGGCGGGGGCTAGCTCTGGAGTTGCTTCGATGATTTTTTCTTTAGCTGCTGCTTTTGTCTCTGCTGGCAGTGGCTCGATGCTTGGCTCTGGCTCCGCGCTTGGCTCCGGCTCGGCCTCGATGACCGGCTCCAACGCGCGCGGCTCTGGCCGCTGCCCCTTGCCCAGCCACTCCGCCTTATTCAGCATCACGCCCAGACTCTTCGCCGCTGGCTGCACCTTCAAGGCGTAGGCGTTGGCGTCCATGTCTTTCGGGAAGAGCACACGGAAGCACTCGATTCCCATTTGCATCAGTTCCTCGGCCAGCTTCGCCGCCGCGCTGTTTCCGGCCTCGTCCCGGTCGTATGCGATGTACACCCGCTCGGTGCCGTGCTGGGCGAACGCGGCGCGATGGTCCGCAGTAAAGCCGTTCACGCCATAGCTGGCCGTCACGTTGCGGAAGCCCGCAACCCAAAAGGTCAAGGCGTCGATCAGCGCCTCGCATAGGATGATTTCCTTCGATGCGGACAGCGCCTCTTCGTTCCATACGCCCCGATGCTCGCCCGGTAGATACAAGTGGCTCGGCGTTCCCTCGCGCAGGTTCGGCGTGACCTTCCGCCCGTACATCTCCATCACGTCACCGGCTGGATTGATGACCGGGATAACCAGAGAGCCGTTGAAGTGCTCGTGACCGCTCTCCCGCAAGATGCCCAGCTTTTGCAAGCGTCCGCGCATCTCCGCGCCGGCGGCGCGGTTCTTCGCCGGCAGGCGATAACCCAGCGTCCGGTTGGCGAAGCCAAGCCGGAAACGGTCGATGATCTCGGAAGATTTCAGGCCGCGCGACTCCAGATACCGCATTGCCTCCGGCGACTGTTTCAGCGTCTCGCTGTAGTAGCTCACGACCTGCAACAGCAACTCGCGGTCGTCCGCATCCCGCGCCACGGGCGGCGGCAGCTTGCGCACCGTGCCGTGCTTGACCGGTTGGACCGGATCGGCGACTAAAGGAAGATGGTCCTCTCTGAGAAGCTCGACGGCATGGCGGAAGCTGATGCCGTTGGCCTTCATTACCCAGTCGATCACCGTGCCGCCTTCGTTGCAGGCTCCAAGGCAGTGCCAGAGATTCTTCGCCGGAGTGATGACCAGCGACGGGCTGCGGTCGTCATGGAACGGGCAGAGGCCCATCAAGTCGGCACCGTGCCGGTGCAACTTGATGCCCCGCGCCTCGGCCAACCGCTGCACCGATACCTCCCGTTTCAGCCGTTCGACCTCGTGCTCCGGGATGCGCGCCATTTTGACCGCCTTTCGTAAAAAAACGTGTCAAGAACTATTTCAAGAAAATTACCGTCTTAAAATATAAGTATCATACTGACAGACGAGTGGTACAGGTTTTTTGCCCTTAGACTGATTTCGTATGCCAAGGATTTCCAGACTCAAGCTCTCCCCCATCGACCCCGGCCCGGAGTCGATAGGCCAGCGTATTGCTCGCATCCGCAAGGAACGCGGCTATACCCAGAGAGAAGTTGCCGAGCGCATCGGCCTCATTCCGGCGCTCGTCTCCGACTACGAAAACGACAAGCTCCGCCTCAACGCCGACATGATCCTGCGCTTTACCGAAGTTCTTGAAGTCTCCGCCGATGAACTGCTCCGCTCGCAACCCGGCGCACTGCCGGGCCGCAAGCCCAGCCGCAAGGTTCTGCGCCGCCTGGAGCAGATCGAGAGCCTACCCCGCCGCAAGCAAGATGCCTTGCTCACGACCATCGACGCTTTTCTCAACAGCACCGCCGGATAGACCGCGACATGACGAGTGAACAGCAGATTTCATCGCAGCCGAACGTACTGCATTTTGACCTGCACGATGGACCGCTCACTGAAGACGAGCTGACGCGGCTGGCGTGGCTCGATCTTTTTGGCCACATGAAGGACATCTGCGACACGCTGAACGGCGGCGGCTGTCTCGGCTGGTTTCATCTTCCGCAAGATGCCAAGCTGATCTATGAGAAGCCCTCTCCAACAGAACACAAGATCGTTTACCGCGTGGGCGGAAGCGAGTATGTATTTCGGCTCTACGTCGATTTCGGTTTGCGCTTTCTGCGATACAGCTTTGATCCCTGCCCGGTTACCTTTCAGCGCATGATCGCCATACGCGGCGAACAAGCCTACTTTTCTAACCGAGACAGCGCGCCCGATGGAGACAAGACGATGGAGGACGCGGCGGCGGCTTTGATGCTTGAGTTTCTTCTTCTGGACAGTGACGCTGGCTCTGCTGGGGCCGCATAGTTCGCTTTCTCATGTTTGGAACATGAGAAAAATACATTTTTCTCATAGCTGAGAACCATCCGCAGCGGAGGCATCAGTCAAGGCCGCGCGTCCTTTGCGCGCCGCGCAAGCGGGCGGAGCGAAGCGGAGAGCCTTTACGGATGCCGGAGCGGAGGATATGGCCGCGTCAGCGGCCCATGCCCATCCCCTGCACGAACTCATGCGCCTGCACCTGTGCCTGTACTGGCTCGATCTTCTGCGCTGCTGGCTCCTGCTGGATCGCCGATGGATGCGACACGTCCCGGCTCAACGCATGGCCCAGCGTCCCGGCGTCGTTGGTGTACATCTGCACATCGAACTGCGCCCGCGATACCGACACATACGCCATGCGGCTGTTGAGAAGCTGGCTGTGCGCCTGCTCGGAGTCCACATGGACAAGCACACGGTCGGCGGTCTGGCCCTGGCTGCTGTGGCTCGTCACCGCATAGCCGTAATCGAGATGCGGATGCTGCCTCGCGTTGAACTCAACCTCGCGGCCTGAGTCCATACGCAACTTGAGATTGCCGTCGCCGTCGATCTTATCGACCGTCGCCAGCTCGCGGCTGGCTATCTTCTGCGGATGATACGGGGCCGTGAACTGCACACGGTCGCCTTCCGAGAAGCTATGCTCCGCCTCGCGGTAAACCGTCACGCCCTGCTGCCGCCGTGGATCGTAGCTCACTTGCTCGCCGCTCTTGCGCTCCACCGTGACAACATTCTCGGCGCGGTCCACGCGCGCAACGCGCGCATACTCTCCGGCCTCGAAGCCGTGCGCCTTGCTGCTCTTCGCATAGCGCACGATGTCGCCCGGTTCGTAGTTCTGCGCCCATTGCCGGTCTGCGCCGGTCAACTCCTGCCGCGTGTTCAACACCCGCACCGTGTGTTCTTCGCTCTTCACCTGGCCAGCGCCCTGCATCGTTCGATGGATGTGCTGGTTGATCTCGCGGCGGCTTTCATTGTCGGGCGAAACAACAAGCGTATTCTCCGGCTGGCGCACATACTCGCGGGCTATCTCGCGGATGCGCTCGCGGCGGTCCACGATCTCATGCACCCGGCCCTGGCTGTCGAGATTGGCGATTGCCTCTTTCACTTCGCCCCGCGCAAGCTGCTCCACGGCTTCTTTGAGTGCCGGGTCTTTCTGCCGGATGATCTCATCGAGCCGCGCCGTGCGCATTCCTGCCTCTTGCAACTGCGCATACGGTCGGCCAGCTTCGACCGCCTCATGCTGCCGCACATCGCCAACGAAGAGAACTCGATCATTTTCCTTTAGCCGCTCTACGAACGTGTGCATTTGCTTGGTGCTGGCCATGCTCGATTCATCGACCACATAGAGCCGCTTTTGTCCATCGTCGGCGCGGTCGCCGCGCGTAAGATGCCGCTGCAAGGTCTCCGTCTCCATGCCCGACTCGCCCAGCTTTTGCGCCGCCCGCGAAGTCGGCGCAAGCCCCTTGACCTCATAACCCGCGCTGACAGCGGCCTCCCGGATGGCGGCTAAAGAAGTAGTCTTTCCGCCTCCGGCCACGCCCTCAAGTGCCATCATGCGGTCGCGGTTTTCGAGCACGTCTTCGACCGCCCGCCGCTGGCTCACGCTCAGATGCGGATGGTTTGCCTCGACCTGCTGCCGGACCTGGCCATCGGTCAACACTTCGCGGTTGCCCTGGCCCGCGCGCATACGCTCGATGATCTCGCGCTCGTATCCCTGCATCTCGCCCGTAGTAAACGCGCGGCCCGCAAGCCCCGGCCTGCGCTCGACCTCGATCAACTCATGCGCGGCGACGCGCCGCTCGAACTCGGCCTTGATCTCCGGCAACCGCGCCGCGCCCATGCTGTGTTTCAACGCATCGCGCATCAGTGTCCGTTCATCGACGATGGCCTCGCGCTCCGTGCCGCGCTCCCGCGCATAGCTCACGGCAGTTTGGGCGACACGCTGCGACTCTTCCGAGCGAAGCTCGACGCCTGGTCGCCGCTGGGCTTCCTCGATCACCCGCTGCGGCTGATGGCCATAATCAGCGGCCATTGCCCGATGCTGCGCCTGGACCTGCTCCGGCGTTAAATCGAGCTTCGCCTCGCGCGTCTTGTGCGCCGCGATCTGCGCCGCCTCTGGCCCCGTGCGGCCCTGCTCCGCAAGATTCTCCGTGATTTGCTGACGCCGCGGACTCGACGCCTCCAAGTATTCCCGCGTGTAACCCTTGATCTCTGGCTGGCCATGCTCGCCGCGCTCGATCTCGTAACCAAGCGTCTGCAACCGCGCCGCCAACTCCGAGCGATAGACCGCCGTTGCGTACTGCTGCGTCTTGTAAAGCTCCTGCGGCTGCAACGACCGCGTATTTCCATCGGCGGTTTCCGTCAGATTGAAAACCACCGCATGAGTGTGCAACTGCGGCGCGGCGTAGCCGTCCACCGGGCGGCTGCTGTCGTGCTCGAACTTGGCCACGACCCATGCGCCCGTTGTCTCGGCGGGCACATTGCCGCCGATCCGCGCCTGCGCGTATTTCTCCATCTCGCCCAGTGCAACCCGCACACTCTCGCGATGAGCATCTTTCACGCGGTCGTCACCGCCGACAAGCGCCGTCAACGAGACCGACTTCGGAGCCGAGAACGTCGCATCCCATCCGGCTCGGTGCTCCATCGTGCGCACCGTCTCGCCCTCGGCGTTGACATACTCGCGCGCCGTTTGATGGCGCACAAGTTGCTCGCCCGTCTCCGGGTGCTGGCCCTCGGCCAGCCGCGCGAACTGCTGCTCGTTGACTTCTCCCGACAGGCCCCAGCGAGTGGCAAGCTCCCCCTGCCACTCGCCGCGCACCCGCTCGCCTTCCGTGTAATAGTTGTCCCGTGCGTTGGCGAACTCTTCCTTGTGGTACGCCTGCGCCTGGCTCGCGCTGATCGGTTTCGACAGTGTAATCATGGGCTACTCGAAGAAGTGCTGCTGGCTTTGGCTCTCGTCGAGCGATGGCGGTTTGAGCGACTGCCCCTCGGCGGGCGGAACACTCGCCGGAACGACAGGCGGCGCGACCGATGGCGGAGCTGCTGGCGGCGTCTGCCGTTCGATGAACTTCTTTTGCCGCGCCTCGATCTCCAGATAAGGAACCTGCAACCGCACAACATAGTTGCCGTGCTTCAGATACCCGTGCAACGGATCAAGCCCGCCGATCTCAGAGGCCATGACCAGCGGCTCCCGCGTAATCTCCCGCTGCTGGCTCTCCGAGTTTCTGTTTTGCGGGAACTGCCCATGCGTCCGCGTCTCCCGATAACGCTCGATCTCCACCTCGCCGATAGCCTCCGAGATCCACTTCGCCGCATTCGGCTCGCTCGTCTTCAGGTAGATCTTCGTTGCTGGCTGCGACAGCAACGCCTCGGCGATATGCCCGTATAGCGCCTCGATCTGCGCTTTGCCCTGGAAGCCAAGAACCATCGGCGTATTCGATTTCCGGCTCTCGGTGACTGCCGTCGTCAACTGCGGCAGACGTTGCAGGCTCGCCAGTTCGTCCAGTACGAACCACGTCTTGCGCCGTGCCGTGCCGCCCTCATCCATCGTGCGCAACACGAGCAGGTCAAGCCACAGGCTGATGAGCGGGCGCAACCGCTCGCGCACCGTAGGCTTCGATGTGATAAACACCCAGCCCTTGCGCTCTTTGGCCCACGCCGCCGTGCTCCAGCGCCGCTCGGTATCGGCCTCGCGCGGCAACAGCTTGAAGGCATCCGCAACCATGTTCAACGAACCGAGAACGCCCGAACGCTGTGGCCCGCCGTGTGGGTCGATCATTGCCGCCATCTCCGTACCCTTCACGCGCCGGTCGATCTCGTCCGCATTCGCAAGCCACGCCGTCAACTGCTCCGGCGTCGGCTTCAGGTTGAGCAAGTGGGCGAAGATTTTTCTCGGAGCATCCACGAAAAAGCGGTTCTCTCGGCCCTGGTCCGGGAACAGAGAAGCGGCTAAGGTAAGAGCCTCTGCTTCGTGTTGCACTTCATCACCCGGCGCCCAGAACGGACAGCGCGCGTCCAACGGGTTCAGGATCACGTCGCCCCGCTTCGGGTCATAGAACTGCGGCAGATACTCCATCGCCGGGTCGTAAACGATCGCCGTCTCGCCCCGCTCCCATATCTGCGTCAACGCCTGCCGCACTATCGCGCTCTTGCCGTGCCCCGAGTCGCCCACAACAAGCATGTGCATTGCCTCGCGTTCGCGCGGGATGCGAACCCAACGGCTCTCATTCTTGCGGAACACTCGATCCGCCCAACTCTGGTTTTCATTGATGAACGCCAAGCCATCCGGCAGGTATGTCGTCAGCCATTTCTTCCGCCCCAGACGCTCATTGAACTCCGCTGTCGTCACCAACTCCGGCCCCCGCAACCGTAGCCCGTGCTTGTAAACGAGCAGCCGCTTTTGGTCCTTCAGCCCTGCGAACGGCAGCAACAGAACCAGAACGCCCAGCGAGATCGAGGTCGGCCACTTGAGATATCCCCACGCCTTTTGATCGCGGTATATCCAGTGACCAAGATAGGCGTGCAACTTCTGGTCGATGAAATCCCCCTCGGACCACTTCAGCCGCTCTACGCCGTCCGCGAAGGCCTCTTCGGTCGGCGCATACCTGATCTGCCCATCCGCGCCCACGACCGGCTTCACTTCGCCGCCAACGGCCAGACGCTCGCGCCCCTTTGCGTCCGCCGCATCCAACAGAACATAGTGCGCATGGTTGGTTGCCATGAGGCCGCCGCGCGCCCACGTCTTCGCATACATCGGCAGGTAGTACCGCTGCAAAAACGTCCACTCGTACTTGTACTGCCAGCCCAGCACGCCAACGAACACAAGCGCGGCTAAAAAGAACGCTCCTATCGACCACACCGGCCCACGGATCGGCCAGCGCGTGTACTCCTTACGGCCCCATTCTGCCATGCTCAACTCTCCTTGACCGCGTTGTTGCCCGCTTCGGTTCCTGCTGCCGTCACCACCTCTGCCAGACGCTCCAACGCGCGCCCGACCTTACCCTCGTCCGCTCGCCCGATCAACTCCTGCATCGACTCCGCCGTCACCGGCTTGCCCTGCGAGATCGAGAACAACAGATTGAGCAGGATCGTCCGCAAGGCCAGCATCTCGCCCAGCAAAACGCCTGCCTTGCCGTCGGCGTTCTCCAGCAGCCGCCCGCGTATCCACTCGCTCAGGTTCAACCCGGCAAGCGCCGCCTGCTCCTCAAGCCGCGCATACTCGGCTTCCGTGACCTTGGTCGTGACGGACTTCGTGCGCAGGATCGCGGGTTTGACCATCACAGCTCTCCGTATTCCTGGCCCAGCTTCTGCCAGATTGCGTTCAGTTCCGGGTTCGACCATGCCTTTCGGAACAGCTCCCGCACCTGCTCCCAGCCCTCGTTCGTGAACCCGAACGTGATGCCGTTTTCGTAGGCACGGAACCAGTACCCAGCCGCTTCGCTCTCCGTCACGGCGTAGCCGAAGAACCGTTCCCCGTTCCAAAAACCGGCATCGAACGAGTGGCCATTGATCTCCTTCCGCTCCGCTTTGAGCCGGGACAACATGGCGCGGAACTCGGCGATTTTCGGGTATGGACCCAGCGGATACATCGGCCCCATCGGGCCTGGAAAACTCAGCAACAGGTGCATCTCGCTGTGCTCGCCGACAGTCACAGACAGCCGGTATGGACCCTCGACGAACGGCGGGAAGCTCGGCTGGCCGGGAAGTTCCTGGGGCCGCGCCGTGTCCCGGATCGGCTTCTTTTCATATACGAAGTGCCCCCGCGCAGCCACTCGCCACAGCACCGGCCAGTACGGCGCAAGCGTCGCATTGATCGTCTCCACACTGGCGAACTGCTCCCGGTCAAGCAGCACATAGAGATTGCGCGCACACTGAACTGGCGTGTACGGACGCACCGACTCCCGCACCCGCCGGATCGTCGCTTCGACTCCGGCCAGCACCGCCGCATCGTCCGTTCCTTGCCTCTCGTAGCTGTCCAGCGACAGGTTGCCCAGGTAATAGCCGTTGTGCATGACGTGGGTTTTGCGCTCTGGATAGAGCGCACGAAACGCCTCCAGCACCCCGGCGAACGACTCCGGCGAGATTGGATTTTTCTCCGCGCTCTCCATGCCACGCTGAACGTACTGCGCCACGAACGCCCACTCCGCCTTCGACAGAGGCCGCTTTTCGGCCACCTTACGACGGATCGACAGCAGCGACTCGGTCGGACTCTGGTAAAGATTCACCTCTTCCATGTGCTCGTCGCCTGCCGCTTCCAGCAGTTGCTTCGCAACCTCCGACATTGTCACGCTCTCTTCTTTACGCCGCGACACAAGCTCGCGGATGCCCTCCAGACGGCTGCGCAACGCCTCGCTGATCCGCAGCGATAGAGTCAGACTCTGCCCCCGGTTCTCCTCACCCATCTCTCGCCTCCAACGTGTGCAATCACACATACGTGTATGACACACACGATAACACGGACTCGAAAAGACGGCTACCCCTCGGCAACCACCTTTTTCGCTTAGCTGCTAAATCTTTTGTTTTCTTTGGTTGCCATATAGCAACTTCAGGTTGCTATACGGCATCCCGTCCGGGGTGGCGTGTCCCCCTAATTCCGATGCGAAGCAGCGTGGGCTTTTGCTGGCTTTGCGATGATGCCGGACGGATGCCCCAGACGCAAGCAAGCCGCCCCGGAGGACGGCTTGCGGCTGGCTGCAACGGGCCATGGTTACGGCACTCGACAGTAGTTTGTGTCGAAGTTGCCCCTGATTTCCGGGTGCGCTTTGAGGTATCTAAACAGGCTCGGTTTGAAATCGCAGAGTGTTCTGCATGGGATAAAACCTGTAAAGCAACTGCGATTGAAGTCGTAGGATATTTGCGCTTGGTCAAGTGTCGCTAAGGGTGTGAAGGATTCGTCCAGGCCTGAGCCACCATTTGTTGCGATGTTCAAAAATGACATTTCAACGGAATAGGCACTCGATGCCTTGTCGATTCCAGCCAGTTTGTGCCAGTTGTTCCCAAGCCAGCCGTGACCTCCTTCGACAGAGGCATCGCCATATACAGATTCGACGCGTCCGTTTTGAATATGCACACCCACAAGGACAAGCCAGTTCCGTAAACCGAGGAAACCGCGCAAATAATTAGGCACGTAAACCATCAAGTACGCCATCGCGCCATGCCCATTAGAAAACACTTGAAACGGCGACAACTTCATTTCGTATGAATAGCTTGTGCTGTTTGCCTGGGTAGACTCTGGATACCTCTTAGCACCGCCATAACGAGCGACGAGCGGCAAGACTGTTTCCTCGTTGTCGCCAACCTTAATCAAAGCCGCTTCAGACAGCATGGACAGGGCGCGATGTACTGCATGTCGCGAATAGATGCGAAGCCCAACACTACACACAAGCAAAGCGACTATCAACGACAGAGTGATCTTCAGCATCAAGCCGGATCGTTTGCCAAAAGCTGCTTTCATTCCAGTCAAAAGTCTCATGCTGTACCACCCATATCCTTCGCTTGTGTGCGAAACACTCTACATCTCCGCGAAATTAAAAATTCTGATCGGAGCTGCCATTTATTGCGGGGCTGGAGTGGCAACGGGAGTAAACTGCGGTACGTCTCCGCTACGATCTACATGAAGCTGCCATGTGGTTTGTACTGTTCCGTCAGAATTCTTTCCCACCACAATCTGTACTCGCTCCCCGTTAACGCTCCAGTGCTGATCGACCGGCGTCGAAAGGATTCCCGCTCCCGTTAAGATGCGATCCTTCCCGCTGCCATTTGTTGTTCCCTGCTGTTCATAAGACCCGCCATTATTTGACTCCCAAAGGGACACTTTCACTTTGGGATCACTGGGATTCGTGGAAACTGGTCCCTTCAATACACCATTCTCGATTTTGGTCGGAGTATATGTCACATGCCTGACACTTTCGTTGTCAGGTTCCTTAGTGTCCTTATTTCCAGGTATCGAACTAGTCTGCACTAGCGCGACATTGTTGTTAACTCCTTTTTGCGCCACTTGCTCATCAGTCTTCCATCCATTTTTGTTTGCATAGTTCCACAGTTTCTGACACCAATCGCAATGTCCATCTGGATCTGTTCCACCGAGTGGATTGTTCCGCATGTAAGCGTACAAGTTGAGCGTCTGGGGATTGTCGAGTTTCGCGTACGGTACAGGTTCGGCTTTAGCTGCCCAATCGGGCGACATAAACCGGCCCATCGCACTGCTGTAATAGCGCGCTTGGAAGTAGTCGTTTCCTGATTCGGAGTCACGTTCTTTGCCGGTACTACACGACCCGACGCGGTTTAATTCCGCCTGTCCGCGCAAGCCTAATGCGGTCGTGGAGTTGCAGACAGTCGGCCCCTGATACAGGGCCGGATTTCGGCCCGGAAGCCCCT
>Ga0255352_1000500_pt1 | contig 21955 bp, 23 predicted proteins | sample HBST0metaG_FD_189939 | JGI IMG/M metagenome (GOLD analysis project Ga0255352, IMG submission 189939) | Peat soil microbial communities from Stordalen Mire, Sweden - H.B.S.T0 | ecosystem: Environmental > Terrestrial > Soil > Wetlands > Peat | place: Sweden: Norrbotten County, Stordalen Mire...
CAATTGGAGAGTCTAAGCCACTCTGTATGGGAGTGCAAATACCACGTTGTTTTCATCCCGAAGTGCCGCAGGAAGGTGTTGTACAAGAGCCTTCGGCAGCATTTGGGCGAAGTGTTCAAGCAACTGGCCGAGCAGCGAGAGAGCCGGATTGAACAAGGGCATCTTCAAGCAGACCATGTGCACATGATGATTTCGATACCGCCCAAATATGCGGTGTCGCAAGTGGTGGGGTACATCAAGGGCAAGAGCGCGATCCACTTGGCGCGGGTGTACGGAGAACGGAAACAGAATTACGCTGGTCAGAGCTTTTGGGCGCGGGGATATTTCGTGTCGACAGTAGGGCGCGATGAGGCCACGATTCGGGAATACATTCGCAACCAGGAGAAAGAAGACGACCGTGTAAGTGGGAGCGCCGGGTGGGCCGGGTGCGGTGTAGATCGTCTGGCTGTCGAATGGAAGCTGTTCATAGGCTACGGATTGGATATAGCTGCGACTGGGCAGCAGCAGCACAACTCCAGTTTGAAAATGCGCGAGCGGACCGAGCGAGTTGTAGTCCTTGGTAACAACACTGTTGAACAGCCCGGACGAGTCGCCCACTCCAAGATCGACGAGCAGACCGGCGCAGTTGAAATAGCGCTCCAGGCGGTTGCTGAAATCGAAGGTGACCTTGCCTGTGCTGAGCCCATCCGTTCTGTTTCCTGTAGGGACGGTGAAGGACCCAGTGGCGGTGTTCCAGAACTTGCCAGGGTTGAAGCCGACATGGACACCTATCAAGGTGTCTCCCAACTCGCCAGTCGCTTTGACCAGCCGTCGGTCCGCCTGGGGGTCTTGGCTTTGCACCAGGCGATACGGATAGATAGAGAGGCTGGCATCGGCCGAGTAGTGCGGCGAAAAATTATAGCTGACGGCGGGCGTGGTGACGGCGTACCAGCCGACGGATGAGTCGTGAACCCCTGAAAACGTCACCCCCGCACTGAATCCGCGCAAAAGAGAACCGACTCCCGGAACTCGTGGCACCTGCTGCAAATGGGAAAGATCGGGCTGCGCCGTCGAGCCTGCTTGCCTGGCTCCCTGTTCCGCCCCCTGCGCTTCCGCGCGGAGGCATGTGCAAAGCACGAGAAGGATGCCGGCAAGACGATAAAAGGAAAAAGCCAAACGCCAGATTCTCCGTGTGCTTGATTCTATTCCATTTGCGAGGGATCGGTTGAGGGCGCACTGGGCTTTGGCGCAGGGGCATCCTGCATCCTGAAGTGCGCGGCTCAGCGAAGGACTTGCGCAGACGCTTTCTTGCGCTGTGCGGAATTGGGCCGGTTGATGATACGGCTTCCTACCCTGCGCCTCGTCCGGTCCAACCGCGGTTGATTGCTGCGAAAACTCGGTGGGGCGGGCCAGGGTGCTCCTGAAGAAACAAGTTGCCTGGTGTAACTAACCTTGCGCGTTTGCGCGACTCAACAGGCAAGATGCCCGCTCATGTGCTCTCGGTTTCACGCTTGGCATGATTCGAATAGCTTCGGAACCGCAGACGCAACAAGTGCGCTTCGATTTGAAAAGAGTGGCTTCGTTCATCGAATCGCCCCGCATTTCCGCAGAGTCGCAACTACCGCGCCCTCGTCGACAATCTGGCGCAAGACCGAAACAGAGGTTTTGCGCAAACGCTTCTGGAAGCGGAAATAGGCGTGGAACGAAATGCTCCGCTGGATTCGCAAGAGTTCGCAGATGCCTGTAACGAGTTGCTCGCGCTCATCTGGCATGGGTCACTCCGTCTTGCACTACGGACTCTAGTTCGCGAATCGTCTGCGCAACGTGGCACTGGCAGTACTCCACCGCCGGAACAATTTCCACGTCGGCCGGTTCGCCGTGATTGAGGTTGTGAGCCGCGCGAAGAGCTGCTGTTAGCCGCTCGCCGGCAGGGGAGGGGATGCCCACAACTCGATGCGCCAGAAAGAATTCGGCCGCGCGCCGAATAGTGGTCCAAGCAATGAAATAATCTGCATCTCGCCTACTGCCCTCATCGGTCGCCGCCCATGCCTTGAAAAGCGGAGTGGCAAGTCGAAGCAGGAGACACGCAGCGGTCGTGCTGGGGTGAGTCTGCACGTTCTCAGGGTTGGCGCCGGTCATTGAGCCACCCGCCGCGAACGCATGTGCTGGGAGAGATACTCCGCGGCCGCGTCCGAGCTACCCCAGCCGCGGAGACGAATCTGCACTTCCTGTCGAACGTCTTTCGCAAGCGCTTGCCAATGGCTCACGCACATCAAATGCGGCCGGGTCACTGCGCATCTGCATCCCGGCTCAAGACAATTGCGGGTAATTGCTGACATAGCTGTCTTCCTTCCGTGCTTTGGAGCGCGGTGGCCTGGAGGCAATGCCGGCCACCGCTCTCGCCCATCGGAGGCTGTCTAGGCCTGTCCGATCCTTGCGGCCCGTGCTTGCTGTCTGCGGGCCAATCTCCGGTCGTGTGCGTTGCCGCTTGGATTGGAGAGTGAGCACCCCGAGAGCAGGTATGGCGGCTGCCCTCGCTCCCAAATCGATTCAGGCGGTTCCATGGCCGCACATTTGCACATCCCCAAGAGCAGCAGGGCGCCGATTCCGCAGATTGCGAGTCCGATAATGATTTCGACCGCTAAGAGCATCGTTCCTCCTCCGTTCATCTCTGCCTGGTCGCCTCGATAGCGGCGGCGAGCTTCTTCAGCCGCTCGAACTGCTCCGGATTCGACCTGAGTTTCTTCATGGCTCGGTAGTAGATTGAGCTCGCGGCCAATCTCCACAAAAGTCTTCACGCGCGAGTCTCCACGGCCGGTTTCCCATCCATAGCGCGAATCAGCATCCGGGCCAGCTTGGGCCGCTGGAGGTGATTCAGGATTTTCCTGTTTGTCAGTGTGGGATCGAGCGCCATTAGCCGGTCGACCAGTGCCACGCGAGGTAGCAGAGAGAGCGCCGGTGCCCTTGGGTCAACGGGCGTCGGCGGATGCAGAATGGCTTCGGCTTTGGTGTCTGAGTCGGGAAGAACGTGCGTATAGGGTTTGGTCTCTGCACTATACAGAATATCCGTTATCGGACATATGGCGTTCGGAAGGGCTGGAAAGGTACCAAAGTGGCAGCCGCTCAATTCGTAGTGTGCACGTGGTCACCGGAGTTTCGCACGCCGGAGCCTACCTTTGCTGCGATGGGGGCACAGGCCCCTCTGTTTCGATCTGGGACGGTGCAGACAGGGACAGGCGCTCAGGTCGGCAGATTATCGAGAGTGCGGTTGCCTATTGTGAATGGCAGGCCCCCAAAGGCCATCGCGGGCAGATGACGCGGGCGCAGCGCGACAACCCATGCCGCTGGTGGTACCTGCACGGCGTCAGAACGCTAACGGAGATTCTGTTAATTCCACCTTCCGGACACCGCCATCGGAGAATGGGTCCCCTCCATCTCCTTCCTCAAGAACAACAACGTCCTAACAGCGCAGCAAGACAAGATGGCCTGCGGCTTATTTGCGCTTCTCAGCGATGAAGGGGTTCACCCCGGGATGGCTGCTCGCGAGGTCTGCCCTGTCGCGCAGGATATGGGCGTCGAAAGCAGCTTGATGTTTCTCACAATCCTTACGGAGAAGGTCCTCCAAATCAGTTTGGACTAAAGAAGAACGAATGAGGCCTGTAGCGGTTCTACCGGTCGGTGAAGTTGATGCGTCTCAAATGCCCGGAAGAGGATAGAGGCGTGACGGTGCGCTTCACGTATGGCTCCATTCGGCCCGATCGCTTGTCGTTCGACTCGTCAATGCGCTGCTGGCGTATTCTTGCTGCCGCCGAGGCTGAAATATTTCGTGGCAAAGACGAGCGGGGCGGCGATGAGTGTGATGATGCCGAGGGCGTGGAAACAGTCCATGAATGCGAGCAAATGAGCGTGGGCTTCCAGTTGGCCGAGATAGTGAGCGTAGGCTGCGCTGACGGCATCGGCCGGGGAGGCGCCGTGTGACTGCAAGTAAGCCGCGGATTGACGCACTTGCTGCTGCAGAGCCGGCGTTGAACCTGTCAGGTTGGCGCCAAGGATGGACTGGTGAAAGCTGCTTCGGCGCTCCACCCCCGTGGTGACAAACGCAATGCCGAAGCTGCCACCCCAGTTGCGGAAGAAGTTGGTGAGCGATGAGGCCCTGTTGTTCTGGTTCGGTTTAAGTTGGGAATAAGTGATGACCGTAAGTGGGACGAAGAAAAAGGCGTATCCCAATCCCTGCAAGGCGCGCGCCCAGGCGTAGTGGTTGTAGTCGGTATCGATATTGAAGTGGCTGTAATGGAGAAATGAGATGCCAACGACGAGGAGGGCTCCGAAGAGCAGGACTCGGGGATGAACGATCCGGCGCTGGACCAGTTGCGCGCCGACCGGTGCGAGCAGTGTGATAACGAATGCTCCGGGGCCGAGAACGAGACCGGCGTCGATAGCGCGGTAACCATAGAGAGACTGCAACAACTGCGGGATCATGGCGGTCGAGGCAAAGAGTCCAAATCCAAAAATGGAGTAGAAGACGCAGGCGATGGCGAAGTTGCGCGTCTGCAGTAGGCGAAAGTCGATTACCGGGTCGCGGTGATTCAGTTCCCAGAAGACAGCAGTAACCAGGCAACAGGCCGCAACAACAAACAGCCAACTGATGGGGGTAGAACAAGCAGTCGTGTCATCAGCCGCCATTTGGGGATGAACGTTCGTCCTGGCAGAAATTCATCTTTGGCTGTGACGTAAAACAAGTGTTTTCCGACACTTCTGCAACTTCAGCCAATACTTTCGCGCGGAACCTCCAAAAATATACGGAAAACCTTGTCGCAAAGCGCTACCATACGGAAACCTTCTTTTTATGGTTATCCGCCTATGTTGATTGGCTACATGCGCGTATCGTCGGACTCCGACCGGCAGAGCACGGATTTGCAGCGTGATGCGCTGCTCGCCGCCGGTATCGATGTTCGACATCTGTTTGAGGATCACGCCTCCGGTGCGAAGGGGGATCGAACGGGTCTGGCGCAGGCACTCGAATTTGTCCGGCCCGGCGATGTACTCGTCGTCTGGAAGCTGGACCGTCTGGGACGGTCGCTGTCGCACCTGCTCGCCATTGTGAACTCGCTCAAGGACAAACAGGTCGCCTTCCGTTCATTAACCGAAGGCATGGACACCACAACACCATCTGGCGAACTGCTGTTCCACGTCTTTGGCGCATTGGCGCAATATGAGCGCGCCTTGATTCAGGAGCGTGTTGTTGCTGGCTTGGGCGCAGCCAAGCGGCGCGGTCGAATCGGCGGGCGACCGCAGGCGATTACCGGCGAAAAGCTGGACGCCATCCTTGCCGCTCTTGATGGCGGCATGTCCAAGGCGGCGGCGTGCCGCAACTTTGGCGTAAAGCGTACCACCTTGATTGAAACCCTGGCGCGGGTCGGCTGGCCTGCATCAACACGCACAGGAACGTAGCCGCATGGCGGATAGCAGTGTGGAAGACCAGTGGCTATTGGCGCCGGCGGAGCTCGATCTGGTCATGACGAGAAAGCAGGCGAACCGCCTTGGCTTCGCCATCCTTCTAACCTTCTTCCGTGAACGTGGACGGTTCCCGCGCAACGAAGCCGAAGTCGAGGCGCAAGGAATCGTCGAAGTGCTGGGCAGGCAACTTGACGTGCCAACGCCAAGCGATGCCGAAGCCTATCTCACTGGACGTACAGTCGAGCGCCTGCGCGCTGAAATCCGTAGACGTTTTGGATTCCGCGAATCCACTGTCGCTGATGCCGAGATGCTGACCACTTGGCTGCGCGATCACGTTGCTGGCGAGGTTGGCGGCGAGATCGAGCCGATGATCGAGCGCCTGGAAGCGCGTTGCCGGGAACTCGCCATCGAACCGCCGGCTCCTGACCGTGTGGAAAGAATCGCGCGTAGCGCGTTGCGTGCCCACGAAGACGACTTTCACAACAGCGTCTATGAGCGACTGCCGACCGCTACCCGAGAGCGCCTGGATGCCTTGTTGCGCCCCGAAAGAATGAGCGACGGCGATGATTCCCAGGATGCGGCAGCGGACAGTGCGCAGGCTGTCCTGCTGAAGCTGCTCGGTAATCCTGGCCAACCAAGTCTTGCCAGCATGCAGGACGAACTGGCGAAACTAGAACTGATCCGAGGAATCGATCTGCCAGTTGGTCTATTCGATCAATCTTCACCGCGTGATCTGGAACGTTGCCGTCAGCGCGTATCGGTTGAAGTCCCACGAGACCTGCGGCGGCATCCCGATGCCGTGCGCATCACTTGGCTGGCTGCTTTCGTCTACCTGCGCGCCCGCAGCCTGACCGACGATATGGTGGACTTGCTGATAGCGACCATCCACCGGATCGGAGCGCGTGCCGAGCGTAAAGTCGAAAAGGAATTACTGGAAGATCTCAAGCGTGTTTCCGGCAAGCAGAACCTGTTGTTCAATCTGGCCGACGCCACACTGGCCCATCCGGATGGCGTAGTGCGCGATGTGGTCTTCCCAGTAGTAGGTGAGCAGACGCTGCGCGATTTGGTTAAGGAGTGGAAGGCTACTGGCCCGACTTACCGCATCACGCTGCGCACGGTGATTCGCAATTCGTATCAAGCTCACTACCGCCGCATGGTGCCGACCTTGCTGGCGGCCTTGGAATTCCGCTCCAACAATGACCGTCACCGCCCGGTGATGAATGCGCTCGACCTCGTGAAGAGATTCGCCGGCACCAAGGTGCATGCCTTCCCGGTCGACGAGGATGTCCCGCTTGATGGTGTGGTGCGCGGGTTGTGGCGCGAGGCAGTGATGGAGAAGGATGCCACAGGACGGGACCGGATTAACCGCATCACCTACGAAATCGCGGTTCTGGAAGCATTGCGCGAGCGTTTGCGCTGCAAGGAAATTTGGGTGGTCGGCGCAAACCGTTACCGCAACCCCGATGAGGATCTGCCGACAGACTTTGATCAGAACCGTGAGGACTACTACCGGGCGTTGGACCTGCCGCTCGACGCAGATCGCTTTATCACTGGCTTGCAGGCCGAGATGCGCGCAGCGTTGTCCATGTTCGACACCGGTCTGAAGAAGAATCCTTACGTCCGGCTGACCGGTAAGGACAGCGGCTGGATCACGCTGACGCCGCTCGATGCTCAACCCGATCCACCCAATCTGACCGCGCTCAAAGCCGAACTCAATGCGTTGTGGCCGATGACTAGCCTCCTCGATATGATCAAGGAAACGGACCTGCGGCTTGGCTTCACCGAGGCATTGAGAAGTCCGACGTCCTATGAGACGATGGACCGCTCGGTGCTGCAACCGCGCCTGCTACTGTGCCTGCACGGCCTGGGCACCAATACGGGATTGCAGCGCATGGCAGGGTTGGATTCCGGCACGACAGCGCGCGATTTGGCCTATGCGAGACGCCGCTACATCAATGTGGACGCTATGCGCCGTGCGATCGCCACCGTCGCCGATGGCACCTTGCATGCCCGCAATCCGGCCATTTGGGGCAGTGGCACGACTGCCTGTGCGTCCGACTCCAAACACCACGGCGCGTGGGATCAGAACCTCACCACGCAGTGGCATGTCCGCTACGGTGGGCGGGGCATCATGATTTACTGGCACGTCGAGCGCAACTCGCTGTGCATCCATTCTCAGCTCAAGTCGCCGTCATCGTCGGAAGTGGCGTCGATGATCGAGGGTGTGCTCCATCACTGCACCGAGATGGAAGTGGATCGTCAGTACGTCGACTCGCACGGACAAAGCACGGTTGCTTTTGCCTTCAGCCGATTGCTCGGCTTCCAATTGCTGCCCAGGCTGAAGGCGATCCATTCGCAGAAACTGTACCGGCCGGAAACTACGAAGGCCGATGCTTACCCTCAACTGCAACAGATTCTGACCAGGCCCATCGACTGGGACCAGGTGCGGCAGCAGTACGACCAGATGGTCAAGTACGCAACGGCGCTACGCCTTCGTACGGCTGAAACCGAAGCCATCCTGCGGCGCTTCACCAAGAATAACTTGCAGCACCCCACCTATAAGGCATTTGCTGAGCTGGGCAAGGCAATCAAGACCATCTTCCTGTGCCGCTACCTGCACGACGAATCGCTGCGCCGGGAAATCAATGAGGGCCTGAATGTGGTCGAGCAGTGGAACGGCGCGACCGACTTCGTGTTCTTCGCACGCCGCGGCGAGATGGCAAGCAACCGCCGCGAGGACCACGAAATCAGTATGCTCGCGCTGCATCTGATTCAGAACTGCATGGTCTACATCAACACGCTGATGATCCAGAAAGTTCTGGCTCAGCCACATTGGCAGGGCAAGATGACACCCCGCGACTATGCCGCCCTGACGCCGCTTATCTGGGAGCACGTCAATCCATACGGACGGTTTGATCTCGACATGAACTCCCGGCTTGACCTGCCATGATCGAAGTGGCGGCAGGTGACACGACTGCTTGTTCTACCCCTGATGGTTGGCGAGCCGAACCAGTCGTCAATCTGGCCGCGATCGAGGAATATTTCGAGCGCGGCGGAGCCGAGGCCAATCAGAGCTATGCCGACGCCATCGACCCTCAGTTTACCGTCGCTTGAGCGAACGGATTTGCGCTCCTCCTGAAAGGCCGGCGGATCGTGAACAAAGCGGCTGGAGAGATAGATGGAAAGCATGCCGATGGGGATGTTGATAAGGAATACCCAACGCCAATTGTAGTTATCGGTGATCCAGCCGCCGAGCACCGGTCCGATAGCCGGAGCGGTAACGATGGCTACCGTGTAGAGGGCAAAGGCGGAAGCGCGCTTCTCGGGTGGAAAGGTGTCAACCAGGATAGCTTGCTCGACAGGCGCCAGCCCGCCACCGCCGATTCCCTGCAGGATGCGGGCAAAGAGCATCACCTCAAGCGAGGGAGCAATGCCGCACAGAAGCGACGCCGCTGTAAACAGACCGACACAAAGAATGTAATAGTTCTTACGGCCAAGAACCCTGGACAGCCACGCCGACATCGGCAGAACGACGGCATTAGCCACAAGGTAAGTAGTAAGAACCCAGGTAGCCTCGTCATAAGAGCGGCCCAACCCGCCGGCAATGTGCGGCAGAGCCACGTTTGCAATCGAAGTGTCGAGCAACTCCATGAACGTGGCAATGGTGACAGTGAGTGCGATGGTCCAGGGATTGACGGCGGCACTTTTCGTGGGCAAAGTGACGAGCGTGCCAGGAGAAGATTGAGGTCCGGGAACTGAGGGCAGCGGAGCGACGGCAACAGCCATGGGCAGAGTTCCTCGAAGCGCAGAATAGGGACCGTTCGGTCTCTTTACCGTTTGATTCTGAATAAAAGAGACCGATTCGTCTTTTTTGGCGTAAACTTTTGTCCTGAGGGCACAATGCGCAAGGGAGAGTTGACGCGGAAGAGAATCATCGCCGAAGCGGCGCCCATCTTCAACCAACGGGGGTTCGCGGGGAGTTCCATGCAGCATGTCATGGAGGCCACCGGACTCGAGAAGGGCGGACTTTACCGGCACTTTCGCAGCAAGGAGGTGTTGGCGGCGGAGTCATTCCGGTATGCGCTGGCGAGGGCTGTAAAGCTGCGCACAGACAAGGTGGATTGTTCCCATGGCGCAGTGGAGCACCTGCGCTCCATTGTGAAACGGTTTGTGGAGACGCCATCGGCTGTCCCAGGTGGATGTCCGCTGATGAATACGGCAGTTGATGCCGACGATGGGAATACCGTGTTACGGGCAATGGCCAGAAAGGGGCTTTCGGACTGGAGGGCGCGCCTTTGCGCGGTGATTGAAGAGGGCATTGGGGGCGGACAGATTTCTCCGGAAACGGAACCCAGGAAAATCGCGAATACAATCATTGCAACACTGGAAGGGGCCTTGATGATGAGTCGACTGGAAGGCACGAAGACCGCACTTCAGGATGCCAACGAAGCGTTGGATTCGCTGTTGGAGGGTATTCGAAACTCGACGAATAAAGCAACATCACTCACTATCAAAACGTCACGTTGACCATTAACTGTAGCGGACTGCAATCGAAAACGGCCGGGACTGCAATGGACGCGATTTCAGGACCGAATTAACTGCGAGTATCGATCCCTTCTGGACGGGATTATCTGCAACTGAGACTGCAATCGATCGCTCAGGACTGCAATCGATCGCGCCAGGACCGAATTAACTGCAAATGAAGCGTCCATCAAACGACCGTTTGTTGGACATTTCACGGACAGATGGTTTTGCTCACAAAATCCGCGTAGAAATCATCCAAGAACGGCTTCCATATTTCAATATCCGTTTATACTGACTTCCAACGTGCAAGTTGGACGAATCATGCAAATTGGCTATGCCCGCGTTTCAACCGACGACCAGAACCTGGATCTGCAACGGGATGCGTTGCAGCAAGCCGGTTGCGAACGTGTGTTTGAAGACACCGCAAGCGGAGCCAAGGCCGAGCGCGTTGGCCTTGTTGCTCTGATGGAGGTTTTGCGTGCGGGCGACACCGTGGTGATCTGGCGGATGGATCGGCTTGGGCGTTCCCTCAAGGATTTGATCGCTTTGGTCGAGCGGCTGGAATCAGTCGGAGTGGGTCTACGCAGCCTGCAAGAGAAGATTGACACCACGTCCAGCGGCGGTCGCCTCATCTTCCATCTCTTCGGGGCGCTGGCTGAGTTCGAGCGCAACCTCATTCGGGAACGCACACAGGCGGGGCTGACGGCAGCGCGGGCGCGTGGACGCCATGGCGGGCGTAAGAAGCGCCTTGATCCGGCCAAGCAAAAGATTGCCTTGCGGCTCTATCACGAGCGTCAGCACACGGTTGAAGAGATCTGCCGCATGATGGGTGTTGGCCGCTCCACGCTCTACAACTACCTGAACGAAGCAGAGCGGGATGCCCTCCGGCCGGCATAAGGAGATTCCGTCCGACTCGCTGCTGCAACTGCGGCAGCGACTTGACCGCCTGCCCCGAAAGAGTCCAGAACGCGCTAGGCAGATTACTAATCTCGCCGAGCTGTACGGCATCTCGTCCGCGACCGTCTATCGCAGTCTGCACCGGATTCTCAAGCCGCATTCGGTGCATCGTTCCGACCACGGCCAACCGCGCGTCTTGCCCAAGTCAGAACTGGAGCGCTACTGCGAATGGATTGCGGCGTTGAAGTTGCGCACGACCAACAAGAATGGACGCCATCTGTCGACTCAGCGCGCCATAGAACTTCTGGAAGCGTACGGCATCGAAACCCCGCAAGGTTTGGTCTTTACTGCCGATATGCAGCCAATTCTTCCTGCCAATTCCGATAGGTCGCATCGAGTTCTCGGCCCAGTTGGTCGACAACTCGATCACCGGATGCTCGATGAAGCGTGTCAGCTTCTCCCAACGCGTCAGCGTGTAAGAGATCGCGTTACCGGCAATGGATTTCGGCAGAATCGTCCCCGATGCCTGCATCGCAAACAACCGCGCTTGCAATTCCGCCAGAATCACAGGCACATGTTCTTGCCGCAGAGCATGGCGGTCCTCGAGCGATAACTTTTGTTCGCGCGCCTCGCGGTCGATCGCAAACATTTCATCCATGAGCGCAACGACGCGGTCCAACTTCGGGTCGGCCACATGAGCCTTGGTCTGCACCTTGATGGCCTCGATAAATTTGCGCCTTGAATGTGCAAGGCAGCAAGCGTGAATCAAATTTTCCGTTCCGATATCTTTTTCATAGGCGACATATCCATCCGTATGGAGGATGCCTCCATAGTCTTTGAAGAATGCTTTCGGCACTTCTTTGCTGCGCGTCATCTCAAAGTCGAAGACTACGCCTTTGCCCGGCGCACTGTACTGCCAGAAGTAGGCGGTATGATTTCTGCCCGTTTTTTCTTCTGTCTGCACTCCAACGTAGGTTTCGTCGGCCTGGATGTAATTGCCGGCGAGCAGATCGCGCTTCATCCAGTCAATGATCGGGATCAGCAGTTCGCCCGCACGCAAGACCGAATCGTTGATGGTGCTCAGCGCCACATCGATATCGAAATCGCGCTGCAGACCTGCGTGTTGCCTGTAGAGCGGGGTCGCATCCGCATATTTACTGATCAGGAAGTTGACGATAGTTTCGTCCGAAAAGATCGACTTTGGCGCGATGCGCACCGGCGTCGGCGCGGTGACTGCGCCCTGCTCGATGCAGTGCGCGCAGGCGCGTTTCTCACGCATGATGCGCGTCACGAACTACGCGGCCGGCTTCCTGTCGAGCACCTCCGATATGTCGTAGCCGATGATCTTGGTATCCCCACCGCACTTGCCGCAAGTGCAAAACTCGGGTGCGCATGGGATGATCTTGTCGACACGTTCAAGAGATGCGGGCAGCTCGTTGCGGCCGGGATGATTCTGGCGACTGCGCCGTTGCTTGTAGGTCGCGTTGTCGCTCTCGGCCGACTCCGGGAGCGGGCCGCGTTCGATCTCCGCCTTGATCTCATCGCTCGACACCGCGGGTTCAAGGTCGAGAAGCTTCAACTGGAGATCTGACAGCTTCTCGCTCTGCTTGCCGTACTTTTTAATGCGCTCCAGGCGAAGCTCTTCTTCGAGCTTCTGGATCCGCATTTCCGACAGAGCAATGATCTGATCTTTTGCGGAGATCGCCTGTTTCATCTCCTGCTTCAACTGCACAATGATCGCCGCTACAACCGGATCAAGCACAACTGGCACAGGCGACTTGGAAGCAGGATTCACTGCCTCCATTATCTCAGAGCCCGCCATGTATATATCGTCAATTCGTCTGTATTCATGCGGTCATTTGCGATATACACTTCTCTTCAACCATCGGCCTTCTATACCACTTCCGCCTCGTCGTTGCGGTCAGATCGATGCCGCCGATCAGCAGCGCAAACTCCTCGCGGGTCAACTGCACACGGCCCTCTTCTGATGTCGGCCAATGCAATCGCCCTTGTTCCATGCGGCGTGCACAAACCCATAGGCTGTTGCTGTCGAAAAACAGAATCTTCATGCGATCTCTTCTCGAATTTGCGAATAAAAACAGGTGACCACTCTGAGGGTTCTGCTGTAACCTGCCGACCACAAGAGCATAGAGGCCATTAATGCCCAAGCGCATGTCGGTTTTACCTGTAGCCACGAAAATACGCGTGGCCGCACCCAAGCCCAGCATCGCGCTACGCCTGTTCGAGCACGGCGATCAACCGTGTCAGCGTGGCCGCGTCGAAACCAGCAGACACTGCAATGCGCCGCCCGCCTGCCAATTCAACCAGCAATGGATCGCGCTGCGGTGTTTCAGTTGCGGACTTCTCGACAAACTCGACCCGCGCCAAGGGCAGTTCCGCTGCGCTCACCGGCCTGCTCATCGATGCGGACGGAAGAACATCGCGATGACGTGCGTACTTGCAATGCCTGTTGAGAGAAGACAGAGACAGACCGTGTTGACGACAAAACTGTGATCGGCTCAAGCCACTCTGCGGATAAGACGACGCGATCTGCGCCACCTCCGCACGGCTGCGACGAGGGCGACTATGCTCGGCAGAAACTGGATATTCACTCATGCCTTCAGTGAATCATCTTCAAAACCCTACGAAAAGAACGGCCTTACCCGGGTGGATACGTTTGATCCGGCAAGCTCGCTTGCAAGATTCATCTCGCTCCAGCTTTGATGAAGAAACGATTTGCGGACAGTTTGCGAATGAGCCGACAGCTTTAGAGGGGTAGACAATACGGCGGGGTTATCGCTAGTAATATCCGGGTCATTCTCGCCAAGGTCGCCCCAAAACGGAATGGTGAAATTTGTTGATCCGGCTGCAAGCCGCGATTCAATCAGGCTGTTAGGGACTAAAACGCCAGACTGAAATAGAGCGGTGGAGACGAGGCTGTTTTCCGCGATATATTCGCTGAATTCAGCCGGGACAACTACGTCAGAAATCTGAGTAGGCATGGGCATTCCTCGGAATCAAGATTTTGGATTGATCCGGGCTTGCCGACTGGTTCGCCTTTGGCTCAGACTTGAGCGGTGAGACCTGTTGCTGTAGCGCCGACTGGCACTGTTGGGAAAGTAATCCAGATTGCGATGGGATGCAAATTTAATGACGGGCGAGCACTGGCGTACGATGGCGTATAATTTCACCGAAACGAGAACGAGGGTGAAATCGTGACTGAAGAGTTCAAGGCTGGGGATGTCGTTCAACTTAAATCCGGCGGTCCAGTGATGACCGTGAAGCAACTCCACAAACATGAGCCTTATATTGGGCAATATCAATGCCAGTGGTTCGGCGGAAAGAAACTGGAGGGTGGATTCTTCTTTCCAGCATCGCTTAAACAGGCTGACGGTGATGCTAAGTAAGCCTGCTTTTTCTCCATCTGAAGTCGCGAATTGGATGCTCGCTGAATTGGAACGCGACGGCACGTTGTATCAAGAAACTGCTGTATCAGAGATTGAGCGGCGGTTTAGTGCGAAGTTCACTTCGATTAACGAAAACGGCAATCTTTCAATTCGTAAAGATGTACTGGCTTCCTTTAGGAAAATATCAGGTGAAGGAGTTGTTTGGGAACGTGGTGAACGTCTTTGGCGCAAACGCGAAAGCTACGACCAGCCCGGTAGACAACAGGACTAGATAAATGGATTAACCTTGTCAGGGTGATTGCTAAGTTGCTGACCATTTCTTGACGAGGCTCTCGACTCGCGCGGGAACACCCCATGAGCGTTCAATCTGATTATTGCTCTCAACAGCGGCCAAAATCCGTTTGGTAAATGATGGCTCCCAAACGCCCAATTCTTCCAGATAACCAATACGTTCTTTTGCCTGTGCGAAGTTGATGCTTTCCTCAAATTGCGCGATAAGGATGCCGCTCATTCTTGATTGAGTCTGCTTGTTCTTACGAAATGCGTCAAAGATTTCTCTCGCAAGTGCATCAACAGGCTTGCTCTTTCCATTGAATGCTTGAAAGCGTCCGATAAATCCATACGGGGTTTGACCGAAAAGCACCGAGCAAACTGGGACATTGCGCCCCATTGCGAAACCGATCTCTTGATCCGTCCAATAGCTTTCATGGAACTTGTCGTGCAACAATGCGATCAATGCGTCACACGTTGATAAGGCTAATTCAATTTGACCTTCCCATTCTGTAGTTGGCATGATGTCACTGTGCGCGACAAACGACGATATACCAAATTCCCGAAGCGAATCTTGTAGGTTTGCAGCAGCCTTCTTGTTTGCAGCCAAGTGCGAAATGAAGAGACGAAACATTCCATCGCCCCAAAAATCAGGTTCGATGTTTGATATCCGCGAAGCCTTAAGATCGAACCCAAGATGTTGCGACAGCTCAATCAGAGTCCTGTCAGGAGCATTTTCAATCATCTGCATTACATACGATGAAGTGTCGCCGCTCCACGAGTCCGAAATAGGCAGATCGAATTGCTTGAGCGTAAGATCAATCGGCGCCCACGGTTCGCCAGAGAGCCGATTGGCAATTTCTTTCATCGACGTGACGCGCTGCGACGGCGTTAGTAGTACAGCTTTCTTAGTTGCCACCTTCTTACCCTGTCTTTCCCTACGGGATTTTTACAGATAGGGTATACCCCTCCACCCTTTTCTGGCTCCTAAACCCGATGTGAGCTTGTGCGTCACAATGAGTCTGAGAGTTGGCGAGTATACGGCGGAACGCTACGTTATAGGGGTATACCCCATTTTCATATTCTGATCCCGGAGATTCGATGGGGTATCCCCGCGTTTGGCCGGAAGGCCGCTAGGGGGTGTGGGGGGTGTCCTGAACGCTCTCCGGTAGTGCGACACAGGGGAGTAAGCGCAAACGGCACTCCCAGGGCACAGACTCGCCAAAAAATTATTTTGTCACCATGAAATTATTGGGGTACAAGTTGGGGTATCTATCGATATGTCGGTTGTAAGCTGTTCATTCTAAATGCATATTGGCTCCTCAGGTAGGACTCGAACCTACAACCCTTCGGTTAACAGCCGAATGCTCTGCCATTGAGCTACTGAGGAGTGTCGCGCGTTGAATTCTCCATAACCAAAATAACAGAGAGAGCCGGGTGCGTCAAAAAGCTATCCTTAACGGGCTATCATCGCTCGTCCGTCCGTCCCCTCGATAATTGCGCAAAGCGGTGTGAGGCAGCCCTGCAGCGCCAAATTGCGTGCACACAATTCACCCGAACGATACCATGGAGAAGAACGGATGAGGAGGGCCAATGTCACGGATTTCCAGGCTGGACCGCAGCCAGGTGGCTCCTGAAGTAGCGGCGCTCTACGACAAAGCCTTTGCCCAGCGCGGCAATGTGCCCAACATGTTTCGCGTGATGGCCCACCGGCCTGAGATTTTTGCAACCATGCAAGCCCACTTCGCGGCTGTGCTCTCCACTGGCACGGTCTCCACCCGGCTGAAGGAGTTGCTCATCGTTCGCACCAGCCAGGTGAACGAGACCCCCTACTGCTTGGCCAGCCACACCGTTCTCGCTAAGAATCTGGGCTGGACGGACGACCAGCTTGCCCACCTGGTCGAATGGCCCCACCGCGAGGACTTCACTCCCGCCGAAAAGGCCGCATTGCGACTGGCAGAGACCGTCACTCTCGATGCCAACTCGATCAGCGACGATCAGTTCGCTGAGTTGCGCCGTTTCTATTCCGAGGGCGAGATCGTGGAGTTGCTCTGCGCCATCGGCCTCTTCAACTACTTCAATCGCTTCAACAACGCCCTGCGCATGGAACCGACCAAGTCCGGCGAGGGCGGCTGCGCAACGCTGGCCGAGGAGACAACGGCAATCCAATGAGTTCGATCTCCTCTCTCAATCCACCCGAGTGAGCGGGGAATCGGTGTGGAAAACCTACCTTCGAGCACCAATTCAAAACAGAACCTTCACCCATCCCACCAGGAGCTTCCTTTTCACATGAAACTGAAATTGCCCGCCGGACCATTCCGAGCCTATCTTTTTGACTGCGACGGCACCATCGTCGACTCAATGCCGCTTCACTACATTGCCTGGAAGGCGGCTCTTGCGGAATGGAACTGCGAGTTCCCTGAAAAGCTCTTTTATTCCTGGGGCGGCAAGCCCGTGGACGAAATCATTTCCACCCTGAACAAAATGAATGGCCTGAACATGCCCGTTGAATTCGTCGGCAAACGCAAGGAAAACCTCTACTACGATCTGCTGCCACGCCTTAAGGCGATTCCTGAAGTGGTGGAGCACATTGAGGCCCAGCACGGACACATGCTTTTTGCGGTGGTTTCCGGTGGGAGGCGCAGCTCGGTCGTTCGCTCCCTCACCACGACTAATCTGCTCGACAAATTCGAGACCATTGTCGGCGCGGAAGACTACACCAACAGCAAACCGGCTCCCGATGCTTTTCTGCTCGCTGCCGCAAAGCTCGGAGTGGCTCCCGAGGATTGCCTGGTCTTTGAAGACACCGACCTGGGCATTCAGGCGGCGACCGCCGCCGGGATGGCATCTGTCCGCGTCCCGTTCGTGCTCAACAGAAACTGAGCCACGTCGAGTGGAGTCTCCTGCTCGGCATCGCGGCCACCGTGACGATCATCCATCTCGCCACCAACGGCCGCTACGGCTTCCACCGCGAAGCCTTACGCCCTCTCGCCAGGCATCTCGTCGCCTGGCGCAGTGTTCAGCAGTTCGATTTTTAAGTCAGAGCAAACTCGCGTCGCTACTCGTCCATCTCTCAGAACCCATCGCAACGGGCGTTCATCGGTGACTGCATGCCACCGCCGCGGGGAGGATTGACACATGGGGAGGAATTGCATTTTCGCGTTCGTCGGCATGAATGCAGTTCTTGTTTTATCCGGCGTTTGGTCGGCATGGGGACAGGGGCTGACCGACGCCGGTGCTGTCAGCAATGTGCAGGACAACCGGGTCGCCCTCCTGGCCGGCCATCCATTCTCAGCAATCAAGTACGCGCGGAAGGTCAGAGTTCTCCCCGACGGCAAGCTACAGTTCCTCGCCAATGAGCGGTACCCCACTCAAATCGCTCGAGATGCCAACGGGAGGCTAATGATGCAGGATATCCACAGCGACGATCTGCAGTCAGAATGTGACCATTTGGAATTGCGCGATCCGCCTCCGTGTCCCGCTTGGTCAGTCATCGTCATCGACCCGGTGGCGCACACCGTCGCGCATTGGGCCGCAGGCGAGTTGGGTGCTCACGAGTGGATGGACTTCCCTCTCTCTGACGCTCGGTTGGAGGAGACCGTTCACGCTACCGCCGACCTGCCTGATGTGCCCCCGGATTTCAGCGACGAAGATGGCAAGATGAGTAAGGTGAACCTGGGTAACCGGACGATAGAAGGTATTCCGGTACACGGCATGCGATGGACCCTGCTTTATGACACGAATCAGGATGGCCAGACCATTCAGCGGACGCGCATACACGAGGTGTGGACGTCTGCCGAAATGAAGCTCATCGTCCGTGTCGTCGATGGTGATCCGCATGGAGTTGAATCTGTGTGGGGACTCAAGAAGATCTCCCTTTCGCCCGATCCAGCTCTCTTCCAACCACCGGCGGATTATCAGTTTTGGCACTGCTCTCAGGTGTACCACGCCAACTGCGATAAGTTCACCGGCCGTGAGATCGAGTATCTTGCTTCGTGGTTTTCGAAGTAACCCGCGCCGTTCAGCCCCACGTTTCCGAACTACTCCCATCACAACACGCCGTAGATAGCATGAAGCAATCAGCGCCTATCGCCAAACCTCAGTAAAGCAGCACCGCCACGCGATGCATCGTGAACGCGCCCTGCACGTCGCGCGGTGGGCAGCTTCCCACCGCCGCCTGGTGAAATTGCCCGGAGCTGAGCCGGTCGACCAACGCCTGCGGCAAGTGCGTCACGTCCGCGTCCTGCCAGCGTATGACGAACTGTGGCTCCTGGTTCGATTTGGTCGCCGGCAACCCCCGATCCATTGCGCAAGCCGCCCGGGCAAACGACGCATCTTTCACGATCGTCACTCCGCTCACTTGAATCAGAGCCCCAATCGCCGCCTCCACCTCTGCTGGCGTTTGATCCTGCACTCCACGCGCATAGTCAGCCACCGCATAAAGCACGCCGCGGCTGGCCATCACGGCTACTCCCACCCGGTCCACTTCCGGGTTCAGCAGGTTGGTGCGGTGCCCCTGCGAGTGCATCCAGTCATTGTGGATCGTCCCCGGATCGGGACCAATGGCAACATTCTCCTCAAGGAGACTGAAGTGCGCACCGGCCTGCCCGGCTCTCTCAGTAACGCTCGGCTCGCCGCCGTATCGATGAGAAATCTGCCCCTCGGCCACCATGCGTACGCAGTGCTGCCGCGCCGCTGTAGCCAGGGCCGCATCCCATTTGAGCGGCCCGGCTCCTTGCTCAGCGCGGGCTTGGTTGGCCAACGCAAACAACTGCTCCGCTTCCGGCTGAAGACTCTCCTGTTTTCCGCCCTGCAAGGACCGACCCGCCGTCGATTGCCCGAAAAACACCGGTGCTGCCAACCCCAGACACAAAATCAAACCCCATCGCGAGATGCCCATGTCCTCATTAAACCCCGCTTCGCCCCGCCTGTCGCTGTATTCTTTTTTGAGTGCCAATGTCTTTCTTCGCAGCCGCTCCAATCCGAGCCTTCCGTAATCGCCTGCGTCGCCAACCGCTAGCCGTGGCGGGCGTCCTGCTGCTCGCAGCCTTTGTGTTAGGCGGCATCACCGCGCCTTGGCTCGCACCCCGCAACCCCGCTTCCATCGACCTGCTCCACCGGCTCGAAGGCCCCAACCCCGCGCATTGGGCTGGAACCGACGAGCTAGGCCGCGACATTCTCTCCCGGCTTCTCTGGGGAGCGCGTCTCTCGCTGGCTGTCTCTGTCACTGTGGTCACCGTCTCACTGGCGCTGGGTCTGGCCGTGGGCGGCCTGGCAGGCTATCTGGGTGGCTGGATCGACACAGCTCTCACCACCTTTGCCATGAATACCTTTCTGGCCCTGCCCGGTATCCTGCTGGCCATCGCCTTCGCCGCGTTCCTCGGGCCGGGATTCGCCAACCTGGTGCTGGCCCTGGCCATCGGCGGCTGGGCTGGCTATGCCCGCCTCGTCCGCGCGCAGGTGATGGCTGTCCGCGACCGCGAGTATGTCGATGCGGCCCGCGCCCTGGGCGCCAGCGGCCTGCGCATCTTCTTCCGCCACATTTTACCGAACATCGTCCAACCGATTCTTGTGCAGGCCGCCATTGGCATGGCCGGCGTCATCCTAGCCGAGGCCACGCTTTCCTTCCTCGGCCTCGGCATTCCCGCGCCCGCCCCCAGTTGGGGATCCATGCTCAACGACGCACGCCTGCATCTGTTCGACTCGCCCCACCTGGTGCTCTTCCCTGCCCTGGCGGTCGCCGGCGCCGTGCTTGGCTTCAACTTCCTGGGAGACGCTCTCCGCGACCAGCTCGACCCACGCACGCGCCTGGAACTGGGGCTATGAGTCCGGGCGAGAGGCATCCCATGAAGATCGGCGTCATCAGCGACACCCACGGCCTGCTTCGCCCCGAACTTGCCTCCGCCCTGACTGGCGTCGAGCGCATCCTTCATCTGGGGGACGTGGGCAAGGCTTCAATCCTGGGAGAGTTGTCCACCATCGCTCCCGTCACCGCCATACGCGGCAACGTTGATCGCGAAGGCCCGTGCGCCGATCTGCCTGAGACCGACGTCGTTCTCATCGCCGACCGCTATGTCTACATGCTCCACAATCTCGACACTCTCCACCTAGACCCGGCCGCTGGAAAGTTTGCCGCGGTCCTCTTCGGCCACACCCACGTGCCCAACTTCTATGTCCGCAAGGGCGTCCTTTACTTCAATCCCGGCTCCTGCGGCCCGCGCCGCTTCCGCCTTCCCGTTACCGTGGGTCTGCTGACAGTCGCCGAAGACGGGGAACTTCAGCCAAAGATCGTTGATCTGGGTTGCTCGTGAAGCGGGCGCTCTTTTTTGAGGAGTCACCCGCGCCCGCGCAGGCTGATCCCTGTTCCTGCGGAGCCTACCCCCGCATGCGCGGATTCACCCAGCGGTACACCACGTCCGTCAGCAGGTTCACCAGCACATAGGTCAGACCAATCGACAACAGACAGCCCTGTACCAGCGCATAGTCGCGATTCGAAATCGCGCTGACCACGAGTCTGCCCAGACCCGGCCAGCTGAAAATCGTCTCCGTCACAATGGCCCCGGCTAGCAACGCTCCAAACTGCAAACCGACCACGGTCACGATGGGAACCAGCGCGTTGGGCAGCGCATGGCGACAGACCACGGCGCTCTCGCTCAACCCTTTGGCGCGAGCTGTGCGGATATAGTCCTGACCCAGTTCTTCCAGCATCGCCGTGCGCACCATGCGGGTGAGGATGGCGGCCAGCGAAGCGCCCATGGCAATGGACGGCAGCACCAGGTAGCGCCAGTCAATCGCCGTGCTCCCGCCTGAGTTAGCGCCGGAAACGGGCAGCCAGCCCAGGCGAATGGAGAAGACCAGAATCAGCACCGGGCCCAGCGCCAGTCCCGGTACGGAGAGCCCGAACAGGCTGACGAGCGAAAGCACTTGATCCAGCCAGCGGCCGCGACGCACCGCCGCCAGAATCCCGGCCGGAAGCGCCAGCAGCAGCGCCAGCCCCAGTGCGGTCAACGTCAATGCCAGCGTGTACGGGTAGCGGGCGGCAATCAGGTGAGCCACCGTATCGTGCAGCCGGATCGAGCTGCCCAGGTCGCCGTGCAGAACGCCGGTCCAATAGTGCAGGTACTCCTGATGAAGAGGCAGATCCAGGAAGTATTGATGACGCAAAGTCGCCGTATCCGCCGGCGTGGCCCCCTCGCCCAGCATTTGTAGAATGGGATCGCCGGGAACCAGGTGAATCAAGAGAAAGACCAGCGAAACCACCAGCCAGACGACCGGAAGAGTGAGCGCGAGACGGGTGAGAATCTGCTTCATGGGCTTGCTTCTAACGATAAATGACTTGTCGGCCCACGGCCTGCATCCGGACCAATTGCGGGTGCCCCCGGGTGTCGGTTTTGAGACCGGGGATGCCACGCACTCGACGC
>Ga0255352_1000507_pt1 | contig 21797 bp, 10 predicted proteins | sample HBST0metaG_FD_189939 | JGI IMG/M metagenome (GOLD analysis project Ga0255352, IMG submission 189939) | Peat soil microbial communities from Stordalen Mire, Sweden - H.B.S.T0 | ecosystem: Environmental > Terrestrial > Soil > Wetlands > Peat | place: Sweden: Norrbotten County, Stordalen Mire...
GCGGGATGGCGGGATGGCGGAGTACATGATCGCCGAGGAGAAGGACCTGATCGCGCTTCCCGATGAGCTCACTTATGCCGACGGCGCGCAGGTGGCCTGCGGATTCGGCACGGTCTACGAGGGGCTGGAGAAGATCGGCATCGACGGCAATCACGCCGTGCTCATCACCGGACTGGGGCCGGTAGGCCTGGCAGCGGGCGCGCTCTGCCGCAAGCTCGGCGCCAACAAGATCATCGGCATCGATGTACTGCCAGAGCGCATGAAGATCGCCATGGACCTGGGTCTCTGCGATGCGGTGCTGGCCTCGGGGCCGGACAATGTTGCGCGAGTAAAGGAACTCACCGGCGGACTGGGCGTCGAGCGCGCGGTGGATTGTTCCGCACATCACGCCGCACGAGCAACGGCCATTCGCGCCACGCGCAAGTGGGGCAAGATCGTTCTGCTCGGCGAAGGCGGAACGGTGGAGTTCAATCCATCACCGGACATGATCCACGATCAGAAGACGCTCTACGGATCGTGGGTCACCTCGACCTGGCTGATGGAAGAGTTGGTGGAGCGGCTGGTGCGCTGGAACCTGCATCCGGCAGACATTATCACCCACCGGTTCCCACTGGAGCGCGCGGCGGAAGCGTATGCGCTGATGGCCTCCGGCAAGTGCGGCAAGGTCGCGGTGTGCCAGGATGAAGAGCTAATTCAGGCCTCACAAGAGGAACACCGCAATGACTGACTTGCCCACCCCCAAAGCGCCCAACTGGCATCGGCATCTACGTGCCTGCTTGCCGCTCTTCGGCCATCGCAACTGGATCGTGATTGCCGACTCAGCCTATCCCGCGCAATCCAAGCCGGGCATCGAGACAATTATCGCCAACGCAGATCAACTGGAGACCGTTCGCAAGGTGCTGGCTGCGATGGCAGCTAGCAAGCACATCCGCGCCAACGTATACACCGATCTGGAGTTGGGCTTTGTCGGCGAGAGCGATGCGCTCGGTGTCTCGGCCTATCGGAAGAAGCTCGATGCACTGCTCAAAGGCACAAGAGCAAAGGAGCTTCCACACGAGCAGATCATCGCCAAGCTCGACCAATCCGCACAGGTATTTCGCATCCTCATCCTCAAGACCAACATGACCATTCCGTATACTTCTGTCTTCTTTGAACTCGACTGCGGCTATTGGAATGCTGGCGCGGAAGAACGCTTGCGCCTGTCGATGTCCAGAGCGGCAAAGTAGCAATTCAGACTTCTGGCGCAAGAGACACCGTGAAAGGAACTAACTGCAATGGCATTGAACAGACGTGAGTTACTCCAATGGATGGGCGGCGCAGCTTCCGCTCTTGCACTCTCAAAGTTCGTCCGCGCCCAGGCGAAGGGCGCGCCCTTCGCGGGAACCAGGAATTCTCTCGATGGCTACCGGATTCCCGACTGGTTCCGCGACGCCAAGTTCGGCATCTGGTCTCACTGGGGTCCGCAATCGGCCATCGAAGACGGCGATTGGTACGCGCGCAACATGTACATGCAGGGGTCGGAGCAGTACCGCTACCATGTGGAGACTTACGGCCATCCCTCGAAGGTCGGATACAAGGATGTCGTCAACGACTGGAAGGCCGCCAAGTGGGACCCCGAACATCTGATGGGCCTGTACAAGAAGGCAGGCGCAAAGTACTTCGTCAGCATGGGCGTGCACCACGACAACTTCGACTTGTGGAACTCCAAGCACACACGCTGGAATGCAGTGAACATGGGGCCGAAGAAAGACATCGTCGGCACTTGGCAGAAGGCCGCGCAGAAGGCCGGCTTGCGCTTCGGCGTTAGCGAGCATCTGTGGATCAGCTACAAGTGGTGGGCCGTGAGTCATGGCGCCGACAAGACCGGGCCGCTTGCCGGCGTTCCGTACGACGGCGTCGATCCCAAGTTTGAAGACTTGTATCACGATGGCGATTGCGCCCGCCTCATCGAAAAACTCGATTGGAACGACGACGACATTCCCGAATCGTGGAAGCGCCACTATCTCGATCGCATGACAGACCTCATCGACAAGTACCAGCCCGATCTTCTTTACACCGACGGGCATCTGCCCTTTGAGGACACGGGCCTGAAGATGGTCGCGCATCTCTACAACGTCAGCGCGCAGTTGCATGGTGGCGTGGTTGAGGCTGTCTACAACAGCAAGACCGACACGGACTGCGCCATCGGCACGTGCCTGCTGGATCACGAGCGCGGCGTGGCCGACGGAATCGCGAAAAATCCGTGGCAGACCGATACCTGCATCGGCCAATGGCATTACAAGCGGGGTCAGGAATATAAGTCGCCCAAGAAGGTGATCGACCTGCTGGTGGACATAGTGAGCAAGAATGGCAACCTGCTGCTCAACTTCCCGCTGCCCAACTCCGGAGAACTGGACCACGAGGAGTTGATGGTACTCAACGGCATCACCGCATGGATGGCGGTGAACAGCGAAGGCATCTACTCTTCGCGCCCGTGGAAGATCTACGGCGAAGGCCCCGCGACGAAAGTGAAGATCGTTGCCGGCAACTTCAACGAGGACAAGCAGAAGGACCTCACCTCTGAAGATATTCGCTTCACCGCCAAGGACAGCGCGATCTACGCGTTCGTCATGGGCTGGCCGGAGAAGGTGGCCGTGGTGAATGCACTTGGACTCGCCAGCGAGCAGGCTCCAGGCAAAATCGGCAAGGTGGAACTGCTGGGGTACAAGGGCGAACTCAAATGGAAGCAGGACGACTGCTGCCTGAAGGTTGAAATGCCGGCGGAAAAGATTTCCGATGTGGGCTTCACACTGAAGATCCAAATGGTGTAGCGAAAGTACAGCCGAATCAACAGAAGCGAGAACGCAAGCGCAAGGCCAGTGTGTACCATATGAATCACTAAGAAAACGGGGGGGAAGATTTCTTTAGGCTTCCCCCTCACAGACCAACTTGAGATCAGGCTACTCGGCAAAGCGGGTCTTCGGAACCCGCTTTCATGCCTGGATACCACCGTCAGAAGGTGTCGCGGAGATCGCTATTCATCTGGACTATATCGTGGCCAGAATCATCCCCCGCCGACCCCAGAAGCTCCTCGAAACAAGTCCCCTGCTGGCAGGGTGACTGCCGTTTTTAGGATCATACCGATGCGCCAGTGCACGAAAAGATCCGCTTGCTCCTTTGCGACCTTTTGAAGAAAATTACTCACATAGATCTTGCGGTCTTTAAAGGGCTCTGTGTTCGGTGGGACAGCCCGGGGCAGCCTCAAATGCCAGCTTGATTGTCCATCTCATCCCCCAAGACTAACCCACCCCACAACTTTGCACACTCTCGTAACTGCCGCCCCTGATAGCCAAGTTCTGACTTAATCCGAAGACTCAATGCTCCAACGAAACAAATCCGTCTTTCCACTTGGCTCGAACTACTCAGATCACTATTAAAACACTCCTTCAATCAGACGCCGTCGATCCGACTCACCGCGCGTAACCAGCCAGTTTCAGCACATAAGCATAGTTCCCGGGCAGATGCTCCGGCAGCGCCACCTGCAGATTACCGTCCGCTGCCTTCGTGTCCAACTGCTTGGCATTGCCCAGCATTGTTACCCGTATGTCCGGCCGCGCGACCACACCGGCAATCGTCGCCGTCCGAAACTTCGGAGTTCCCAAAATCGTCGCGTAAAGATCGCTTCCCTTGCGGGTGAAGCGGAGATCGTCGCCTTCGGCAGTCTTGCCTACGGCGCGCTCCCAAGGCACGGTGTCGTAGATCGCTTCGCCGTTCTGATTGAGCCAGGCACCTAGCGCTTTTAACCGCTCCAACTGCACGGGAGGAATAGTCCCATCGTCTTCTGGGCCCACGTCCAGGAGCAAGTTGCCGTTCTTACTCACAATGTCCACCAACAACGCAATCAGATCGGCGGAAGCAATGGTCTCCGCCTCGCCCTCGGCGCGGTTATAGCCAAACGACTGCCCCAGACCGCGGCACTCCTCCCACTTCTTCACACCGATCTTCTCCACCTTCTGGTACTCCGGTGAAATGAAATCAGCGTGCTTGATTCCAAGCCGATCATCCACGACTCCATCCGGCACGGCGTTGTAGTAGTCCGCCTCGACCTGCATGGGCCTGCCCGTCTTTGGCCAGTCAATGTCGTTCCACAGAACCGCCGGATGATAACGATAAATCAGCTCGTGAATTTGCGCGAAGGCGTAATCCCCGTAGGCCTGTGATTCCGGCTTGACTTCCTCGTAGTCCTGGATCGTCTCGATGGGGCCGGAGTTGAACGTCCAGTCGTACCCACCGGAGTAATAGAGCCCCATTTTCATTCCCTCTTTGCGTACGGCCGCTGTCAGCTCGCCCACAATGTCACGCTCCGCGTGCCGCTCGTTCTGAGGAATCGAAGGATTCGGATTCACCGTCGTGCTCGGCCATAGCGTGAATCCCTCGTGGTGCTTCGTCGTCAGCACCACATAGCGCGCCCCTGCGTCGCGGAAGGTCTCTGCCCACTCGTCGGGATTCCACTTCTTCGACTCGCGGTTGAAGATGGGAGCAAAGTCGTAGTAGCTGAAATTCGCCCCGTAGTGTTCGTTGTGATAAGCCTGTGTCGGCGAGCCCGGAATGCGCATGACGTTCAGGTACCACTCCGCATAGGGGTCGTTCTTGATGTAGTCCACGTTCGCAAAGTCGTGATCGGGATGGGACAGCGGCGCCCAGCCCGGCACCGAGTACAGTCCCCAGTGGATGAAGATCCCCAACTTCGCCCCCGCATACCACTGCGGCAGGGGATGATTGTCCAGTGACTCAATAGTCGGCTCATACTTCACGTGTTCTTGTGCCATGCACACTGCGCTTGCCAGCATCAGGAACCCTGCTAACGTCAAAATAAATCCAACTCGACGGATCATTGCCAATTCTCCTTCAGCGCCTCGTTTCTCGGTAACGCTAATGTTAACGCATAATAACCCTCCGTCACGATTCTGCCAACCTGATAATGCAAGTGCGCACACAACCTACAGTTGATGAACCATCAGGCGATTTGTAGATGCGTTACGTCACTGGCTGGAATTGCGACCGGTTTCTCGCTTGCGATTTTGCGGGCTGCGATAACAAGACGGCGCCGAAAAGAGAGACGAGGACTGCGAAACGTTCAAACGCATGACGCTCCCTAGGATGCTGGCTCTCGGCAGGCTAATTCAATGAGACGGGACGCAGGGCTTGCCGTCGCACATCGCGCCGGTAATGCCTTTGCCTTCGGTGATGGTATAGATACGGTCAACGGCGGGCAGTGTCACATTTTCCACGGTGCCGCTGGGCCAGTGAATCTCCGTTTGATCGACTTTATCCAAGTTGCCCAAACCAAAGTGGACGCGCATGTCATTTGACGAGAGATAGCTTCCGCCGCTCAAAACGTCTCCCCGCTGACGCATCCCGTTTGCGGTCAGGTAGACGGTTGCGCCGACCGCGTCGCGGGGGCTTTTAGGTCCACCGCTGAGCTTCATCTCGACCCAATGATGGTGGTCGGGATTGACGTTGCGCAACAGTACCGGGACGCCGTCCATGCTGTTGATGACCACGTCGATCTTGCCGTTGTTGAAGAGGTCCCCAAACGCTGCGCCACGGCCGACGGTGACCACCGCCAGTCCTGTTCCCTCGACCGCAGGCACCAGATCGAATTTGCCGTTGCCCAGATTGCGATAGAGCAGCGGGCGCTGGGCGTAGCTTTGTCCCCACTCCGGATGCTGATCGACCTGTGGATAGACGTGACCGTTTACGATGAATAGATCCTTCCAGCCATCGTTGTCGTAATCGAGGAATCCATCGCCAAATTTCACAAAGGGGATAGCAGACTCGGCAATTCCGGCCTGGTAACTGACATCGGTGAAGGCCCCTTTGCCGTCGTTCCGGAAAAGTATGGGGTAATCATCTGAGAAGGTTGTGCTCACCACGGAGAGATGTCCGTTGTTCTCGTAGTCTCCCACGGCGAGTCCCATGTTGGCCGCCTCGCGTCCATCTCCGTTGAGCGCGAATCCACTTTCGTAACTGTCGTCCTTGAAGGTGCCGTTTCCCTTGTTAATGTACAAATAGTTCGGCGTGGAGTCGTTGGCCACCAGGAGGTCCGGCTTGCCGTCGTTGTTGACGTCGGCAAACAGCGCATCGAGCCCGTAATAACCGTTGGGACCGTCCACGCCCAGCTTCTTGCTGACGTCGGTAAAGGTACCGTCGCCGTTGCTGTGGAAGAGATGATCGTGTGCTCCCTGAAGGCCGCGCGGGCCGCACATCACCTTCACGCTGCGGTACTGGCAGAAGTCGTAACCAGCGGTCTTGGCGCCGGAGAGCGGAGCATTTTTCAGGTCAAGATCAATATAGCCGGCCACAAATAGATCGAGATTGCCGTCGCTGTCGTAATCCCCGAAGGTGGCGCCGGTGTGGTCAATCGCCACCTCGGCCGAACCTTCATCGAGGGCCACGCCGGCCTGCACCGCGACATCGGTAAACGTGCCGTCGTGATTGTTGTGATAGAGCCGACTGGCGCCGACATTAGTCACGTAGAGATCGGGCCAGCCATCGTTGTCGTAGTCGCCGACAACGCACCCCGTTCCCCATCGGTCGTTCGCCACACCTGCGCTCGCGGTCACGTTGGTGAATGTGCCGTCATGATTATTATGAAAGAGTGCCGCATGCGGTGAAGGCCCCTTCCCGGCTAGAGCGTCCAGTGTCGACCCGTTCACCAGATAAATATCGAGCCAGCCGTCATTATCGTAATCAAGAAGGCAGACGCCGGAGCCCTTCGCTTCAATGATCACTCGTTTTTCCGGCGCACCGGTTACGTTCCGCCATTTCGAGAGCCCCGCCTTTTCGGTTGCATCGATGAACACAACCGGACCCGTCTTCACGAAGCCACCGGCCGTGATGGGACGGTGCTGACTATCGAATACCGCCGTCTGCGGGCCGGCGTTGGTCATTTCTCCGCCTGTTGCTCGTCCCTGCTGGCCCGCGGCGATTACCGCATCCGGGGAAACGCGCAGTTCGAGAGCGAGCAAGGCGCAAACTGTTGACAGCAGAAGAACGGACCGGAACCATAGGGGGTTGATGTATCTTCCAATCCTGCCAGGCAAGACTGATCGCGGGGGGTGAATGCAGAGCCGGTAGAATCGCAACTTACTTTTACCTCTTCCAGGCATGGTACAACGGCACGGCACGGCACGGCGTATCGATTAGCGGGTGTCTACGCGCAGGCACTACACGGACCGTCTCCGCGCGCCAGATCGCATGCGTACCGCCAATGGGAACTTCAATACAAGCGGTCCCCCCCCCCGTGGCTTTGAGATTGCCCCGTAAATGCCTCCGTGGACGGCCCGAACCACTATATGTGAGGCCGTTCGTATTCAACGCCACGCTCGCGGGGAAGAGGCGACCTGCCTTGCCTTCATTTCATTCGAGATGTGTGACCTGGGATACCTAGCTCGAGGTGCTTTGTCGCGGGGCCGGGGTAAATGATTAATAACTGGCATTGAATCAAGAACGTACCCCGTCGTCGTATCACCTGCAGCCAGATTTTAAAAATATCCTTGACAAACGCGCGACCGCTCATTAGATTTATGTCGCGGTAAAGTTATCGATAACGTACCGACTGCAAAACTAAGCGCAATGAGGCGGGCGGTAAACGCTATCTCGGACGTGCACCAACAAGTCTAAAGGAGGCAGTATGGAGACGTCAGACAGGAGACCACGGAAAATGCACTGGTATCTCGGGCTGCTTGTGATGCTTTTGAGCGTTGCAGGTTTGATGCCCCGGGTCGCCATGGCCCAACAAGCAACCGCGAACGTCAATGGCGTCGTAAAGGATCCAAGCGGCGCTGCAATTCCAAAGGCGCAGGTTGAGCTCACGAACGTGAATACCGGCGTCGTGAGGAAAACAGCCACCAATACCGACGGAATTTACAACTTTCCGAGCGTCGAGCCGGGCACTTACAGCATGCAGGTGTCCGCAAGTGGCTTTACCTCGGTATCGCAGCCGGCGGTAACCCTCGAAGTTGGCCAGACGGCGACGTTCGACTTTCAACTGAAAGTCGGCACGGCGACGAGCAGTATTACTGTAAACGCCATCGCGCCTACATTGGAGACTTCGACCTCGGAATTGGGCACGGTTGTCTCGCCGAAGGAAATGAACGATCTGCCTTTGAACGGCCGTAACTTCACCCAGTTGCTCTTGCTCACGCCGGGTACCGTGAACCTCAATACCGACCAGAACTCGGGTGGCGGCGGAGGATGGAATGGTGCTTCAATCGGGCAGTTCAGCTTCCCGGCAGTGAACGGCGCCCGCAACCGGAGCAATATGTTCATACTCGACGGCGCAAACGATCTGAACACGCTGTCAGGGACATACAACTATGCGCCCATCGTGGACGCCATTCTGGAGTTCAAGAGCCAGGGTCACAACGATCTGGCGGAGTACGGCGGGGCCGCCGGCGCCGCTGTGAGCGTGGTCACCAAGTCCGGAACCAACCAGTACCATGGCGACCTTTGGGAGTTCCTGCGCAACGAGGTGATGGATTCGCGAGGTTACTTCGAGAACGCCCGCGAGCCCTTGCGGCAGAACCAGTTTGGCGCCGGTGCTGGCGGTCCTCTCTCGATTCCAAAACTGTATAACGGCAAGAACCGCACCTTCTTCTATGTAGCATGGGAAGGCTACAGGTACGCCTCAAAATCTGAAACCGGAGCGCTGGCGCCAACGGCCGCAATGGACACCGGCGACTTCAGCGGCCTGTGTCTCACGGGATTCACGAGCGGCGTTTGTAACGATCGAGATCAGAAAGGGAACGTTATTGATCAGATCTACGATCCCACTACAACGACTTCGGTGGGCAGCACCTACACGCGCAGCATCTTCCCGGGTAACATAATTCCAAGCAGCCGGATCAGTCCGGTCTCGAAGCTATTCATGTCGGTCATACCGACAGGCAGCGCGACTACGGTCAAGGGGGAGAACCTCTTTTACCCCCAAAGCACCGATTTCACCCAGAATTCGGGAACGCTTCGGGTCGACCAGAACTTCGGCAGCAACAACCAGGTCAATTTCCGCTACAGCCAGTTCGATCTGTTCAAGACATCGCCGTCGGATACAATTGGCAGTGCCTTCGTGCATGTCCCCGGCCATAACTACATCGGGCACTGGACGCACGAATTCAATCCGACAACCTTCTCAGACGTGTACTTCGGCAGAAACTATGGATTTACCACGACCGGCACCTCCTGGCCCGGCGTAACCCCGTCGTTCTTGTCACAATTGGGCCAGGCCGGGGTGTCCTCGTACTGGACGACTCTGAACAACACGCTCTATTCACCGTCGTATGCGGCGAATGGATACATTGGTTTCGGCGGTTCGCAGTTGCAGGGCTCCGGGTTGGGGGATGACTGGCAATTCGGAGGCTTATTCTCGAAGATCATCGGCAGACACACGATCAAGGTCGGTGCCGATTTTGAGACCAACAACTTCACTTCGCCGATCGCGTACGCGGGCGATACTTTCCAACCACAGCAGACCTCAAGCCTCGGGGCAAACAGCAGTGGTGGCAATAGCTGGGCGTCCTTGGTACTCGGTTTTCCGAACGAAGGAAGCTACCGGAATATCTTCGAGAATGCCTCGGGCGGCTGGATCGACGGGATCTACGTCGAGGACCAGTTCAAGGCGACTTCCCGTCTAACCATCAACATCGGCTTCCGCAACGACATGATCTGGACGCCGATTTATGGGACCGGCAAAGGCGGGAACTACTACACCGGCAATGCCAATCCCCTCACCGGCAAGTACGAGCTCAATGCGCTGCCGCCGATCTGTTCCGCAACCCAGGGCGCGCCCTGTATTCCGAACGGCATCTACACCGCGTCGAGCACGCCTGGTACGGGCCAGCTTCCCGCGAACGCCTACGTCAGCTCGAGTCTCCGCGTGATCAAGAACTCGCTGGCCGACTGGGCGCCCCGGCTCGGCCTGGCCTACCGCCTGAACTACAAGACGGTGATCCATGCAGCTTATAGCCGCTTCTATGACGAGTGGGCCGACATCACTCAGCTCTCGCAGAACTTCGGCGGGAACTGGCCGGCGGTCGCCACCATCGACAACGCCAATTTGAACTCTGCGCTTCCCACAGTGACGGCCGGCGATCCGCTGCAATTTGGCAGTGGAGGATCGATCGTTTATCCAATCAACGACTTCAGCCAAGTCAGCCAGTGGATGGTGGATCCGAACTTCCAGACACCGGTCTTCGACCAGTGGAACGCGGGTATCCAGCGCGAGTTACCCGGCAATATGACGCTCGACGCGAACTATGTCGGCGCGAACGGCAGGCATGAGGACTGGGGGCCGGCCTTGAACGTCCCGCAGCCGGGACCTGGCAGCCAGCAAGCCCGGCGGCCATACCCCTACATGCAGGCGCAATGGTTCGACCAGAGCGTCGGAGACAGCCGTTACAACGCCTTGCAGGTCACTGTCCGGGAACATCAATCCCATGGTGTTACCTTCCTGGCCGCCTACACGCTGTCTCAATCGAACGCCGACGGCTGCAACCTGGGTGCAAGCTGCGAGTCGTCCAATCCATACAATCGCAAGGGCGACTACGGCACTTCGGACCTCAACCAGAAGAACGTGTTTACGGTGGCATTCACGGCGGCGTCGCCCTACAACAAGTCTCCCAATAAGCTGCTCGCCAATGTGGCTGGCGGTTGGGCGCTGAACGGCGAGCTTCAGGAGACTTCGGGGCAGCCTTACACGGTAACTGCCGGTGGCGACCCGGAGAATACAGGTGGCATCAACCAGGAACGAATGAACGTGACTGGCAACCCGAACAGTGGGACCGGTATCCATACCCAGAAGGAATGGTTTAATACAAGCGCCTTCACGGTGCCTGGGTACGCCTATGGCAATGAAAAGGCGAACTCCCTGGTTTCCCAGCATTACAACAACCTCGACATGTCCCTTTTCCGTACGTTCCATCTAGGGCTCGGAGAAGAGAGATACTTCGAGTTCCGAGCCGAAGCGTTCAACCTCTTCAACAATGTTGTCTTTAGCACTCCGGACACGACCAGTACCGACGCGAATTTCGGACAAGTCACATCCCAGCGCTCTGGCCAAAACGGCTTGCCGGCAACGCGTCAGTTGCAGATGAGTATGAAGTTCTACTTCTAGTACTACGACTTCGTGGTTTCGTAATCCGATCCACGAATCTCGGGTGAGGATGCCCGAGGGTTTCGTCCGCTGCGGCGAATGAGACCCTCGGGAAAATATAAATCCACGCAGTCACGGTGGTAGCCCACCTTTAATGACTGAAACTCCATAGTGTCATCGCCGCACGCATTGTCGCGGCGATGACACTTTTCTCTTCAAAGCTGCGATCTATGCTAAAAGAGTGAAGACGAAGAGGAACGCGTTTGGCGGTGTTGATTCTATTGCTTTGCTCTGTTGTGCTCGTTGCAATCTTATTGGCCCGGGGCGTCGTGTCACGCCCGTCCGCTGATCCGGCTGCGATCATCGACGGCTCCCGGCGGACCTTTTTGCGCGCTGCCAGTTTCCTGGCCCCGAAAATGCTGTTTCCCTGGTTGCGACCGCGCCGGAGCGGGCAGTTTCAAGATTTCTTCCCGTCGATTGCACTTCCAACAGCCATCAGGTTTGAGGACATCGCTCAAAAAGCCGGCGTACATTTTGTGACTGAAAACTGCCCGACCCCAGAAAAACACCAGCCGGAAACCATGCCTGCCGGCGTTGCGTTGTTCGACTACGACGGGGATGGTCTGCTCGACATTTACCTGGTCAACGGCGCCGAGATGCCATCTTTGGTGAAAACGGGCCCGAAGTATTACAACCGCCTGTTTCACAACAACGGCGATGGAACGTTCACCGATGTTTCCGAGCGCGCTGGAGTCACCGGAGCGGGTTATGGGATGGGCGCGGCTGTGGGCGATTACGACAATGACGGCCACCCCGACCTGTTTCTGGCCAACGTCAACGGCAATCAGCTTTTTCACAACAATGGGGACGGCACGTTCACCGACGTCACCGCGAAAGCGGGTTTGGGCGGCGCCATGTACAAGGGCCGCAAGATGTGGTCCATCGCGGCCGGCTGGTTCGACTACAACAACGACGGACTGCTGGATCTGTTTGTGGCAAATTACTGCCAGTGGGATCCGAGCTACGAACCTGTCTGCACGGGTCTGAATGGCCGCGGTTACTGTCACCCCGGCAGCTTCGGTCCGCTTCCCAATACGCTGTATCGTAATAATGGCGATGGGACCTTTACCGATGTTTCGGCGGAGACCGGAATTTCAGAGGTGCTGGGCAAGGGAATGGGAGTCGTTTTTGCGGATTACGACGGCGATGGCTTTCTCGACGTGTTTGTGGCCAACGACAACAGCCCGAACCTCCTGTTTCACAATTGTGGGGGAAAGCGATTTGAGGAGGTGGGTGTTGAGGCAGGTGTGGCCTTCAACGACGAAGGGGCCGCCCTTGCAGGAATGGGCGCTGACTTCCGAGATCTGAACAACGATGGCTTACCGGATATCTGGCATACCGCGATCGAAAACGAGACGTTTCCATTGTTCATGAACGAAGGCAAGGGACTGTTTCGCAATGCGGGTCAGCAGAGCCGACTTGCGAATCTAACTCGGCCGATGTCCGGCTGGTCGAACGGGATCGTCGATCTCGACAACGACGGTTGGAAGGACCTGGTGGTGGCCCGCAGCAATGTGCTGGACAATATCGGGGAAATTTCACGGCATTTCAGCTATGCCGAACCAAACGCAGTCTTTCGTAATCTCGGGAACGGGCAGTTTGAAGATGTGAGCGCTGCTGCTGGGGCCGACTTTACTCGGCCAGCCCCGCACCGGGGGCTCGCGTACGGGGATCTTAACAACGACGGACGGATGGATCTCGTTGTGACCTCTCTGGGGGGACCGGTCCAAGTACTCCGTAATGTCACCCAAACAGGCAATCACTGGATACTGCTTAGGCTTGTTGGAACCAAAAGCAACCGCATGGGCCTTGGCGCGCAGATTCGGGTAACCACTGACGATGGCAGGAAGCTTTATAACGAGGCTACGACTAGCACGGGCTATGCCGCATCAAGCGATCCACGCGTTCATTTTGGTCTGGGCAAATCGAGCGTGATCAGGGAAATCGAGATCCGCTGGCCATCGGGCACGCGCCAGTTGTTGCACGATGTGACTGCCGATCGCATACTCGAGGTGACCGAGCCCCGCAATTTCGGTCAGCAATGAATGTGCCCAAGGTGGCATTTTACCCGGAGTGGATCCATCATGAAGCGATCAATCATTTACTGTAGCGCTTTTCTACTATTTGTCGGCGCACGGGCCGCGGCGCAACTGCCGGACACCTGCAAACCGCCGGCGGCTGCCACGCATACGCCAGCCGGCACATCACCCGCGAGAGTATTTGATGCTGTGGGCGTCTGGTTCGCACAAAAAGGCGATCTCAATTGTTCAGTCGCGGCGTTCAAACGGGCCTTGCGACTGGAGCCGCGCTTGGCCGAGGCGCATTTCGACCTTGGGCTTGTTCGGCAAAGTCAACAGCAGCTAGCAGCCGCAATAAGCGAGTTCCGCCTGGCCCTGCAGTACGATCCTGCATTGCTGCTGGCGCATTGTGCGCTGGGATCGTCCCTCGGTGACCCGACCGAGGCAGAAGCCGAATTTCGCAAAGCACTCACAGAGAACCCGCAATTAGTTTGCGCCCTGGACGGAATAGCGCAGGTTCTGGTGAAGGAGAGACGATACGACGCCGCCATGGATTACTGGCGGCAGGCCCTCCGGATTCAACCGGATGCTCCGGATTTGCAGATCGCTTTGGCGACGGCGACATATAAGTCTGCCAAGGCCAGGCAGGCCAATGGGCTGCCGGCCTTGGATGGCGCCGGGGTGGCTGACGCGATCAGGCTTCTAACGGACTTGCTCAAGAGCGATCCCGATATAACGGCTGGTTACTTTACTCTTGGCAACATCTATGCGAACGAGCGCCGTGATCGCGAGGCCGCGGATGAATACCAGGAGGTGACCCGGCGGAGTCCTACCGATACGGTCGCGCTGGCTGCGCAGGTCAAGGCGCTCATCGACTCATCAGCATATACCGATGCGCTTGCGCCCGCCCGCGATTACGTGCGCCGGAAACCGAACGATCCCTCGGGGCACGTCATGCTTGGCACGGTGTACCAGCAACTGGGCGATTACGCCAGGGCAGAGCCGGAACTTGAGCTTGGAGCCGCCAGGGCGCCCGACGATTTTGAGGCTCGATATCAGCTCGGGCTCGTTTTGGCGCGCATGGGAAAGCCCGATCAGGCCCTGCCCCAGTTGCAGAAAGCTGTCGCGCTAAAACCCGGGGATAGGTCGGCCCAGTACCAGCTGGTCGCTGTGCTGCACTCAATTGGTCAAACGCAAGAGGCAACGCAGTTAGTAAGGCAGTTGCGGAAAGAACAGGGCGAAGAATCCCTGAATAGCCAGCTGGGATCCGAGGGGACCAAGGCGAATGACCTGCTGCAATCCGGGAAACCGACAGAGGCAGCGCAGATTTATCGCCACATGCTCGAGGAAAACCCGGACAGCGCCCAGACGGCTTACAATCTCGCGCTGGCGCTTGAAGCCATGAACGATATGAAAGGCGCTGAAGACACCCTCCTAAATGCGATCAATATCGATCCGAAGCTGGCCAAGGTTCAGACCGAATTGGGCCGGCTGGAGTTGGCGAAAGGCGACTTGCAATCCGCGCAGAAGTGGCTCGAATCCGCTCTTGACTTGGAACCGGGACTCGTCGAGGCGCGCGGAAATCTGGCGATGCTTTTCGCAAAGAGGGGCGATATGGTATCGGCCGAAAGACTTCTTCGACAGGCCGTCGAAGACGATCCGAAATACAAGGAAGGTTATTTGAACTTAGGTTTGATTCTTGCGCAGCAGAAAAGGAAATCCGAAGCCGAGGAGGAACTAGACAAAGCCGTCGCGCTGTCGCCAAACGATCCCGCCACAGTATCCGCGGCTGGAAAAGTGAAAATGCAAATGGGCAAGTCCAGCGAAGGGATTGCGCTCCTTCACAAGGTGGTCGATCTGGCGCCCGACCTGGCTGCCGCGCATTTGGATCTGGCGCTTGCGCTCGCTGACAGTTACGACTTGACCGGCGCCCTGATGCAAACTGGCGAGGCGGTCCGCCTTGCTCCGCAGTCCGGTGTCGCCCATTTCTATCGCGGGCGTGTTCTGTTCGATCTGAGCCGCACCACCGAGGCACAGCCTGAGTTCGAAACTGCCTGCAGGATGGCTCCGATGATGCCAGATCCGCGGTATTTTCTCGCCCTCATTGACAAGCAGCAGGGCAAGGTCCAGCTTGCAGCCAGCCTTTTCGAAGAGACCGTCAAACTGCAACCTCGCAACGTAATGGCCTGGTATATGCTTGGCCAATCCCTTGAGCAGGAGTCCGAGACGGCGAAGGCGCTAGCCGCTTGGCGGAATGCTATCGCGATCGATCCGAACTTTACCCAGGCGCTGTTTGGTCTGGCGCGAGCATTGCGATCAACAGATCAAGCTGAGTCCGAGCAGTTCATGGCGCGCTACACCGCTGTCCAGAAAGAGCGGCGCATTCTGGACCGCGCGGACTCGCTGGCCAACAACGGTATTGAAGCCGAGTCCGCTCACGACTGGCCCGAAGCGATCCGGCAGTTAAAAGAAGCGATCGCGACGTGCGGTGACTGCGCGGCGAAAGCTGACCTTCACAGGAAACTGGGCATCGTCGACTGTCAGGCCGGCGACCTTGTCAGCGGCGAAAAGGAACTGCTGGTCGCGAAGGCGCTCAAGCCGGATGATCCCGTGACCCAGGCTGCCCTTGAGTTGGTCGCCCGGGCTCGAAGCCAGTACTCCAAATCCGCCGCCGGGAAGGCGCGTTAGCGCTGGCGACCTCTTCTTCTTGTGCCTTTGAGCAATAGGTAAGGCAAGCTAGCATTCAGAGTGATCGTTCCTCCCATAAACAAAGGCCGAACCTCTTGCTCTTTCGTTGCGCAGAAAAGTGCAAGAGGTCGTCACTTCGCCCCAGTTCAGCTCAGCACAATTCTGATCGCAGCCACCGTAATCATTTGGGTGTGGCTACTTTAGAACGACGGTCCAGGGAGGTGGGAACAAAGGCGGTGCTGCTCTTTTTCAATATGAAAAGACCAGTAGGCATCGAAGTCTTCACTCAAGTAGATGGCCCTGAGTTGAACAATGGCCTCAGCCATTTCCTCGGTCCATCGCATCCCAGGGTTGAACCGCCCAACGTGCGAAATCGCTCCGCAATGATCGTCTCATTGCTCGTTGGGCCATTAAATCCCTTTGTTGTAGACCGGCCAGATGCCAAATGCCGCAACGGTGTTCAATTGCGAACAGGTGGATCTCAATTCCGGACAGTTTTACTGTGCCTAGATCGTAAGAGGCTATCGCATCTCGTTCATTTTACGGCCAGTTTACGTCGCTGTTGTTTGGCGTGTAAATTGCTTTTCTTCATACAACGGACATTTCGATGTGTCTGCCAGCCGGGGTTGTACACAAGGACTTCATTTCGATCCCGTCGGATGCGTCGATCACGGAATATTTCGTTTGATTGGCCGCTGAATGGAAAGGGAGCTTCTATGTTCTTGAAAGTCTCGACGGATCTCCGATACACCCTCCGGACCATGAGGCGTAGCCCGGGTCTGGTAATTGCCGCGGTCCTCACGCTGGCCATTGGAATCGGCGCCAACACTGCAATCTTCAGCATTGTGGATGCCGTGTTCCTGCGCTCGCTACCATTTCCCGAGCCGCATCGCCTGGTCAATCTGAGCTGCGACCTTGCGGGAACGAATCTGCCGGACGTCGGTATATCGACGCCGGAGTTGGAGGATTTCCGCGACCGCTCTGGAGTCTTCCAGGAACTCTCGGCGGTGTGGCCGATGGATGGCAACCTCACGGGCGGCGACAGGCCGGAGCGCATCGAGGCGCTGGCCGTAAGCGCCGGCTACTTCAAGATGCTGGGAACCAAGCCTAGCCTTGGACGCTTGTTCCTGCCGGAAGACGGACACCGCTGGATATCGCAAACGACAGTCATCAGCTATGGCATCTGGAAGCGGTTGTTCGGCGCCGACCCCAAGGTTCTGGGACGCCGCGTCTATCTGGACTACGACCCTTTCGTCGTTGCCGGAGTCCTTCCGCCGGAGTTTCATCACCCCGGTTCGACACTACAGAACGAACCGGATTTCTATATCACCGGCAGCTTTCGCGGAGGAGCATTTCCACTCAATCCCAGCCATGGAGATCGAATGATTCCGTCGGCGATTGGACGCCTGATGCCCGGAGTTACCGTCGAGCAGGCGCAATCCAGGCTGGATGGGTTTGCTCATCAGTTGAGCGCGCAGTACCCACGGGATTATCCGACCGCAGCAAGATGGACGCCGCGCATTACTTCTCTGCAGGCTAGCCTCGCCGTTGGGTCGAGCAACATCCTGCTGGTGACGATGGGCGCAGTGATGCTTGTCTTGCTCACTTGCTGCGCCACGATCGCAAACCTGCTGCTGGCGCGCGCTTCCGGCCGCAGGAAGGAGTTTTCTATTCGCGCCGCTCTGGGCGCAAGCCGCGTGGATATTCTCCGGCAACTCGCCGTGGAGAGCTTTACGCTTTCGTTCCTGGGAGCGCTGCTGGGAGTGATCTTGGCAATTCGAGCGATTCCGCTCCTGGTCGAGCTTGCGCCTATCTCTCTGCCGCATGTCAATGGATTCGGCATTCATGGCGATGTGTTGGGATTCACGCTGCTGGCCACTATTGCAACGGCGGTTTTGTGCGGAATGGCGCCCGCCGTTCACTTTTCACGGCTCAACCTGACGGACGATCTGAAAAACAATGGACGAGGCGCGGGCACGGGCAGGACCGTCCATCACGCTCGGGCCGTGCTGGTGGTCAGTCAGATCGCCCTCTCTTTCATCCTCATGACCGGAGCCGGGCTGCTTTTGAGAAGCCTCTGGAATATGCTGCGCGTCGATGCTGGCTTCAACCCTACTCACGTTCTGGCAGGCAGCATCTGGTTTCCGCCTCCGGACGGCCAGGAGGCAAGAACAATTAAATACGATTCCCTGGACAAGCGAAGCCTCTTTGTCGAGCGGCTGCTGCAACAGTTGCACACGATCCCCGGAGTGGAATCCGCAGCCGTGGGCAGCGCGGACGCGATTCCGCTGAGCGGATGGAACTCGCAGGAATTCGCATTGGAAGGCAAGAATGCCCAACAGGAACAATCCCTCTCCGCGCAGATAAGTTCCATCAGCCCCGACTATTTTCAGGCGGTGGGATCCCGTGTGTTGTCCGGACGCAGCTTTACCGACGCGGACCGCGGCGACTACCGCGTGGCGCTGATCAACAAAGCCCTGGCGCGCCGATTCTGGACCTCGGAAAGTCCACTCGGCAAGCGCATTCGCGTCGGCGCGGATTGGTGGGTCATCGTGGGAGTCGTCGGCGATATCAAGACCGCCGGCCTCGATCAGCCCGCCACGCCGCACATCTATCTCCCCATCTATCAAAGCTCCTACTACTCAATGTCGATCCTGCTGCGCACATCAACTCGTCCGGAAAATCAAATGAAGGCTCTCGAACAGAGCGTGCGAACCGTGGATCCGGACCTGTCGGTCTTTGCGATCCGCACCATGGATGAGGTTGTCTCCCGCTCGATGGGAACGCGGCGCTTCGCGCTTCTGATGATCGGCGGTTTCGGGATCGTGTCGGTGAGTCTGGCGCTGATGGGCGTTTACGCTGTCATGGTCTTCGCCGTTGGCCAGCGAACGCAGGAGATTGGAATTCGCATGGCGCTTGGCGCCAGCCGCGGACAGGTCTTAACCGTGATCCTGCGACAGGGGATGCTGCTGACGGTGTGGGGCTTGCTGGGCGGGGTTTTCGGAGCCATTCTGCTGACGCGATTCCTGCATGGATTTCTCTTCGGCGCGACTCCGACGGATACGCTGACCTTCGTTTGCGTCGCGGCGATGCTGATCGCCTCGGCATTCCTGGCCTGCTATCTTCCCGCAAGACGAGCCTCGTTCCTTGATCCAACCACAGCCCTGCGCGCCGAGTGAATCCATTAACTGACGGCTTCCGCGAATGCTGCGTCAGTCGTGCTATTCCCATTACAAGCGCACAATTCGAGAGAATCGGAGCAGAAAAAGAAGATTCTGGATCGGGAAGCGTTGATGAGCAGCTTGCGGCAGAGGGCGAAGCCCTCTATGCCTCCACTGCAAATCTTCGCGCGCACTCAACCTGCTTACAATGTGCAACTTGCGAGAGCCACAGCGGACAAACATTGCGTTCAATAGCTTAACTCCCAAAATCGACCTTCTGTGCCCGCCAGTCCTTATGGGCCGGCTCCAGGCTCCGCGGCGCTTGTCGGCGCAGAAGAACGTAGCGACGTCGTCCGGACATATCGGGAGCCGGCTCTCATTGGTGCTTCGACAGACAGCGCCGATGGCCCTCGTAAACCGTGCCGAAGTCGCAGGCCACTAGGGCGCCGTCAATATAGCTGAGCGAGCCGGGCAGATGGATGAGATCCTTTCTTCGGCGATCATGAACTCGGCCATGCCGCCGTCGCGCTGCCAGCCGTAGGCGCGGCAATACTCGGCGCTGGTGCAGGAGATCATGTAGCCGCGGCGGCATCGACGGCGCAGACAGACGGGATAGCCGGGTCACACGAAAGCTGCATGAGCATGGCCTCCAATTCGGTAAAGGTAACGATATCTATAGCGATGTTGATCGCTAATCGGATTCCCCTTGATGTCAAGACTCAATATCATCCTCAACCGCTTGCGCCAAGGCCGTCGCCGGGACAACTCCCACCTCGCCTCCGGCCACGACTAACCGGGGTGGAACGAGCCAGATTTCCGGGCGCCCGGCCCCTCCGCCAGAGGTGTGATCTCTGACGTGAGCATTGAGATACACTCTTCACTATGGCAACGCGTCTGAAAGATATTGCTCAGGATTTGGGGCTTTCCGTTGTTACCGTGTCGAAGGTTCTGCGCAACCATCCCGACATTGGAGACGAAACTCGCAAGCGCGTCTTGAAGCGGATGCAGGAGCTGAACTACCAGCCGAATCTGACGGCGCGCGCTCTGGTGACAGGACGAACCTGGACACTTGGCCTGGTGGTTCCCGACCTTCTGCACCCGTTCTTTGCGGAAATTGCGAACGTGATTACAGCGGAGACCCACAAGCACGGCTATAGCCTGCTGATTGCATCCTCAGACGAGGACCCGGAGATGGAGGCGCAGGAGATTCGGCAGATGCTGGCGCGCCGTGTCGATGTCGTTCTCATCGCATCCGCGCAGTGGAAGCTGGACAGCTTTCAACAAATTGAGCAACAGAAGACACCCTACATTCTTCTGGACCGCCGGTTGCCCGGTTTGGAAGCGAACTACATCGGTGTGGACGACGAGGTTGTGGGAGTACTGGCCACCGAGCATCTGATCGAGCAGGGCTGCCGCTACATCGCACATATCCGCGGCCCCGAGGTGAGTACCGCGATAGGCCGTCTGGAGGGGTATCGCCGGGCTCTGGCCTCCTACAATCTGACTCCGCTGCCGGGGCATATTGTGTCACTGGGGGGGTCCGGCGATCACCGGGGAGAACGTGGAGGCTATGAGGCAGCCAAGCGCCTGCTGGTCACCCAACCGCGTCCGGATGGCATCTTTTGCTTCAACGATCCCTCGGCTCTCGGCGCGATGCGCGCCATCCTCGATGCGGGCCTTCGCATCCCGCAGGATCTGGCGGTGGTTGGCTGCGGCAACCTCTCTTACTCGGACTTTCTGCGGGTTCCCCTTTCGTCCGTGGATCAGGGCAGTGAGACCATCGGCAAGCAGGCAGCGGATCTGGCGATGAAGATTGCCCACAAAAAAGGACAAGTCCGGCCAACAATCGAGTTTGTTCATCCGCATTTGGTGGTTCGAGCTTCCAGCCAGCGATAGCTGCAGGCGCAGACTGGTTTGGATGCCGTTCCCTTGCTGATCCAATCGATCCCGCCCAATCCCAAATGTTTCTTGAGCGCCGCAGGATTCTTGTTGCCGGTCATTGTGTGCGGGTGCTATATTTTCCCAGAAAAGTTTACGTTAACTGTATCGCTATTGTAATACTCAGGATGGAGCTGCCCGTGGGTGATTCCGTGGCCGGAGGCCGGAGGCGAGAGGGAGCGTGCGCGGTGGCGGGCGGGTTTCAACTCGCCGCGGGTCAATGACAGTCCGGATGGGCTGAGGGAGCAAAGGGCAGGGTAAATGCAAGCAAATGAGAACAAGTGCGGCGGCGTGGGGAACGGGGAGAGTGCGGGAGTCGGCTCCGGCATCGGGCTGCAAGGCCAGAAGCCTGTAGTGGGTTTGAGGCTGAGCGCTGTCCTGCTGCTCTGTTTCCTCTTTCTCGCTTGTGCTGTGGCGCACGCTCAGTGGGCTCCACTGGTGGAGGATGCGGACGCTGCACAGAGAATCGCATGGTGGCGCGAGGCGCGCGTGGGAATGTTCCTGCACTGGGGCGTCTATGCGATTCCGGGCAGGGGCGAGTGGGTGCAGTGGGATGAGCAGATTCCGGTGAGCGAGTACGCCAAGCTGGCCGGCGAGTTCAAACCTGAACACTTCGACGCCAACGCATGGGCTGGGCTGGCCAAAGAGGGCGGGATGCGGTACATGGTACTGACAGCGCGCCATCATGACGGCTTTGCGCTGTTCGACGATCCGGAGAGCAGCTTTACAGCGATGAAGTCGGCGGCGCATCGCGACATTGTTGCCGACTACGTGGAGGCCGTGCGCCGGGCAGGGTTGCGG
>Ga0255352_1000511_pt1 | contig 21631 bp, 18 predicted proteins | sample HBST0metaG_FD_189939 | JGI IMG/M metagenome (GOLD analysis project Ga0255352, IMG submission 189939) | Peat soil microbial communities from Stordalen Mire, Sweden - H.B.S.T0 | ecosystem: Environmental > Terrestrial > Soil > Wetlands > Peat | place: Sweden: Norrbotten County, Stordalen Mire...
ATTCCCCCGTTCATTTCGATGCGCACATTCACTGCCTGATCGCTGCCGAATTTTGTCTGCATTTCCGGCAGATGCGCCGCGAGTTCTTTGGCCAGTTCCCCGTGATCGAGCGATATCTGGGCTGAAATCGAGTCCCGCGTGGTCGAAGTACTAATCGAAATATTGCCGAACTCGTTTGACCGCATGCCCACCCGCATCTCTGTCTGGCCCATGTTCTGGATCAGTTTCGCGGAATTGATAACCGGCGGAGCTGGCGCTGCGGCAGTCGAAACGGAAACAGCGCTATCCGCCGTCTTCATGGAAGAACCGCCGGTGCCTGCGTGCGTTAATGTACTCAGTGCCGGAGAAGCAACAGCCGCGTTCTGCACGGGAGGCATCGCCAAAACGGTGTGGGTTGCGAAGTTCATTTGGATCGCCGCAGTGCTTGCACCTTGTGAAGTGACGACGTTTTGGTTCTGATCGCCGGATGTTGTTGCGGATTGAGAACCTGCCTGGGATACTGTCTGGTCCGACGCCGACTGCGTCTGTTGCTTGCCTCCCGCTACCTCGTTGGCTGTGTCCTTGCCATTGGTGGTGGAAGTGGACGACAGTTTTGTTGCCGAGATCGAGTTTAGGCTCGATACGCCGGCCTTGATCGTTCCAGGGAGCCCGCCGCCAGACTGGTTCACCGAGGCAAGCAGACTGGTTGTGCTGTCGAAGAAACCGAGGCCCACTGCGAGCACGCCCTGATTCGGCGCAGTCGCCGACGGCACAGCCTCATCTGTCGATGTTCCGGCCGATACCGAAGCAACAACTCCCTTTATGGATGCCTTCAGGGCCGCGTGCAGAACCGGAACTGCATCGACGTTCGGGGGCATCTTCGAGGCTGCATTCAAAACGGCGGTTGGTATTGAGTTCTGATCTATGGCTGCCGTTGCGCTTTGCGCGGGAGTAGAAGTCGTATCTGGATCGGTGTTGGCGACGGCATTCGCGGGCATCTTCGAGGCTGCATTCAAAACGGCGGCTGGTATTGAGTTCTGATCTGAGGTTGCAGCTGCGCTTTGCGCTGAAGTAGAAGTTGTATCTTCATCCGTGTTGGCGACGACCTTCGGGGTTGCGGTTGGCACAAAACTTGAAGGCCGCATCTGCAGTTCGCTTGCATCTGCGCCAGCGGCACGATTCCCTGCCTGCGATAACGGTTCGATCCGCGCATTTGTGAGCTGATTTTCAGCCCCCGGCAGCATTGATGCAGGCTGGGAAGAGCGGTTCACCGGCTGGGCAATATTCGGCTGAATGCCGGCCAGTTGCCCTGCGATCGTGGGCGATGCATCCAGAGGTGCAACCACTCTGGCAAAGAACGTCTGCGACGAGATGCTGTTCGTATTGGCCACTTGCGCCTGCTGCAGCGGCGCTGTCTGCTGAGGGACCTTCTGGATGAGAACGGCGCTGCCGCCAGAAACCACAACTTGCCCTTGCACATCTTCAGGCTTCTTACGACGTGCGTCCCCGGTACTGCTGTCGTTCACACTCTCGCTCTGAGGAGATGCCTTCGAGGCCCTGAGCAGTGTTTCGCTGAACTTCTGCACTGGTCCGTTAGCACACTGCGTCGCCGCGGCGCCGCCAGTCCCCCATTGTGCCAGAGAAGTCTTTTCGATATTGGCCGCAGCGATCACGCATACTCTATGGCATTTGATGGGCCAAATAGCATGCGTGTATTGCCGGCATATTGAGCCCCTTATGTTCAATGGAATCAGCAGCCTTCGCATTTCATGGGCAGGCATCGCAAAGTCCTCGGACCAAACCCGGCAAGATTTGCCGATATGCGCTCCGGCAAATCTTGCCGGGGTGAAGCCGCTGCATAGGATGCGATTGCAGCCAGAGTGGCGCGCTTCCGCGGAATGATCTACGCAAGCCGCACAGTCCCTCTCATGTCATTCGCTTTGCACAGCACGTCGTTGGGTTCGGGACTGAGCAGGAGAATTGCAGACGGTTATGGAAATCTCAGGGTCACGACAATGTGGACAGCAATGAGCGCAACAATCTCTTTCTCAAAAAAGGAGCCTTCCAGAGTGTCGAACCGCGTCTCACCGTATCAACGCGAGGCGCCCCAAAGTCCGGATTTGCGGACCTGGGATTCCACAACGCTTGTTCGTAACACATGAAATCACGACGTGAGCAGCCTTTGCTGCATGCTGCATCTCTCTTGAATCCCCTCTGGAAATCAGGGTAGCAATCTCAACCTCAACGGTCAGTTGCGCCCTCGCCGGGAAATGAAGATGTCGTCGAGAGTCTTCTGTTCGAGGCGCGCAATATCCAAATCGTACGCATTGCGTTTCTCTTCGCGCATGTCGGTAAGCATCTCGCGATTGCGCCGCGCCTTTTCGTAGATCTTGAGCTGCTGGTCTCGCAATTGTTCCAGCTTTCCAATCTTCTCTTCCAGAATCTTCCTATTCTGCTTGAGTTCCTTTATTTCTCCATAGGAGATGTGAAGATTGCGTCCGATGATGGGTTTGAAGACATCCTCGCGACGCACAGCGTCCGATGCCTCAAGAGCCGACTCGGTGGATGCGAGAGCCTCACGCGTCTGCGCGATCTCAAATAGTATTCTTTGCAGCATGCGTTCTTCTTGTTCTTCAAGAATCCCGCGGACCCGAAGCACTGTAGCGAGTGAAAACTGAAAGCCCATATTAGCTGGCAATCTCCAGAAGGGATTTAACTACATCCGGAAAAGAGACAATCTGGTCGGGACGCTGGTGCAGGAAAGCGTTGAGCTGCGGTAGTATTTCCACTGCCCGATCAAGAGTTAGGTCGGCGCCCTTCTGATAAGCGCCAATGCGAATCAAATCTTCAGAGCGTGCGTAGGATGCCATCAGGAGGCGCAGCGCCTTGGCCTTTTGCAGGTGCTCTTCTGAAGTAATATTCGGCATCAGGCGGCTCAGGCTCTCCAGCACCGAGATAGGCGGGTAGTGGTTTCTCATGGCCAGGTTTCTGTCGAGGATGATGTGCCCGTCCAGCAATGATCGCACCGTATCCGCAACCGGATCCTGCTGATCGTCGCCTTCCATCAGAACCGTGTAGAAAGCCGTGATGCTGCCCCCCTTGAAGCAGCCGGCGCGTTCCACCAGCCGGGCAAGGATGTTCAGCACCGAGGGTGTATAACCCTTCGCCGTCGGAGGTTCGCCGGCCGACAGCCCTATTTCCCGTTGCGCCATTGCGAATCGGGTAAGGGAGTCAACCACCAGCAGCACATTCTTCCCTGTGCTGGCGAAGTACTCGGCGATAGCCGTTGCCGACAAGGCAGCCCGCAATCGCAAAAGGGGGGATTGATCCGAAGTGGAAACCACCACTACGGAACGCTTTCGTCCCTCATCGCCGATTACTTCGAGAAACTCTCCAACCTCGCGTCCGCGCTCGCCGACCAGCGCCAGCACCGTCATGTCGGCACTGGTCCCGCGGGCCATCATGCCTAGCAATGTGCTCTTTCCGACTCCGCTGCCCCCAAAAATACCCAGGCGCTGACCGCGCCCGCAAGTCACAAACGCGTCAAGTGCGCGAATGCCACAACCGAGCGCCTCGCGAATAGGTACGCGATCAAGCGGCATCGGCGCCGATCCGTCTACCCACACCGTCCGCTCCCCCCGATATTCGCCTTTCGAATCGATGGGCGCGCCGGTCGCATCGATCACTCTGCCCAGCATGTCGCTGCCAACCCGGATCGATGGTCGCGTACCCCAGGCAACGATCCGGTCTCCGAAGCGGATCCCCTGCGGATTCTCAACCGCCATGGACAGCAACGTCGAGCCGCGAAAGCCAACCACTTCGCCGGAATATTTCTTCCCGCGCGTGTTGGTGATCTCGCAAGACTCTCCGACCGAACAGAATGGCCCTTCCGACTCCACCAGGTTTCCAACCACCTGCAACACCCGTCCACGCCAGCGCAGCGTCGAACCGCGATCGAGGCGGTCGAAGTAAGGAGCGAGTGGGCACAAGGCAGTCACTTGACCTGTGGCCTCTGCGCGAGCAGATCGAAGAACCCCTGCTCAACCTCTTTCAACTGCGCATCGATGCTGAAGTCCGCCGATCCCAAATCGGTTTCAAGCGTGCAGTCGTCGGGCCCAATATGCGCATCCTCCACAACTGCGACTGTGGAACCATTCAGCGGATTCGCCAGATACTCGCGCCATCTCCCCGCCTTCTGCGGAGAAACTCGCACCGATACGCTCGAGCCATCGTGAAGTTTCTCTACAGCCACGCGAACCAGCGCCGCAACCAACATCGGATCCACCTGGGCTTCACGATGCAGGATCTTGGCTGAAATGGCCAGGGCCAGTTGAACCACATCGGACTCAACACGGGAAAAATAGTCCTTCCGCTCCGCGACAAATCGTTCCAACGCCTCGCGGACCTTGGCCGCCTCTGCTGCCGCTTTGGCTTCGTATTCTCCACGCAGGCGCTTTTCGGTCTCCGCCGCTGCCTCAGCGTGGGCACGATTCACAAGAGCATTGATCTCTTCCGCTGACTGGCCTGGCGCCGCCTGCTGTCGCGCGTGGTTCGCTGCACTTTCCTGCTGCCTTGTCTCCTCAAAACGGGCCAAGCCGGACTTATCCATATCCCGGTACCTGAACGAGGTAATCGGGTCCGGAAATGCACAATCGCTCACTTCGCTAAACAAGGAATTCGTCATTCGCCTCGCCCTTCAATACAATTCTGCCCTCGGCCTCAAGTTGACGTGCAATCGCGACGATCTCAGTCTGCGCCTTGACTACGTCCCTGCTCCGCACCGGGCCAAGTAACTCTACATCTTCCTTGAGCATTTCCACAGCTCTGGTGGACATGGTCCGGAAAAAGTGGTTCTTCAACTCTTCGCCCGTTCCCTTCAGAGCCGTTGCCAGAGTCCTCTTATCGACCGCCGCCATAAGCTCGCGTATGTGCGCTTCGCCCACCTGGAGAAGATCTTCAAACGTGAACATCAGATCGCGAATGCTGATCGCCAGCGTCGGCTCCTCGCTCTCAATACTTTCCAGAATCTCCTGCGCAACCGTTGTGTCGATGCAGTTCATGATGTCGGCTACGCTCTGGAAGCCTGAATACGTGCGCTTGCCCTGCTCTCCAACTGTTTTCAGCCGTTGACTTATCAGCGACGACACCTTCTCCGCCATCACCGGCGAAAAGCGCCGCAGGTTGGCCAATCTCTTCACCGCTTCGGCACGAATCTCGGCGGGCAGATTCATCAGCAGCGCCGATGCCTGGCGATCACCCAGTTGGCCGAGGATCAGAGCGATCGCCTGAGGGTGCTCACCCTCCAGGAATCTCGCCAACTTCTGCGGATCGGCCCGCTGTAACGATTCCAAAGGTTTGAGTTCGCGAGCCTTGGTCAGCCTCTGCAATATGCTTTCCGCCTCGACTTCTCCAAAGGCCTTGACCAGCAGCCGCCGAGCCACTTCATATCCGCCCTGAACCAGGTAGTCGTGCGCTTGGGCCATCCGCTGATACTCTTCGATCACCTGGATCGACAATTCCACCGATATGGTCCCAAGGCCCGCGACTTCGTCCGCCACACACTGAAGCTCTTGCTCGTTCAGGTCACGGAATACTGTTGCGGCAGTCTCTTCATCGAGAATCGTCAGCAGTATTGCGGCTTTTCGTGGACCGCTGAGTTTGACCCTATCCAGTGCAGTTGTCATCGAGCCTCTTCCCGCAGCCACGCCCGCACAGTGGTTGTGCTGCTATCGGGCTCAGCCCGGACAAACTCGGTGAGTTGCTTCTTCAGTGTCGCGGAACGCTGAGCGAGGCTGGCCGCGGGTTCATTGCTTGTTTCCTCCTCGGGTCCCGGAAGCGAATGAGCTTTAGCGGTAGCCAATAGCGGAATTTGCGTTGCAAGAACGCGCTTTTGCAGAGGCCGCACCATCAGCAGATAGACAAGAATGAACAGGGCCAGCAACGCTGAATAACGAATGACGGACGAGTAGTCGTTCAAGCCCTTTCGCACGCGATCAAGCACACTGGCGGGCTCGAGGTCATCCGCCTCGGGACGGTCAAACGTAAGATTCTGCACGCTGATCGCATCGCCGCGAGCACTGTCGAACCCGATGGCCGCCTGTGCCAGATCGCCAATCATCCGAATTTCTTCAGGCGTCCTCCGATGGCGAGTCTCGACCCACTTGCCATTCTGCTGATGCCGTTCGACCGCATCGTCGAGCACCACCGCGGCCGTGAGGCGGCGAATTCCCCCCGCAGGTTCAATTACATGGCGGGTGGTTTTGTTCACGCCATAGGTATTGTTATCCGTTCTTGAAGACTGGCCGGGATCCTTGGTTGCAGCTTTTGCCGCGCCCTTCTTGGCACTGGGCACATTGGTTGAGGTTCCTGGCACACCGCCAGCGCCGGCACCCGAACCGGAGAATTCCTCGGAATGTTGCATGGTAAGGGTGGCGCTGACCGCCGGATCGTATTTCTCGTCGCTCTGTTCACTGCTAGCGGTCTCATATTCCACGTTGACCGTCGCGCGAACGCGATCGGCCCCCACCACTGGTGCGAGCGTCGCCATAAGCCGCCGCGTCAATTCCTGATCTACACCGTCGCCTCCGCTGGCATCGCTGTTGCTCTGTCCAAGCGACTGGTTCGAATCCGCATCCACAATGACAACGTCCGCCGGCTTGAGTTCGTCGACCGCACCGGAGACCAGCCGCGAGATAGACGACGCATCTTCCCTCGACAGGCTTCCACGTTTCAGCCGCAGCGTCACCGACGCTTTTGCGCCCCGCTCTCTGTCAAGGAACACCGAGTCGCTCGCCATGACGAGATGCACCCGGGCGCTCTTGACATTGTTCATGGTTTGAATCGTCCGCTCGAGTTCGCCTTCGAGTGCGCGCTGATAGTTCACCTTCTCATCGAACTCTGTCTGTCCCCATGAGACCTTGTCGAATATCTCAAAGCCAATGCGCCCGCTATGCGTTGAATCATGTGACGAAACTTCCAGCCGTGCTGCGTCAAGCTGATCTTTGGGAACGCTGATCGACGTGCCGTCCGGACCGACAACGTAGGGTATCTTCTTGGCGGCCAACTGTGCTGAGATTGCCTGCGCGTCTGCACTCTCAAGCCCTGTCATCAAGGTCTTGTAGTCGGGCGTTGCGATCATCTTCACGAAGAAAGCCGCAACTGCCAGGGTAATGCCGAGCCCCACGCCCAGATAGATCCTTTGCTGCGGGCGAAGCCCTGTCCAAAACACCTTGACGCGGTCCATCACCTGCCCGGTGCCGGCAGTCTGTTTCGTGGCCGCTATTTGGTTCTTCCCCGCCATACGTTCCCAATCTCACTGCGTTCTTTGAGTCGTGTGCACAGAACTGCATTCCTGGAGTTGCATTCTCGCTGCCAAACCCTCAGAGACTGCGCTCCGCCTAGAACTGCATCTTCTCGATGTCCTGGTAAGCGCTCACAATCTTGTTGCGAACCTGCATCATCAACTGAAAGGCAACGTCGGCCTTCTCAACCGCAATCATTACGGAGCTGATGTCTGTATTGCCGCCGTTCAGCAGGTTGCCAATCTGCTGTTCAGCTCCACTGTTCAGCTGGTTCACTTGTTGAAGAGCATTGGTGAGAACCCCGCTGAAATTTCCCTCCGCATTCGCGGGCTCCAGCGGTGACAATTTGGGAAGAGAACCAATTGAACCAAGGGTGCCAAGGCCTGAAATAGAGCTGCTCATCTTATTAACTTCCTACCTAGCTCTTGAGAATGTCGATCGATTGCTGAATCATCTGCTTGGCCGCGGCTACTGCCGAGGCGTTAAGTTGATAGGAACGCACGGAACTCATCAGGTCCACCATTTCCATGGCCGGATTGATTGCCGGATAGGCGACGTAGCCGTCCTTGTTGGCATCCGGATGACCTGGTTCATAACGCATGACCGGGGGCGTCGGGTCATCGACGACTTCGGAGATCTGCACCCCGCCAGGAACCGGCTCATTCGAACCGCTCGTCCGGGCCAAGGCAAAGCGGAAGGTCGAGGCCCCCGGCGATTGGAAAACCACTTCCCTCCGCCGATACGGCCCGCCTGCCTCGGTGTGAGTGGTCTCCGCGTTCGCCATGTTTGCCGCGATAATCTCGGAGCGCTGACGCTGGGCTGACAGTGCAGATCCGCTGATCGAAAGCGAGTCAAAAAGATTCATGATTGACCTCCGCCGGTGATGGCGCTAAGTATCTGGTGAAACTGGTGCTTTACCAACTGAACGCCGATCTGGTATTGCAATTGCGTCTCGGCCATCAGCATTCCCTCTCGGTCAAGGTCCACATTGTTGCCGTCAGGGCGTTCCATCAGCCCTTGGACTTCCTGCACCACAGGGTTCACTTGCGCGGTCGACGAACCTTTCTCGGACACGCTCAGGACTCCGGTCATCGCCTTCTTCAGCTCACCCTCGAAGTCAATATCCCGAGTGCGGTAACCAGGCGTATCGACGTTGGCCATGTTGGCCGAGATCGCCTGTTCGCGCCTATTGGTGAGCTTCAGAAAACTCTCAAGAGTCGGAAGCAATGGTGTGGTCGGCGTCATGCGAATCTCCTTGGAGGGAGGCCGTACTCCCTGATTTTGTTGCGCATCGTGCGTAGGCTTATTCCCAACATCTCGGCTGCGTGGGTCCGGTTCCCATGGGCCAGAGCAAGCGTGTTTTCAAGGTGCATTTTTTCAAGCACCGAGATGGGCATTCCCGGAGCCGGCATTGCCGGCTGCGCCGGTTGCGGCCTTCCTAATGGCTGAATTTCCTTATCAAAACATGATGCATCGATGACTACCCCCTGGTGCAGCGAGAGCACGCGGCGCATGAAGTTCGCCAGTTCGCGTATGTTGCCGGGCCAGTTATATGCCTGAAGCTTTTCGATGAAGCTCGGGGCAATTTCCGGAACCGTGCAGTCAAGCTCAGTCGCAAAGTTCTCTGCAAAGTGCCTAGCCAGCGCCGGAATGTCTTCCAACCGCTCGCGAAGACCCGGGATTGAAAGAGGAATGACATTCAGCCGATAGTACAAATCGTTACGGAAGCGGCCCTGTTCCACCATCGCGGCAAGGGAGGCGTTGGTCGTCGCAATGATGCGGATGTTGACGTGGATTGATCTGGTCTCGCCGAGCCTCTCGAACTCGCGCTCCTGAAGAATCCGCAGCAGCTTGGGCTGCAGGTTCAGCGGCATTTCGCCGATTTCGTCCAGCAGCAGTGTGCCGCCGTTCGCCAGTTCGAACTTGCCGGCCTTGGCGGCATTGGCCCCGGTGAAGGCGCCCTTGGCGTGCCCGAAGAGTTCGCTCTCCAACAGGTACTCCGGCACCGCCGCGCAGTTCACGGCAACAAAAGGCTTGCCCCGCCGATTGCTGTTCTGGTGAATGAACTTCGCCAGTAACTCCTTGCCGGTTCCGCTCTCCGCTTCGATCAGCACGTCCGCGTCGGTGCTTGCCGCGGCCCGCGCGCGTTGCAGCGTCTGCAGCAGCAACGGCGAGCGGCCAACGATTCCACAATTGACAACGCTTTGGTCTGCAATCTTTTTGGCAAGCTTGTTGCCGGCCGGCGCTTCATTCATCCGCTGGATCACGCGCGCAGCCGCCGCCTGAAGCTGTTCAAACGAAACCGGCTTGGTCAGATAATCGAAGGCCCCGCTGCGCATCGACTCTACCGCTTGAGGAACGCTTCCAAACGCGGTCAGCAGAATCACAGCCGTGGTTGGCGAGGTCTTCTGTACTGAGCACATCACCTCGAAGCCATCGCCATCCCGCATGTGGATGTCGCTCACCACCAGGTCGTAGCTCTTCAACTCGCAGGCCCGCTCTGCATCGCGAACGCCGCTGGCCGTCTCCACCCGCCAGCCGTGACGCAGAAAATTCGCCTGCAACGCGGTACGCATACCGGGCTCGTCGTCAACTACCAATACTGAGGAGTTGCTGCTGTCAGAAGGATTGCTGTTCATGCCGTGGCCAGTTCCAATGGGAGTAATGGAAAATAGAGCGTGAATGAAGCGCCAGAATCGACGCCGTTGGAGGCCGAAATCCGGCCGCCATGCTGTTTCATGACCTGCTTGCAAACTGCCAGTCCCAGCCCGGAGGTATCGCCACTTCCGCTGAAGCCCGGCTCGAAGATGCGGTCGATCTGGCCCAGCCGGATGCCGCAGCCGGTGTCGGAAAACTCAACACTCACCTCGCCGCAGCTTTCACCGTCTGCCTCAATCTCTTCAGGCCGGAGCGATACAGTGACGCTTCCTCCTGCGGGCGTATGGCGAATGGCATTCGAAACCAGGTTCAGAACCACCTGTTGCAGCGCGCTTTCATTGGCCATCACTCGTACCTGGTCGTCATCGGCCACAAAGTCCAACGAAACTTCCGCCTGATCCGCGAGCGGCCGTACAAACCGGATCGCACGATCAATTAAGGTAGACAGCGCAACAGGGACGAGCGCCAGCGGTCCGGATCCATGAAAACTCAGGACGTTGTTCACCGTTCCAGAGAGTGAGCGAATTCCAGCGCGCAAATTGGAAACCCACTCATCGCGCCGTTCCCCATCCTTCTCAATGAGCTCGGCAAAAAGCTCCAGACTCGCTAATGGGTTTCTAATTTCATGAGCAAGGATGGAGCTGATTTCCGCAAGCGCCATCGCCTTGCGCCCGGCTTCGCGCTCCTCTTCCGCGCGCTTCTGAGCCGTTATGTCGCGCAGAATCAGTATGCTTTTGTCCGGCGCGCCACTCGCATCCGAGGGGTTGGACAGCCTGCGGTTGCGAACCGCGATCCAGCGCTTTCCCTCGGCGCCGCGAACATAGAACTCCTGCTCGCTCTCGATGCTGGATGCGCATTCGTAAGAGGATTCGAGGTTCACTCCGCTCCACAACGAGATTTGCCGCAGGGTCGCTTTCGATGCGTCGCCTGAGCCTACTCGATCCAGTCCGAGGAGTCGCTTGCTCTCCGGATTGATCATCGAGATCTGCCCGTCGCGATTCAGTACCAGCACGCCACAGGGCATCGAGTCCACAATCTGCTGCAGAGCCAGCCGCATCCGCTCAATCTCTGCCAGACTCGTATTCAGCGCCGCATTCCGCTCCGACAACTCCAGGCCGAGCTCGGATACTTCCTGTTGCAGCTTGCGATACGAATTCTCCAGCCGCGACGCCGCCGAAATGAATTCTGAGAACTCGCTGGCCAGCAGCGCGGCGCTTTGGGCTTGCAGTTCCGATTCGTTCTTCGCGCCTTCTTGCCAGCGCAGATCCCCATCGATCTCGAATTCATCGACTCGCTCACGGAACTGGCCGCCGCTCTGGCGACCGGCGAGCGGGAGATTTATTGGCGCGAGATGAGAACTAGGCAGCATCTGCCTATTGAATAAGCACGACGATGGCCAACCTGATATTCCCCTGTGGAAGGAAAACAGGCCGGAGCGCAGGGCGCGCCCATATTTATGGTTGCAAAAAACGGATCAATCCGCTGCAGGGGCTAAATAATGATATGGTCGGCCAGGATCTCCCGCTCGCCACTGGCCACAATGCTCGACCTCTCGATGACGTTGCGCAACTCTCGCACGTTCCCGGGCCAGTCGTGCTGCAACAAAAGATCGAGCGCTCGAGGGCTCAAGGTCACTCCCGGAGAAAACTTCGCCAGGAATGCCTCTGCGAGCTTTTCCACATCTCCAGGGCGCTCGCGCAAGGGCGGTAGCTTGATCGGGAAAATCGCGAGACGATAATATAGATCCTCGCGAAACAGGTTCTGCTTGACGAGTTTCTTCAGGTCGGCATTGGTCGCGGCCACTACCCGGACATCCACCTTCAGGTTGTCGTTGCTGCCAATGCGCTGCACTTCGCCCTGCTCAAGAAACCGCAGGATCTTGCTTTGCAGCGAGAGCGGCATATCGCCAATCTCGTCCAGAAACAGCGTGCCCCCATGTGCGGCGTGAATGCGCCCAATCCGCGATTGGACTGCACCGGTAAATGCCCCTTTTGCATAGCCAAACAGTTCGGCTTCGAGAAGCGACTCGGGGATCGCAGCGCAGTTGATCACCACCAGAGGCTGTTTCTGGCGCACGCTGATGAGGTGAATTGCCTGCGCAACCAGATCCTTGCCGGTACCGCTCTCTCCGGTCACCAGAACGGTCGTGTCCCGCCGAGCCACCATGTGGGTCAGCTCGTAGACGCGCCGCATCGGCTCCGAATCTCCGATCATGCCGCGAATGCCGACTCGTCCGTCGTTGCGCGTCCTCATTTGCCGCAACCAGTCCGGGGGAATTGCGTCGGGTTGCGCATTGCCACCGCGATAGAGCATCTCCATCAGTTGAGACGAGAGGATCGTGGGCGATGAGGTGCCCAGAACAAGTTGTCCGGTGTGCGAATTCACCGAGAGAATCTGGACATTGGGGAACTGCTCCCCCACCATAGCGCAGAATTCGTTGGACTCAAGGTCAGGAAGCAAGGGATCGAGCAGGAGAATTTCGCTGGGACTCTCGTGCAGGCACTCAAGCGCCTCAGCGCCGCTCGCCGCTTCGGAGAGTTTCCAGCGCGCCTGATAAAGTTTCTCGTGAAGCTCGCGGCGGAGCCTGATGTTCGGGCTCACCAGCAACACACCGATCGTTGCGCTTTCATTCACGCGGAGCTTTGGAATGGGGGGTGCGCTCATCAATCCACCTTTAGACACTATCATGATTTCAATTGACTTCGAATCACGCTAAGAATCCAATATCATCTCTAGTGTTCAAGTTGCGTACTCTGCAGTTCGATTTGTACGTTGAATGGCTGCATGCTCCAGGTAAAGCGTCCCTGCTGGCTTCGGATATTCGCCTCGGCCAGAGCCAGGCTCAAGCTCTGTTCCGCGTTGAGTGCCTCAACGTGAGAGTGCAGGTTTCGCGTTACGATCCGAACCGTACTCGTGAATGGAGACGAAGTGATCACCTCAACTGTGTCCTGCGAACGGGACACTGCATGGGCAACCGACAGGATGCTCGACAGACCCTCGAGAGTTCGCTTCCGATCGATCAAGACTGGCGGACAGGTGTTGGGCCCCATCGAACGAAGGAACATCCCGTCTTCTTCGAACAGCAGCTTGACTCCATCGACCGCGTACGCAAGCAGGGGCAGGATCGGTGCCGGTGACAGTTTCGGCTCGATGCTCTCGGCGCTCACAAGCCGCCGCAGGCAACTAAACAGCGTGCAGACGCGCTCAACCTCCAAAGCTGAGTTTGCTGCAAGTTCCCGCAGTTCCTCCGCACTCATCCGATCCAAGTAGGGATTGCCAAGGCTCGCCCGGAGAATGGAAAGTGGCTGTGCGGCCGCGTGCATGCCTCGCGACAGATTTGCACAAAGTGTCTCCGATACTGATCTCGACACCGATGGTTCCCCTGATTCAAAATGGCTAATCATTGCTCAAAACGTACCCCACGCCGCGAACAGTGCGGATCAGTTTCACTTCTTCGTTGGAGTCGATCTTGTCACGTAAATATTTCATGTAAACGTCGACGATGTTCGATGTGGAATCGATTGCGATGTTCCACACTTCTCTCATCAGCGTCGCACGCGAAACAGGCTTGCCCAGGTTGTTCATCAGAAACTCGAGCAGAGCGAACTCACGCGCCGTCAGATCGATCCGTCGCTCCCCTCGCATCACCCAGTGCTCTTCCCGGTTGATGCTCAGGTTCCCCACCCTCGATGCGTTCACCTGCGCCGAGGAAGTGGAATTGCGCCGCAGCAGACAATGCACTCGCGCAAGCAGTTCCAAAAACGAAAACGGCTTGATCAGACAATCGTCGGCTCCCTGTTCCAGAACTGAAACCATATCTTCCGTGCGATTTCTGGCCGTTAACACCAATATCGGCAGGCGAGGCTGGATTGGACGAATCTGCTTTATGACCGCCATCCCGCTCATTTTAGGCAGGTTCCAATCAAGAATAACCAGATCGCAGGTGGATTGCTGAAGATCGGCACAAGCGGCCTCGCCATCGTGATGCACTTCAACTAGAAAATGTCTACGCTTCAGTTCGCGATTGAGGAACTTGCTCAATGGAATATCGTCGTCAACAACTAGGATCTTCTGCCCCTCCGACAACTTCAATTGTTTCTGGAAGGGCATGTCGGCTGGACACGCCTCTGGTGATTCACCAAGGCGCACTGCACTATTTGACGCCTTCGGCGATTCGAACGGCAGACTCATTGAATGTACCTTTTCTATGATGATACACACTCTTGTCCATGCGGATGCCGGCGGCCCAGGCGGAGCAGGTTTTGGGTTTAGAATGTGAGCAATACTTGGATCTGAACGAGCGCCACTTCCACGAGAAGCTGTCTGTGAGCACCAGATCGGGTTGAGCTACACCAGAGTGAAGCCCTGCATTGCAGGGCCGGTTCGCGAATGCCTGGCCGCCGTTCTGTCCGGGCTCGGCAACCGCTCCATCGAGAGCCTCGGCCGGCTCATGCGAGCCGCCTACGCCGCCAGCAAGGCAAAATCACCTACTCGATCGCCCCTGCCCCAGTCAACCGTGTACTTGGCCGGACGGATATGTCTTGGCGCATGAGTTTTGTTGATTTCAAAGGGAATGCTCACAACGAAGCGTCAATTCACCTTCCGTTCCGCCCTGCGGAATAGCAGCGCAGGAACAGATCTTTCTCATCATCCTCTCTGGGGAGCAGCCATCGCACCGAATTCTGAGAACTTTTCTCAAACGTCAGCAACTCCTCGGCACCACACTGAAGTTCTGCGGCCACTCTGCCGATAGATATAGGTCACGTGTTTGGCCTGGATGTGAGTACACCTTCCAGAAACGCGGGGATCCGCAGAAATGGCAGACCAGAGCACCATCCGAAAATTCGAATATCGTCCCTGCCGCATCACAACCAGCTTTGGGATCGATTTTGTGGTGGACGAGAGTGTATTCCGCGGGATATGCAGAGATGTGAGCGATTCGGGCATCCGCGCCACTTTCGACAGTTCCCTGACTGTCGGCAGCACCGGACGACTCACCCTTCACCATCCGGTCGGCGCACTCGAACTCGAAGCCAGGATTGCCTGCATCGAGAACCATTATGTCGGACTCGTATTCCTTTTCAAGACGCCTTGGGAATCTGCAAAGACCATTGACTATATGGCTTCAATCACAAATTACAAAGCCGATCCCCTAGTGGTTCGATTCATTTAGATGTTTGACTGTCTGCTGCTGTATTCCTTCACCTCAGAGCTGGCAAAGCGCCATGGCCGACGGTTACGACCTGCGGCACGGAATCGGGCATGTACTGAATCAGTACCGTAATCCTCCGGTTGGAAGCGTCCTCCGGCTGCAACGGCTTGCGAAGTTTACGATCGGCATATCCGCGCACCTGCACAATCTGTTCCGGACGAATGCCGCTTTCCTCCATGAGGCGCCTGGCTGCATTGGCGCGATCTGTCGACAACTCCCAGTTGCCATACACCTTCGAATCGGAATAGGGCTTGGAGTCCGTATGGCCCTCAATTGAAATCGGATTCGGCAGCTTGCCCGCTTCGGAAGATAGGATTTTCAACAGATTCTGCATGGTCGGGGTTGGTTGTGCGCTCCCGTTCTCGAAGAAAGTCCCGCTCGGATCCTCCATCAATTCAATCTGCAGTCCTTCCGGGGTGACGGTCATCTCGATCAGCTTGTTGAGCTTTTCGAAGTTCGCCATTTTCCCCATGGCCCTCATCAGATCTTCCTTCAACTTGGTCATGTCCTGTTTTTTCAGAGCGCCCGCATCGCCGGCCCCTCCCAGTTGCGTTCCCGTCTTCTTCCCGGTACCATTCGGATCGCGAAAGTATCCGCCGACAGCTTCCTGTACTGGTTTGCTGCTGTTCATCAGCCACAGCACGATGAACAGTGCCATCAGCGCAGTGACAAAATCGGCATAGGCCACCTTCCACGCTCCGCTGTGGTGGCCCGTGTGCTGGCCTTTTCTCTTGATGATAATGACTGGTTCGTCGCGATCCATGATTTTTGGAACCTATGCGGCTTCAAATTCCGCCACAGGTTCTCCAACTTTCTCCCGGCATGCGTTTTCCACTTCAAAGAAGCTGGGGCGAATGTGTTCGGGGATTGCACGACGGCCCATTTCAACCGCCAATATGGGAGAGGTACCTTTGATGAAAGCGATCATCATGACGCGCAGCACATGGTAATAGCTCTGCTCTTCATCTACGATTTTCGCCATGTTGGACGACAGCGGACCGACCAGGCCATAGCACAGAAGAATGCCGAGAAAGGTACCGACCAGTGCGGAAGCTACCTTGCGTCCGATCTCCTCTGCCGGTCCGCCCAACGCACCCATCGTGACAACAATCCCAAGCACTGCCGCAACGATGCCCAACCCGGGCAACGCATCCGCCATGGTGCTTAAGGCCTCGCTGGGCTGGTTCGCCGTATGATGATGGACATCCATATCTAGCTCCATCATCTGGTCCAGGTCAAACGCGCTTACCCCGCCGGTGATTACCATGCGCATCGTGTCACACACGAAGTCGCGGACGTGATGGTCTTTGAGAAACTGTGGATATCTCGAGAAGATCACGCTCTGTTCCGGCTCCTCCACATCGGCTTCGACGGAAATCGCTCCCTCTTTCCGGGACTTGGCGAGGAGGTCGAACATCATTTTGAGCGTATCCAGATACCGTGCCCTCGAAAATGGCGCCCCTTTGACGATGCTCGCGAGCCCCGTCCCGATCTTCTTCAGAATATGCACCGGGTTGGCGGTCAACACCGTCCCAATTGCCGCGCCGCCGATGATGAGCAATTCAGCCGGCTGCAATAGAACCGCGATTTGGCCCTTCTCCATCAGGAATCCGGCGATCACACAGACGAAGACAAGGACAATTCCACCAATCGAAGACATTCTCTATTTCACCTCGTCTGAAAAGAACTTTCTGTTTCGTTCCAGATGACCTGGAAGCCACGAAACCTCATGCGGTGAATGGCAAACTTGCTTCTCCTCCATCGGCACAAGCAGACATCTCGTTCAATGCAAACCATGGAGGATTGCCGTACCTATACTGACGGCTCTCCCCGGACGCATGAGAGTCGAGTCACCAGCTATTGAGTCCCTCTTTTGGTCAACCGGAGACCGGCTTGTCTAAGAACTTATTGAAAAACACCTACGAGTCCCGGAATACGGCAAGAATCGTGATACCAAAACCATCATCGAGATGCCGCCGATCGCGCTACGGGCCTTGTAGCGCGATTTGATTTCATGCCGCGTGTGGCTTTGAACGTTTTTCAACAAGTTCCTAAAGGCCGAGGGAGACCCCCCGGCTCTGCCGGGTGGCAGTAGTAGTTGTACGCCGTGCATGATTGACAGCTTGGAGGTGAAAGTCCTCTTCACATCCAGATGGGGAGAAGTGATAGCGAAGCGCAAGGGCGTCATCGCGAGGTGGGGTCTGAAGGAAGCGTGGAGCAAAGACGCGAGCCGATGGACAAGAACCGGATAGGAGGCCTACAGCACCGGACGAGCGGGCAACTGATCGCGAAGTCCTCAACCATCAAAGGTGCTGGTGGTAAATTCGGCGGTTGCGCGTTGAAGGCGGTCAGGATTATCACGGGAGGTCTGTTGCATGTCCCGGAATCGGGACTGAGGGAGGAGCGATTCTCTCTGACCGTGCAGCAGAAGTCAGCAGCGGGCAAAGTAGTTCATGTCGTCGGCGAGGCTATTGAGGCACTCCAAGCCGAAAGGTGGAGCAACAGATAGGCTGAGCCGGGAACGGTGAACGAAGGCCCAAACGGAAGGAAGCGGCAAGTAGGCGGCGCGACTCGATGAGCGACAAGCGGCAGAAAACCCGGCTTCGGCTGGCCTTTGGCGAGGAGACGAGGAGTGAAACTCCGCAGGCTCCTGGCGAAAGGGCCGAAACGCCCACGGCGAAACGCAGGAACGAAAGCCCGGCTAACAACGATGAACAACAGATGGAAGTGGTTTGCGAGCGGGAGAACTGCTTGCAGGCTCTTAAGCGAGTCAAGTCCAACAAGGGCGGTCCGGGGATCGACGGCATGACGGTCGATCAGTTACCGGGCTACTTGAAGGAGCACTGGCCAGCCATTCGTGAACAACTGCTTGGGGGAACTTATCAACCGCAGCCGGTGAAGCGGGTAGCAATACCGAAGCCGGACGGAGGAGGGGTGAGAAATTTGGGCATCCCGACGGTGCTGGACCGCATGGTGCAGCAGGCGGTGATGCAGGTTCTACAGAGCAGGTGGGATGCGGAGTTCTCCGAACACAGTTACGGGTTCCGGCCCGGACGCTCGGCGCACCAGGCCGTAGCCAAGGCACAGCAGTATATCGCCGAAGGCCGCGGTTGGGTGGTGGACCTTGATCTGGAAAAGTTCTTTGATCGGGTCAACCACGACAAACTGATGGCGTCGATAGCGCGTCGGGTCGCCGACACGAGAATGCTCAAGCTGATCCGGGCATTTCTCACGGCGGGCGTAATGGAGAACGGGCTGGTGGGTTCAGTGGAGGAGGGTACGCCGCAAGGCGGTCCCCTATCACCACTGTTATCGAATCTTGTGCTCGACGAACTTGACCGAGAGTTGGAACGGCGCAACCACTGCTTCGTGAGGTATGCGGACGATTGCAACATCTACGTGCGCAGCCAGCGGGCAGGGGAACGGGTGAAGCAGAGTATCAGCGGCATCATCGAGCGTCGGCTCAAACTCAAGGTCAATGAAGAGAAGAGCGCAGTGGCACGACCGGGGGAACGCAAGTTCCTTGGCTTCAGCTTTACTGCAAATGGCCGGAAGCGACGCATCGCTCCCAAAGCGATTCTGCGGTTCAAGCGCAAAGTCCGGGAACTGACGAGCCGGACCAGGGGAATCAGTCTGGAGCAGATGACGAAGGAACTGGCCGCCTACCTGCGAGGGTGGAAAGGCTACTTCGGCTTCTGTCAGACCCCCTCCGTGCTGGGCACCTTGGATCAATGGTTGCGGCGCAGGCTGCGGGCAGGGATCTGGAAGCAGTGGAAGCGGGGAACCGTGCGGTACAGGAAACTATGCGCGCGTGGAATCAAGAGAGACCTTGCGGCACATGCTGCGGGGAACCCTCGTGGACCATGGCGCGTAGCCAACAGTCCCGCAATGAACACCGCGTTTCCTGCTGTGTTCTTCGACTCGATAGGACTTCCACGGTTGTTGACCGTTACGTAGCTCAATCCAACCGAACCGCCGGATGCGGACCCGCATGTCCGGTGGTGTGGCAGGGGTCGGCGGGTGACCGCCGCCCCTATGCCGATTGACATTTGCGGGAGTCGGTCTTTATCTCAGCTCCGGTTGATGCCGTTGCAAGCGGTAGAACGGTCGGCTTTTGCTTTTCACCAGTTGCGGTCAGGCCCCTTTGAGGGGCCAGCAACCGTAAAGCCACGGGCTCTGCCGGTGGATACTTACAGCGCGGTTCAGTGCGTTGGGCTCGCCGATGAATCCAGGAGCCGGCGCACCAGCCTTAACAACTCCTCATGGGTGAAGGGCTTCGCGAGAAATGCATAGTCCTCACCCAGCACCCGTGACGGAATGTTCAGGTCGAGCTTGTACCCAGATGCGTAAAGCACCTTAGTGCCTGGTCTTGCCGCAATAACTTTCTCCGCAAGAGCTGATCCGCTGAAACCGGGCAGCGCCATATCCGTAATGATCAGAGCAATCGGCCCAGGGTACTCTGCCGCTTTGCGAAGGGCCTCGGCTGGATCGCCTGAATCGAGCACCGTATATCCACTATCGGCTAGAAATCGGCGCATAAGTTTTCGAATCGGAACAGAATCATCGACCAGCAGGATGGTCTCAGTTCCTCCATGTACGAGAGCCGCCTCCCCTTTCGCCATCGTCTCCATGGACTCGTTCAATCGAGGAAAGAGAATCTTGAATGTGGTTCCGGCGCCCGGCGCGCCATATACAGCGATCGTCCCCCCACACTGCTCGACGATCCCCGATACCGTGGACAATCCAAGTCCAGTCCCTTGCCCCAGAGGTTTAGTGCTGAAGAAAGGCTCGAAGATGCGAGACTGCGTCTTCTGGTCCATTCCGGTCCCGGTATCGCTCACCGACAACATGACATAGCGACCAGGTTTTTTTGTCGATGGCAGTTGCCGGGCATTGCTTTCATCTATGTCGGTATTCATAGTCGCAATGACGATTTCCCCACCCTTGGGCATGGCATCCCGCGCATTGATGGTCAGGTTCATCAGCACCTGGTCGATCTGACTCGGATTCGCGTTGATTCGTCCCAAGCTGCGACCGGGCAAACTCACCAGTTGGATGTTCTTGCCGATCAGCCGGTCCAACATCCTTTCCATCCGGCTCACGGTCTCGTTCAAATCCAGTGGTACTGGCTGCAACTCCAGACCGGAACTGAATGCAAGCAGCATCTGAGCAAGATTCTTGGCGGAAATGCCTGTATCGTGAATCCATGCTATCATTCTTCGCGCTGAGTCAGGCAGCCTCTCCTCATCTTTCAGAATCTCGCAATCTCCGAGGATGCCCCCCACCAGATTATTCAGGTCATGGGCCACAGCCCCGGCAAGTCTCCCCACCGCCTCCATTCTCTGCGCTGCCCGAATCTGCTGCCCCATCTCCACGGCATCGTCCCGCCGGCTCATGGCTCGAATATTGCACTCGACGAATTCCTCGCCGTTGGCTTGACGGACATGCCCTGCAAGCTTCACAGAAATACGCGTCCGGCTCTTGGTCACCAGCAACAGATTCTCATAGCGCACATGCAGCTTTTCCAGCAATTCGCAAAACGCCCGCTTGGTCCCGTCGATATCCTCGAACAGGCCGATTTCCCAGATTGCTTTACCCAGCAATTCTCCGCGCGAATAATCCAGCAACTCTTCAAGCGAGGAATTTACATCGATGACTTTCCCTGTCTCTCCATCGAGAATCAGAATCCCGTCCTGTGCCGTCTCAAACAGACGCTTGTATATAGCTTCACAGCCCATTCATCTCGCTCCGGAATGATCTATTCTTTCGTGCTACCCCACGCATCGCCGCCCTCTCGCCGTCTCCCGCGGAAAGCGCGTGAACCGGCGACAAGCCCAGATTGCTTCAAGATTATAAATGAATGCATGAGAAGCACCGAGCCCTCGGGCGCCTTCGTCCAGCCTATAGTGTTTTAGCCGGATTCGCTCGACAACGCCGGTGGCCACTGATAGCGCCGCTCGATAGAGTCGGTTTCAGGCCGACCAAGTGGCCCGGTTGGCGATGGAAGGAAGTTTCTGCGCCGTCACGCGAAAGGACGGCCCGGAAACGCTGACCGCCGCCACCGGTTGCCGCTGCGCATCGAGCACCGGCACGGCGAGACTCCGTTGTTGGGGCCTGAGTAGCCGTTGCAGTCCCAAAGGCCTTGCAGGAAAAGGGGTCCGGGACCGGCCTAACGCCCGAACGACAATTTGTCCACCGCGCTTGTAGCTTATGCGGAGCCGTCCTGAGCCGGAAATTGGATCAACTTGTCCACCCGCACGGTCGTGGACAACTTCCTATTCAGGTGTGGGCAGGGTCGGATTCAGGTGTGGACAAGTTGTGCTTCAGGATTGGCACGAAGTAACGCTGTCAGCCTTAGCCCGGATTATGCGTGAAGGCTTAAAAAGCGAAAGCCATTTGTGCTACAAACATGTTGTCAAGACAGTGTTTATGGCATCAAGAGAGGCTTTCGCTTGCCTGATTCTACCTCGACACAGTGTTT
>Ga0255352_1000515_pt1 | contig 21617 bp, 20 predicted proteins | sample HBST0metaG_FD_189939 | JGI IMG/M metagenome (GOLD analysis project Ga0255352, IMG submission 189939) | Peat soil microbial communities from Stordalen Mire, Sweden - H.B.S.T0 | ecosystem: Environmental > Terrestrial > Soil > Wetlands > Peat | place: Sweden: Norrbotten County, Stordalen Mire...
CGCCAGTAGTACCGTGTACTCGCCGTCAGAGCTGGTCCTGCATAACGCACATTCAGTGACGCGCCAGATTCAATGCGCCCGCTGTCCCAGACGTCCGCTTTGCTCTTTCCGTCGTTCAGAAGTGAGGCTCGCGAGGCCACCAATACCTCATAAGCGCTCTGCTTGGCCCCGCGTTCCGAGTCCTTCAGTTGCCACGAAAGCCGCGGTGCTGGATCGTCGATCCCCAGCGGCGTCTTCAGCTCGTCCACGCGCAATTCCGCCGGCCCAGCCAGTGTCGAGGCTTTCGCTGTCGCAGGGAGCAACGCTGCTCCCAAGGCAATTCCCAAAGTAATCCAATGCATCATTCCGCTTTTCATTTCGTCGCTCACTTCCAAGAAGAACTTCTGACCATTCTGCGGCCTCGCCTGCGGTTCTGCATAGCGCGGGGCTGCATGTGCTCGGAATCTTACTCGCTGGCTCCACGAACCCTGCTGTCAGTCGCTACCCTTGCTTGAACTGGGCATATGGCTGGTAGTTTAGGGGGAACGCTTCCTCAAATGGAATAATTTCCGTGCGGAATAACCCTATGCGATGCGGTTTTGGTTTGTCAATCGTCTCTGCCACTTTCCTGTCGCTTCCTTGCGCACCGCCACCGAGACCTATCGAACTCTGCTGGCACGCTTTACACTTGAACCATGTCCTTTCGCCTCTACGCTGCCACCACCAACAAAGGCAAGCTCCGCGATTTCCGCACCGCCGCCCAGGCTTACTCGCTCGCCATAGAGCCCCTCCCGGAGCTCTCCACCATCCCCGCTCCTGAAGAAGACGGCAATACCTTTGCGGACAACGCAACCCTGAAAGCGGTCTACTACTCCCGTTTTGCTCCCGGCGCACTGGTCCTTGCCGACGACTCCGGCCTTGAGGTGGACGCGCTCGGCGGAGCCCCCGGCGTGCGTTCCGCCCGCTTTGCCGCCGACGCCGGTGTGATGGATTCGCCCGATGCCAACGACAACAGCGATGTGTGGAACAACATGTTGCTCTTGCGGCGTCTCGCCACGATTCCCGAGCCTCGGCGAACGGCGCGTTACCGCTGCGTACTGGTTGCCGCACGCGACGGCCAGCCGATCCAAACCGCTGAGGGCACAGTCGAGGGGCTTATCTTGCAATCTCCGCGTGGCACCGGCGGCTTCGGCTACGATCCGCTCTTCTACCTGCCGGAACTTCAGAAAACCATGGCCGAAATTGATCTCGAAACCAAGCTCACTCTCAGCCATCGAGGCCGCGCCATCGCCGCCCTCCTCCCCCTGCTCCACGCCTGAACCTCCGCATTTTTCCTCCAAAGCACAAACTGCGGAGCGAGCAGCGTTGCTGCAAATGCTGCAAAATTAACGGGTCTGCGAATAATAGTAATCTGGAAGAGAGATGCAAACATTTCCGCAGGAGCCTCCTGTTCCCACCTCTGCTGCAAGCCCTGACTCCGGCTCTAGTCTGCCGGTTCCCGAGCCTGTCGCTCCGCTCTCCCACGATTCTGGAGGGATTGGGCTCTGGCTGCGCGATTTGTTCTTCTCCGCAGCCGCTTCTGTGCTGATCATCACCTTCCTCTATCAGCCTGTACGGGTGGAGGGAACCAGCATGTTGCCGCAGCTCGTGGACCGTGATCGGCTTTTCATCAACAAGTTTGTCTATCGCTTTACGTCGATAGAACGCGGCGATGTGGTGGTCTTCCACTATCCGCGCGATCCGGAGAAGAGCTACATCAAGCGCGTTATCGCTGTGCCAGGTGACCGGCTTTGGATCCAGCAAGGTCAGGTATGGCTCAATGGCAAGCTGCTGCCGGAAGGCTACGTCCCGGAAATATACCGTGACAGCCGCTCAATGGCTGAGATTGTCGTTCCCAGTGATAGCTATTTCGTAATGGGCGACCACCGCTCCATCTCATCAGACAGCCGGGAATTCGGGCCAGTGGAGCGTACGCTTATCTACGGCAAGGCTGCGTTTGTCTACTGGCCGGCCAGGGACGCGGGAGTTGTGCGGTAAGCATATTGAGAAGCGTTCTGAATTTCATACTCAAACCTGTTAGAATCGATTAAATCCACTCCTCGGAGAGGCGATGCAGTCATTCTTAGCGCTCGAAGACGGGCGCATATTCCGTGGCCACGGCTATGGGCACCCCGGCGAATGCCAGGGTGAAGTCGTTTTCAATACTTCCCTTACCGGCTATCAGGAAATCGCAACAGATCCTTCCTATGCCGGTCAAATCGTAGTTCTCACAACCCCACAGATCGGCAACTACGGCACCAATCGCGCAGATAACGAGTCAGCCAAGCCCTATATCGAGGGTCTGATCGTCCGCGAGCTATCGCCGATCAGTTCCAATTGGCGTTCCGAACAAGTGACCGATGAGTACATGGAGCGCTATTCGGTTCCGGTGCTGGCCGAGATCGATACCCGTGCATTGGTTCGCCACCTGCGCACCCATGGCGTTATGCGCGGTGTGATTTCGACCATGACTTCAGACACCGAGGCGCTGGTTCAAAAAGCCAGAAGCATCCCCAGGATGGAAGGAACGGATCTGGCTCGTGTTGTCTCGACGAAGTCGATTTATACGTTCGACTCATCTGACAGTCGCAACCAGACCGGAGATCCTTTATTGACTGTTGGATTTGGCCAAGAGGGGGAAGAACAGAAGCGCCTCCATGTCGTCGCGTACGATTTTGGCATCAAGCATAACATCTTGAGAATGCTGACCCGTGAGAGCTGCCGGGTAACGGTGGTTCCGGCGGAAACCAGCGCCGAAGATGTGCTTGGGATGAAGCCTGACGGCGTATTCCTTTCTAACGGTCCCGGAGATCCGGAGCCGGTCGATTATGCTGTCCGCGACATTCGCAAGATTCTGGGCCGCGTGCCGGTCTTTGGCATCTGCCTGGGGCATCAACTCACTGGGCTGGCGCTGGGTGGTAGGACCTATAAGCTCAAGTTTGGTCATCATGGCGGCAACCACCCGGTCAAAAACAACACGACCGGCAAGGTGGAGATCACGGCCCACAACCACAACTTCGCAGTTGATCCGGACTCGATCAACGCGAACCACGTGGATCTGAACGACCAGACGCTGGAAGGCATGAGGCACAAGACGCTGCCGCTGTTCAGCGTTCAGTACCACCCGGAAGCCGCGCCCGGGCCGCATGACTCCAACTACCTGTTCCACGACTTCCGCAAGATGATGGAGGAGTGGAAAGGATGACGCAGCTACTCATCAAAAAACGGATTTCTTACCACAACGGCGGGGCTGAGGCTCCGCTGTTTTTTGGGCGCAAGCTTCTGTGTAGGGCTTTTAACAAATAAGACCGTATGAACATTTAACAGCATCCGAATCAGTTGAAATAAGGGAATCGAACAGACCATGCCACGCAGAAATGACATTCAGAAGATTCTGGTAATCGGCTCAGGGCCGATTGTGATTGGACAGTCGGCGGAGTTTGATTACTCCGGGACGCAGGCCTGCAAGGCTCTCAAGCAGGAAGGCTATGAGGTGGTGTTGGTGAACTCCAACCCGGCCACCATCATGACCGACCCGGAGTTGGCCAACCGCACCTATATTGAACCGCTCAGCGTCGAGTACGTTGAGGAGATTATCCGCATCGAGGCTGAGATGCTGGCCTCTGACCCGAAGTTCGGCAAGTTTGCGCTTTTGCCCACGGTGGGCGGACAGACGGCGCTGAATCTGGCCGTCGATCTGGCTGATGCGGGCATTCTGGACCGCTACAGCGTGGAACTGATTGGCGCCAAGCTCGAAGCCATCAAGAAGGCCGAGGATCGACTGCTCTTCAAGGATGCGATGCTGCGCATCGGGCTTGAAGTTTGCAAGTCAGCGCTGGTGAACAACCTGCGTGACGGCCTGGAGTTTGCCTCGAAGCTCGGCTTTCCGGTGCTCATCCGACCCAGCTTTACACTCGGCGGCACTGGCGGCGGCATTGCCTACAACCGTGAAGAGCTGATGGAAATTCTGGCCCGCGGGTTGGACCTTTCACCGGTCCATGAGTGCTTGATCGAAGAAAGCGTGCTCGGCTGGAAGGAGTTCGAGTTGGAGGTGATGCGTGACCTGGCGGACAACGTAATCATCATCTGCTCGATTGAGAACTTCGATCCCATGGGCGTGCATACCGGCGACTCCATCACGGTGGCTCCGGTGCAGACACTCACAGACCGTGAGTACCAGAAGATGCGCGACGCCGCCATTGCCGTAATGCGCGAAATCGGCGTTGAAACAGGCGGATCGAATGTGCAGTTTGCCGTGAACCCCATCGATGGCCGCATGGTGGTAGTCGAGATGAATCCGCGTGTTTCGCGTTCCTCGGCGCTGGCCTCGAAGGCTACCGGATTCCCGATTGCGAAGATCGCCGCCAAGCTGGCCGTAGGCTATACGCTCGACGAAATTCCCAATGACATTACGAAGAAGACGCCAGCCTGCTTTGAGCCGACCATCGATTATGTAGTGGTCAAGATCCCCAAGTGGCAGTTCGAGAAGTTTCCTGGTTCCGACGACACGCTGGGCCCGCAAATGAAGTCGGTGGGTGAAGTGATGGCCATCGGGCGAACCTTCAAAGAAGCTCTGATGAAGGCCTGGAGAGCGCTGGAAACTGGCAAGAAGACCGGTGCAGAAGTACTGGAACCCCGCCGCCTGACACAGATGCTCGTGACGCCGCGACCGGAACGGCTAGGCTACATTCGCTACGCTTTCGAGCGCGCCATGAGTGTGCGGGAAGTGGCGCGGCTCACGCGCATGGATCCCTGGTTCTTGTATCAGTTGCGCGAAATAACGCTGGCACAGGGCACGATCAGCAGAACAACGCCGGAGACGATCAGCACAGAGGAGCTTCGGCGCCTTAAGCGGTTTGGTTTGAGCGACGAGCGAATCGCCACGGAATGGAAGCTTGAAGGGCGCGAAGGCGTCAAGCGGGTGAGGGAACTGCGCGAGGGAAAGGGAATCAAGCCGGTTTTCAAGCTGGTGGATACCTGCGCCGCAGAATTCGAGTCCATGACGCCTTACCTCTATTCCACCTACGACGAAGAAGATGAGGCGGCGCCGACGTCGAAGCGGAAGATCATCATTCTGGGCTCGGGACCGAACCGCATTGGTCAGGGCATCGAGTTCGACTACTGCTGCTGCCACGCAGCTTTCGCGCTGAAAGACGACGGCTATGAGACCATCATGGTCAATTGCAATCCGGAAACCGTCTCAACCGACTACGACACCAGTGACCGGCTCTACTTTGAACCGCTGACACTGGAAGACGTGCTGGCTGTGTACAACCACGAAGCACAGTCGGGCGCGGAGATCGGGATGATTGTGCAGTTCGGCGGGCAGACGCCGCTGAACCTGTCCGGTAGACTGCTTGCGGCCGGTGTGCCCATCATCGGTACATCTCCTGAGTCAATCGACCTTGCCGAAGATCGCAAACGCTTCGGCAAATTGCTCAATGAGTTGAAGATTCCGCAGCCTGCCGGCGGTACGGCTACCAGCGTTGAGGAAGCACTGGCCGTGGGCGAGCGCATCGGCTATCCGGTACTGGTCAGGCCTAGTTATGTGCTCGGCGGACGCGCCATGGTGATTGCCTACGATGCCGAGGCTGTAACGCGCTACATGAAGGAAGCTGTGGAGTACTCGCAGGAACGGCCGGTGCTGGTCGATCACTTCCTGGAAAATGCCATCGAGATCGACGTGGACGCTCTCTGCGACTCGGAGGACGTGATTATCGCTGGCATCATGCAGCACATTGAGGAGGCTGGCATTCACTCCGGCGATTCTTCTTGCGTGCTTCCTGCTGTAAGCATCCGCAAAGAGACGTTGGAAACCCTGCGTTCTTACACCCGTAGACTTGCCCTGGCACTCAAGGTGGTCGGACTGGTCAACCTGCAACTAGCCATTCAGCGCGACTCTCATGGACAGGACCACGTTTATATCATCGAAGTGAACCCTCGCGCCTCGCGCACTGTGCCCTACGTCTCGAAAGCCACGGGCATTCCGCTGGCCAAGATTGCCGCGCGGCTAATGACCGGCCGCAAGCTGCGTGATCTGTTGCCCGAACAACTTGCATCAGGCAAGGATCTGCCAACAGGCACTCATTATTACGTAAAATCGCCCGTCTTCCCGTGGTCGAAGTTTGCTGGAGTCGATACGGTCCTGGGGCCTGAGATGAAGTCCACAGGCGAGGTAATGGGCGTGGCGTCCACCTTTGGAGAGGCCTTTGCCAAAGCACAGCTCTCTGCTGGCCAGGTGTTGCCGACCGGCGGCACGGTTTTCTTCAGCGTTAACGACCATGACAAGCGGGCGGCGATTGATCTGGTTCGCCGGTACATTCATCTCGGCTTCCAGATTGTTGCCACCGAGGGAACCGCCGACGCACTGCAGAACGCAGGGCTTATTGTCGAGCGGGTTTTCAAGGTCAAAGAGGGGCGGCCGAACGTTGTGGACCTGATAAAGGGCGACCGCATTCAGTTGATCGTGAACACTCCGCGGGGCCAAGACACGTTCTTTGACGAGAAGGCAATTCGCCGGGCGGCTGTACTGGCGAGGATTCCCACCATCACCACCATTGCTGCGGCACAGGCTGCAGCTGAGGGAATTGCCGCCACGCAACGCCATGGCATTTCGGTCTACGCATTGCAGCAATTGCACTCGGCAAGCTGCGCATAAGGATGGGCTTGCAGCGCACAAAGTTGGTTATTCTTTGTGCGCTGCTTTCCAATCGGAGATTGAGCAGAGCGTGTGGTACATCCGGCAATTAGTCGGATTCTGCACTGCGTCGGAGAGTCAGCCGAGCGCCAATCGAGTAGCCGAGCAGGGCCACCGCCGGCCAAGTTCCCAGAAATGGACCATCGTTATCGATCAGCCCACTGGGGCTGGGCAGGCTGAAGAAGGTACGTGTCAGCTTCTCCGTGGCGCCGCACTGAAAACACGCGTTTGCCCCCGTAGGCATATCAAGAATCCAGAGAGCAATAATCAAAAGCCAAATAAGCCCCAATAACCACACTAGTGTCGCCATCTCATCCTGGCGGAAGCGGTTCACGACAAGGCCCACGAGCAAGGGAACAACAAGCGACAAGGCAAGGATCACAAATTGAGGAAGCGCGGGCGGGTTCAGAGCATACCCAGCGAACATCAGTGCCAGCCATGAACCAAGCGCCAGAGCCGTGTGCAGAAAAAACGATATAGCCTGATGGGAGAGTTTAGAGGCGCTCTTGTCTTCTTCGTTATCCCTTTGCAACAAAGACTCCATCTGCGGCTCCTGAACGATCTGATTCTCCAAGATTATTACTCATTTATCTTGCGCTGTACGGCAAATCATAAGAATTCATCATGTCTGATAACAGATATTCTGTATAGTGAAAATTCAGGTCAATACAGATACCATATCTTTATGGAAAATCAGCCGCTGCGAGCCTTGGTCTTGAACCATGTTGCCTTCGAGGATCTCGGTTCCCTTCAACCTGTACTTCAGGAACGAAAGGTTGTCATCGAAACACTCGATGCAAGCACCGCACACTATCCGTTGGTTGAAGCTGAACGCTGTGACCTGCTCATCGTGCTCGGCGGTCCGATCGGCGTGGGCGACACTGAGGACTATCCCTTTCTGAAGGACGAAATCGCCTGCATTCGCCAACGCTTGGCCGCGCGCAAGCCAACCTTGGGTATTTGCCTGGGCGCGCAATTGATGGCCGCAGCCCTGAACGCCCGCGTCTATCCTGGAAGCCAAGGGCCCGAGATCGGCTGGGTGCCGCTTCAGAGACCGGAGGCGACCAAAACGCCAGAGTGGTTTGCCCCACTCCTGACGCCGGGGCTATCACTGTTCCATTGGCATGGGGACACATTTGAGCTTCCCATGGGTGCATATCACCTTGCAGGTACTGAAGCCTATACAAATCAAGCGTTTGCCATAGGAAATTTTGCATTGGCCTTGCAGTTTCATCCAGAGGTGACGGCTGTTGGCCTGGAGCGCTGGTATGTTGGACATGCCTGTGAGTTGCGAGCAGCAGGTATAAATGTTCAGGATTTGCGCGCGAAGGGACTTCGGCACTCACCGACGCTTGAAAAATCTACAAAAGTATTCTGGAATCAGTGGCTTGACTACATCTTGTAGTGCCCTAAGTCTTCGTCGTTCAGGCCCTCCAGCCAACCGCGCAATTGCTCACCTGTTGGGCCTTCAGGCTGGCCAGATGTATTCAAGCGAGCGCTCTGCATAACTTCTTCAGCAACATAGATGGGGCAATCGGCCCTCAGCGCGATTGCAATTGCATCAGAGGGACGAGCATCTACGGTTACTATCTCATCGCCCTGCCGCAGCCACAGGACAGAGTGGAAGGTGTCGTTTTTAATCTCTGTGATTACAACGCGTTCCAGCTGTCCCTTTAAGTATCGGATTAGGTTTCTAGCGAGATCATGCGTCATTGGACGGGGAGCAGCCACCTTCTCGATCTCGATAGCGATAGCGTTGGCCTCGAAGATCCCTACCCAAATAGGCATCACCGCTTCTGAAGCCACGTCCTTCAGTACCACAATGGGCATATTGGTAGCGGGATCCATCATCAGTCCACGTATCCGCACCTCGATATCCATGCCTATGCTCTCCTAGCACAACATTAAACGGATTTTATACAGATTCGCCGACAAGGCTGTTCGGATGTGTACCACTAATCTTCACATCAACATAGCTACCAAGCGCTGGGGCAATCGGCTGCGGACAGGTAAAGTTGACAGGCGTGTTCTGGCTACTACGTCCGATAACCTGACCTCGTGCAGGATTCATTCCCTCAACCATGACCTCGATTACCTGTCCCAAGTGCTTAGCGTAATTGGTCCTCTGGATCTCGCGCTGATGGTCAAGCAACACTTGAAGCCTGATCGATTTCTTCTCTTCAGAAATGGAATCGATCATCGTGAGCGCAGGAGTATTAGGTCGTGCCGAGTACTTGAAACCGTAAACGCAGTCGTACTCGACTCGGTCGAGAAGGTCCACGGTTTGAGCAAAGTCGTCGGGAGTTTCTCCGGGGAAGCCGACAATGATGTCAGTAGAAAGCGCAATGGAACGCCGCGCAGCCTTGATCCAGTCGATCCGCTCCAGGTACCACTCCGGCGTGTATCCTCTCTCCATAAGCTTAAGCACTCGCGTCGATCCAGACTGTACCGGAAGATGAACATGGTCACAGAGAGTGGGCACTTGGTCGATCACATCAACAATGTCGCGTGTAAAGTCGCGCGGATGGCTGGTCATAAAGCGAACCCGATGAATTCCAGGTACTTGACCGACAGCGGCCAGTAACTCAGCGAAGCGGCACTTCCCTTCCGGGTCATGGTAGCTGTTGACGTTCTGGCCCAGAAGCTGAATTTCGGTGTAGCCCTTGTCTACGATGCGGCGCGCCTCGGCCAAGACCGAAGATGAGGACCGGCTGCGCTCGCGGCCGCGCGTGTATGGCACAACACAGTATGCACAGAAATTGTCGCAGCCCTCAACGATGGTGATGTAACCGCGGCAGGGATTCTGGCGGGCTGTGACCTCGGTTTCAAAGGTTTCGCCACTCTGGCGGTCATCGAAGCCTGAAATACGAGTTTCACCCGCCTCCAGGCGCGCAAGCATCTCAGGCAGTTTGCGGTAGGAGGCCGAGCCGGAAACCAGGGATACATAGGGAGCCCGTTTGAAGATATTTTCGCCTTCCTGCTGGGCCACGCATCCTAGTACACCAAAACGCGTGCCAGACTTGTACAGCTTCTTGTGGTCATTGAGGCGGTTGAAGACTTTTTGCTCTGCTTTGTCGCGGATCGAACAGGTGTTGTAGAGGATCAAGCCTGCATCTTCTACTGACTCCACCTGCGTGTACCCCTGCTGCTGGAGTGTGCCGATTACCTTTTCGGAGTCATGGGCGTTCATCTGGCACCCGAAGGTCTCTAAATAGAATGTCTTTTCGGTTGCCATGGGCATATCAAGTATACGTGACGAGGGTTTGGGACATCCGTATTCGTCCCCTCGCATAAGAACTCCTGGACATCTGAACCTGAATATTCATTCGCCTACGCCTTGTGGGCAAACTGGGCGCTCACGTAGTCCCAGTTGAGAACCTGGAAAAATGCCTTCACGTAGTCGGCACGCCGGTTCTGGTACCTCAGATAATAGGCATGTTCCCATACATCTACGGTGAGCACCGGCCTATGGCCGACGGTCAACGGGCTGTCCTGGTTGGGCGTGGTTTCGATAGCTAATGTGCCGTCCGGCAACTTTACCAACCAAGCCCAGCCACTGCCGAATACGCTCAGAGCCGCAGCAGTCAGCTTGTCCTGGAAGGTGGAGAGCGAGCCAAATCTGGCATCGATGGCCTTGGCCAACTCGCCTGCGGGCGCAGCCCCGCCTTTGCCCAGCGTAGGCCACCAGAAGGAGTGGTTGGCATGTCCACCGCCGTTGTTACGCACTGCCATGCGGACGGTCACGGGCAGAGTGCTGAGGCTTGCCACCAACTCCTCCGCTGTCTTGCCCGCGAGTTCTGGATGCGTCGCAACGGTCGCGTTCAAGTTGCTTACATAGGTTTGATGGTGCTTGTCATGGTGCAAATGCATGGTCGCAGTGTCAAAGCTGGGTTCAAGCGCGTCATACGCGTATGGAAGAGGTGGCAGAGTGAAAGGTCCGGGAGCCGGACTTGCCGATGATGCAGCAGCCGCCTGATAAGCAGGAAGCCTCTTTGCATATAGCGCGTCAGTCAAAAACAGCGCGCTTGCCGCACCGCCAAGATGCTTGATTGCAGTTCGCCGATTCATCATGATCTGAACAACCTCTGCTCTGTTTGATGCCAAAACTTCGCGAAAGTCTGCGCAAAAATAGCAAATATCATCCAGGGGCCAGATGGAAGCCGCCGAAGCTTCAGTTCCTGTCAGAACATGTTCAATGTTGTAGGGTATAAAAATGATAGCTGGACGGCCCGAAGGCCGCCCAGCTACGGCCTACTGAATCATGTTGATCGTTTCATGCGTAACGGTGTCGAAAGTGGTAATCGCTTTGGAATTGGCCTCAAAAGCACGCTGGGCGATGATCAGGTTGGAGAACTCGGCAGAGATGTTCACATTCGACTCTTCGAGCTCCGAATCCTTGAGCGTACCCAAGCCGTTTGTTCCTGAGACGCCAATGGTTGCCGTACCCGAAGCCAACGTAGTCGCATATTCGCTGTTGCCCTCGAGCGTCAAACCTTGCTCGTTGTTTACGTCGGCCAGCGCCAGTTGACCGATGACCTGCGTTCCATTCGTATAGGTTGCCGTGACAGTGCCGTCGGAGCCTATGGCAAAGCTCTCGTATGTACCAGCAGCGTAACCGTTTTGCGAGCTAGTTCCCTGTGTGGAGGTCGAAGCCTCCTGGGTAATATTCGGGGTGGTGCCAGAACCATCCAGATTCCAACTGATGCTCATGTCCGAAGCTCCGTCAGCCAATCCGGTAAAGCTGAGCGGAATCGTCGTTCCGGTTCCTACCGTGGTCGCGGTTCCATCCGTTGGAGTTACCGTTGTCAGAGTGCCGCTCGAATTGAATGTCATGGTCCCAGTTATCGCTGTCGAAGTTCCCGAGGTGAAATCCGATGCTGGCAGGGATGCCGAGTAGCTCCAGGTATTGGTGCCTGTCTTGGTATATGTCACTGTCGCAGTGTGCGCGGTACCCAGTGAATCATAAACCGAAACAGTAGCCGGAAAAGTGGCGCTGGTATCTGAAGCGGAATTCAAGGTAACAGGCAGGCTGACCGTCGTAGTGGCACTTGCCGCCAGCACGTCCCCTGTCGACGGAATCGTGATTGCTGACAATGCAGCATGGGTATCCACCACGCCGTTGGTAGCCGGGTAGCCCATCACCGTCAGGCCGTCGGAGGAAACCAGTTCGCCGTTGGTGTTTTCAGTAAAGCTGCCGTCACGTGTATAGAGGTTGGAGCTACCGTTGCTCAAGACAAAAAAGCCATTGCCATCGATGGCAACATCGGAGGTTGTCGTATTACTTGTGTCATACCCCCCTTGCGTGAAATCGGTTGAGTTCGAGGCCACCTGCACGCCCTCGCCTACCTGAATCTCGTCGCCTGAACCTGTAGTCCCAATCTGTTGGGCAAACATACTGGAAAATTCGGTCTTCTGCGACTTGTAAGCCGTGGTGTTCATATTCGACAGGTTATTCGCGATGGTGTTCAACGCCGTCGTATCGGCATTGAGGCCACTGAGTGGGATGTAGAAACTTGCCATTGTGGATCTCCTCCTGGTATTTTTTTGTGTGGTTGATGCAGGTCATTCCGGCCCGCGGGTTTCTACTTCTGCCCATTCAGGGCGTTGGCTACGCGATATGCCGAGGCGTTGGCTTCGGGAACGCTGAGATTGCCGGAAGTGTTTTTGCCCCCCGTGACACTGGATGCGGCGGAATGGGTCACAGCCGCTGTCTGAGCCGGAGTAACTGACCCGATAGCGCCAGTGCCTGTCAGACTCGATTTGGATGCAGTCGTTGAACTGCTGTCCGTAGTCAGTGTCGAGTTGATGTTGATCAACTGCTCCAGGCTGTTCACTGCGACAAGCTGGTTTACATACTCATTGGGATCGCTGTCAGCGGTCGGGTCCTGGTTCTTGAGTTCTGTCACCAGCAGCGTAAGAAAATCAGTGGCTGAGATGGTGGTTGAAGAACTGCTGGTATCGTCTGTTGAGCTGTTCGCGCTGACTGATGAACTTGCCAGGGGAGTCGCACTTGTCCCCGTCAGCGCCTGTCCGGCCGTCATCTGGTGACTGAAGATTCCTGCTGCTGTTGCCATCATTTTCTCCTTTGCTGCTTTTATTTGTGTGTAATCGCTTGGTTCACTCTGCTGTTGCTGCTCACGCATGTTTCATATGCCGCATGTGTCCCAGGTTTATGCCATAACCGAGATATGCGTACACCCCATCGCAGTCGTCTGGGTGGTCGTGTTGATCTGTGTAGCGACTTCCGTCAAAACAGACGCGTTCACGACTGGCACACTCTGTTGAGAATCTGCATATGTTCCCTGCCCTGAATTCTGCCCTGCTCCCTGATAGCTACCGGAGTTTGAACCTTGATCTGCACTCAGTTCACTTCCCCCGTTCCCAGCCGTCGCAAGTGTCAGTGTTTCGACAGGGGTATGCTGTTCGGCCAGATACGTATTCAACCCCGCTAGATGTCCGCTCAACATCTGTGCGGCCTCAGCCGTGCCAGAAACCAAAGAGGCATGGATACCGCCACTGCTCACATCTGCTCGCACGCCAACCCATCCAAGCGTTGAGTCCTGAAATCCCGCCTCGGCCTGCTGAGCCCCTGCATGAATCCAGGTCGGCGTCCCTGTCCCTGTGTCTGTATCAAGCGCGGCAAAAGTCTCGCGCGCAGTGTCTCCGTCAGAAGTGCGAGTCGAACCCCCATTTACTTCGTTGGCCGCGTTTTCTGCGATACGCACGTTTTCCGTGGTGCGCGTCAATACCGACGCATCCACGGATGAGCTGTTGAATTCTATTGCCAGAGAGTGACTTACGTGCCCGGTCACCTCGACCGATGCAGTTCCGCGCGACGACTTCATCTCAGTTGGTTCCGCAGTCTGCTTGCCACTTGCCAAGCCGGACTTCTCCACGCTGAGGAGTGCTGAGGTTGATTGAGAGGATGTAGCATCGCTGACTTCAGAGATTTGATTCGCGATTGCACCAACCACCGGAACCGCTGCGCTATCCACACTCTGGCTTCCAAGTTGCGTCTGGAGGCGATCCTGAGTTTCGGTCAAAACGCCGGTTCGGCTGGATGTTAACTCTGTTACCGCGGAGATGGACGTGCCTGTTCCTTCGAGAGCCTCAACCGCAACACCGCTGCGCGCAGTAGTGAGGGCGTTTCCCGCCATAGGAACCGTCGTCAACATGTTCACCGGAAGCACAGACGTTCCATTCGTGTCCGTGGCTTTATTCCCGGCAATGCTCGATGCTTTAGCAACCACATCTTGTGGTTGAACGGCGTTCGCATACGGAGTTACAACAACGGGCATTGGCGCTATCTGCGCAACGGCATCTATCGATGCTGTAACCTGTGTTGTAATTTGTGATGTCGTAGTTTCGTCACTGGCGGTTTCCCTACCAGTGCTCTTGCTGGTGTTTGTCTCATCCTTCTTGCTGGAGGGATTCGTTACATGAAAGATTGTCTGACTCTTGGACAAAACCTCGTCAGCGGCTTGACCGGAGACTACTGCCGCAGTGTCCGCAGCCGCTCGACTGTTGCTAACGTCTATGATGGTCGACGCTGATGTACTGGTTATGGAACTGCTTTCTTGCCCGGCGGCCAGCCCACTTCCCGAAGTTGATCCGCCGGCCACAGGCAAAGTCGCCGCCAACGTCACCGTGGAAACAGCCGAGGAAGCTGTTCCTATCGTTTGTATCTGACTTGATCCGGCAGCCGCAGCATTTCCGCTCGTCGTGGCGGCATCTTTCTCGGCGAGCGCACTTGTGCCGGTGCCCAGCGAAGCCAGCAGCGCCTGCCAGTTTGACCGGAAATTCTGCGAAACATATGTGGAAGAGGAAGAAGCAGTCGTGCTGCTGAACAAGCCGGTTCCCTGCGCCTTGCCCTGTGCGCTTGCCGCAACCTGATTCTTGCCCAGGTCTGAAAGCCCACGAATGTCGGTCTCGATGCTCACGGCGACGGTCATGAACAGGGATATTGCAGATACCGTGCCAAAGGCAGAGGAAGCGGGTTAGAACATTGTCAGGAATGAGCGAGCCGATCCCGATTCAGGAAGCTCGTACGATTTAATCGTATGTTTTTGCCTACGTGTCATGCACTGTAGGCCGATGGTTTTTCCGGTCGAGCTTCTCCGGAGGTAACAGATTCTTTCTTCGGATGCGTAGTGTCCTGCAACCGGTTGAGATACCAGTCATCGAGAGTCCTCTGGCCGCGCCGGCTGCTCTCGATAGCTTCCTTGGCCTCGGTTTCCCGGATGACTGTCTCTGCCTGGCGGCGCTCGATTCGTTTTGCGAGATACTCCTGACGCAGCGCGGCCACATCGAGTTCTGCATCTGCAATTCGTGGAGTCAGGACCGCTGCATGTCGCACTGCTGCACGCGTCTCCTCAAGGCCTGCCAGACGGTCTGGCAACTCGCCGGTATTGGCAGAGGTCGCTACCAAACGCCTTCCGCGTCGGGCACGCTCACTTGTGGCCGCCAACGCATTCTCTAGTCGCCGCTGTTCGTTCATGGCAGACTCAAGCGCCAGCCGGCGCTGTCCCTCTTCAAGATCCCGGACACGGAGCAGGTGGCGCAGTGCGCGCGAGACGGCCATGGATTTACACCTCTGCTGCCAGAGCGGCAAGCCGATGCAGGCAGTCGGCGAAGTTGACCTGTTCGTGCGCATCCTGGGTCATGAAAGTACGCATTGCGCTTCGCGCGCGTAGGGCTCGGTCCAGATCCGGGTCTGAGCCGGGTTTGTAGGCTCCGATGCGTACCAGATCTTCGGAGCGGGCATAGACCGCCATCAACTTGCGCAGAAGTGCCGCCTGTTCGCGATGCTCTGGCCCGACCACAGCAGGCATGAGCCGGCTGATCGAATCCAGCACCTCAACCGGTGGATACCAACCTTCCGCGGCCAAAGCGCGAGACAGTACGATATGGCCGTCAAGTAGCGACCGGACGGCATCCACAATCGGGTCCTGCTGATCGTCGCCTTCCATTAATACGGTATAAAAAGCCGTGATCGAGCCGACACGAAACTGCCCGGCGCGCTCCACCAGACGGGCCAGCCGCGTAAAGACCGAAGGCGTATATCCCTTGGCTGTGGGCGGCTCTCCCGCAGCCAAGCCAATCTCTCGAGCAGCCATCGCAAAGCGTGTGAGCGAATCAAGCACCAGCAGCACATGTTTTCCTTGTGCGGCAAAATATTCGGCCACCGTGGTGGCGGCCAGCGCTGCCCTCATGCGCATAAGCGGCGACTGGTCAGAGGTCGATACAACAACAACTGAGCGAGCCCGGCCTTCCACGCCGAGTGCATCATCGAGGAACTCTCTCACTTCTCGGCCGCGTTCGCCCACCAGGCCGACAACTGTCACATCCGCTTCCGTGTTGCGTGTCATCATGCCGATCAGCGTGCTCTTGCCCACGCCAGATCCGCCGAAGATACCCACCCGCTGCCCCCTGCCCACCGTCAAAAGGGAGTCCAGCACGCGGATACCGGTTCCCAGAGGCACGCGAATGGGAGTGCGGTCCAGCGGTGAGCGTACTGCCCCGTCCAGAGGAAGGGTCAGTGAAACAACCGGTGGGTGGCCTTCGTCGATCGGCGCGCCCAACGCATTCAGTACCCGGCCCATCAGAGCCGGCCCTACTTCTATCTCCGGGCTTGCACCCAGGGCCGCCACACGATCGCCAAAACGAATGCCATCCGTGGTCTCAACCGGCATCGACAGCACATTCGAGCCGCGAAATCCAATCACCTCGGCCAGATGTGGTTGACCGAACTGGTCCTCGATCTCGCAGCACTCGCCTACCGAGGCTAGCGGTCCCGCCGACTCAATCGTCTGACCCACCGACTCGAGAACCTGCCCGCGCCAGCGCCAGGGCTGGCCGCGCTTCAAGCGGGAAAAGTATCGTTCCAGCATGAGTGCCATCAGTGGCTCTCCCGGCTTATGGTTGGTGCATCATTCCGCGCGGCAGCAAGCTCCTGCCTGCCCGCGCCAGCGCGATCAAAGAAGCCGCGTTCGATCTCCCCGAGTTGGGAGCGTATTCCCAGGTCCACGGAGCCCATTGCGGTTTCGATCTCGCAGTCACCCAGCTGCATTCCTTCTCCGGCAATCACGACGGGCTTCAGTGTCAGATTAGGCAGCAGGGCGATGGCGTCCTTCCATAAATCCAAGTCGGCCGGAGGCACCCGCAGTCGCACTTCTGTAGAACCTGCAAGCTGTCCCAGAGCCACCCGCACGGCTCCTGTCAGAAGCAGCGGATCCATCTGCGCCTCGCGACGCAGGATACGAGCAGCAACAGCCAGCGCCAGCCGTACTACTTCATGCTCGACCGTCTGCAGGTACCGGTCGCGCTCCTGAACAAAGCTCTCGATAAGCTTGGCATCCTGCCGCTTGCGCTCGTTCTCCTCTTCAGCCCGGGCCGTGGTTAGCGCTTCACGCTCAGCCTGCCTGCCTTCTTGATTCCCTCGCTCTCGTCCGGCTTCGAAAGAGCGTCGCGTCCCTTCGGCCAACCGCTGGCCAAACTCGCCGCTCGCCGCAGTTTCTATGACTTCTTCCTGGACGTTATCCAGCGCCGGTTCCTTTGGAGTATCCTCCACCGCTTCCTGAAAGCCGTTCCAGACAGGCAAGGAAGGCGCAAGAGGACTGTCCGGGTATTCAAAGATATCGATCTGCCCGGTCCTGCTGCTTTCCGGTCCAGTTGCTGTCTGTTGCAAGGCGCTTTTCTCCCGTTCCTAATTGCTGCGTTCCATTCGCGCTTGACCGCCAGTGATCAGGCCAGCATCTCGTCGCCGGTCTCTAGTTTCAGAACCACCTTGCCCTCAGACTCCAGCTTCCGTGCAAGATTGAGAATCTCCTGCTGTGCCTGTCCCACCTCGCGTGAGCGCACCGGCCCCAGGACCTCCATATCCTCTTTCAGCATCTCCACAGCCCGCGAGCTCATCGACTTGAATATCTGAGCCCGCAGCTCATCGTTGGCCCCTCGCAGCGCCAACGCCAGCTGACGCTTGTCTACCCCGGATACGATCTCGCGGATGGTAGCCGGAGGCACAGTGATCAGATCTTCAAAGGTGAACATCAAGTTGCGTATGCTCAGCGCCATCTCCGGCTGTTCTTCCTCAATGGTCTCCAAAATCTTTTTTGCCTCTTCTGCATTGAGACGGTTCAGCAAGTCAGCCACAGCCTTGAAGCCAGAGTAGCTCTTGCGCGCGGTATCGCCCACGCTTTCCAGCCTCCGGTGCAGGATGTGAGCCACCTTCTGCGCCATTTCCGGGGAAAACTGGCGCATTTCCGCCAGTCGCTGGATGGATACCACCTTGTGCTCCTCGCTCAGGTTATCCAGCACTTTCGATGCCCACAGCGGGTCCAAGTGAGCCAGCACCAGCGCGATGGTCTGCGGGTGTTCGGAGTCAAGCAGTTTGCCCAACTGCTGGGGATCGGTGCGCTGCAGTTTGGCCAGGTTGCCCTGAGCGGCATCCTGCGAGCGGCGCACCAGAGACAACAGGTCCTCGGCCCGTTCCTTGCCGAAGGTATCGATCAGCAAGCGGCTGGCATAGTCGAGGCCACCGTGGACCATGTAGTTCTGCGTTTCCAGTAGTTGCCAGAACTCTTCCATGACCTCGGAAGAGACTTCCGGCGTGATGCCGCGCAAGTCAGCCAGTTCCTCGGTGATAAGCTGCACGTCCGCCTCGGGCAAGGCGCGCAGGATCTCCTTGGCCGGTTCCTCGCCTACTGCCACTAGGAGGACAGCGGCCTTGCGCACGCCGGACATATTCGCAGACTGGCGTCGCTTTGTTGCTTCGTTATCGCTTCCCTGCTCAGCCAAGGTACGGATCCTTTCCCTGCACTCTAAAGCGGTTCTCCAATTTATGTGGCGTCTCTTTCGTTGCCCTGAGTGGCGATTCCTTAAGGACGTACCACTCGGCGTTTATGCATTTTCTCTTTACAATCGCAGAACCGCTTTAGTCAGAGTGAATCCAGCTCTGCAACAGCCTCGAACTTTGCGTAGGTTCGCGCTTCAGGTGCTCCGTGACCTGTTCAAATATCTCCTGATTCCTGAGACGCTCAGGATCGACTTCGGCTGGCTCAGGTGGCTTCAATACAGGTGGAGCAGGAGCCGGTGTTCCGGCAGGCAGTTCCTTGACCTCATCCTTTGCTGCTCCCTTGGTAGCAGATATGGGCTTGGCCCGGCGCAATGCAGGACGAATCCCGAATGCCAGAATCACCAGCAAACCAATCAGCAAAGCAGCGTACTTGACCAGCACTGGCGAATTCTCCACCGAGGTCAACAATTGTTGAGGTAATGAGACAGGTTGCTGGGTGCGATTTTCATCGAAGGCGAGATCTTCAACCGTCAGCATGTCCCCGCGCGTCGTGTCAAAGCCTACAGATGCTTGTGCAAGCGCAGTCAGGTTGTGCAGTTCGTCAACCGAGCGGGGCTGCCATATGGCTCCCTTCCCTCTGCTCGCGGGCTGTATCAGGCGATCATTGACTACAATAGCCGCAGTCATTCTTCGCACACGGCCCGGGCCTTCGACTACGTGACGTTCCGTCTTCGAGGACGCGTAGGTGCCAGATTCGCTCTTCGCGGCTTGCGGCGGCGTTGTCTGCTGCGGGTAAACGGGTAGCGACTGGGAGTTGGGCGCGTTCGATGCCGTACCGGGCACCCCGGCGGCCACCGGCTTGCCACCGGAACTCTGCTCAGTGCGCTGCATCGACAGGGTCACTGTCTGATCCGGATCGTAGCTCTCCTCGGTTACGTCGCTGGCCGCATGATCGTAGTCCAGGGTTACTGAGGCACGCACGTTGCCTGCGCCCGTTACCGGTTCCAGGGTGGAAATAAGTTTTTCTTCCAGCGTCTGCTCGGCGCTTAATTGCATCGCTTCGGCGGTCTTTGGACCAAGCGGCAGATGACCCGCTGCGTCGACCAGCACTACGTGGTCCGGGGTCAACCCGTCAACAGCCGAGGCCACCAGATTGCGGATCGACTCGAGCTCACCATCGGCCAGTGAGCGATGGCGCAGTTTGATCACCACGGTGGCCTTAGCCGGGCGTTCCTGTTCGCGAAACAGCGAGTCATGAGGCAGCACAAGATGAACACGGGCCGACTCGACATCGGACAGCGTACCCACGGTGTGTTCAAGTTCGCCCTCCAGTGCGCGCTGGTAATTCACTTGCTCGTCGAACTCCGAACCCACCCAGTTTGGTTTGTCGAAGATCTCAAATCCGAGCCGTCCACTTTTGAGGCCTCCTTTGGCTGCAGTCGCCAATCTGGCCTTGTCTAACTGCCCGGCCGGAACCCGGATGCCCGCGCCATCGGAGGTTGCCTCAAAGGGAATCTGTGCTTGGGCAAGGATCTGACCGGTCTGGCGTGCATCTTCCGGATCCAGATTCACATAAAGCGTGCGCCAGTCGGTGCGCAGCATATACCAGAAGATGCCGCCGGCCAGAACCGTCAGCAGCACTGTCGCGGTCACCGCCCAGCGGCGCTGAGCAGCAGGCATCTGGCCCCATTGAACCCGTGCCCGTCCCCATAGCCCGGCGAGCCGGTCGGTAAGTTGCGGTTGTCCGGGCGTAGCCGGCACGCTTTTTTCTAATTGTGTTCCCGTGGCCATGGTCCCCGTTTCCCGCTGCTTCTCTTCGTTTCTCTACACTGCGCCCATTGAAGAGCGCCCAACAGAATGCTTCAGAACTGCATTCCAATCACAGACTGGTAGGCCTGAACCGCCTTGTTGCGTACGGCCAGCGCCAGTTCAAAAGAAGCACTCGCTTTCTGGGTAGCAATCATCGCCTGGTGCACATCCACACCAGAGCCGGTCATCAACCCTTCGACAGCGGTGTGTGCCTGATCTTCGAGTTGGTCCACTTGGCTCACGGCATCCCTCAGCAGATCGCCAAACGGTGTGGGCGTCGCGGCCTGACTGCTGGTTGCAGACAGGCCCGGCGTAGCGCCGCTGCTAGTCAGGTTTGACAATGCAGTGGATGCGGCAGAAATGGAATTCATTGCAGATAACATCGATCCTCCGTTGTAGTTCTACACAGCGATTAGGCTTTTCGGCCACTCGCGTTTTTCCTACGATTTGGCAATCTCCAATGCCGAGGAGATCATACCCTTCTCAGCCTGAATGGCAGAGCCATTCAAACCATATGCACGCGTCGCCCCCATCAGGTCCACCATCTCTGTGAGCGGATTAATGTCCGGATAGGAGACATATCCGTCAGCTCCTGCGTCCGGATGTCCAGGGTCGTAGCGCTTGAGTGGCGCAGATTTGTCTTCCACAACTTGCGCAATATGCACACCCGCCGACACCGTTTCGGAGTCCAATGGATCCAACGTGGATAGAGTTGTGGAAGCCAGAGCTCCGGATGCTGCGTTGCCCGACGCCGCATTCATCGAATTAAGAAACCCTGAACTTCCCTGATCGGCGGCAAAGACAACGTGCTGACGGTGATACGGTCCGCCCGAAGCGGTCCGGGTACTCTCCGCATTGGCCATATTGGTTGCTACCACCTCGGCGCGCATACGTTCGGCCTGCATGGCGCTGCCTGAGGTTTCCATCAATCCAAAAAGGTTCATTCTGCTGTCTCCTCCTGCATCAGCAAATACGTTTCACCGGCCCCGACTACTTGTCGGCGTGGATGGCGTCCAGCACGCGCTGATACTCGATGCGCAACAATGCCACGCCAGTCTTGAACTTCAGTTGCAACTCGGCCAGGTTCAGACTCTCGCGATCCATGGAAACATTGTTGCCGTCCGGGCGCGCGATGAGTCCGTCCACGGCCTTGACGCGCACTTGCCGCGGGGCTCGCCCCCGGTCCACATCGCCGATGGCTTCCCGCATCTCGGCCTCGAAGTCCATTCCCACTGCCCGGTAGCCCGGCGTATCGATATTGGCCATATTGACCGCCGTCAGCTTCGCTTCGCTCGTGGC
>Ga0255352_1000516_pt1 | contig 21612 bp, 20 predicted proteins | sample HBST0metaG_FD_189939 | JGI IMG/M metagenome (GOLD analysis project Ga0255352, IMG submission 189939) | Peat soil microbial communities from Stordalen Mire, Sweden - H.B.S.T0 | ecosystem: Environmental > Terrestrial > Soil > Wetlands > Peat | place: Sweden: Norrbotten County, Stordalen Mire...
TCTGATGACCGCTAACAGGGGGCGAGATGTGGGCGCCGGAGCGGCGTGCCTTCCTGCGTCAGGACGGCCTCCTGGGCGTAGTTGCCGCTACTCCTCTGGGAGCGTTTACCGTTGGAGGAGCGGTCGGCGATGCGGGTCGGCGCAAGATCTTTTTTACCTTCGGACACCTCTTCTAAGGCCATTCGCATTTGAATGCGGACGGCACCTTCGAACATAGCGCAAAATCACCTCGCAGGGAGCCGCTTCATGATCTCGAAAAGCCCTGGTTCTACTACCCGGGAACGGCCATGTTCCTTGTTTGTCCGCACGACCTGGGCAGCAGCGGCCTACGGCGCCATCGTGCTCTGGACACTTTGGTCCGTCCTTGCGCTCAGCTTCGATTTCGCTTTTCCACGTCTGCGAATTGCTGCGGCCGGTTCTTATCTTATTGCCACCGCGGTCATATTTTATCTGACTAAGCGCAGGGCCTGCCGACTGTTTGGTTGCCTCTTCTGCTGGGTGTTGGTTCTGGGATGGTGGATTACTCTCAAACCGTCCAATGCGGCGCCATGGCAGGCTGATGTCGCCAGACAGGCGTCGGTTGAAATAGCTGGTACTCATGCGGTCATTCATAACTTTCGACAATGCGATTACCGGACTGAACTCGATTACACCTGCGCGTGGTCTGATCGGTACGTTGATCTTGGGCAGATTCGCGGTGTCGATTTTTTCATGAATTACTGGGGTTCTCCATGGATTGCGCATACGATTGTGAGCTTCGACGTGGGAGACGGACAGCATGTCGCATTCTCAATCGAAACACGCAAGCGGCCAGGCCAAAGTTACTCTGCTGTCCGTGGCTTCTTCAGGCAATACACACTCATCTCAGTGGTGAGCGACGAGCGCGACCTGGTGCGATTGCGTACCAACTATCGTCAGGGAGAAGATTTGTACCTCTATCACACGCGGGCAACACCCGAGTTTGCTCGATCGCTTTTCTTGAATTATGCCGACATGACCAACGATCTGTTCAGCCGCCCGCAATGGTACAACGCAATCACCCACAATTGCACCACAGAGATTTTCACTTTCAAGACCATGAAACATCTGCCGCACGACTGGCGAATCTTGCTGAATGGAAAGGCCGACCAAATGGAGTATGAGCAAGGAGAATTGGCAGGCGATCTGCCGTTCGCCGACCTCAAGCAACGCGCCTATATCAACCCCGCCGCTCGCGCCGCAGACAAGGATCCACAGTTTTCAACGAGAATACGGGAACACCGGCCGGGTTTCTCAAACGCAATCGAATGAGCAGAACAAGAACACTTCGGAAGACTTGTGAATCAATTCACTTGACGGTTGTTCGGAATACAGAGCAAATATGATCGGTGATCTGTTCGTTGCCGGAGTAGCACTCAACTATGTGGCCAATACCGTCCTATCTGCCAACATTCTCTAATGTCGCGCATGAGATCTGCTGTTCTGAAAGGTACGAGTCGAAGAAGAGGGGCACATGAACTACTATCTGCTACATACCACCTATCCCATTCTTTTGTTGTCCGTATTCGCGCGTCAACTCTGTTTGCCGGTGCCAGCTGTCCTGTTTCTGCTCTCGGGCGGCGCGCTGGCCGGTACGGGACACCTTAGCTTCGCCTGGATTCTGGTTGTCGCAATTCTCGGATGCCTTCTCGGCGATCTGGTCTGGTTCGAGGCCGGCCGCCTGCGCGGCAAGCGGGTTCTGAAACTGCTGTGTGCCTTTGCCCCGGATCCCAGCTACTGCATTCGTCGCTCCCGAACGACCTTTGCCCAGAGAGGGCTCCGCGTCCTTTTGTTTGCCAAGTTCATCCCCGGCCTGGACGGAATCATGCCGCCCCTTGCCGGAATGTCAGGAGCGCCGCGGACTCAGTTCCTGGCCTTCGATGCAGGCGGATCGGCTCTCTGGGCAGGAGCTTATATCGGAGCGGGATTTCTATGTGCGGCCGAACTCGACAAAGCGGCAGGATATATTTCGACTTTCGCCGATGCACTGGTCCTGATTCTGGGGATTCCCCTGGTGTTCTTCTTTGTGGCGAAGTTGATGCGGCTTTTGAAATTGATCCGCGAATTGCGGCCTCTGCACATCACCCCAGCGGAGCTGAAGGCTCGGTTGGATGCCGGCGCACAAATCGGCGTGCTTGACCTGTTGCGCTTCGAGGATGATCCAGAGGGTTCTTGCGCAATTCCTGGCGCCGTGCGTGCCGACCCTTCAATGATGCGGCACAAAACGCGCACCGTGGTGCCAGAGGGCGTCGAGCTGGTTCTTTATTGCAATACGCAAAATGACTTTGTCACTGCACGGGTGGCTGCTTCTATGCGCAAGACTGGAGTTCCTCGAATACTGATACTGAAAGGTGGCCTTGAAGCTTGGAAGGCAGAGGGTTTTCCATTAGACAAGGATTTTGCCGACCCAATCCTGGAGTTGAAACGCCTTGGTGTTGAGATGTTCCCACCACCGTGGACCGCCTCTGATGAACAGATCGTGCCCACGCTGAGCTAGTGTCATAAAATTGGGTCAGTAGCAAAACAATGGACAATGTGCCCGTGCCGACAGTTGAAACGGTGGTAAAGCGTTACGAAGCGCTGTTGCGTATGTCAGCGTCTCAGACTCTGCAAACTCCACAAGACATAGCGCGAAAACTGGCCAACGAGCTCCATTCTCTACTTGATTTTGACTTCTTCGAAGTACTGGTCTTCGAGCAGAACACCTGCGAGGTGCTGTGGCGCTGCATGGACATGGACCAGAGGCCTTGGCTGGATGGGCGCATGGAAGAGACTCCAGCCTGGTGGGTACACCAGAACCAGCAGCGGCTGGCCATTGCCGATTGGGATGTGGACGATCGCTTCCTGTGGCTGCGGGATGGGCTGCGGGAACACGGCATCGAGGTTCGCTCAATTTGCACAGTTCCGCTCTCCACGCCGCAGTGCCGTCTCGGGGTACTCTTTGTTGCCAACCGGCAGCCGCGGGAATATTCCGAAGAAGAGATCCACTTCCTTTCGTTTTTGGCGGATGGACTGGCGTTCGCTCTGGGCAATGCGTTCAATTACGAGGCGTCCTGCCGGGCGCAAGCGGAATTGGAACTCCAGAATTCCCACCAGAAACTCCTGCTGGAGTTAACGAATAGGGTTGCGTCCAATCTCGATTTACGGGAACTGCTGAGGGCGATCTCGGCCAGCGTTCGTCAGACGATGGACTGCGACATGGCTGGCGTCTCCCTGCTCGACTCCGTGAGTAGCCAATTCCAAATCTATGCCATCGATTCACCGGACAGCCGGGGTTTTATTCAGGAAGAATCTACGGCCCCTGTTGAAGGACCAATTGCCATTGCTCTCGAAACGCTTCGACCGGTTATCAAGAACAGTTTTAGCCCGGCTGAGTCGGAGTCAACGATGTACCAGCGGGCGGTTGCCGAAGGAATCAAGTCAACCTGCCTGGTCCCGTTGGTCAGCCGGGGTCGGGCACTTGGTGTCCTCGCGCTTGGCCGGCGGATGGAGAGCCTATTCAAGGAAGAGGATGCCGAGTTTCTCATGCAGGTTGGGGGACAACTTGCGCTCGCCATCGAAAATGCGCTTGCCTATCGCGAAATCGCGGATTTGAAAGACAAGCTCGCGCAGGAAAAGCTGTATCTGGAAGAAGAGATTCGGACTGACAAGAACTTCGAGCAGATTATCGGCAAGAGCGCGCCGCTGCAGTACGTACTGGAAATGGTGGAGACGGTTGCGCCGAGCGATTCGACCGCGCTGCTACTGGGCGAAACCGGAACGGGGAAGGAACTGGTCGCACGCGCCATTCACGATCACAGCAAGCGCAAGGACCGTACATTCGTCCGCATCAACTGTGCCGCTATTCCGACCGGGCTGCTTGAGAGCGAATTGTTCGGGCATGAGAAAGGCGCGTTCACCGGAGCCATCAACCAGAAGATAGGACGGCTGGAACTGGCTGACCAAGGCACCTTGTTTTTGGACGAGGTTGGCGACATTCCTCTGGAGATGCAGCCCAAGCTCTTGCGAGTTTTGCAGGAGCGTGAGTTTGAGCGTCTGGGCAGCACGCACACCCGCAAGGTGAACGTGCGGGTGGTGGCCGCCACCAATCGCGACCTGGAAGCGATGATCGAGGCCCGGGAGTTTCGCAGCGACCTTTTTTATCGCCTTAATGTCTTTCCTATTCGCATTCCTCCGCTGCGCGAACGCCGGGAAGACATTCCCCTGTTAGTGCGTTACTTCGTTGAGAAGTTCGCTCGACGGATGCAGAAGCGGATCGACACGATTCCCGCTACCGCCATGAAGAAGTTGACCGGTTGGGAGTGGCCGGGAAATATCCGGGAGCTGGAGAACTTCATCGAGCGTGCGGTGATCCTGACGCGGGGCAAGGCTCTGGAAGTACCTCTTGGAGAAGTCCACCGCGCGCCGAAGGATCCGCTGGCACGCCGCGCTGCGCCGCAGGACCGGGAGGAGATCGCCCGCATTGTGCGCGAGACCATTGGCGAGTTGAACAAGGGAATCTCGACAAACCGCAGCAGAGAGGAAGACGAAAAACAGCGTCAGCAGATCACCAGCATCCTGCTCGAAACCAAGGGCCGAGTCGGCGGTCCTGACGGTGCTGCTGCCCGCGCGGGCCTCATCCGCACGACACTGATTTCGCGCATGAAAAAGCTCGGCATCGATCCCCGGCAGTTCTCCTCCTGAAATGGAGCCCTCCGACAAATACAAGATCCCCAGAAGTGTGAGTGACCCAGCTCCGGCACACTCACGCTTCAACAATATTCAATAAAGATACCACCATGCAGGTTTCGCTCCGGGGCGCGCTCAACTGTCGATGACGAATTCGACAGCTTCGACACTTCAGGAGCTTCGACACTTCGACACGTTTTTATATCAACAACTTACATCCGAATCGACTTTGGCTCTCGCATTGCCTCTCTCTTGTCGTCGAAGGGTAGACACGATGTTAAAGATCTCAGTCATTGACAGCCGAACCCAGCGCCGCGTGGTCATCGAGGGCGCGCTCGTCGAGCCCTGGATGGCGGAGCTGCGTAGCTCATGGCAGGCGGCCAAAGTAGATTTACAAGGCCGCAAGCTGGTTCTCGACTTGAAGAGCGTAACCAGAATCAGCGAAGAAGCCGAGGGCGCGCTCTCCGAATTGGTAAGGGAGGGCGCCTGCATTTGCACGAGTGGCGTCCTCACGAAATACCTGCTCCAGCAACTAGCGCGCAAAAACAAGCAGAGCGCTAGGACACCAAGTATCCCGACGTTTCCCGATGCGGTTCGGGGGAAAGGATGAATATGGGCATCTGTCTCACACCTCGGCGCAGCACGCAAGCGAAAAGCCAGTACGCCACGGCGGAGGACTTCCGCAAGCTCTTCGCAGACGATATGACAAGCCTGTATTTACTGTCATTTCTATTGACGGCGAGTCACGAGAAAGCGGAGCAGTGTTTCGTATCAGGCATTGAAGACTGTGCTCAGGGTAGTTCTGTGTTTCAGCAGTGGGCCCGGTCCTGGGCTCGGCGAGTCATCATCCAGAATGCGGTCCGAATGATCGCGCCGCGTCCTCTTTACCGGGACGAATTGACACATGAATCTCCGTCCGCGGTTGTTCGCAACGAGCGGAAACAGGATCAGGACGCAGCGTGGGCCGAAGTTCTCGCACTCGGAAACTTCGAGAGGTTCGTATTCGTCGTCTCGGTTCTTGAGGGCTATCGAGATCGAGAGTGCGCCACTCTGCTTGGTTGCACGGTGCTTGAGGTGGGCCATGCGCGAACGCGAGCTTTGCAGCAGATTGCAGATTTCGGCAGGACAAGTATTCAGCCTGCAAATGAATTTTCAAGAATGGTGGGTTAGATGTTGGTAATGAATCAGGTTCTTCAGTTTCTCTCGCATTGCGGTGTCGCGTTTCTGCTCGTTTCTGTGCTGGCCGGCCAAGCCGGACTTCCTGTCCCCGATGTTTCAGTTTTGCAAACAGCCGGATCCGCGCGCCGCCGTCGGCCTCAGAAGCGCAGTTTGGCTGCTGTGTTGGCTTCGGTTGTGCTGCTCTTTGTGGCAGTCGGCGCCAGCGCTCAGGCGGCATCGGGCGGTTTCTCTGCTACTTCGTCCCTCATCTCGGATAGCGTGCCCAGTGGCTTGGCGACCGGCGAGGAACTGCACCTCACTCTGCGGGATTCCATCAATATGGCTTTGCGGTACAACCTGGGAGCCGTAGAGAGCGGAGAGAACAGCCGTAGCGCACGCGGTCAACGCCTTCTTGCATTGAGCCATTTGCTTCCGCAGGTGAGCGCGAGCGCACAAGAAAATGTCAGCCAGTACAGCATCGCAACGCTCGGCCTCAAACTGCCGAGTATCCCCAATGTTGTTGGCCCTTACAGCTACATTACCGCCAGTCTGAGCGCCAGCCAGACCCTCTTTAGTTTGGAAGCAATCCAGCGTTTGCGCGCGGCTCGCACCGCCGAACAAGCGGCTCAACTGGATTACAAAGACACGCTCGACGTGGTCACGTTGACGGTGGGCAATGCCTATCTGCAAGTGCTGCAGGCAGCCTCTCGCATTGAGGCGCAGGAGGCCCAGGTGCGCAACGCCAAGGCGCTCAACGATCAGGCTGTTGCAGGTTACGAGGCGGGCACACGGCCACGCATCGACGCCACGCGCACTGAGGTTCAACTCCGCAGCGAGCAATACAACCTCATCGTTGCTCGCAACAACCTGGCAATCGTTAAGCTCACGCTGGCTCGCGCCATTGGGCTCCCTCTGGGGCAGAACTTCGAGGCTGCCGACACGCTTCCGTATGCGGCCATCAACCCGCCCACGCTCGACGATGCACTGAAGGCGGCCTACGCCTCACGCAGCGATTATGCCGCCGCCCTCAATTCCGAAAAAGCAGCGGAGCGAAGCCTCTCGGCTACCAAGAGTGAGCGCCTACCGGTCCTGTCTACTTCGGGGAATTACGCAGACACAGGAACCACGCTCGGCCACTCACATGGAACCTTTGGCTTCCAAGCCGGAGTCAGTGTTCCTCTCTTCACCGGAGGACGCATCAAGGGCGAAATCACGCAAGCGGACGCGGCTCTGCGGCAGCGGAAGGCGGAAAGCGAAAACGTCCGAGGTCAAATCGATTACGACGTGCGCGCAGCGTATCTGAATCTAGCCGCAGCCAAAGAGCAGGTTGAAGTGGCAGAGCACAACGTGGCACTCGCGAATGAAAACCTGGCACGCTCCAAGGATCGCTTCACTTCAGGCGTGGCCGACAGTGTTGAAGTCGTACAGGCAGAACAGTCGCTAGCCAGTGCCAATAACCAGTCCATCACCAGCGCTTACAACCACAATCTCGCCAAACTCGCGTTGGCCCGCGCCCTCGGCGTGGCGCGATCCAGCTATGACCAATATTTGGGAGGAAAGTAATGTCGAACATCCAATACGATTCCGCAGCGGCACTTGAAGAAGAAACACTCGATACGCCGATACAGTTATCGAAAACTGACCGCGCAAAAGACACGTTGCGCAGCCATCCCGGAAAAATCCTCGCCGGATTGGCTGTCCTTGTGATCGCCCTGGCTGTTGGCGGCAAGTTCCTTCTCAGCGCTTATCTGCATGAGAGCACGGACGACGCACAGATCGACGGTCACATCATGCCGTTGAGTTCCCGCATCAATGGTCAGGTCTTGGAAGTGCGTGTGCAGCAGGGACAGTTTGTTCATGCAGGAGACATATTGGCCGTCATTGACCCCGCAGACTATAAGATTGCCGTGGCGCAAGCTCAGGCAAGGTTGGCGGATGCCGAAGCCTCTGCCGCAAGTTCCCACCTTAGCGTCCCCATCATGATGGCTACCTCCGGCAGCAATCTCGATTCCGCACGAGCTGGAGTGATCAATGTCGATGCGGGTGTCAAGTCCGCCGAATGGAATCTGAAGTCGGCCCAGGCGATGCTGGAAGAGGCCGAGGCCAATGCTGTGAAGACGGATGCCGATCTGGTCCGTTACAAGGCGCTGGTGGCCAAGGAAAACATCTCTCGTCAGCAATATGACCAAGCAGTGGCGGAGTCCAAAGCCAATCGAGCCGCAGTGGCATCGGCCAAGGCCGCGGCACTGGCAGCCGAACAGAACGTGCGCCAGGCTCAGGGCAAGCAACTGCAAGCGCAGGCCGATCTGCGCAGCGCAAAGACAGCGCCGGAGCAGGTTTCCACCACTCATGCCAGGGCGAACTCGGCCGATGCCCAGGTGCAAGAGCACGCCGCGGAACTCGACCAGGCGCAACTCAACTTGAGCTATACGGTGGTGCGGTCTCCCGTTACTGGCATCGTAGGGAAGAAGTCGGTGGAATCGCAGCAAAACGTCAGCGTGGGCCAGGAGTTGTTCTCGGTGATTCCCCTGGACGATATCTGGGTTACGGCGAACTTCAAGGAGACCCAGCTTGGACACATGCGCGCAGGTCAGGAAGTCGAAGTCAAGGTCGACGCATACGGACACGCATGGAAGGGACATCTCAGTAATCTGGGTGGCGGTACAGGGTCGGTATTCAGCCTGCTGCCTCCTGAGAACGCTACTGGCAACTTCGTGAAGGTCGTACAGCGCGTCCCGGTGCGCATCGATTTCGATCGCGACCAGAAGGGGAACTTCAACGTTGATGGATTATTGAGGCCGGGCATGTCCGTCGAGGCGAGCGCGAGGGTGCGATGAACGACGAAGCGACTTACACAACCGAGAAGACCGTCTGGCAACCCCGCGTCAATCCCTGGATCATTGGGGTTGTGGTGGCGCTGGCAGCCTTCATGGAAGTGCTCGATACGAGCATCGCCAACGTGGCCTTGCCGCACATGGCTGGAGACTTGGGCGCCAGCAACAATGAGAGCACCTGGGTTCTGACCAGCTATCTGGTCGCCAACGCTATCATCCTGCCCGCAAGCGGATGGCTGGTCAGCGTATTCGGGCGCAAACGGCTGTTCATGACCTGTATCGCCTTTTTCACAATCAGTTCGTTCCTGTGCGGTATCTCATCGAGCCTTGGATTTCTGTTGCTGGCTCGTATTCTGCAGGGCGCGTTCGGAGGCGGTTTGCAGCCCATGGCGCAAGCCGTGCTGGCCGACTCCTTCCCTCCTGAAAAACGAGGCCTGGCCTTTGCACTCTACGGCGTCACTGCCGTTTGCGCTCCGGCCATTGGCCCAACCCTGGGCGGATGGATTACGGACAGTTTCTCCTGGAGATGGATCTTCTTCATCAACATTCCCGTCGGCATATTGACTTTGGTGCTGGTCTATATGCTGCTCGAAGACCCACCCTATCTCAAAGAGCTGAAGAGAGGGCTTGCCAGCTTCGATGCCATCGGATTCTCCTTGCTGGTTCTGGGTGTCGGCGCTTTGCAAATCCTGCTCGACAAAGGGCAGGAAGACGACTGGTTCGGATCGCGCTTCATTACCACACTGGTGGTGCTCTCCGTTGTCAGTTTCATCTCGCTGGTGGTCTGGGAGTGGCATCACAAGGAACCTATCGTTGACGTGCGCCTCTTCAAGAACTTCAGCTTCGCTATCGGCAACGTCATGTTCCTCATGCTCGGCATCAGCCTCATGGCCTCGACAGTGCTGATACCGCAGTTCCTGCAGACTCTCATGGGGTATACGGCGCAGCAGGCGGGAATGGTGCTTACCAGCGGTGCGTTGGTGACGCTTCTCTCCATACCGATCATAGGCAAACTTACCACCTTGGTCCAGGCACGCTATCTCATTGCCTTTGGTTGGATCACCATGGCGGCAAGCCTGTTCATCTCCTCAAGAGAGAACAGCCTCACAATGAGCTTTAACGGCGCATCCTGGCTGCGAATCCTGCAGTCGTTTCCGATGGCTTTCCTCTTTATTCCGATCACTCTGGCTGGATATGTGGGTCTCGCAGCGAACAAGAATAATGCGGCTTCCGGCATCATGAACTTCATGCGCAATATCGGCCAAAGCATCGGAACTTCAACTGTCACCACGCTGATTGCGCGGCGCACGCAGTTTCATCAAACCATTCTTTCAGAACACACATCTTCCGGGCATTTTCAGGCTACGGTCGCCGGTTTAGGGTCGCAACTTTCCAGCGCCGGTCTCGGTGATCATGCCGCTCACCGGCAAGCTGTCGGCAGGCTCTACTTCATGCTTCAATCTCAGGCCACGGCTCTTTCCTACGTCGATGTTTACTGGATACTCGGCATCGGATCGGCAATTATGTTCTTTCTTTCTTTCATGATGCGGAAGAACGAAGTGGGAAAGGGTGAAAGCATGTCAGTTCACTAGTCGATCAACCGCTAATGTGGCAGCATGATCGCTGCTGCAAAGGGAAGTCCTAAGAGACACAATGGCGATTCTTCGCTATCTCTGAGGCCGGGATCGTCCATAGATGTTTCACGTCAACTTGCATGGGAGAGATTGCCGAGATGTAGGCCAGGGTGACCAGAATGACGACCACTTTGCATGTACTTTCGATTGGATCTATGGAATCACGCGACGCTGTTCGTGACGTCCTTCTTCTGCGCCGCAGGTGTCGACTATCTGCCGCGGAATCCTACCGGGATCTTTGTTCTGTTCCGGCAAGTGAATGCTTCGATATAGCCATTCTTCACCCGTTACGATCCGGGCACGAACTGCGCATCTCGTTGGAACATGTCCGTCGCAACTGGCCACACACCAGGATTCTCCTAGTGTGTGCGAACGCAGAGGGCGTTGACGACCCGCTATATGACGAGCGGGTGTCACCCGATATGTCTCAGGATGCATTCCTGTCGGTAATCGAGCAGCTCGTGATGGACGCGAAGCGAGAAATGCGTCAATCGATATCGGGGCAATCGCGCAGCGGTGAGCAACGAAAGTTGGGAGTTCATGATTGAGAATGAGACGAGCTTGCACGAACCGCGCCGCCGACCTGACGAAGAACTGGTTGCTGCGGCTAAGAACGGAGAGCTTCCAGCGATGGAGGAGTTGCTCTCACGGTACCGAGAACAGGTATGCCGCATGGTGTGTCGTCGTACCGGGAATATCGAGGAAGCGGAGGACGTAGTTCAGGAGGCCATGTTGCGAGCCTTCGTGAATATCGGAAGATTCCGAGGCGACGCCCGGTTCTCTTCATGGCTCGGTACGATTGCTGTCAATGTTGCGATCTCGATGAAACGGAAGCAAGGACGTACTCAGTGGATATATATAGACGATCCGAATAGGTCGAACCATGAGCGTAGCCCGTGGGCGTTAATAGATCCGGGCCCTAGTCCTGAACAATATCTTGGCCAGAAAGAGCGCCACAAACTTTTGCTACAGAAGTTTCGCAAACTTCGCGCGAAGTATCGCCTCACATTGAAAACGTTGGTACTCAATGAGTCATCGACCGAAAAAACCGCGCAGGCTTTGGGAATTACCTGCGCAGCCGTGAAGTCGCGCCTCTATCGTGCGAGGCGGATGTTGTTGGAGGTGTCTCACCGACGCGAGTTTCTGCGTAAGGGACGAAAGGATAGGTCCGTTGCGATTGCATCAGGCCAATAAAGGTATGCAGATGATGGTACTGGCACAGTTCGGTATGGGGCAGAGCAGAGAGATATTTCATGTGAAGCCACACTTCTCCTTCCGTGACCTGGATGAAAACTGTCTTCTGGCATCCAACCGTATTCGCATAGAAACGATGGACTACTTTCTCAGGCACTACCGCGATCAGTTGCGTGGAGTTCCCGAGAGCCAATTGAACGCGCAACACGGGACACACTTTGAACCACAACTTGCGCATACCGCAGGCGCATCTGTTCAAGAACAGGCACTCATATGAAAAGACTCTCACTCACACGCCGCATCAACTACGCGCTGGAAGTTGCGGTCGATGCCATCCTCACGTGCATGGGTTCGGCACAACCGTCCAACAGCGCTTTGCCGGCGCATTTGAACTCAGAGCAGATCGTTGACCGGATGCAGGTGCATGACACGGCGCAGATGGAAATGCTGGGCAGCTATCAGGCCCTGCGGCATTATGCAATCGAGTATCGGAGCTTCTTCAAAACGCTGGACGCCAAGATCGACGTGGAAGTCAACTACGATGCTGCGTCCGGAAAGAGTTTTCGAATCCTCTCGGAGGGTGGTTCTCATACGCTGTGCGGAAAGATTCTTCGACGCGCAGTTGACAGCGAGAAGGAAACATCGCTCAACAGAAGCAATACGGCATTGATAAGGGCCAATTACACATTTCACTTGGCCGGCAGCGAAACCCTGAACAGTCGGCCAGCTTACATCCTCGATGTCGAGCCCATTACACCTAGCAAGTTTCTTTACAGGGGCAGGATTTGGGTGGATGGTATCGATTTTGCGGTAGCCAGAATGGAAGTGCAACCGGGCAAGAATCCGTCGTTCTGGATATCAAGGACAGTTATCCATCATATGAACACGGATGTGGGTGGTTTCTGGCTGCCGCAACAAAACCGCAGCGAAACAAAGGTCCGTATTGGTGGCACAGCCGTGATGACGATTGACTACGGAACGTATCGAGTCGTTTGCCGGCAATCGCGGCCAGTGATCTCGGAACTGCGCTGAGAAGCGCCAAACCAGAGGTTAGCGCGCACGAAGATATTTTGCAGAAGCTTCGCGTGCTAGTCAGCGTAACGGAAAGAGAGGAAGACACATGGCACAACCAACAAAACTCAAAGCGGCGCAGGAAAGTATTTCCGGTGCGGAAGACCTTGCTGAACTGGCACTCGATATGCGGTGGTCCTGGAGTCACGCAGCCGACGAGCTATGGGGAAAGATTGACCCGGAACTGTGGGAGATTACGCATAACCCGTGGGTGGTTTTTCAGACAGCGTCGCCCGCCAGGCTCAAACAGCTTCTCAAGGAGAAGAGCTTTCGGGCAGAAGTGGATCGCCTTCGTGCCCGTCAAGTAAGAGAGAGTGACGCCGCGGTTGGCGGTGACTCAGCGACTTGGTTTCAGAAGGTTTATCCAGGCTCCAAGCTGAAAACAGTAGCGTACTTCAGCATGGAATTTGGGTTGAGCGAGGCATTGCCTATCTACTCGGGTGGCCTCGGCAATGTTGCCGGAGATCAGTTGAAAGCAGCCAGCGACCTTGGCATTCCTGTCGTTGGGGTTGGGCTTCTCTATCAGCAGGGATACTTCCGGCAGGTTATCGAGGCAGACGGTTTGCAGCGAGCGGTCTATCCGTATAACGATCCGTCGCAACTGCCAATTCTGCCGCTCCGAGACAGCACAGGCGAGTGGCTTCGTATCCGCGTTCAGTTGCCTGGGTGTGCGGTGTGGCTGCGCACCTGGGAAGTCAGAGTGGGAAGAGTACGACTTCTCCTGCTTGACAGCAACGATCCAGCGAATCCTCCTGCCTATCGCGGCGTGACCAGTGAACTCTATGGCGGAGGCACGGAAATGCGCCTGCAGCAAGAGCTCATTCTTGGCGTCATGGGCTACCGCATGCTCCATACGCTTGGGATACGGCCGGACGTTTGCCATCTGAACGAAGGGCACGCGGGATTTGCCGTATGGGAGCGGGCGCGCCTCTTCATGGAGGAAACAGGGCAGCCTTTCGATGTGGCGCTTCTTGCGACCCGCGCCGGAAACCTCTTCACGACGCACACGCCGGTTGACGCCGGCATCGACCGCTTCCCGGTATACCTGATTGAGCCCTATCTCCGTGAGTACTCCGCCGACCTGCATGTGAAAGTTGACGACCTGTTAGCCATGGGGAGAGCAAACCCCGAAGATCCGAACGAACCGTTCAATATGGCTTATCTCGGCATTCGTGGCTGCGGCGCTGTGAACGGAGTCAGCCAGTTGCACGCTCAGGTGAGCAGAAAGATGTTCAGCAACCTGTTCCCGCGCTGGCCGGTCGCAGAGGTCCCTGTCGCGTGCGTTACCAATGGCGTTCATGTTCCAAGTTGGGATTCGAGTGAGTCCGACGCCGTGTGGCATCAGGCCTGCGGCTCCGACCGCTGGAGAAACGATCTCGATGAACTTAACGAGAAGATCCGAGCCACATCCGACGAGGATCTCTGGAAGATGCGCTGCGCCAATCGCGTCCACTTGGTCGATGCGGTCAGAGCCAGGAACAAAAGACAGGAGAGTTCTATCGGAACATGGTCCGCGGTGGGGCACAGAGGAACAAACATCTTCGATCCAAATGTGTTGACTCTTGGCTTTGCCCGTCGCTTCGCGACGTATAAGCGTCCCAATCTCTTGCTGCGCAATCCGGAACGCCTGATCCGTATCTTGACGAATCCGGAGCATCCTGTGCAATTGGTGGTTGCCGGAAAGGCTCATCCGCAGGATCGCGAGGGGCAGAGAATGATCCAGGAGTGGGTGCAGTTTTCCCGGTGGCAGGAAGTTCAAGGTCGCGTAGTCTTCCTGAGCGACTACGACATGAGCCTGGCCGAACAACTGGTGCAAGGGGTGGATGTATGGATCAATACTCCGCGCCGCCCATGGGAGGCTTGCGGCACGAGCGGCATGAAGGTTCTTGTGAACGGCGGACTCAACCTTTCATCCCTCGATGGCTGGTGGGCCGAAGCCTACGACCCCGCTTTGGGCTGGAAGGTCGGAGACCATCAATCCTATCCCACTGAAGCGGTACAGGATGCCGAGGAAGCTGAACAGTTGTACTCCGTTTTAGAAGACGAGGTAATTCCTCTTTTCTATCGGCGCGAGTCCTCCGGAATTCCTTCCGAATGGGTTGCCATGATGCGGGAGAGCATGGCTCGGCTCACGGGACAATACTCTGCTAATCGTAGTGTGCGCGAGTATACAGAACGCTTCTATCTCCCGGCCGCGGAGGCATACACAAAGCGAACGGAAGACCGTGGCAATCTCGCGATCCAGATTCGGAAGTCGCAAATGGAACTGAGAACGCACTGGTCAGAAATCCACTTTCACGAGATGGAGACAAGTCAGGACGAAAGCGAATACCTCATTCGGGTGCGCATCTATCTAGGAACCATTTGCCAAGAGCATGTTCGCGTCGAACTCTTCGCGGACAACCCAGATGAGATGCCGTTTGTTACTGAGATGACTCGGGCGGGCGAACTGGTCGGCGTACAGGGTGGTTTTGTCTTTGAGGCAAAGGCACCTGCCACCCGACCGGCAAGCGACTATACGGTTCGCATCGTTGCCGCTCTTGATACGTTCGCGGTTCCTCTGGAAGAAGCAGTGATTCTCTGGCAGCGATAGGCTCGCAGTATTTCGGTCCAGAGACCGAAGCGGGGAGGAAAGAACCATGATCGTAGAAATACTCAAAATCGTTCACGTCGTCTTTGGTACGGTCGGGATCGGTGCCGGAGTCTGGGTGGTGTTTGGCATTTTGGAAGGAAAGTTGTTCAAGAAGTGGGCCGTCGTCTTTCTGAAGTGCTCCCTTGTCGCAAGTGCTACCGGGCTTCTTTTCCCTTTTCACCATTTCCTTCCCACGCATTGGGCTGCCATGGCCGCAGTGTATGTCTCCGGGGCCGCCGTCCTTGCATGGCGCAAGTATCATCTGGCCGGCATCTGGGCTCTTCTTTTCGCTCTGAGCACCATGCTGGTTTTCTGTCTGGACATCCTGACCGTGATCGCACATGCCTTCGAGATGTTGATTCCAACGCAACCCAAACCGCTATTCCTCGTTACGGAGTTAATGGTCATGCTGCTCTTCGTCGGCTTTGGTCTGTTCACCGTAAGGAGGTATCACAATCAGTCGACCCGTTCAGCGGGTCGGCCACAGGTGAATGGATGCAATTCAATTTGAACTGTCTTGCTGCAACTTTATCCGCTATTTTTGCTTTGTCTCTGGTTTCACCTCAGCTGTCGGCTCAGCAATCGAGTGCGCTCAGAGCCGCTGCCTCGCTCCCCGAGGCTCCCCAGCCGCCGTTTGTTCCGGCAGCATCTTCGGAGGAACAGACTACAGGTCAACAAAGCCAGAACTCTCAGCCATCTTCTTCGATTGACTCGCAGCAGGAGACGGGAAGCATTAGCGGTACAGTGACCGATGCATACGGAGATGTCATCCCCGGCGCAGTTGTTTCCCTGGAAGGGCTCCTTCCAGCCGATCATCGTCAAGCGGTAGCAAACGATACCGGCGGCTTCGCGTTCGACGGTCTTCGCGGGAATACATCGTACCGGATCACCGTCAGTCGCGAAGGTTTTGTAACCTGGACCTCTGCCGCGATAGCCCTTCCGCCGGGTCAATACGTGCTTCTAAAAGGTGTCGAACTCAAGATTGAAGGCGAACAGACATCGGTTACGGTCTATGGCTCGACTGAGCAAATCGCTGTCGAGCAGGTTCACATTGCGGAGCAACAACGTGTTCTCGGGATCATCCCAAACTTTTATGTTGTTTACGATTCCAAGAATGCGGTGCCGCTTACGACCAAATTGAAATTTAAACTTGCGATGCGTGTGTCTGCCGATCCGGTCAGCATAGCAGGTGTGCTATTTATGGCCGGCATCAAACAGGCAGCCAATACTCCCGATTACGTGCAAGGAGCTAAGGGATACGGCCAACGGATAGGCGCAATCTCTGCCGATAGCTTTTCAGATATTCTGATTGGCGGAGCCGTGCTGCCGTCGCTTCTGCATCAAGATCCACGTTACTTCTACCAAGGCACAGGCACAACAAAGTCGCGAATACGTCATGCGCTTTCCAGTCCCTTCATCTGTCGTGGAGACAATGGACAGTTGCAGCCGAACTACTCGAGTTTAGGCGGGGATCTGGCCTCAAGCGCTCTCTCGAATGCATACTATCCGCAGTCAAACCGCGGCACGGGCTTGGTGTTCGGAAACTTCGCTATAGGTACAGTCGAGCGCATGGCAAGCAGCTTTGCGCAGGAATTTATCTTGCCACGGTTGACGCCAAGCGTGAAACGGAAACAACAACAGTGAGATTTCGTTTGTTAGGTAACAAACATGAGAGAACAGGGCCTGATACTACTGTGTTATAAACGCTGGACGCCGCAGGACGGGCATCGGCACAGCTGGCAGAGCAGGGATCGGGCCAGGATGATGCGCAAAGTGGCGATGGAGTGCGGGTTATGCCGTTCCGGTCGGATACGAGCCTCGGGGCTGGAAGTTGGACGGCAGTTCGGGGCCTGATAGTCCATGATTGCCGCTTTGGGCCGAGGGGGGGGAAGCGACTCCGCTCAGCCACCAGAAAGCCATAGGCGGCGATACAGAGTGTGGCGTGATGATGAAAACCGCGCCATCCGCGATCTTCGAAGTGGCTCAGGCCGAGTTCCTGTTTCAGTTCTTCGTAATCGCGTTCGATGATCCAGCGTTGTTTCGCTCGAGCGACCAGTTCGCGCAGTCTGGTCTTTTCCGGCAGGTTCGACAACCAGTATTTGCGTGGTTCGCCTTCGTCGCTGGGCCACTCGATCAGAAGCCACTCCTGCTCTCGCGGATGTTGGGGCTTGTGGTCCCAATGTGCAGCGCGGACGCGTACGGCAGCGAAGCGGGAGCGCAGAGGATGTCGTGTGCCTTCCCGCCATGTGACGGTTTTCCAGGCTTTTGAAGGCAACGCCAGCGCCTGTTGCTTGGCAGACAGGGGTGCCTGCTCCGCATCGCGGCGCAGGCGGCTGGCCGGTCTCCCGCAGCCTGAGTATTTGGGTGCGGGCAGCGGTTGTACGGAATCGTTTTGGGAAGACGAAGACCGAGTCGTCCCAGCGTCCCGTCCCGCTTCATCCTCCTGTGCTCAGTGCTTTGTTGGAATGGCGCGCGCAATCGGGCTATGCTGCGGAATTGGATTTTCTGTTTCCATCGACTCGGTTCAAAGACTCCAAGGCCCTCAGTCCCGACAGCATCCTGGAGAAGAGCATCCGTCTCGGAAAAGTTGCCGGCAAATTTGTGGTGTCGCAAGTCTATATTAAGAAGGGATTTATTGGTGGACCTGATCGGGATCGAACCGATGACCTCTTCCATGCCATGAAATCCATAAAATGGTAAATTATTGACGGCATGGCAGTTATAAACCTGCGCAACCGGCAAAAACGACCCTCTGGGCGGTATTTGCGACAAGAATGCGACAAACTTTTCTACGGGCAAAACGGGCTGGCTGTGTGGGACCAGCCCCAATTTCATCCCCCTATACCTCATCGAACTTCAGGCCGCAGAAACGCGCTGCTCGGCAATGTAACGATTGAAACGCACAGTAACATTTCATGTGTTTGTGTGCGTAAAGCATGAGGGAATTCCTAATTTCATCCCCGGCGCTTCAGGCAATTTCAGCGCACACGAATGCGCTCGACACGATTCGCGCCAATCGCATCAGGCCGCGATCTCTTATGAATTCTCTGAAGGCTTCTCTTGCTGGCTCTCCTGCCAGACTCCCCATACCGCCGTCTCAATCCGGTCAACTTCCTGGTCAGTGATCTCGGCAAACGTAGTTCGTTTGCCTTTGGAAAGTTTGCCCTTGTTTTGCAGGACCAGCCGCACCAGGAGAGCCGCCCGGCGATTCGGCATGTCCACGATGTTGAGAGTCGCACGCAGCGCGGCGTCGAAGACCGCGAGGAATCCAATCTCGTCGCGCAGGTCGCGGTGGATGGTTTCCTCGATGCACCGATACAGGTATTCCGCCTGAGCCGTAGCATCAAAATAACGATAGAGTCGTGCCGTGTCATTCTTCACGGTCATTCCGTGTTCCAGGTCGAGATCGTACTGGATGAACGGCATGATGGAAGCAGAGAAGCCTTCCAGTACCTGATCGTAGGCCAGCCGGTCGCGCAGCATTGCGGCTGAGACGGGAAACAGGATTCCCTGTGGCGTGAATCCGAGCTTCGACAGGATGTGGTGGACAAGGAAGCGGTGAATGCGACCGTTACCGTCATCGAATGGATGAAGAAAAACGAACCCGAATGCGGCGACGGCGGCGGCAACAACAGGGTCAGCGCCTTCTGGCAGTTTAAGGCGGTTGACCATCTCCATCCACGAGTCCATCAGGCTGGGCACATCTTCTGGCTTCGGACAAACAAAGTGTATGTCTTCGCTGTAATCCGGCAGGGTTTGGGAGACGAAGTTCTGCGTCGTGCGCCAGCTCTTCTGCGCATAGCGGGGATCGACGATGGCATTTTGCAGTTGAACGAAAGCGTCCTTGCTCGTGGCATCGAAGCCCGAGGTCTTCATGAGCGCCACTACAAAGCGTTCCGTGCGGTCCTTGCTCGGCTCTTCTCCTTCGATGGCGAAAGAGGATTTGGTCTCCTTGGTAAACAGATAATGCACGGCGCGCGCAAGGATGGCAGGATCGCAGCCTTTGACAATGGCGTTTGCCTCCTCGGCCAGCCCCTTTTCCATATAGCTCGTCAGCGCCTCCGTTCGACGAACCAGCGGAGAGTATTTGCCCGAGCCGAGAAGGTTGTCATTGATGCGCTGGCGGCGAACGAGGCGGCGCGGTCTGGTGAGGTGGATTTTGGGATCGAGAAGATCAATGTAGCCGGAGGGGATCACCTCGGGCACATCGAGTTGCTTTTCCATCAAGAGCTCATACAGGTACCAGGCGCGGCGCGTGAAGATGCCGGTGGGTTCGGAGCGAATCCACTCTTCCAACTGGTGAGTATCGATGCTCTGGAAGATTGCCAAGTATACGTCCAGTGCGACAGGTTCATAGCGCAGGGCAAAGCGAAGATCACCGAAAGGTTCTTTGGGAGCGTAGTTCCTTGGGTACTGTTCCAGAATTCTGCCATCTGCCGCGACGGTTTTCCTGGCCCCCGCGACAATTTCGGAGCGTGTCGCAGGCACAGGAACCTGGAGCTGAAGCTCTTCGATCAACCGGCACAAGCCAACCGACTGTGGGAAGGATCGTGCGAAAATCTCATCGCCCATGCAAAAACCTCATTGAATCGTCGTTCTAGATGATAAACATCATCCATGCCAATATGTCGATTAGAGCATAAAATCTTCATTGAGGTGATATTTTCATCATCTAAAATATGATGTCGTGGATATTTCTTATCGCTTTTGGAGCATTTATGGCCAGTGTGAAGGCGGCTAGTGGCCCGTCCAGACGATTGATTGATAGTGCAGACAAGAGTGGCCATGATAAATAACGTGGCCGTGGTAATTGACGCGCCCTGGCTGAATCGGGTCGTCATTGTTGGCGGTTGAACTTGGCTACATTCGCTGTATTTTTGACGCGCATAATTCGCGCCGGAAGCAATTTGGCGCGTGATCGTTGACGAGGCCGATGGCCTGCATCCACGCATAAACGATGATGGGGCCGACGAATTTGATGCCACGGTGCTTGAGTTCTTTGGAAATTTTTTCGGCGAGAGGCGTACTAGCTGGAACGGGACCGGAGTTCTGAATAGGCTTGCCGTCAACGAAGCTCCATACCCAGTCTGAGAAGTTCATCCCGGACTGTTGCATATCGAGGTAGATGCGGGCGCTTTGGATGGTGGCATCGATCTTTGCACGAGAGCGGATGATGCCAGGGTCGAGAAGCAGTCGATCAACGTCTTTCTCGGTGAAGCGGGCGACAGCTTCCGGCGAAAACTGTTTGAAAGCAGCACGGAAGGCTTCGCGTTTACGCAGAACGATGACCCACGCAAGCCCGGCTTGAAAGCCCTCAAGGACAAGGCACTCCCAGATGGAACGGCTATCAGTATCAGGCATACCCCACTCGGAGTCGTGATAATCCCGCATGAGCGGTTCGTGTTCGGCCCAACTACAGCGTTCGATGTGATTTACGTTCAGTGTACTCCCAGAAAAGACCTGTCTGGGATAGTTTAAGTGAGTAGCCATGGGGAAAGTCTTGTAGATTCAGGTCACAGTGCCGACATGGAAAATTATACGAATTCACGTTTTTGGCGAAAGACGCTCAGAGACGGCCTCACGCTGCCTCTTATGGCTCAAAGGACCGTGTCTCTTGTTCCTGGCGCGCGGCTCTCGCTGTATGCGGATGCGGGGCACGCCCCGTTCTTCGATGACTCTGCCCGCTTCAACGACGAACTCGCAAGCTTCGTGCGCGAAGCCAATCGTGATGCGTCCAAGAAGGTAGACGGTGTCGAGAAAGAATAAAGCTTCATCCAGAACAAACTGTCATCCTGAGAGTCGTTGGATAGCCGGTCAATCGAGCGGAACTCTGAAGGCGGAGCTTCTTCGGCAAAAATGCTCGACGAGCGGGACGTGGATGTATCACTCGCCGAGCCCCAGAGCCATCTGGCTCGATCAACCGACAACATGAACTGGACGATCAATCTGGTCCCACCGATTGCCGGTGAGCATAGCGCGAACGCCTTCGCTACGCAGCCGTTCCTGCGGGTATCCAAGGAGGATGGCGCTCGCCTTGTCCAGGCGCGCAATCTGCTCAGCGTCGAGTCGGATCAAAGAAGCCCCGAGGTTCGCGTCGAGTTGCAAGCGAGTGTTCGCTCCGAGGATGGGAATGACTCCTTTGGCGCACACCCATGCGATCGCGACCTTTGCGGGGTCGCTCTGAAGCTCAGTTGCAACAGCAATCACGACGTCAAGCAGGGCTTCGTGGTCACCCCCCGCCTGGGGCACGCCTGCTTTAAACTCGGTCGCGCGACCTTTCTCTCCCTTGCGGTACTTTCCTGTGAGGATTCCGGCCGCAAGAGGCGAGTAGCCGAGCACCCCTAATCCCATTGCCTCTGCCATAGGCAAGAGTTCGCGCTCCGGTGTCCGCTCAATCAAGCTA
>Ga0255352_1000521_pt1 | contig 21527 bp, 18 predicted proteins | sample HBST0metaG_FD_189939 | JGI IMG/M metagenome (GOLD analysis project Ga0255352, IMG submission 189939) | Peat soil microbial communities from Stordalen Mire, Sweden - H.B.S.T0 | ecosystem: Environmental > Terrestrial > Soil > Wetlands > Peat | place: Sweden: Norrbotten County, Stordalen Mire...
TCTAATCAACAGCAACACCAAAGGGTCCGCTTCGGCGGGCCCTTTCTGTTGGCATCAAAAAACCGCCCTTCGCAGAAAAGGGCGGTTCGCGTAGCTTGCGTATGTTGTGACGGGAAAAAGCGAATGTGATTTTTTGAGTGCCTGCGCAAACAGCAGGGGGACACGACCGAAGCCGTGCCCCTCGCAAGAGATGTACTACCGCTTTTTGCGCGCGGTCTTCTTGGTCGGAAGCTTTTTCGTCGCAACCTTTTTGGCTACGGTCTTCTTCTGAAGGGTCTTTTTCGCCGGAGCTTTCTTGGCGATAGCCTTCTTCACGGCAGCCTTCTTGGCCACCGCTTTTTTGGCTACGACCTTTTTCACGGCAACCTTCTTCGTTGCCGCTGTCTTTTTGACCGCAGCTTTTCTGGTCGTGGTTTTTTTCGCCACAGCCTTCTTCGCCACCGCCCTCTTCAACGTCGCTTTTTTGACGGCCGTCTTCTTGGTTGCCGTTTTCTTGATCGCTGCCTTTTTGACAATCGTCTTTTTGGCTACGGCCTTTTTCGCCGCAACCTTCTTCGCGACAGGCCTCTTGGCTGCGACCTTCTTGGTCACCGTCTTTTTGGCTACGACCTTCGCGGTCTTCTTCGCGGCGGGCTTGGTGGTAGTCGCCTTCTTGACGACGGGCTTCACGACAATCTTTTTCGTCGCAGCCTTTTTGATGACAACCTTTTTTGCCGCAGGTTTTATGGCCGTCTTTTTCGCAGCGGGCTTGGCGGTAGTTTTCTTCGCGACCGGTTTCACTGCGGTCTTCTCGGCCACGGGCGCTTCAACGGCAGGCGCTTCTTCCGTCGTCTTCTTGCTGCGCGTAGCGCGGGTCTTGGCCGACAGATCCTTCTTCAGTTCCTCGTCGAGTTCCGCCGGCGTGAAGGGCTTGGCGGACTTGCGCAGCCGCTCGATGTCATAGAAGGCGCGGCGTTCGGCTAGGAACACATGGACGACGAAGTCCACATAGTCGAGCAGAATCCACTCGCCCGTGCGGCGGCCCTCGACCGAGTGCGCGTAAACGCCGAAGGTGTGCTTCAGGCGCAACTCGATCTCATCGGCGATGGCGACGGTCTGGCGGTCGTTGGTGGCCGAGGTGATCAGAAAAAAGTCGGTTAGTCCAGAATCGGCCGGGTCCAGTTCGAGAATGCGTGTGTCGACGCCTTTTTTGTCTTCGCATGCGGCCACGGCGGCCTGCACCAGTTTGAGCGTTTGTTCGCGATCTTGCTTAACAGTCATGGGCTTCCTTACTCCCCACTTATCCTATCGTTTGGCTGCTGCGTCGGCCAAACTTATTCATAAAGACGGTTCTTTCTCAGATAATCGGCGACGGCGGGCGGAACAAGAGCGTGCAGCTTTTTTTCGGCCTCGGCCTCTTTCCGTACCAGCGAACGAATCTCCGAGGCGCTGATTTCGACGTACAGCGAGGGCAGAAGATAGAAGGGCGCGGTTGCGCCCTGGGCGTTGCGCAGCGAGTAGCAGCGCGAGGGAATGCCGTGCAGCGATTGCGTACAGACCGCGGGCGAGTCGACCGTGAGTCCGTGCGGCAGATGGCGCATCAGCTTGTCCAGCGGTTCGCCGGGGCGCGCGGCCACAACCAGCGTCGCCGCAAAGGGTATCTCCGCAGCGCGGCGCCACAGCGGCAGATGCAAAAAGGAGTCCATGCCCATCAGGCAGAAGAACTGGCAGTCGCTGCCCAGCTCGGCGTGCAACAGCTCCAGCGTATCGATGGTGTAATTCGGCTGGCCGCCGGCGCGCGGCGCATCCACCAGCGAAACGGCAAAGCCCGCATCGTCGGCGATCGCCAGCCGCGTCATGGCCACCCGCTGCTCGAAGCTGGCCGAGGCGCCTTCGAGCTTCAGCGGTTGCGTGCCTACGGGTGCGAACAGAATCTCGTCCAGATCGAGCGCCTGGCGTGCCGCGTGCGCCACGGCCAGATGTCCGCGATGCGGCGGATCGAAACTTCCGCCGAAAAAGGCAATGCGGCGTTCGTGCTTATCTCCACTCTGGAGGGCTGCATTTTTCATCCTGTTCATGGTAGCGCGAACGGCTCTGCTAACATGGACGCAGAAATTTGGTCCGACAAAAATATGCGCTATCTAATTGCATTTCTCGCTCTCGTGGGCGTGGTTGTTTCCGGACTCGCCCTTCGCGTGCACTACGACACGGGCACCGAACCTTGCTCGATCAATGCGCACTGGGATTGCGGCGTGGTGAACCATAGCTCCTACGCCGAGGTTGCTCACGTGCCGGTGGCGATCCTCGGCATTCTCGGCTACCTGGCGCTGGGGGGGCTGGGTTTTTATCGCCAGCGCTATCTGTTCCTCCTGGTGGCGATCGTTGGGCTGGCCTTTGCGTTGCGCCTGAGCCTGATCGAGGAGCTGGTGCTGGGCGTCTGGTGTCTCTATTGCGTGATCTCACAAGGGATTATTGTCCTGATGGTGCTGCTCGGGCTGGGCTGGTTCAGTTGGGAATACTGGACGCTGCGCCAGCAGGCAAAGGCGCAGTAGAGCGGCAGGCGGGCCGAAGTGCAGCGGGACCGCTGATAAACTTGAAGACGAAGATGATCAAGCAATGGTATGCGCGCTGGATGTACGCTTGGGAGACCCGGCTGACCACGCGCGATGAAAATCGTATCGTGCGCCCCGTGGAATGGGGCTTTGAGTGGATCGCTCCCTTTCTGGAGAGCCACGGTTTTGCCGACGCCCTTCCCTCGGCCGCCGAGCAGCAGGACCCGGTGGCCGCCGAGGCCGCCATGGTGCGCATCAACCAACTGCTGATCGCGCACAGCGACCAGTTCTTCGGCTACGAAAAACCGACCGACTTCCGGATCGAGGAGCGCTACCCGGAGCTGTTCCCGACCAACGTCCGGCCCGAGACTCTGGCGCAGGACGCGGCCCTCAAACAGCAGGCCGCCGAAGGCAAGCTCGCCAAGGCGCAGTTTCTGCGCTTCACCTCGCCCGAGCGGACGCCGTACCCGGAAAACGATCTGGTGAATGCGCGCTGGTTCCCGGCACCCGAGCATAAAGACCCCGCGCGTCCCAAGCAGGCCATCCTCATCCTGCCGCAGTGGAATGCCGACGGCTTCAGCCACAACGCGCTGGCCACCATCTTCAACAAGATGGGAATCTCGGCGCTGCGACTCTCGATGCCCTACCACGACATTCGCCGCCCGGCCGAGATTGAGCGCTCCGATTACGCGACCAGCTCGAATGTGGGCCGGACGCTGTCGGCCTGCCGACAGGCGGTGGTTGACATTCGCTGCTGCCTGGACTGGCTGGAGACGCAGGGCTATGAGCAGTTCGGTGTGCTCGGCACTAGCCTCGGCTCCTGCTATGCCTTCATGGCCAGTGCGCACGACGCGCGGTTGCGCGTGAATGCCTTCAATCACGCCTCGACCTCGTTTGGCGACGTGGTCTGGGACGGGCAGAGTACGCGGCACATCCGCCAGGCGCTCAATGATGCCGGCTTCTCGCAGGAGCGCATTCGCGCCCTGTGGGCGGCCATCAGCCCCATCAGCTACTACCCGCTCCTGATGCGCCCCGAGGTCGATGGCGCGCGCAAGCGGGTGCTGGTCATCTGCGCGCCCTACGATCTGACCTTCCCCTACAAGTACTCGCTCCAGGTCATCGAGGCCTTCCAGCGAATCGGGCTCAACTTCGAGAGGCGCACCCTGCCCTGCGGCCACTACACCACCGGCGAGACGCCCTTCCAGTACATCGACGGCTGGTATATGGGCTCGTTCGTCTATCGTGCCTTCAAAGCGCTGCGGCAGGAGAAGGCGACCAAGGACGCGACGGCGCTCGACGAGGAAAAGATCGAGGCGCGATAGAGCGGTCACACCGTGGAAGCTAGGGCTGCAGAAAAAATCCCTGCGATGCACAGGTCGATGAGGAAAACAAGGAAAAGCAATCCGCAAAGGGCGAGGCCGGTCAACGGTTTCGCTCTTGTTTTTGCCCAGGAGTGGAGGGCGCGCAGGAGCGGCTTAGAGCGAAACCAGAGTCACTGTGTCCTGTCGAGAGTTGTGTAAGGTCGCCACTGCCTGATGGTCGCGTCGACTTGAATACCTTGCTTTCGGGATACATCAACTCTGGTTTCGCTATAGGGCGAAGCCGGAGAAGGAGGGCAATATAGTTTTCCTGTAGAAGTAATTATTTTTTGCTTTGCACGCAGTTCTAGCCGAAAATAAATATTTAACAGGTTTTTTAATCATACGTTTGTGTGATTTATTCGAGAGCAAAACACGATATGAGAATGTGCCATAAAAACAGAGCAAAAATTAGAGGGAAATTTGGCAGAGCACACAAAAATTTGCGAAAAGTGGTACGGAATCCGGTTGGAGCACAAATCATATAAATCGATTTATATCATGAATATATGGGGATATATCCACAGGAAGCCTATTTTGTGTTTGACAAACGTATTCTCGCGTCATCAAAATACGTTTCGCGAATTTAATAAAGAATTTTTGTTCGCTATTTTCACCTAGGGGGCTTTTGGCATGTCTTTGTGGGATTGCACATGGCTTGCGCGGGTTGGGGCGATAGAAAAGATTCGTCACTCAGTTTCTGAGCGAACGAACACCCAATCTTCGGCAAGAATTCGGCAGTACGGGATTTTCTTCCTCTTGACGGCAGTTTGCATGATCTTTTCTGTGGCGCTGAGCGCACAGGAATTTCGCGCAACCATCTCGGGAACCATTACCGATCGCAGCGGTGCGATGGTCTCCGGAGCCAGCATTACGGCGCGCGAGGCCAACACCGGCACGACTAACCGCACAACCAGCAACGGCACCGGACTGTATACGCTGCCCTTCCTGGCGCCGGGCACCTACAGCATCGAGGTGAAGGCCGATGGCTTTCAGTCGTTGCAGCGGCCGGGGATCGTTCTGCAGTCGCAGGAGCATCCGGTACTGAATTTTGCGCTGGACATCGGGACCGTCAGCCAGTCGATCACGGTGACCGACGAGGCTCCGCAGTTGAGTGCCGCCAATGCTTCGGTGGGCCAGGTCATTTCGACCGAGTCGGTTGCCGATCTTCCATTGAACGGCCGTACGCCGGCTATTTTGACGGAACTTTCCGCGGGCGTGACCAGCACCTCAGCTCCGCACATGGTGCACCCCTTTGACAACAACGCGGGCAACTCCTGGTCGATCGGCGGCACGCCGAAGCAGTCCAGTGAGGTTCTTCTGGACGGCTCGCCCGATTTGACGATGCTGGGTGCGACGGCTTATTCGCCGACGCAGGATTCGGTGCAAGAGGTTTCGATTCGTCCCTTCGATACCGACGCCAGCTTCGGCCACACCATCGGCGGCGTGATCAACCAGATCACCAAGAGTGGCGGCAATGCGCTGCACGGCACCGCGTATGAGTTCGGCCAGATTTCCGGCATCGACGCCAACACCTACTACAACAATCGCAGTGGCATTGCGACGCCGGTGTTCCACTTCAACCAGTACGGTTTGACGGTGGGCGGACCGGTGAGAATCCCCAAGCTTTACGATGGTCGCAACAAGATGTTCTTCTTCTTCGCCTGGGAGGGCGTGAAGGATGCGACGCCGAGCACGGTAACGACGACGGTGCCGACCACCAACGAGATCGGCGGCAACTTCCATCAGACCCTGGTTTCCGGCTGCGCCAGCAACGGCGGACTTTCCACCAGCTATAACTCGACAGGCGCGGCGCTATGCACCGACGGCACGGTCGATCCGAATCAGCTCTACAATCCCTACTCGGGCGCCTACGATTCGAGCAAGCACGTTGTGCGCACGGCGATCACGGATAACCAGCTGACCTCCCTGTCGACGATTGGCACGGCGATCATGAAGCTGTATCCGTCGGCCAACAATACGGCCGGGGCCAACAGCGACGGTTCGCAGAACTACATCAGCAACGCGCCGTCGACCGACGATTACAACAACGAATTTGGTCGTCTGGATTACAACGTCAATGCCAGCGATCATATCTTCTTCGATATGCGTCACAACTACCAGACGCAGTCGAAGAACAACTACTTCAAGAACAACACGACCGGTCAGACGATGGTGCGCGAGAACTTCGGCGCGACGCTCGACAACGTCTACACGCTGAACCCGACCACCATCTTAGATGTGCGTTTGAACTGGACCTACTTCAACGAAACGCACGGCACGCAGGCGCAGGCCTACACGCCCAGTTCGCTTGGCCTGTTGAGCTCCATGAATAGCAACAGCTCGTTCCTGCAGCTTCCCTACATCGCCTTCAGTGGTGCGGGCGGCAGTTGCGGCAGCTTCAGCAGCTATCAGTGCCTGGGCGATAACGGATCGATGTTGCAGCCGACGACCAACTATCAGGTCTTCGCCGACATGGTGAAGTTGCTGGGTCGCCACTCGCTGAAGATCGGCTTCGACGGTCGTCAGTATCGTTTGAGCGTGCAACAGTACAAGTACTCGTCGGGTGAGTTTGCGTTCAGCACTTCATGGATGAACGCTGGTTACTCGGGCGTCTCGAGCGCCTATGGCCTCGATCTGGCTGCTTTGGCGATGGGCCTGCCGAGTTCGGGTGAGTATGACAACAACGTCCGCGGCGACTATCACCAGTACTACATCGGCAGCTTTGTCCAGGATGACTGGCATGTCAATGACAAGCTGACCATCAACCTCGGCCTGCGTTTCGACATCGATACGCCCTTCCGCGAAAAGCAGGGACGGACAGTCAATGGCTGGGACCCGACCGCGACGGTCAACTATGCCAAGACGCCGAGCTTCACGGCTTTGACGGAAAGCTCGAATGGTTCGAGCTGGTCGTTATCGAGCCTGAACACCAATGGCGGCCTCACCTTCCCGAACAAGAGCAACGGCGCCGTGTACTCGAACAACAGCGGCTTCTTCAGCCCGCGCGTGGGCTTCTCCTATAGCCCTGACACCAAGACCGTGGTTCGTGGCGGCTTCGGTGTTTTCGTGCAGCCTGAGACCCTGGCCTCGATGTCGGCTGCTGGCAGCTACTCCTCCAACGCGCTCTCCAATCAGGAAGGCTACAGCGTTTCGACCAGCTATGTGGGTTCGACGACAGGTCTGCAGCCGACCAACTCGCTGTCCACTGCCTTCTCTACCATCAATGCGGCGACCGGATCGACGCTGGGCGCCAGCACTTTCCTTGGATCGCCGGCGTCGATCACCTACCTGGCCTCGAAGCAGCACGATGCCTACTCCGAGCGTTGGGACTTCGGCTTCCAGCATTCGCTGACTCCGAGCCTGATGGTCGAAGTGCTCTACGTGGGCAACCGCGCTTTGCATCTGCCGGTGGCTTCGCAGAACATCAACGCTATCCCCAAGGCATATCTTTCGACGACGCCCTTCGAGAACGTGAATATGAAGAAGGCGTATTCGACCACGGTCGCCAACCCGTTCTATGGCACGCTGGGTTCGACGAACACGACGGGAACCAACACCACTTCGAGCGTGAGCTTCAGCAACCTGCTGGTGCCCTATCCGCAGTATGGCAGCTCGTCGATCTCCGTGCAGAATCAGACCATCGGCAAGTCCTACTACCATAGCGGCATCGTGCATGTGGAGCAGCGCGTCAAGCATGGCCTGACGCTGACCGGCAACTACAGCTTCTCGAAGATGACCGATTCGGACGCCTTCCTGAACGATGTGGATACCAAGCTGACACACCGCATTTCGCCCTACGATTACACGCACCACTTCACGGTGGGTGGCACCTATAACCTGCCGTTCGGCAAGGGCAAGCTGTTCAGCCTCGGCGGCAGCAAGCTGTGGGACGAGATTCTGGGCGGCTATGTGATCAACGGCGTCTTCCAGTACCAGAGCGGCGCGCCGGTCTACTTCTCGGCCGACATTCCGCTGCAGTCTGGCGTGAAGCTGCGCGACATCACCATTAAGCCGCGCAACACGACGGGCACGGCGCTGAGCACCTCGAAGTTCGTGACCGGCTCGGTGACCAGTTGCACGGGCACCTGCGACGGCAGCTCGTTCATCAACGGTCAGTACGTCGACCACTATCGCACCTTGCCGCAGACCATGTCCTGGGTGCGTCAGGATGGCTTCAACAACATGGATGCTTCGTTGTTGAAGACCTTCGCGATCAAGGATGGAGTCAAATTCCAACTGCGTTTTGAAACCTTCAATACGCTGAACCACGCGACCTTCGATACGCCGTATACCTCGAGTGCAACCTCGAGCAGCTTCGGCAAAATCACGGCCACAACCACCAACGGCCAGCCGCGTCAGATCCAGATTGGCGGACGGCTCTCCTTCTAACCAGCAACAGCAACAGGCCGCGCGGAATCTTGCAATTCCGCGCGGCCTGTTTTTTTGCAGCGAAGTTCGTTATTCCGCCCGCAGCGTCTGCGCCGGATCAATGCGCGCAATGCGCAGCGCAGGTGTGAAGGCTGCAAGAAATACGACCAGCAGCAAAGAAAGAACGACTGCCGCCGCCGTGCGCATGTCATAGACCTCAATGCCGAATATCATGCTGCGCATGGCTGGCAACAGCACCGCGCAGAGCGCGAGTCCTATGCCGAGTCCCGCCAGCGCGGCGTTGACTCCGCTGTTGCCGACGGTAGCAATTGCCTCACGCAGGCTTGATCCCAGCGCGATACGAATGCCGATCTCGCGTGTGCGCAGGGTAACCAGACTCGCCACCAGAGCAAAGATGCCCACCGCGCTCAGCAGCAGCGCAAGTCCGGCCAACAGGCCCAGCGCTGCGACTTCGACGCGCTGCACGTAGAGCGTTTTGGCGCGCAGATCGTTCATGTGATAGAAGCCGGAAAACGGCAGACCGGGATCGACCGAGGCCAGTGTCCGCTGCATCGCGACCGCCAGATCCTCGCCCGGGTTCGTCGCGCGCACGATCCAGCTTGGTTCAAACCAGATATGAACCAGCGTCAGAAGCTTCTTGTCTACCTGTGCCGCGGGAATATACATTGTCGGCTCGCGATCGAGTGGCGTGTCGTCGTTGCCGAAGCAGGGAGAAAGCGGCACGTCTCCCACCATGCCCACAATCATCGTCTCCTTGTTCAGCGTGCGTCCAAGGGGATTCTCTCCGTGGAAAAACTTGCGCGCAAAGGCGAGGTTCACGATGGCCACGTGCTGCGTTTCAGGCCCGTCCGAGGAGGCGACGGCGCGCCCGGCAAGCAGGGGAATCCCCAGCGTTTCAAAGTAACCGGGCGTTGTGTAGATCACGTCGGAGTTCGCCGAGGTTCCTGTCTCCTTGCCGTTGCGGATCGTGACCTCGTCGTTCAGCGGACGCTCATAGGGAAGCGTCAGGCCCACGGCGGCGCTCTTCACGCCCGGAATGCGCTGCATCGCCGCTAAGCTCTCATCCATCAATTTGCGAAAGGCCGCCGGGTCCGCATAGCGCACATCGTCGAGCGAGGCCTTGGCTGCGAGCACGCCCTTTGCATCAAAGCCAGGCGGCAGTGTTTCCAGATGCACCAGCGTGCGAATCAGCAGCCCCGAGGCGGCCAGCAGAACGACCGTCAGCGCCACCTCGCCGGCGATGAGCATCTGGCGCAGGCGCAGGCGGGGATGGCTGGTGCAGAAGCGACTCGACAGACGCTCGCTCAGATCGAACCTTCGCAAAAAAAGCGCAGGCAACATGCCGAAGAGCAGACTGGTCAGCAACGATGCGATCAAAGTAAACGCCAGTACGTGGCCATCGAGCGGCACATCGGCCACGGGAAGAAAGTGCTTCGGCAGCAGAGCGAGAAGCCCATGCAGAGCCGCGTAGCCCACACTCACGCCCGCCGTGCCACCCAGCAAGGCCAACAGCAGCGACTCAACCCAAAGCTGGCGCAGCACGCGACTCATGGACGCGCCCAGGGCCAGCCGTGTCGCCAGCTCCGGCTTGCGCCGCTCCATGCGCACCAGCATGAGTCCGGCAAGATTGGCGCAGGCAATCAGCAGAATGAATCCCGTGGCCAGCAACAGGCCCAGCACCAGCGGCCGCAGTTGCAGTGTCGCGCCCTTCTGCAAGGCTACGGTGTGGAAACTGACCTGTGTGCCAGGATTGCGGGCCGCAAAGCTGCGTCCCACATCGGCCCAGGCGCGCCCAATCTCGGCGTCGGCCTGTTGCCATGTGGCTCCGTCGCGCAACCGCACAATGGCCTCGTAGTTGCCCCCTCTACCCTCGCCTTCGCGACTGGGGCGGAGCGGCGTGTAGACTTCGGTATCCATGGGCGCCGGCGTGCTTTCCGGAAGAATGCCGATGACCGTATAGGTCTCGCCCTTCAGCCGGATCGCCTGTCCCACCAGATTGCGGTCGCTGTTGAAGACGCTGCGCCACAGACGGCCGCTGAGAAGGGCCACCTTCGCGCCGTTGGGGAGGTCTTCCTCTTCGGTGAAATTGCGTCCAATCGCAGGATGAATCCCGAGCACGTCGAGATAGTGCGCGGAGATTCTTGCAGCCCGAACGGCGTGCGACCGTTCCGCTGTCGCAAGGTTCACTTCAGAGGCAGAGCTCGCAACGGCGGAGAGCAGCGAAGGCACACGGTCGCGCAGGTTTTCCCATTGCTCGCCGTTGATCGAGCTTGGCGCGTCCATGGCCATCGGGCCGGTGAGACGCATGGAGATGGCTCCGAGCTGCTCCGGCTGCGGGTAGGGAAGACGTCGCAACAGCAGCGCATTCACAAGAGAAAACGCCGCCGTGTTGACGCCGATGGCCAGCGCCAGAGTAAGAATCACCGTCGAGGAAAATCCGCGATTGCGCGCCAGTTGCCGCGCGGCATAGCGCAGATCACGCGCCAGCTCTTCGAGCCAGCGAAAGCCGCGCTGCACGCGATAGTTTTCGCGCGTTTGCGCGAGGCCGCCGAAGTCAACGAGCGCCTGTCGGCGCGCCTCTTCCGCGCTCATGCCGCGACGCACATTTTCTTCCGTCGCCAGTGCAATGTGCGCGCGCAGTTCTTCGTCGAGTTCGGCGTCGCGTCGTTTGCGCGTTGCGAGCGATTGCATGCGATGCCACAGAACCAGAAAAAGTTCCATTCCGCACTCCCATGAATGTATTGCAGCGATGCCCTAACTGGATGGCGCGAGGAAGCGCGCCATGGTGGCGGCGACCCTCTGCCAGTTCTCGGTTTCCTTTTCGATCTGCTTGCGGCCCAGGCGGCTGAGCGAATAAAAACGCGCGCGGCGATTGCTTTCGGAGGTGCCCCACTCGGCCTTGATCCAGCCGCGCTGCTCAAGTCGCAGCAGTGCCGGATAGATGGTGCCCTGGTTGAGAATCAGTGCGTTCTCGCTGACCTGCTCGATGCGCCGTGCGATGCCGTAGCCGTGCAGAGGGCCCATCGTCTCCAGTGTCTTGAGGACCATCAGGTCGAGCGTGCCCTGCAATAAATCGGTTCTGTCCTTGCCCATGAAGACTCCTGTTGAATGTCTACAGATAGACTGAGCCTTGATAGTCAGAATGTCAACAGGAGAAATGCAGCGCGGTTTTCCTCAAGGGCAATGTGCATATTGCGGAAAACAGGAACGCAGAACAGCGGCGCGGGAAGCGCCGCGACAATCCACAACATCCACAGGGGGATGTGCAAGAACAGGGACAAACATTTCGAGTTTGCCGTGCGGCGTCCATTCGACGGCACGCACATGCAGAAACTCTTGCCGCAGGGGGGCTTTCGGGGAAGAAGTGGAGCGGAAAGATTACTCGTTCGTCTGGGCCGCCAGCGCGCGGTACTCGAAGAGCATGTTGGCCCGCCAGCGCAGAATCATACCGAAGGCGAGCACATAGAAGAGCGCGGCGGTCTGCTCAACGCTCATCACGTGGTCGAAGTAGCTGCGCGCGGCCAGCCGGATCGCCGCCAACACGATGACCACGGCGAAAAAGGCTCCCGAGCGGCGCATCATTATGGCATCGCCGGCCCGTTCGAGCCTGGAGGTTGCCAGCAGCGGATAGGCCAGAGCAATCGCGCCGGTCAGAAAGGCTGCGAAGCCCCACAACAGCGGAACGCGGAATCCCGGCATCAAAAACATGCAAAAGCCGGTGGCCATGCCCATGGGCGGAATCACGATCTTGCGCAAGGTCACGGCCGAGCGGCCTTCCTGCACCCGCCAAACGAAGACGGCTGCGGCGCCAGCCAGAGCGGTTACGGCAGAAATGGTCGGCGATAAAACCATGAAAGGAGTTCCTCCGTCCATTAGATGTTACGGGGCCGGATTTAGTTTCTGAAGCTTCGGTGCCGGGTCCCGCAGCGCTCGGTTCGATTGCACCATAAATTGTGCACTGTTCATTATTCGGAGAGCCGGAAACTGCCTTGCCGTAAAATGAGGGCATGACCGACCGCATGTCTCTTACTCTTGCGCAGGCCGACCCTGAGGTCGCCGCAGCTATTGACCACGAGACTCTCCGCCAGCATGAAGGCCTGGAGATGATCGCCAGTGAAAACTTCGTTTCCGAGGCCGTTCTGGAAGCGGCCGGTTCCATCTTCACCAACAAGTATGCCGAGGGCTATCCGGGCCGCCGCTATTACGGCGGATGCGAGTACGCCGACGTGGTGGAGAATCTGGCGCGCGACCGCGCCAAAAAGCTCTTCAACGCCGAGCATGTGAATGTGCAGCCGCACTCGGGTTCGCAGGCCAACGCCTCGGCCTACGCAGCGATCATCAAGCCCGGCGACACGATTCTGGGCCTCGACCTTTCGCACGGTGGCCACCTGACGCACGGCCACAAGCTCAGCTTCAGCGGCAAGCTCTATCGGACGACCTTCTATCACGTCCGCAAGGACACCGAGACGATCGACTACGACGAGATGGAGGCCGTAGCGGTGGCCGAGAAGCCGAAGATCTTGATCGGCGGCGCCAGCGCCTACTCCCGTCTGTGGGACTTCGAGCGGATGCGGGCGATTGCCGACAAGGTTGGCGCATATTTTGTCTTCGACATGGCGCATATCGCCGGTCTGGTGGCGGGCGGCGTGCATCCATCGCCGGTGCCGTATACCGACATCACCACGACGACCACCCACAAGACGCTGCGCGGACCCCGCGCCGGCCTGATCCTGTGCAAGGAAGGTCTGGCCGCGGCCATCGACAAGACCGTCTTCCCCGGTCAACAGGGCGGACCTCTGGTGCACATCATCGCCGCCAAGGCCGTGGCCTTTGGCGAGGCGCTTGCTCCCTCGTTCAAGGACTACGCCCAGCAGATCGTTTTGAACGCCAAGGCGCTGGCCGAGGCCTTGCAGGCGGCTGGCTACCGGCTGGTGTCGGGCGGAACCGATAACCACCTGGTGCTGCTCGATGTCTTCCAGAAGGGCATCTACGGCTCCGAGGCCGAAGGGGCGCTTGGCAAGGCCGGCATCACGGTGAACAAGAACACGATTCCCTGGGATACGAACCCGCCGCTGAAACCGTCGGGCGTTCGTTTGGGCACGCCGGCGTTGACCACGCGCGGCATGAAGGAAGCGGAGATGAAGCTGGTCGCCGCCTGGATCGGCCGTGCGCTCGAAGCGCGCAATGACGATGCAGCGCTGGCCAAGATTCGCGGCGAGGTGGCAGAACTGGCAGAGAAGTTCCCGCTCTATGCCTGGAAGCGCCGGACCCTCTAAAACCGTTCTTTAATTGCCGTACACCGAAGACTGGATGCCGAGGGCCTTTTTCCCCAGAAGAATCAGGCCCTTGGCGGAAGTCGCCAGGGTGGAGTCCCTTTGTACGCCGCTATGCAAGTGCACGCGTATGGGAGAACCGACCCGCCCAAGCCGCTTGGAGCGGCCCACACCGTAAAGCTCCCGGTTTTGCCGGGAGATATTTACATAAATGGGACGATGTGGCTGGCAAAATGAAACTTGGCGGCGTTTTTGGAATCTTATCTATTATGAGCGTGGACCGATAAATAGGCAGGGGTGCAGGCGCGTTGCCCGCTCCTTCGTCCCGTTCTTCCCTTCGCAGAGCAAGAGTTTGGCCTTCTGCACAACGACCTTTGAGGAGAAAGCAGTTGCCTGAGCAGCATTTGTCCGAATCGAAACCGGTTCGGCACATGGAAAATCCGTCCCCGGTGATTCGCCCGGCTTGGAAGCCGCGCGTGAATCCGTGGTTTATTGCGATGACGGTGGCCCTGGCGGCGTTCATGGAGGTGCTGGACACCTCGATCGCCAACGTGGCCTTGCCGCATATCGCAGGCTCACTGGGCGCCAGTTCCGACGAGGGCACATGGGTGCTGACCAGCTATCTGGTGGCCAACGCCATCGTGCTGCCGCTGGGCGGTTGGGCTTCGACCCTCATGGGGCGGCGGAACTTTTTTGTTTTCTGCATCGTGATCTTCACGGTTTCCAGCTTTTTGTGCGGTGCGGCGCCTTCGTTGCCCATGCTGCTCGTCTTTCGCGTGATGCAGGGCGCGGGCGGAGGCGGCATGCAGCCGATGGCGCAGGCCATCATGGCCGACAGTTTCGAGCCCGCCAAGCGCGGCCAGGCCTTTGCCGTTTATGGCCTGGTGACGGTGCTGGCGCCGTCGATCGGACCGACGCTCGGCGGCTGGATCACCGACAACTACAGTTGGCGCTGGATCTTCTTCATCAATATCCCCGTTGGCATTCTGGCCTTCTTCCTGGTCGCGAGGTTGGTCGAGGATCCGCCGTGGATCAAGCCCGACCTTTCGCGTCTGCGTCACATGGACTACCTTGGCCTGGGCTTTTTGACCGTGGCCATGGGTGGGTTGCAGATCATGCTCGACAAGGGCGAGGAGATGGACTGGTTCTCCTCGCACTTCATCTGCCTTTTCGGCGCGCTGTTCGTCATTGGTATGATCGGCCTGCTGGTCTGGGAGTGGCGGCAGAAGGATCCGCTGATCAATCTGAAGCTCTTCCGCTACAAGAACTTTGCCATTTGCTGTCTGCTGATGATGCTGGTCGGCGGTCTGCTGAATGCCAACACCGTGCTGCAGCCGCAGTTCATGCAGCAGTTGCTGGGCTGGACGGCGACCAACGCCGGACTGGCGCTGACCGCAGGTGGCATCTCCCTGCTCTTCGTGATGCCCCTTGCCGGCGTGGCGGTTGGGAAGTTTTCGGCACGGACGCTGTCGGTCTTCGGCTTCACTCTGCTGGGTATTAGCTTTTATGCCGCTGCCTATCTGACGACGCTCGATATGAGCTTCGAACTGGCCTCGATTCTGCGCGTCATCATGCTGATTCCGGTGCCGTTCTGCTTTATCTCCATTACCAACGCGGCCTACGTGGGTATGCCGAAGGAGGACAGCAATCAGGTCTCGGGTCTGATCAACTTCGCCCGCAACATCGGCGGCAGCATCCTGATCGCCATCACCGGCGCGCAGGTGACCAACCGCGCGATGTGGCACGAGGCCTTGCTGCAGAACGGGATGCAGCCCGGTTCGCAGGCCTATACCCAACATGCGCAGGGGATGGCCGCCTTTTTGGGGCACCACTTCGGAGCGGCCAATGGCATGAACATGGCGCTGGCCTCGATCTACAGCCAACTCAATCTGCAGGCTACGACGCAGGCCTACGCCGATGTGTATATGGAGCTGGTGGCGCTATCGGGGGTGATGGTGGGGCTGGCCTTTTTGTTGAACAAGAACAAACCAGACGAGGTCAGTGAAGAAGTTGCTTCGCACTGAGGCAAACCAGGCAAAAGGAAAAATCCCCGTGCGGTGGCCGCGCGGGGATTTTTTTGCGTTTGCGGAAGAGAGTGGGCGCCGGACGGCGGCGTTTGTTTGGTCCTATCTCTTCGTAGTATTTCGTCCTATAATTCCAGCCAGAAATTCATTTTATTTGAAGAGATGCCTGTTTCCGACATCGCTTTTGAGGAGGCAGTCCATGATGAAGCCTTTCATCCTTGTATCCGCAATGGTTGCTCTTGCTTTGGCTCCCGCAGCCATGAAGGGAGGAAGCCCGCAAGAGGCCGCGTCGACGGCCAGTGCCAGCAAGGCAAGGATCACGCCTGAGCTACAGACGAAGGCGAAGAAGCTTTACGTGATGGATTGCGCGATGTGCCACGATGCCAACGGCGACGGCAAAACCGATCTGGCCAAGGGCATGAACGTCACGCTCGGCGATTGGAGCGACGCGAAGACGCTGGCCGATAAGCAGGACGATGTTCTGTTTGAGGTGATCCGCAAGGGCAAGGGAAACATGCCGGCCGAGGCGGACAGCCGTGCCGATGATGCCCTGGTGCACAACCTCATTCACTACATTCGCGGCTTGTCGAAGGGGTCGGCTGTAGCGGCCGCGCACACGGCGCAGTAGCGCCCCTTGATGCGGGGCAGGGCTTGATAGGCTGCGGAAAAACGAAGTCTTTTGCTTGTCTACTGTCTCAGTGCTCCGCAACAAAACGAGGGTGTCATCTTGAGCGAACGGGGCCCCAAGCGTTTTTCAGCCTGGGGGTGGTAAGTCGAAAAATCCGCAGTTGTTTGCAAAGAACTCTGCAGCAGCTCTAGAGCATTTTTCCAATACACGTGCAGTGTTGAGTGGCGTGCAAGGTGGCTTTTTCTTAAGGAAAAAGCCACTCGGCATCCTGCTTTCGCTCTACACCAATTGGAAAAATGCTCTAGCGCTGCGCTAGCAGGGGCTTGAGCTGGCCGAGAATCCTGTTGATGTCGGTCTCGCCTTTGAATTCGGCGCGGATCTTGCCCTGGCGGTCGATCAGGAAGGTGATCGGCAGGCCGTCGACGCCGCCGTAGGCCTCGCCCAGTTTGTCGTCGCCCATCACCACCGGGTAATTCAGCTTGTGCCGGACAAGATAATGCAGAACCTGGGCCTGCTCATCGTCCATCGAGACGCCGACCACCTGCAGCCCCTGAGACGCGAACTGGCTCTGCCAGGCGACGAAGGCGGGTATCTCAGCCTGGCAGGGCGCGCACCAGGTGGCCCAGAAGTTCAGCAGCACAACCTTGCCACGCAGCGCGGCAAGATCGACGCGGTGGCCGCTGACGTCAGCGCGGGCCAAAGGCGGGGCAGGCTTGCCGATGGCCGGAGCGGCGGCCATTGCCGATGACAGGCTAAGGCCGACGGCAAGCGCGAGGACGCAGGTGGAACGAAAGATTTTTACAAGCATCGAAAAACTCCAATTGCCTGCCTTCGAGTCTACGCTGTCACAGAGGAAAAACCATGTGGAGAGCGTGGAGCAAGCAGGGGTGCAAAACCCGTTATACACAGCCTGTGGAAGCCTGTGCAAAAGTGGATATTTTCAAAATAAATGAAATCATCAATGTTTATAGGGGTTTTACTCGCTAGTCGAGGAGAAGATTTTGAGAATTTCCACACCCCCTGTGGAAGACGGGGACAGGCAGCGGGCGCTTGTGACGGTGCGCTACCAGAGGGCTGCACCAGTTTCAGGGCAGGATTTGAAGGGGGAGTCGAAGCCGCGCCGACGCACGGCTTCTGTTCGGAATTGGCAAGCACTCTATCCCTTGCGGCGATAGAGAATCTGGAACTCATAGCCCACGTTCGCCGGAAAGAGTCCGGCAACGTGGCGGAGCCGCTCGGCCAGGGAACTGGCGGCCAGCAGGGGATACTCGCGCTCGCGCAGATCGCGGTAATCGAAGTCCAGCGAGAGCGAAAGCATATAAATGGCCAGGGCGTCGGAGAAGGCGGCCGCGAAGTAGGCCGTGCGGGCCTTTTCGTCGATGGCCTTCTGGCCGGGACGGCCTTCCTCGGCGCGTCGGCGCGTCTCCCATGCGTCCTGACTGGTTTCTCCGCGCACTTGCGCCTCGGCCTGTGACCAGATCATCGAGGAGAAGCTTTCGGGAACGCCGGTGGCATCCACAAAATTGTGCGCGATGTTGATGAAGAACTCGAAGGAGAGGCCGAAGCGATCCTCCACCAGCCGGGTGGAAAGAAAAACGGCCTCGGTGTCGCCGCAGGTGGCATTGCGATGGCAGACGGCGCGGTCGCCCAGTTCGATGGTGTAGCCGGGGGCAACCGTGGTTTCGCCGGTGTCGCCGAGCGCCAGGGGCACAAAGAAGTAGGCGTGCCGCGCCAGAGCCGCAGACAGCGTAGCGGGGACGGCCGCGACCAGCCGTTCCAGATCGGCGTCGGCAAGATGGGTTTCGCCCCAAGAGACGTAGCGTATGCCGTTGGCGGCCTTCAAAAGAGTGACCTGTGCCGCAACCTTCTCGGCAGGCCATAGTTCGGTCTGTGCAGTGCTAGCCATGCATCTGTATTCTAGAGCCTGTGGCGGCAGTCTCGCACGGCGAGCCAAAGGGTTCTGCCCGCGCCTGCCGTTTTTGGCAAGTCCGCGTTGCATCGCACGGCGGCGCGTGGCACAGTGTCCGAAAGGGACCGGCATTCCGGGCGTCTTGTCCGGAACAGGGGAGAAGACGTGGCGTTTTCCAGTACTTCCGTAGAGATACTCGACCTGAGGCACTTCACGGCCGCGATGTTGCGTACGGTGCTCGAGGTCGAGTGCGAACTCTGGCGGCAGCGTCTGCACTGGGATTACCGCCATTCGTCCAAGCTCCTGATGCAATATCTCGATAGCCGCCTGTTGCCCGGCTATGCCGCCCTGCTCGGCGACGAGGCCATCGGCTATGGCTTCTGCGTCTACGAGGATGCGAAGGCGGTCATCGGCGATGTCTTCGCCATGGAAGGGCTGGCAGAGGAGGGAAACGGCGATCGCGCTCTGCCTCTGGAGCAACGGCTGCTCGGCAATCTTCTGGAGTTGGTGGTGAATTCGCCGCAGATCGAGCGGGTGGAATCGCAGATGCTGTTGCACCCGGCCGGAAGCCTCGAAAAAATCTTTCTTGAGCATGGTTTCGAGGTCTACCGTCGGCTGTTCATGACCCTGCCGCTGGTAGGCCGTTGGGCGGCGCCGCGTATCGAGTTGCCCGAGGGGCTGGAGTTGCGTCCCTGGCGCGACGAGGAGCTGACGCAGGCCGCGCGGCTGATCATTGAGGCCTATCGCGATCACCCCGACAGCCTGATCAACGACCAGTACCGCACCCTGCACGGCTCGTTGCGCTTTTTAAATAACGTGGTGCGCTATCTGGGCTGTGGCGCCTTCGCACCGTTGGCCTCCTACGTGGTGGTGAACCGCGCAACGCAGGAGTTGGCCGCCGTGGTGCTCGGCTCGCGCGTCAGCCCGGGCAGTGGCCACGTGACGCAATTGTGCGTGCATCCGGAGTATCGCCGACAGGGGCTGGCACGGTTGCTGCTCACGCTGTCGATTCACTCGTTTCTGCGTGTCGGCGTCACCGAGGTTTCGTTGACGGTGACCGAGGCCAACCGGCGGGCCATCGGGCTGTATGAGTCGGTTGGCTTTCGCCTCATACACAGCTTTGAGGCCGCCGTCTGGCAGCGCAGCGAACAGCATCGCTGAAATGACAAAGGCCAGCCGCTCGGCTGGCCTTTGTCATTTTCATGGAAGACGCTAAAAATTAGCGGGCGATGAAATACATCAGCCAACTGATCACGATTGCCGAGCCGACAAACAGCGTAAAGCAGTAGGCTCCGTAGCGAACCATGCGGCGGGGCGATTCCCGCTGCGTGATGCCGAAGACGGTCGAGGCAAACAGGGCAAAGAGCAGAACGGCGGTGAAGTGAGAGGGATGCATTAGGACTGCTTCCTCCCGGTGCGCAGGTTGTGCGCATCCACGGCGGCAATCACGTTCAGCAGGCCCGCGACGACGATGAACTTGGTGCCGTAGTCGGCGGTGGTCACCATCACCTGATCGGGACCAAGGTTCAGAACCTTGCCGATGAAGAACAGCAGCCCGGTGCCCAGATCGCCGGCCAGACCAAGCAGATCGAGCATGTCCTGGGCGTTGGTGTAGAGCTTGCCTTGCATCAACAGGCCGGAGACAAACATGCCGATGATCGCGATGGCCAGCAGTGCGCCACGGCCCCACTTGCGGAGCAGAAAATGCCCGCCGCCAGGGACCAGCCAGCCAACAATCAGCGGGAGATAAACGAAGCCCTGCGGCTCATTTTTTGCGGAAACATTCTTGTTCGCTTCGCCAGCCATATCACCTTGACTATACCGCACCGGCCCGAGAGCGGTTCGAGCCGGCGCGGTTCCTTTTATTGCGATACGTAACGGATGCGCGGCAGGTTCCTAGACGCGGACCAGCTCGCGCTGGATCTTGCCGGTGACCCAGGCCTTGCCGGGCGAGGTCATCATGTCGATCTCGCTGCGGATACCGAACTCAGGCAGATAGATGCCGGGTTCGACCGAGAAGCAGGTGTTCGGCAAAAGCTGCCGGATGTCGTGCGTCTCGAGGTTGTCCAGATGCGCGCCGGGTCCGTGGATCTCGCTGGTGATGTTGTGGCCGGTGCGGTGCGTGTAGTACTGGCCGAAGCCCGCCTTGTCGATGACCGCGCGGGCGGCGTCGTCGGCCTCGAAGCCGGCGATGGCGCGGTTCTCCGCGAAGGCTTTTTCGACAAAGCTGATGGCCGCATCGCGCGCGCCGAGGACGGTCTCGAAGACCTTCTGCTCGTGCCCGCTCGGTTCACGGCCGACAATGCCGGTCCAGGTCACGTCATAGTAAACCGAGTTCGGCTTGTTGGCGCGGGCCCAGATGTCGATCAGCAGCACGTCGCCGTTCTGGATCGGCGCAGAGACGGCTGCGGTTGGCTCGTAGTGCGAGTCGGAGCTGTGGGCGTTGACGCTCACATTCGGTCCGTCGGCCCAGATCAGTCCCTCGCGGCGCATGGCCTCCGAGAGCCAGAGCATGTGGTCGTACTCGGTGTAGGGCGTGGGGTTGCCGACGGCCGGGCGCAGATGCTGGGCAATCTCCTGCCAGCCGGCGACCAGAATCTTGTCGATGGCCTGCTGGGGAATGATGTGGCTGGCCTTCTGCTCCTCGGTGAGCACGGCCTCGAACTGGCTGACGAGGTTGGCCGAGCTGACGATGGTTTTGCCGAGCGAGCGCAGAAATTCGAGCGTGCCGCCGTCGACCATCGAGACGTACATGATGTCGTTGTTCGGCGAGTACTGCATGGCGATTTTGGTCGCGCCGGAGAGCAGCTTGGTGATGCCCGCGTGCAACTCCTGCCAACTGGAATACATGGCCTTGGGGCCGGGCAGGGTGTCGAGCCGGAACTGCTCGATGCGGTGAACGAGCTTCTGCGGTTCGCCAGTGGCGGGGATGAAGTAATACCAGCGGCGAGTGATGTGGGCCTTGGGGTCGAGCCCGAGAATGCCCGCGGCGATGGGGTCGCGGTGGTGGTGATCGTAGAAGAGCCAGCCGTCCAGGCCGGCCTCGCGCAGTGCATTTTGGATCGCGGAGAGGTTCATAGGGGCATGATAGCGCCTGAGATGCCTGGATTGCCGTAGTCCCGGGTGTAATCGGCGGCGGCCTCGCGGGACGGTCGGCCCGTGTGCGGACGGCGATTCTTCTCCCCGAGAAAGAGTTGCTCCCGCGCCAGCCTCCGCAGAAAGAAACGAAACGGCCTTCCCGCCTCAATCGCGTGTTGCAGAGACAGGAAGGCCATGTTTCTGCCGTACGATTAGTCCGCCGACGAAATCTTCTCGGCGAAGTTGATCGGGTAGTAGGCGTTGCGCGCGTACTGCATGACCATGCGATTGGTGTTGAAGAACGAACCGTTGAAGGCGATGGTGGTCCGCATCA
>Ga0255352_1000526_pt1 | contig 21402 bp, 10 predicted proteins | sample HBST0metaG_FD_189939 | JGI IMG/M metagenome (GOLD analysis project Ga0255352, IMG submission 189939) | Peat soil microbial communities from Stordalen Mire, Sweden - H.B.S.T0 | ecosystem: Environmental > Terrestrial > Soil > Wetlands > Peat | place: Sweden: Norrbotten County, Stordalen Mire...
AAAATGGCAAAGACCGGCAAGAATATTGAAAAATCGCGCGCGGCTGTTACCAAGCCGGCGTATCCGCTGACCGAAGCGGTAAGCCTGCTACAGCAGGTAAAGTTCGCCAAGTTTGACGAGACCGTGGATCTGACTCTGCGCTTGGGCGTTGACACCCGTCACGCCGACCAGATGGTGCGCGGCACCGTGGTTCTGCCGCACGGACTGGGCAAGACCAAGATCGTGGCCGTGATCGCCACCGGTGATCGCCAGAAGGAAGCGCAGGAAGCCGGCGCCGACTTTGTGGGTGGCGAAGAGCTGGTTGAAAAGATTCAGAAGGAAAATTGGACGGCATTTGATGCTCTGATCGCTACGCCCGACATGATGCGCGTGGTTGGTCGCCTCGGCAAGGTGCTCGGCCCCAAGGGCCTGATGCCGAACCCGAAGACCGGCACGGTGACCACGGATGTGGCCGCTGCGGTCAAGGAGATCAAGGCCGGCAAGGTGGAATTCCGCGCCGACAAAACCAGCCTGGTGCACGTTCCTGTGGGCAAGTTGAGCTTTGACGCGCAGAAGTTGGTCGACAACGCTCTGGTGGTGATCGGCGCGATTGTGCGCAACAAGCCGTCGGCTGCCAAGGGCAGATATGTCCTGAGCATTACGCTGAGTTCGTCGATGGGCCCGGGCGTGCCGCTGGATCCGGCGGCTGCCGAGGCGGTGGGCAAGCGGTAACCCCGCTCCCCGGACTGCGGTTTCAGAACACGATTGCAGGGCCCCGGTTGAGGCACGTCCTCCCGGAGTAGGCCCACCCGAAGGGAAGCAGAACGATGGCGATTTCGAAGACGAAAAAGAATGAGAAGGTCGAGCAGCTGACCAAGGAATTGGAAAGCTCGACGACGGCAATCATTGGCACCTTTGCCAAGTTGACCGTGGCCAAGGACTATGAGCTGCGCAAGGTGATCCGCGAGGCGGGTGGCAAGTATCGCGTGCTCAAGAACAAGCTGGCTCCGATTGCCGGCAAGGGCACCAAGATTGAGTCGGCGCTGCAGGGCTTGAAGGGCGTCAATTCGGTGGCCTTCACTGCGGGCGACCCGGTGGCGTTGGCCAAGGCCTTTGCCAAGTGGGCCGATGACAATGCGGAGTTCCAGTTCAAACTGGGTATTGTCGATGGCAAGCTGCTGACGGTCGACGAGATCGATCAGTTGGCGAAGATGCCGGGCAAGGAAGAGATCTTCTCGAAGCTGCTGTATCTGATCAACTCGCCGGCACAGCGTCTGGCGACGGTGATTGGTGCGACGGGCCGCGATCTGGCCATTGTCGTCAACCAGGGCGTCGAGAAAGAAAAGTTCGCCGCAGCGTAAGAGGCGGCAGGGTTGCTGGTTTTCGGCTTCTGCGTTTAGCTTTCCGTGTTGGAGTTCGTTCGGAATCAGGCTAGGGGTTGGCGGTCGGAATCCGGTAACTGTTTCTAGGTTTTGGTCGAGGGGCCCTTGGAAGGGGCGTGGTCTGGCGCATCGGAAACCTTCCAGTGTGGCAAGTCGGCCTTGGTAGCAGACAAAAATTCACGATTTTGATTGGAGAGAATCATGGCGGATATCGCTCAGTTGAAGGAACAGATTGTTGGCTTGAGCCTGCTCGATGCGGCGGCACTGGTAAAGGAACTGGAAGAAACCCTTGGCGTTTCGGCTGCGGCCGCGGCTCCTGTCGCTGCGGCTGGCGGCGCGGCTCCGGCTGCTGCTGCTGAAGAGCAGACCGAGTTCCAGGTGATCCTGAAGGACGCCGGCACGAACAAGATCAGCACCATCAAGGCCGTTCGCGAAGTAACTGCGCTCGGTTTGAAGGAAGCCAAGGACTTGGTTGACGGCGCTCCGAAGGCTCTCAAGGAGAACGCGACCAAGGAAGAAGCGGAGACGATCAAGAAGAAGTTTGAAGGCGTCGCCACCGTCGAAATCAAGTAGTTTTAATTCAATGCTTGCACGTCTGGCCGGGACGCGATACGATAATCGTTGTGCGTTCCGGCCAGTCTGTGTCCTCTTGGCGATGAAGAGGCAAAGACTGGATGTGTGCATTGGTTTGTACTCGGGTGTCGTGGAGTGGTAGTTGTCCGTGGGCTCGAGCGAAGGTAGTACTTGGGTGAGCGGGGCGGACGGTAGACAAGCTCCTTTGAATCAAAGCGTTACCTGGCGACCAGGCGGGTAGCGGTGGTCAAAGGCTCAGTGGCTGGCGAGCGGCGGAAGCGAGTATTGGTATCGGCGACGGCAAGGTTAAAGAATTCGGTTAGGGGCATCGGCGTTTAGTCGCGCTCGTGAGGTGTTGTGTCCTCGCGGGCTTTTCGTGTCTCCTTTATGTGCAGATCGAGGATTTTGCTCTATCGGTCTGCCGGTTGTGCCTTGTAGCTTCCAGTGGATCGGTCTGCGCCCCGTGGCGCTACCCCGTCCGGGGTGCCGGATTCCTACCGCTGAGCGCAGTCTAGCTCACTTGTTGCCGTAACGGCAATGCCAACTGTGGATTTATCGCCCTGTAATTCGTTGTTCTGGGAATCCTGGTGCGCGGGGATGTCTTGTTGATCCCCCGGCGCAAAGACATGATGAAAGGGGACCGGCAATGGACGGTCTCCAGTACGGCTTTCGGACTACTTACCGTAAACGGTCGGCGCGATCGAGGCTCGAGCGCCGGCAACAGTGTTCAAACAGGCACTGCAGATACGAGCCTTAGGAGTGGACATGCCCAACGAGAAGCGCGCGATTCGCAGCCGACTCGATTTTTCAAAGATTCCCACCGCAACCCAGATCCCTAATCTGATTGAAGTGCAGAGGCGCAGCTACGAACGCTTCCTGCAGATGGACAAGCTGCCCAATGAGCGCGATGACTCGGGGCTGCAGTCGGTCTTTACTTCGGTTTTCCCGATCACGGATTTCCGCGGCATCTCGCAGTTGGATTTCGTGGACTTCTCGATTGGAAACTGGGAGTGCAAGTGCGGCCACCTGAAGGGCCTCCACCACCTGCGCACGGCCTGTGTTCATTGCGGCGCCATGGTCACCACGAATCCGTTTATCTCCGGCGACGTGCTCTGCTCCAAGTGCGGCACCTATAACAAGAACACGCCCGACTTCTGCAACAAGTGCGGCGATCCGGTCAGCTTGCAGTTGAAGTACGACCAGCAGGAGTGCGAGGAGCGCGGCATGACCTTCTCGGCTCCTCTGAAGGTCACCGTCCGTCTGACGATCTACGACAAGGACGCCGAGACCGGCAACAAGACCGTCCGGGACATCAAGGAGCAGGAAGTCTTCTTCGGCGATATTCCGCTGATGACGCCGAACGGCACCTTCATCGTCAACGGCACCGAGCGCGTGATCGTTTCGCAGTTGCATCGCTCGCCGGGCGTCTTCTTCGAGACGGCGAACAACCACACCTACTTCCTGGGCAAGATCATCCCCTACCGCGGCTCGTGGGTGGAGTTCGAGTACGACCAGAAGAACACGCTCTATGTGCGTATCGACCGCAAGCGGAAGTTCCTGGGCACGATCTTCCTGCGCGCGCTCGGTCTGCGTTCGGATGAGGAGATCCTCAAGACCTTCTACACCGTCGACCGCATCGCGATCGAAGACAACAAACTGTACTGGACCATTTCGCAGGACGCCGCGCACGGCACGCACCTGGTGGGCGCCAAGCCCGCCCAGGCGGTGGTCGCTGGTGGTGAAGAGCTGGCGCACGCCGGCCGCAAGGTCACGCCGCACACGCTGAAGGCGCTGCGCGCGGCCTCGATTGAGCGCGTGGAAGTCGATGCAAGCGAGATTGACGGCGCGATGACCGCCGCGGATGTGGTCGACACCGAAACCGGCGAGGTGATCGTCGAGGCCAACCTTGAGCTGACCGCCGAGCGGTTGCAGAAGGTTGCCGCCGGCCACGTTGCCAGCATGGAACTGTTCTTCCCCGATCGCGACGATGTGGGCAACGTGATCAGCAATACGTTGAAGCGCGATTCGATTCACAAGCCCGAAGAGGCGCTGATCGAGATTTATCGCAAGCTGCGTCCGGGCGACCCGCCGACCCTGGATACGGCGACGGCCCTGTTCGAAGGCATGTTCTTCGATGCGCGCAAGTATGACTTCTCGCGCGTAGGCCGTTTGAAGTTCAACATCAAGCTCTACGACAGCGAAGATGCCTCGCATCTGGATCACCGCACGCTGACGCCGGAGGATTTCTACGCGACCATCAGCTACTTGCTGAAGCTGCGCAGAAACATTGGTGCGGTCGACGACATCGATCACCTGGGCAACCGCCGCGTGCGCGCCGTCGGCGAACTGATGGAAAATCAGTTCCGCATCGGCCTGGTTCGCATGGAGCGCGCCATCAAGGAAAAGATGAGCGTCTATCAGGAACTGAATACGGCGATGCCGCATGACCTGATCAACGCCAAGCCCGTGATGGCGGCTATCCGCGAGTTCTTCGGTTCCTCGCAGTTGTCGCAGTTCATGGATCAGACCAACCCGCTGTCGGAGATTACGCACAAGCGCCGTCTGTCGGCTCTTGGACCGGGCGGTCTGTCGCGTGAGCGCGCTGGCTTCGAAGTCCGCGACGTGCACCCGACCCACTACGGCCGCATCTGCCCGATTGAGACGCCGGAAGGCCCGAACATCGGCCTGATCAGTTCGCTGTCGTGCTTTGCGCGCATCAATGAGTATGGCTTCATCGAGTCGCCCTATCGCAAGGTGAAGGACGCTCATATTCTCGATTACGTGGAGATCACCAACGCGGGCGAAAGCGGCCTGCGCGTGGGCGATCACATCGAGAAGGACGAAGCAACCAAGCTGAACGATGAGCTGAAGAAGGCGGGCAAGCGCACCATGGACTCGATCGCCTACAGCTTCTATCTGTCGGCGTGGGAAGAGGACAAGCACACCATCGCGCAGGCCAACATCGAGTTCAACGATGAGGGTTTCATCACCGAGGAACTGGTCAATGCCCGTCGTCAGGGCAACTTCGTTCTGGTGAGCAAGGCCGAGGTCGACTACATCGATGTTTCGCCGAAGCAGTTGGTTTCGGTGGCCGCATCGCTGGTGCCCTTCCTTGAGCACGATGATGCCAACCGTGCCCTCATGGGCGCCAATATGCAGCGCCAGTCGGTGCCGTTGTTGGTCTCCGAGGCGCCGCTGGTCGGCACCGGCATGGAAGGCGTGACGGCGCGCGATTCGGGCGCGGTCATTCTGGCCAAGCGCAACGGTGTGATTGATTCGGTCGATAGCGAACGCATTATTGTTCGCGTGGATGGCGAGCACAACCAGACGCAGTTGTCGCGCGAGGTTGGTTCGGACATCTATCAGTTGACCAAGTTCAAGCGCTCGAACCAGAACACCTGCATCAACCAGAAGCCGATTGTCCGCGAGGGCGACCGTGTGCTGAAGGGGCAGGTTCTGGCCGACGGTCCTTGCACGGAGCAGGGCGAACTCGGTCTGGGCCGCAACGTCATGGTGGCCTTCATGCCCTGGCGCGGTTACAACTTCGAGGACGCCATCCTCATCAGCGAACGGCTGGTCCAGCGCGATTACTACACCTCGGTGCATATCGAGGAGTACGAGATCGAAGCGCGCGACACCAAGCTCGGACCTGAGGAGATCACGCGCGACATTCCGAATGTTTCGGAACATGCGCTGCGCGATCTTGACGAGAGCGGCATTGTTCGCATCGGCGCTCAGATCGGTCACGGCGACATCCTCGTCGGCAAGGTCACGCCCAAGGGCGAGACGCAGTTGACGCCGGAAGAAAAACTGCTCCGCGCCATCTTCGGTGAAAAGGCCGGCGATGTGCGTGATGCTTCGCTCACCTGCCCTCCAGGCGTGGAAGGCACGGTTGTTGACGTGCGCATCTTCTCGCGCAAGGGTCAGGAAAAGGATGAGCGCGCCAAGCAGATTGAATCGGAGTACATTGCCAAGCTCGAAAAGAACCTCGGCGATGAAATCCGCATTCTGACCGACGAACGTCTGAAGCGCCTGGAGAACATCCTCGGTGCCAAGGAAGTGCTGGCAGATCTGCATGACGAGCGCACCAACAAGCGCCTGCTGACCAAGGAAACCATTCTCGATCGCGACACCATCGAGCGCATCTCGACCAAGAACCTCAAGCGCATCCGCTACGCCGACAAGGACCCCCGCGTCAACGAGCAGATCGATGAGATCGAAGAGATGACCTCGCGCCAGATCGAGATCCTGCGCAAGATCACCAATGAGAAGGTGGCCAAGCTCCAGAAGGGCGACGAGCTGCCTCCGGGCGTCATCAAGCTGGTCAAGGTCTACATCGCCATGAAGCGCAAGCTCCAGGTCGGTGACAAGATGGCCGGCCGTCACGGCAACAAGGGTGTCATCTCGCGCATTCTGCCCGAAGAAGACATGCCTTATCTGCCCGACGGCAGACCGGTGGAGATCGTACTGAATCCGCTCGGCGTGCCTTCTCGTATGAACGTCGGACAGATTCTCGAAACGCATCTGGGCTGGGCTGCGGCCGAGTTAGGCAAGAAGGTTGCCGCTCTGGTCGAGGCCAACAGTGACGCGAACTACGTGCGCGAGGCATTGCGCAAGGAGTTTGCCGGCACGGCCTGCCTGCGTCAGATCGAGGAACTGGACGACGAGATGTTGATTCGCGTGGCGCGTGGTATGAAGAAGGGCATTTGGTTCGGCACCAATGTCTTCGACGGCGCGCAGGAAGGCGAAATCAAGTCGTTGCTGAAGGTCGCTGGACTGCCCTTGTCGGGTAAGACGGCGCTCTATGACGGCATGACGGGCGATCAGTTCGAACAGCCGGTGACGGTCGGCATGATCTATATGCTGAAGCTCTCTCACCTGGTCGACGATAAGATCCACGCCCGTTCGATCGGACCGTACTCGCTGATTACGCAGCAGCCTCTGGGCGGCAAGGCGCAATTCGGCGGACAGCGTTTCGGCGAAATGGAAGTCTGGGCGCTCGAAGCTTACGGCGCGGCTTACATCCTGCAGGAACTGCTGACGTCCAAGTCCGACGATGTCTTCGGTCGTACCAAGATCTACGAGGCCATCGTGAAGGGCGAAACGGCAATGGAGCCGGGCGTTCCCGAGTCGTTCAATGTGCTGATTCGCGAGTTGCAGTCGCTCTGCCTCGATGTGGAGCTGATCAAGTGCAAGGACTTGAAGGCACTGCCCGAGCCCGAGCCGCCGGCCGAGGAAGCCGTTCTGGCTGCCGACTAGCTCTCGCCAAGCCCCCATCCCCGCCGCCAGGTCAACACCGCGGGGGGATGGGCGGCCTGCTGAAGGTTGAGAGCATGCAGTGAAGTATTCAGGGTTCTTCTTGAGAGCGGAAACCTCCGCTACCCGGGAAGGAAGAACCCGAAGACAATCCCGGGAACAGCCGCGGCGTGTGCCCTTGAGGCCCGCCAAGGAGGGTCGCCTTGTTCCGTTCGAACCCGTTTGAGGTTACCAGCCCGATTACCGACTTTGATGCGATCCGCATCATGTTGGCATCGCCGGAAAAGATTCGCTCGTGGTCCCACGGCGAAGTGACGAAACCGGAAACGATCAACTACCGCACCTTCAAGCCGGAGCGCGATGGCCTGTTCTGCGCCCGCATCTTTGGACCGGTCACCGACTGGGAGTGCCTGTGCGGCAAATACAAGCGCATGAAGCACCGCGGCGTGATCTGCGACAAGTGCGGCGTCGAGGTGACGGTCTCCAAGGTGCGCCGTGAGCGCATGGGCCACATCGAGTTGGCTTCGCCCTGCTCGCATGTCTGGTTCTTCAAGGGCCTGCCCTCGCGCATCGGTCACCTGCTCGACATCTCGCTGCGCGATCTGGAAGGCATTCTCTACTTCGAGTCCTATGTCGTCGTCGATCCTGGCGAGGCTCCTGTCAAAGAGAAGGAGATCATCAAGGACGAGGCCAAGTATCGCGAACTCGATCAGCAGTTCCGCCCCACCGGCTTCAAGGCCATGATGGGCGCCGAGGCGATCAAGGAGCTGCTCAAGCGCGTCAACATCGACGAGCTGTCGGTGGAGCTGCGCGAGCGGATGAAGACCGAGACCTCGGCGCAGAAGAAGGTCAAGTACTCCAAGCGTCTGAAGGTCGTCGAGGCCTTCCGCAAGTCCGACAACAAGCCGGAGTGGATGATTCTCGACGTGCTGCCGGTGATTCCTCCCGAGCTGCGTCCTTTGGTGCCGCTCGATGGCGGCCGCTTCGCCACGTCGGATTTGAACGACCTCTATCGCCGCGTCATCAACCGCAACAACCGGTTGAAGAAGCTGATGGACCTGCACGCGCCCGAGGTGATCGTCCGCAATGAAAAGCGCATGTTGCAGGAGGCCGTCGATGCTCTGTTCGACAACGGCCGCCGCGGCCGTGTGCTGCGCGGAGCCAACAATCGTCCGCTCAAGTCGCTTTCCGATACCCTCAAGGGCAAGCAGGGCCGCTTCCGTCAGAACCTGCTCGGCAAGCGCGTCGACTACTCTGGCCGTTCGGTCATCGTCGTCGGTCCTGAGCTGAAGCTGAACCAGTGCGGTCTGCCGAAGAAGATGGCGCTCGAACTGTTCAAGCCCTTCATCTATCACCGTCTGGAGCAGACCGGCCAGTGCACCACCATCAAGCAGGCCAAGGAAATGGTGGAGATGCAGGAGCCGGTGGTCTGGGACATTCTCGAGGAGGTCATCAAGGACCACCCCGTGATGCTCAACCGCGCCCCCACGCTTCATCGTCTCGGCATTCAGGCCTTTGAGCCGGTGCTGGTCGAGGGCAAGGCCATCAAGCTGCATCCGCTCTGCTGCACCGCCTTCAACGCCGATTTCGATGGCGATCAGATGGCCGTGCACATTCCTCTGTCGCCCGAGGCGCAGATCGAAGCCAGCGTGCTGATGCTTTCCTCGCACAACATTCTGTCGCCGGCCTCCGGTCACCCGATCACCGTGCCGACCCAGGATATGGTGCTCGGCATGTATTACCTCACCAAGGCCAAGAAGAACGCCAAGGGCGAGGGCCGCGTCTTCGCCAACTCGGAAGAGATTCTGATGGCGCTCGAGGCCAAGGAAGTGGAGACGCTGACGCCGATCCGCCTGCGCTATACCGGCAAGGTGCTGGATATGACGACGGCCTACGACGATCAGGATCTGATCCACACCGAGCCGGTGGAGTTCAACCGCCAGTATCTGTCAACGACCGTTGGCCGCGTGATCTTCAACGACGAGCTGCCCAAGGGCATGCCGTACATCAATGGCCTGATGAAGAAGAAGGGCATTGGCGAACTGGTCGACTATTGCAACCAGTACCTCGGTCTCGAGGTGACGGTGGGCATGCTCGACAAGATCAAGGCGCTCGGTTATAAGTACGCCACCGTCTCCGGCCTGTCCATCGGTCTGGACGACATGGTCATTCCGGATTCGAAGTACACCGTCGTCGACGAAGCCGACAAAAAGGTGATCGAGGTCCAGAAGCAATACATGGACGGCGCCATCACCAACGGCGAGCGTTCGAACAAGGTCATCCAGATGTGGTCGATCGTCACCGACAAGGTGGCCGACGAGATGTTCGGCAACATGAAGCGCGCCGATCAGGAAGGCGCCTTCAACCCGGTCTACATCATGGCCGATTCCGGCGCTCGTGGTTCGAAGCAGCAGATTCGTCAGCTCAGCGGTATGCGCGGTTTGATGGCCAAGCCTTCGGGCGAAGTCATTGAGACTCCGATTACCTCGAACTTCCGCGAAGGCCTCACCGTGCTCGAGTACTTCATCTCGACCCACGGCGCTCGCAAGGGCTTGGCGGATACGGCACTGAAGACGGCTGACTCGGGCTACCTGACCCGCCGCCTGGTCGACGTGGCGCAGGACGTCATCGTCACCGAGCAGAACTGCGGCACGGTCGATGGCATCTATGTCAGCTCCATCGTCGAGTCCGGCGAAGTGATCGAAGAGTTGCGTGACCGCATCATTGGCCGCGTCTCGCTTGAGCGCTTCAAGGACGCCGAGGGCAATGTCATCGTCGATGTCGATCAGTTGATCGACGAGGATATTGCCGGTGCGATTCAGGCTGCCGGTATCGAGCGGGTGAAGATCCGTTCGGTGTTGACCTGCGAGTCCAAGCGCGGCGTTTGCGCCTTCTGCTATGGCCGCAACCTGGGTTCGGGCCGCATGGTCGAACTCGGCGAAACCTGCGGCGTTATCGCGGCGCAGTCCATCGGCGAGCCTGGCACGCAGTTGACCATGCGTACCTTCCACGTCGGTGGTACCGCCAGCCGCGTCTCTGATAAGTCGCGCCTCGATGCCAAGAACAACGGTACGGTGCACTTCATCAACCTGAACCACGTCGAGAGCAAGGATGGCGCACTGGTGGCCATGAACCGCTCCGGCTCGATCGCCATTGTCGACGACCGCAACCGCGAGAGGGAGCGCTACCAGGTGGTCTACGGCGCTCGTCTGGCGGTGAAGGACGGCGACAAGGTCAAGATCGGTCAGTCGCTGGCGGAGTGGGATCCTTACACCTACGCGGTGCTGACGGAAATCGGCGGCACGGTGCAGTTCAAGGATCTGCAGGAAGGCGTCACGCTCAACGAGGAGGTCGATGAAGTGACCGGCCTGTCGCGTTGGGTGGTGGGCGACTCCTCGGATGAAAAGCGTCAGCCGATGTTCGTGATCAAGGGCGCCAAGGGCAGCCGTCGTTATCTGCTGCCGCGCGGCGCTCACTTGATGGTGGAAGACGGCGCCGAGGTTGGTCCTGGCGATGTGCTGGCCAAGATCCCCAAGGAATCGACCCGTACCAAGGACATCACCGGCGGTCTGCCGCGCGTGGTGGAACTGTTCGAAGCGCGTAAACCGCGTGAGACGGCCATCATTGCCGAGATCGATGGCGTGATCCGCTTCGGTGAGGTTTCGAAGGGACAGCGCAAGATCTACATCACGGCCGACAACGGCGACGAGCGCGAGTACTCCGTGCCTCGCGGCATCTACGTCAACGTTCAGGAGGGCGAGCGGTTGCGCGCCGGCGATCCTTTGATGGATGGCCCGCTCAATCCGCACGACATTCTGGCCGTGCTCGGCGAGAAGGCACTGCAGGCTTACCTGGTCAACGAGATTCAGGAAGTCTACCGTCTGCAGGGCGTGGCCATCAGCGATAAGCACATCGAAGTCATCGTTCGTCAGATGCTTCGCTGGGTGCGCATCGATGAGGTGGGCGACACCACCTTCCTGCTTGAGCAGCAGGTGGACCGCTTCCGCTTCCACCTCGAAAACGAGCGCGTGCTGGCCAACGGTGGCCGTCCGGCCATCGGACGTCCATTGTTGCTCGGTATCACCAAGGCCTCGCTGTCGACCGATTCGTTCATCTCCGCGGCCAGCTTCCAGGAGACGACCCGCGTGTTGACCGAAGCCTCGATCAACGGCGCCATCGACAACCTGCGCGGCCTGAAGGAGAACGTGATTGTCGGCCGTCTGATCCCGGCCGGAACCGGCCTGCTCTACTACCGCAACGTCCAGCTCTCTCCGGAACTGGAAGAAGCGGCAGCCAAGGTGCAGCAGGAGGTTCATGCCGAGATCGAAGCCGCCGAGCGCGAACTGGAAATGATGCGCCAGGAAGGCGAAGCCGAGGAGATGGCCGCCGAGTAACTCGGCCCCACTCCGACGCTGCTCCCCATAGCGCGCGCAACAAGAGAGGTCCGGCTTCGGCCGGGCCTCTTTTGCGTTGGTGCCCAAACCTCTAACCCCTCGAAGTCTGTCATCCTGAGCGAACGGGGCCCCAAGCGTTTTTCAGCTTGGGGGTGGTGGGTCGAAGGATCTGCGGTTGTCCTTTGCGTGCTGTCCCTCTGGCCTTCGCGTGCGCAATCTCTTTCGCCCCCGTGCAACAAAGCAAACAAAATCTCATACAAAAGCGAAGAGCAATGACCCCGCCGTTTTGCACGGGCACGAATTTACTCGTTCCGCAAAGACGCACAAAAGGTTGGGGCTTCAGCCCCGGCGCGCACCTCGTGTCGGATGAGGCATAAAATAAAACGTGCAATGCAAAAACGACTTCGCGTAGGAATTCTTTTTGGCGGACGCAGCGGCGAGCATGAGGTTTCACTGCAGTCGGCCGCTTCGATCCTGAAGGCGATCGATCGGGAGAAGTTTGATGTCACCCCGATTGCCATCACCAAGACCGGCCGCTGGCTGGTGAACGCCGCAGCGCTGGCACTGATCGAAGGCAACGGCCCGGCAGAGCAGGCAAAGGCCTCCGGCGCGCAACTGCTCGCCGAAGGCGCCGCGGCGCTCCACGATATCGACGTTGTTTTCCCCGTGCTGCACGGCACGTACGGCGAAGACGGCACCGTGCAGGGCCTCTTTGAACTGGCGGGCGTGGCTTATGTCGGTTCGGGCGTGCTCGGCTCCTCGGCTGGCATGGACAAGGACGCGATGAAGCAGCTCTTCGCCCACGCGAAGCTGCCGCTGGTCAAGCACGTGGCGCTGCTCCGCGCCGAGTGGGAAAAGTCGCCGCGCAAGGCTGTCGCCCTCATCGAAAAGACGCTGAAATATCCGGTCTTCGTCAAGCCCGCGAACTTGGGTTCCTCGGTCGGCATCAGCAAGGCGCACGACCGCAAGGAGCTGAAGGTGGCGCTCAATCTGGCGGCCAAGTACGACCGCAAGCTGGTCATCGAGCAGGGCGTCGGTGGCAAAAAGACTCGCGCACGGGAATTTGAAGTGGCCGTGCTCGGCAACGACGATCCCAAGGCCAGCCTGGTCGGCGAAATCGTTCCCGACAAGGAGTTCTACGACTACGAGTCGAAGTATCTGACCGAAGGCTCCGTGCCGGTGATTCCCGCCGAACTGAGCCGCGCCGAAGCCAAGCAGATTCGCGAGATGGCCATTGCCGCCTTCCGCGCCTGCGATCTGGCCGGCCTGTCGCGCGTCGACTTCCTGATGGAGCCCGAGGGCCGCCGCCGCGTCTATCTGAACGAGGTCAACACGATGCCCGGCTTCACCCGCATCAGCATGTACCCGAAGCTGTGGGAGGCCAGCGGCATTGCTTATCGCAGCCTGATCACGCAACTGATCGAGCTGGCGCTCGAACGGCACGAGGAGCGCGCCCGCACCGTCTTCAGCCGCGAAGAGTAGTAGGGCAGGGAACCGAACGGCGGTTGCCGGTGTCTAATCAGACAGGCAACTGCCCTTTCTGAACGAGGAAAAAACATGACGCTGCTCGACGCACCCAAATTCGACGAAGTCCGCGCGCGCCGCAACAAGCGGCTGGTGTTTGGCGGCGTTGGCACCGTTCTGGTTCTGATCGTGGCCTGCTGGCTGGTGGCTGGCAGGCCTATCGACTGGCCTTGGCACTGGAATGCGCACCTGCTGGGCCGCATGGCCGTCAACCGGTTCTTTGTCGACCTCGAAAAGAGCGATCTTCAGGACGCCTACGGGGTCTGGGTTCATGACAAGAACTGGCAGCAGCATCCTCATGCGCACTTCTACACCTTCGAGCGCTTCCAGCAGGACTGGGCGCCCGACGGCCATCAGAATGACTTCGGTCCGATCCGCAGCCATCGCATCGCCGCATCGCGGCTGCACGGCAACGTGCTCATGCTGGGCATCTTCGTCAACGACCGGAAATCGGGCGCGATCAATCTCGACTACGATCCGTCTGACCGCACGCTGAGCTTTTCGCCCGACAACGTGCAGTTCTTCGAAGGCCCGGGCGGCATTCACTAGAGCATTTTTCCAATTGGTGTAGAGCGAAAGCAGGATGCCGAGTGGCTTTTTCCTTAAGAAAAAGCCACCTTGCACGCCACTCAACACTGCACGTGTATTGGAAAAATGCTCTAGAGGTTCTCCCAGTACAGCAAACTTTGCCCCGGCAGCCAGACCTGCCGGGGCTTCTTCTTGCGCTTTTTCTGCCCTGGGACCTTCCTCCCGGATATACGAGAGGGAATAAAGCGCGTGGCAAGGCTCTGCGGTGTGATTGCGAGGCGTTTCTCCGAGCCTGACCATGCCTCCAGGGGCTGCAGCAGGCTTCCCCCCGGGGCACTCTCTGCATGGTCTATGCGCGAGCCATGCTTGCTGAACAACAACCGCAGATCCTTTGACTCACCCCCCTCAAAAAAAAGCTGAAAAGCGCTTGGGGCCCCATTCGCTCAAGAGGACAACCCTTGTTTTGTCGTGCAGTCCTGAGACAGGGCGGTGTGCTGCGTGTCCGCAGACACGAAAAAGCCCGGCCGCTGGGGCCGGGCTTTTCGTGGTTCCTGCTGCCTGCGCCTACTTGGAGACGGACTGCGAGGCGTGGTTGCCGTGCGGCACGATGACCAGTGCGGTCGGCTTGGCGCCGGTGGAGTAGGGAGTAGCCTGGGTAGCCGTCAGAGCGCCGGTGTCGGCGGTCAGGCGGAAGCCGGAGATGGTGTTGCCCAGGTAGTTGCCCGTGTAGACGAAGCGACCCAGAGCCGGATCGACGGCGATGGCCATCGGTTGCGTATCGGTCGAGTACGAACTGGAGATCGTCGAAGGCGTGCCGGTGGCGGTCGTGATCGAGTAGGCCGAGACCGTGGCGTCCAGCGTATTGCTGACATAGATGTACTTGGCGCGCGGATCGATGACGATACCCGAAGGCTCATTGCCGGTCTTGTACGGTCCGTCGGTCAGGAAGGTGAGCTGGTCGGTGGTCTGAATGGCGTAACCGACCAACTCGTTCGAAGCGAAGTCGGTAACGTAGACAAAGCGCACGGTGGCGTCCGAAGCGATGCCCGTCGGCTTGATGCCTGCCTGATAGGGGCTGCTGGTCGTGGCCGTCAGAACGCCGCTGGAGCCGATGGTGAAGCCGAACAGCCAGCCGGAATGCGCGCTGCTGGTGGCTGTGCCGCCCGGATTGTAGGCCGACAGATCATAGAGCGAGGCGTAGACCGCCGTGCCGTCCTCGAGCACGTTCAGCGCCGTCGGCACCAGCAGATCGCCCGATGCCGGATAGCTGGACGAGGTGCTGGTGCCGAACGCCAGCGGCGTGGACGTCTCCGCTCCGATGGTGCCGCTCGACAGGGCGTATTCGCGCAGATAAGGCGTGGTGGCGCCCGTCGTCGATCCCGTCAGCACGTACAGGTAGCTGTTGGCCGCGTTGACGGCCAGGGCCACAGGAGCGTCGCTGAGCGTGATCACATCCGCCTTGGTCAGTGCGCCGCTGGAGCCGATGGTATAGTGCACAACATTCTTGCTGGTCTGGTTGGCGACGTACAGATTGGCGTAGTCGCTGGTCACGGTCAGAGCCACGGGGGCGATGCCGCCCGAATCCACGGTGGTGGCTCCCTGGCGCAGGGCGCCGGACTGGGAGTCAACCGCAAAAATCTGGATCTGTCCCTCGCTGGTGGCGCTGGTGCCGGTCGAATCTGCGACGAAGACGTAATCGATCGTCACAATCTGGCATGCGGCCAGAAACGTGGCCACGACAAGGCCAATCGTTGAGACCAGAAAGAGCTGGCTCGGTTTGCTGAACTTCATGCGCTTCCTTCGTTGCGGGCACGTGAAAATCAGGCCCGGAATCTCTGTTTTTTAAGTTGCCCGAAGCCATTGTGAAAACTGGCTCGGGGTGCTGCTGAAACATCCGAAACGATACGGGCCGTGTTCCTACTTATGCGGAACGGCGGCCACGGCAGTGGGGTTGGTGTTCGCTGAAAACGGCGAACCCTGCGAAACCAGCAAGGTTCCGTCGCTGGTACTCTGCTCCCAGTTGGAAACGTTGCTGCCCAGGAAATTGGCGGTAAAGATAAAACTGCTCTTCGACGGATCGACGCCGATGGCCACCGGCTGCAGGCCCGAGGCGTAGGTGGCGACCTGCGTCAGCACACCGTTGCTCACCGAATAGACAATCACGTTCGAGTCGACCGCGTTGGCCACGTAGGCGTACGCATAAGTCGGGTTGAGCGCGATGGCCGAGGCGCCGTTGCCTGCCGCATAGGGTGAGCCGCTCAGTGCCGTCAGCACGCCCGAGGCCGTCGAGAAGCCGTAGACCTTGGCTCCCGTGTAGTCGGTCGCGTAGACGTAGCTGTTGTTGGCGTCGGTGGCGATCGAGGAAAGCTTGGTGCCGATGCCGGACAGCACGGCAACCGGCGTCAGCGCGCCCGAGGTGCCCACCGAGAAGGAGAAAAGATAGCCGGTCGAAGCCGTCGAATCGTAGGCCGAAACGTAGACGTAGGAGCCGTTCTTCGAAACCGTGATGCCCGTCGGCACGATCACATCCGACTCGGTTCCGCTGCAGGCTTTGCTGCCGGCGGTGTTGGTCTTGTAGCCGGTCGAGCACAGCGGCCAATAGGTCAACGCGCCGTTGGCCGTCGTCGTGGATATCTTCGACGAACTGATGGGGAAGACGCCGACGGCGCCCGAGCAGGGGGCGGCCGACGAGCAGTTGGACAGCGGCTGATAGGTGTCGAGCACAAAGACATTCGACGAGCTGATGGCGATGCTCATCGGGTAGACGCCCGGCGTGTTGACGGTGTTCAAGGGATAAAGCTTGCCGTCGCTGCCGATGGTGAACTGCACCACGGTGTTGTCGTCCTGGTTGACGACGAAAAGGCTGGCATAGTCGGTCGAAACAGCTTCGGCCACCGGATCGCGGCCTTCCGAGTAGGTGGGTGAGTCGGGAATCTGGCGCATGTGGCCGGATTCGGAGTTGATCTCAAAGATGTCGACTTCGCCATAGCTGTTCGTGCCCGCCGCCTTGGAGCTGGTCACGTAGACAAAGTCGGTGGTAAGCGTACTGCAAGCGGAGAGCAACCCGGCCGCCAGCAGGCTGGCCACGCTTGCCAGCAGAAGCTGGCTCGATTTGTTCAACTTCATGCGCATCTTTCGTTACGGGGCCTCAACCGCCGGTTCCCCGGAAATCGGGTTGGGTATCGGATGCCAGGTGACCGGTTCTGACAGGCTCCTGGCATCCGTACAGCTTGGATTTTCTTTCCAACATCTTTCCGCCGGACGGGCCGGAAGGCAACGGCACGCTCGGCGTTGCCGCCGGGCGTGCGTTGAAACTGCATTCGGTTAGTTGGTACGCCCATCGACCACGCACCAGGTCGGCGGGCCGGTCAGCGTGTACGTGCTGGTGGTGTTGAGCACCTTCAATGTGCCGGCGTTCGGGTCAATCAGTTTGCCGGTGATCGTCGAATCGTTGTAGTTCACCGTGTAGAGGAACTGGTCCGAAGGATCTTCGACGATGCACAGCGGTCCGGAACCCGTGCTGACATCGCTCGGACTGGTGGCCGTCAACTGGAACGGCGAGCTGGTGATGAAGAAGCCGCTGATGCCGCTCGACGTGGTGTTGGTTCCGGTCGTGTCGTTGCCCTGCGTCGCAATGTAGAGATATTTGCTCTTGGCTTCTTCAATCAGCCACGTCGGATTTTCGAGGGGCAATGCCACCGAGCCGATCGTTTCCGCCTGCAGTGCGCCACCCGTGCCGATCGTGTAGGGAATGATCGTGCTGGAGTTGCTGGAGAAAGCGGTCTTGTCGATGTTGTCCATGACATAAACCACGCCGCCGGCGACCGTGATGCCCGTGGCCGCGTAGATGCTCAGCGTCTGTGCGCTGCTCTGGCTGGCCGTCAACTGGCCGGTCGAGGAGCTGTAGGCGTAGGGATAAACCGAGTCGCCACTCGTCGAGGTGCCGTAGAGGGTCTCAACATAGCTGCTGCTGAGCACGAAGTCGATGGGGTCGGCCGGGATCGGGAAGTAGGCCAGAGCCGTGCCCGACGAAGAGGTGACCTGCGCATTGGAGACCGTCGACAGACGGCCGGTGGTCGAATCGATCTTGAAGACCGTGATGTCGCCGCAACTGGTCGTGCTCGTTCCCAGAGCCTTCGTGCAGGCGCTGCTGTCGGGCGCATCATGATCGAGCGCCAGCAGGAAGGTGCCCGAGGAGTCGGTGGTCATGCGAATGGGGTTGTAGCCTTGCGTATAGTAGGTCGCCTGAGGGGTCAGGATGCCGTTGCCGCCAATGGCGAATAGCTCGATATTGGAGCTGTTGCAGACGGTTGAACCCGAGGTGCCGGAGCAATCGGCCGTGCCTGCGGTATTGACGCCGCGGTTCAGCACGTACAGAAAGCGGCTGCCGGACAAAAGTACGGCGCGGATTGGATTGGCGCCGCCGGAGGAAACTGGCAGACCATTGACGGCGGTCAGTTTTCCCGTATTGTGGTCAATCCTGTAGCCAGAGACAATGCCGTTACTGCCCGACTCGCCCGTGACCGTACCGGTGACATACAGATAGCCTACCGTATAACTACGTACGCAAGACGACACGCCGACAACGACGCCTGCCGAGAGGGCGCTAATCAGAAGTGCCTTGCCGAATTTCGTGAACTTCATGCGATTCCTTCATCCTGGTCAGGCGTATGCCGCCAAGTTAGATCGTTCCACAGCTGAGCTGGGTTGGGACGAGTCCCTGATGAATTGTAAAAGCCAAGGGCGGGTTATGCCTAGTTTCCTTTTGACGAACAACTTCCGCCGACGGGCACCAGACAAACTTGGCCGGATTTTCTGGCCGGCAGGCAACCGGAATCCGCTCGTTCCGGTCCACAATCGTCTCCGTTCGGCTCCTGGTTCGGTCGGCATCTTCAGAGTGTGAATTTGTCGTCGAAACAGATTTTCCGCACGATGAGGCAATTCTAAAACTGCTCCGACCTGCTTGGGAACTCAGTTGTCAATTGGACGCTGCGGGGAAGGAAAATGTCAACCGGGACCGGGGGATTTCTTGAAGAGAAAGCCGGCCGCATCTCCGGCCGTCGTTCCCGGCGGCCAGAGAAAGGGGGGAAGGGCTAGCTACCAGACGCGGCAGGACTTCGTCGGCATCATCGGCTGGCCGACCTTGCAGCCGAAGGCCTTGCCGAAGCCATCGAAATTCTGCACCGAACCGTTGACCCGCCACTTGCCCGGCGCGTGCGGATCAACCAGCGCCGACTGTCGGGCCGCAGGCTCCAACTGGTTCTGACACCAGACCTGGGCAAAGCCAAGGAAGTAGCGCTGTGCCTCGGTGTAGCCGCCGATCTTGTCGTCGAGCGATTTGCCCTCGGCGGCGAGGGTGTCGAGCAGCGCCATGTAGGCGATGCGCAGGCCACCGTTGTCCGCCGTGTTCTCGCCGAGCGTCAGCCTGCCATTCAGCTTCTGCACCGGCGCGTCGGAGGTCGCCGTCGCCGCCACAAAGCCCGAGTACTCGTCGACTTCACACTGGGTCCGCTCGTTGAAGGCCTTGCGGTCGGCCTCGGTCTGCCACTCGCGCAGATTGCCCTTGCCGTCGTACTGAGAGCCCTGGTCGTCGAAGCCGTGCGTCATTTCATGGCCGATCACCACGCCGATCGCCCCGAAGTTCACTGCCGGGTCCACCTTGAAGTCGAAGAACGGCGGCTGCAGAATGCCCGCCGGAAAGTTGATGTCGTTCATCGACGGGTCATAGTACGCATTCACCGTCGGCGGCGTCATCCCCCATTCCTTCTCGTCCACCGGCTTGCCCAGCTTGGCATAGCCGTAGTTGCGCTCGTAGACGCTGGCATGGTGCGTGTTGCCAAGCAGATCGGCGCGGTCCACCTTGACGCTCGAGTAATCGCGCCAGTTCTCCGGGTATCCGATCTTGCGCCGAATCATGCTCAGCTTTTCCTCGGCAGCCTTCTTGGTCTCCTCCGTCATCCACGGCAGGGTGCGGATGTCGTCGCCCAGCGATTTTTCCAGCGCCGTCACCAGCTTGTCCATGTTGTCCTTGGCCTCGGGAGGGAAGTTCTGCTTCACCCAGTCCTGGCCCACGGCCTCGCCCAGCGCTCCGTCGGTCATCGACGTGCACATCTTCCAGCGCGGCTGCGGTTCCTTCTGCCCGCTCAGCGTGGCGGAGAAGAAGGCAAAGTTCTCGTCGAAGAACGGCTTGGACAGCAGCTTTGCCTCGCCGTTCAGCGCCTGCCAGCGCAGGTAGCTCTTCCACGCCGGCAGCGGCTCGCTCGCCAGCAATCCGTTCAGCGCCCTGAAGAACTCCGGCGTGCCCACGTTCAGTGAGTCAAAGTGCCCCATGCCGATCGATTGGAAGTACAGCGCCCAGTCGAAGTTCGGTGCCAGCTTGGTCAGTTCGGCGGTCGTATAAATGTGGTAGCGGTTGCTCGGGTCGCGCAGCTCGGTGCGGCTCATCGAGGCTTTAGCGAGGGCTGTTTCAATCTCCAGAACCGCTGCCGCGTCCTTGCCCGCCTGCTCCGGCGCAATGCCCGCCAGAGCAAGCATTCTGGCGATGTGCGCCACGTATTTGGCGCGAATCTCCTTGAACCGCGCGTTGTCCACCAGGTAGTAATCGCGGTCTGGCAACGAGAGTCCGCCCTGGTAAAGCTGCGCGATCTGCTGGCTCGAATCCTTGTCGTCCTGGCTGACGCCGAACTCGAAGAAACCGTCTGGAGTGCCGTCGTTTTCGAGCTCGCTCATCAGTGCCGACAGTTGCCGGGTGTTCTTCAGTCCGTCGATCAGAGCCCAGGCCGGCTTGATCGGCGCGGCGCCCTTCTTGTCGAGCGTCGCCGTGTCCATGCAGGCCGCATAGTAATCGCCATACTGCTTCTGCAAGGGCGATTGCGGCGCTCTGGCCGCCGCGTCCAGTTCCTGCCACAGCAGGTAGCGATTCCGTTCGTTCAGCAGCGAGAACGAACGCATCCACCGCGTCTGGTCGCCCGGAATCGGATTGTTCTTGTTCCAGTTGCCGCAAGCATACTGGTAGAAGTCCGCACACGGGTCGGCGGTTTTGTCGATTGCCGCCGCGTCGAAGCTGGTAACGGGAGTCGGAGGCTTGGGCGTGTCGCCGGATTGCGCCGAGGCCAGCGCGGCTCCGGCCGCCAGAGCCAGCATTGGGAATAAATATTTTGATTTCATAGTCGTCGAGGCTCCTGATCCAGTGGCGTCGGCGGCCCGGCCCATCCTGCCTGCTGGCTGCTCGTACCCCGGAATCTGGATCATATGTTGCCCATTGTAGAAGACAGGGAACAGGGGGACGAGGGAACAGGGCAATCGCATTTGAAATTGCCTTCCGGCAACTCCCTTGGCCAAGCAACCTCCCAGCCGTCTTTGGGAGGGAGCAGGGGCATTCATGCCCCTGAAATCCCGTTGAGCGAGAAACGGCTTTAGCCGGGGCCTTTTCTTGTCAACGAAGAAATGTCCGCGCTTGAAGGCAGGATTTTCGTTGCCTATTCCAGGGGCATAAATGCCCCTGCTCCCTCCTGATCCAATCCCGAAAGGACAAGGTCAGGTCAGGAAAAGGTTCCAATGCGATTGTCCTGCCCTGTTCCCTAATCCCTAGTTCCTGTTCCCTCGTCCCTACGTCCCACTCTTTACATCCCCGCCTGCCGCCTGCCAAACTCAAGGTGTGGCCACACAAACCATCGTTATTCTCGATTTCGGTTCGCAGTACACGCAGCTGATCGCCCGGCGCATCCGCGAACAGAACGTCTTTTCCGTCGTTCTGCCCTGTACCG